>Ga0181352_1000288_pt1 | contig 22104 bp, 29 predicted proteins | sample Fa13VDMLBSN_FD_130103 | JGI IMG/M metagenome (GOLD analysis project Ga0181352, IMG submission 130103) | Freshwater viral communities from Lake Michigan, USA - Fa13.VD.MLB.S.N | ecosystem: Environmental > Aquatic > Freshwater > Lake | place: USA: Michigan | collected 2013-09-23 | reverse complement strand
TCAGGCCGCAATGAGCCGCCTGTCCGACCTGATGTCGTCCGATCTCAAGCCTGGCTCCAAGGAGGAGGATGAACTGGAGTTACTCGCCTTGGTTGTCCACGACTTTGAGCGTCAAACCATTCCCCCGGTGAAGGCTGATCCTATTGAAGCCATCCATTTTCGTATGGATCAAATGGGCCTCACCCGCAAGGGCCTGATCCCCTACATCGGTTCGATTTCGAAGGTTTCAGAGGTGCTGTCACGCAAGCGCCCTCTGTCGCTGTCCATGATCCGACGACTCCATCAGGGTATGGGCATCCCCGCAGACATCCTGATTGAAGATGTCAAGCCGAAAAGGTCGGTTTCCGCGTAGCGCAAGCCAGCCAGCGGCAGTGCTGGCACTTTAACGAGAGAAACACTATGAACCTATACATTTGCGGTATGCCTGTTAAATTTCCCCGTTCTGAATACGGCGGGATGGTTGCAGTGATAGCCGAGTCTCCCAAGCAATGTGGAAAGATACTGACTGAGCGGTTCAAGGAGCATGAAGTATACTTCGACTTACGCATATCTGTGCGCTCAGTCAAGGAGTTTAAGCTAGACCCAGCCGTAACCTACGAACCCGGCATAGTTGCGTCGTTTGAAACTTGAGGGATTGATATGAGAAACATAGACGAATTAGATATAGACAAGGGCGATTCTTCTGGATTTCCAGACTTTACTTATCTGTTTGTAGTCCTGCTAGTGGCGTTGCTGGTATGGGGTGTTTGGAGTTTACCTAACAGTACCAAGCTCATAGAAGGCGAGTGGGTATGCACCAAGGCCGCACCGAATGGGTTGGCTACTCAGTGTAATGAGTATCAGAGGGTAGTGAAATGAAATACGAACACACTGAAGAAGGCGTGATGATTATGAAAGATGGACTGGCATGGGGTGAGACCTATGCTGATGGACGGGAAACGGCTTGCGGATGGAAAGACCCCACTTTAAAAAATGTGAAGTTCATACCTAAAATCCGCGCTAAGTTCTTGCAGCATCCCACTGACGTAACATGGGCTGGCAGTCATTACACCAGAGAACTGAGCACAGGCAAGATCGTAAAGGTAAAGCGTACTGTGACTGTGGAGATTGAAGATTAAAGATTGGAGGAAAGTGAAATGAAAGACTTAAAAGACTTCTTGGCTGATTGTATTGTTTTTAGTGTTGGGTTAGCTGTGGGTAGTACCATTATGATTGCATTACTATTCATCCCTGCATATTTATTTATATGGTTGATTTCATGAACAAAGCACCGAAGAAGATTTGGGTCGAGGTTGCTGAAACCGGGAAACTACTCGCTGGATATGTAGCCTTCAGGTGTAGAAATAAATATATCCGCGCAGACTTAGTAGAGGAATTAGCCAGTCTATTAAAAGAATGGAATAACGTCACGGCAGAGGAAGATAAAGATTGGTTCGACTACGAAAGTCGCGTTAACGCTGCGCTGGAAGCGCTGGAGGAAGAATGATGTTGTGCTTCAAACGTGAAGGCAAACGCTTAAAGCAAGGGTTAAATGCCTACTCTCTTTTGGACAAACATTCGTTTGGTTTTGTTTTTCTGTTAGGGCGCTGGGTGTTCCGTATGAGATACAGCAAGAACGCCGAGTGTTGGTTTGTGGGTAGCTACAAGTCGGAGAAGTTATGACAACACCAAAAAAACTATGGATTGACCCTGACTATCTTGACGGTGAAACCGATTGCATTAGTAGGGTCAAGGTGCTTGACAGAGATTTTCAATACATCCGCGCAGACTTAGTGGCGGGGCTGGTTGAGGCGTTGGGAGACCTAATTAAAGGCGGTGAAAGCATGGGATGGGAATCCGCCATTAAAGCCATAGTTGCGCTTAAAGCGCTGGAGGGAGAATGAACAGATATTGCAAAGGATGCAAACATCACCACGTTGCTAAGGCTGCAAAAGAATGGTGTTGCTTGTATGGGGTAGCGGCTAGAAAAGCAGAAGGTCAGTGCAAATTGAAAAATGGGAAAGTGATGGAGGAAAAATGAGTAACGCAACCGAACTGCTGAGGCGGACACTTGAAATTTGGGAAAAGTCCACTTCATTCGTAACAGATTGGGCAAAGCTACACAAAGAAATCCGCGCTTTCCTCGACGCCGAGCCAGAAGCGGAGCCTGTAGCGTGGATTATTGAAACAGAATTACAGGACGGGTCTTACACTAGATGGGTTTGTGAGGACAGGAAAAGACATGAAGAGCATCATGATAGCCTTAGTCCAATTATCCCCCTATACACTAGGCCCGAGCCAGCAAGAAAGCCGATGACCAGCAACGAGCGGTTGCAAGGGTTCATTGAATGTAGGGACAACGATGACGGAGCGCACTTGCTCAGTTTTTTAGACGGTATTCGTTTTGCAGAAAAACATCACAAGATAGGAGATGAAGAATGAAAAAGTACATTGGTAAATACGTAGTAGTCCGTACCGTTAGCGCTGGCGTTCATGTTGGCGTCGTAGAGGAATTGGATAGGGATATATGCGTACTCACACAAGCGCGGCGTATCTGGTCATGGGAAGGTGCGTTCACCCTCAGCGAGATCAGCAAGAATGGGTTGGCTACTTCGTCCAAGCTGTCCGTGTTCGTGGATGACATATATCTGACAGGGGTGATCGAGGTAATCCCCTGCACAGGAGCGGCACAAACTATCCTCACCATAGGCATTGACCCCTATGTCCCCTAAGATACTGAATAACGGCTACGGCTCCCAAGGTGGTACGGGCCACGGCATGGCTTCAGGTAAGGGGTATGGTTACGGTAGCACCTTCCGTTCCGGTTCCGGCTCCGGCGACAGCGACGGCAGAGGGCTATCAATCGGGGCTGTCATAACAGACTCTGGTAGGTTAGAAGGCATCGGCGCTGGTGCGGTAGCAGGCTCTGGCTTCGGCAATGGCAACGGCCTCGGTTGTGGTTCCGGCGAGGGTAGAGGGAATACTGCTGGGAAGTGGAAAGATGCTGCCATATAAACTCACTAACGAAGGCATTGACCCCTATGTCCCCTAAGATACTGAATAACGACCACGACTCCCAATGGGGCCACGGCCCCGGCTTCGGCAACGGCTACGGCTACGGCTACGGCAACGGCGACGGATACGGCAACGGCAACGGCAACGGCAACGGCGACGGCAACGGCTTTGGCTGTGGTTCCGGCAACGGCAACGGCGGCGGCTTTGGCTGTGGTTCCGGCGAGGGTAGAGGGAGCACTACTAGGCGGTGGGAAGATGTTGACCTATAAACTCACTAACGCCGGAGATGACTCAGGATACGGCACAGGAAGCGGTAATGGTTGGGGCACCGCATCCACTCGTAGTAATGCTCCTAGCGACGGCAAGAGCCGTGGTTCCTTTATTGCTGCCTTGTCTGGTAATGGAGGTGGCTATGGTATTGGGGATGGGGATGGTTCTGGTTGCGCCTGTGGCCGAGGTGATTTGGATGGGGAATGGAAAGATGTTGACCTATAAACTTACTAACGAAGGAAATAGCTCAGGCCACGACTCAGGTCGCTGTTGGGGATGGGGTTCCGGCTCCGGTAATGCTGCTACTCTCAGCCACTTTAGAATAGGTCACGGCAGGTATAGCGGCTCTGGCGACGGTTTTGGGAATGGTGATTGTGAGATCAGTGAAGACAGCTATGCCGATGGCTATGGTGATGGAGATGGCTCCGGCGGAGGCGCAGGTGAGGGTGGCTACAATGGAAAATGGGAAGATGCCGACTTATAAATTCACTAACGAAGGAGATGACTTAAGCTTTGGCACAGGGGAGGGTAGGGGCTGGGGCGACCTAGCCACTTATGGGCATGATGCTGGCGCTGGTGATGGCATTGGTGATGGCATTGGTGATGGCAATGGGGCTGGGGCTGGGGGTTGCTCGGGTTATGGCTATGGCAGCGGTGCAGGATGGGGCGCGGGTGATGGCGATGGCTTGGGTAACGGGAGGTGGGAAGACGATGCCTTATAAACTTACTAACGGAGGAGATAGCTCAGGCCACTACTCAGGGCGTGGTCACGGGTGGGGTTTCGGTAACGGCGCTGGTGCTGGCGATGGTGTAAACGATTGCCCTGAGTGGTACTTTGAAGCGGTGGAAGGCTTTGGCACTGACATAGGTCGTAGTTTAAGCCATGGCAGCGGCTGCGGTGCTGGCTACGGCGACGGCGAGGGTAGTGGCGATGAGTCATAAATTAACAAATTCTGGTGATGGTTCAGGCAATGTCTACGGTAGGCAGCAGTTCCCAACCGGTAGTTTGGGGTCTGGTAGAGGAAGCGATTTAGGGAATGGTAAAGGCTGGGGCGCGACCTTCCCATCCGGCTGTGCTGCTGGCGATGGCGAGGGCTATGGGTGGGGCGGCGCCGCTGGCGAAGGCGATCCTACTGGGAAGTGCGGTTGTGCAATTTTACAGGATGATGAAATACCATGACGCCCTCTACTGCAAAACGATTGTTCAAAGAGCTGACCACTGCGGCACTGCTGCAAGAGCTGAAAGGGGTGCCTATACATGTAACGTGTCGTATCCGTGCGGCACGGCATCTTGGTGAGACGAGGCGAGAGCTTCTTAAGGTAGCAGCACTTGGGGCAGATGCCGATACGTGGATGACATTTTTTCTAGCGGAGTTTCAGGATGTACGAGAAGAAACCACTGAGTGAAGTAAGGCCCGCATGCAGGCTGGTATGGGAAGAAAAGCCACCGATTGGTAAACGGCTGTGGCTCATATCCAAGTACGGTAATGGGTTTGCGGGGGACTACCACCCTGAGTACGGCGTGGTAGCATGGGCGCCTTTGCCCAAGTTAACTGAAGAACAGAAGACTAAAGTACAGGTGTATCTGAATGAAAAAACAGAAGACGAAAGTCCAGCAGTTTCGCTTCCTACCACGGGATGTTGCGCGGTGCCACGGAACTAACTGTACGACCAGAACGACATGCGCAAGGTATTTACAACTGGAACGGGACGAGGCACACTACGCCCTGAATCCAACAGATTCTGTAGGTTGGACAACCTACACCGACGTGCTGCGGAACAGCACTGATTGCACTATCCGTATGGAGGATGTATGAATGTAGGGCTAACTCTAGGTGACGTAATCTATAATGCTCTGTGCAAAAGCGCAGCGCCCTTAACACGAGTGGAAATAACACAGGCTACCGGCTTGTCACGCGCCACTATCAGGAAACCCTTACTTCAGATGATTAGGGCTGGGTACTTGATACAAGAGGTGGATACAACCACTGCGGGTGTTGAATGGATCAGCGTGAACAAAGACCTTCCGAGGGTAAGGCGAGCGCCTGTTGTAGTGCCGGAACCTGAGCCTGAGCCTGAGCCCGAGCCGGAACCAGAACCAGAGCCTGAGCCGGAACCAGAGCCTAAGCCTAAGCGCGTTGTAGACAAGAGCACGATTGGGATTGACCCTATGCAGGAGATGTACCTTCAGGGGTACAGTGAGGGTTACCATGCAGCTATGCAGATAAGCCAGAGAGAAGCTTTCCGAGAGGGTAAACGTAGTGTAGCTAGGAAGATAGCCACTATGCTTAACATTGATATGGAGCGCATCTTAGGTTAAAATAGCAACGCCGCTGTAATCAGCGGCGTTAGTTATGGAGGGCAAAGTGGTTGAGGTGTATTTTGCTATAGGGTTACTTGCCCTTGCTTTTTACTTGATGGATAGATAAGGGCACCGCGCCTTACGCGGTTGGAGACAACATGAGAAAGTGGATTGCGGTCGGGGTGGCGTTGGCATTCAATGCTGAGGCTACTCTTGTGACGAGTTCCGATAAGTCCTATGTGATTCTGTCACGCGGTACAGCAGGCTATACGATTTCCAGTTTATCTGGGGAAGGCAATACGCTTGTACAGAAAACGACGAATGGATACATATTGCTGGAGGCTGACACGCCCCCGACGTTTGTATACGAAGACAAACCAGATACACTGCAACCTGTAGTGCCAGTAGAACAGGGATTAGACATGGAGATAAGCGAATGAAACTTCATTACGACTGGGAACGGGGTTCTGATACTGACTATGAAACGCATTTAGCCAACCTGCGCAGCGTCGTAGACGCTATAGGAGAATTGCTGGAGGAACGAGAAGTTTGTGTGATGACAGCAGTTTCAGCGTTGGGGGTATTGATGGGCGACTTGATAGTCGCTACAGGTGAGCAAGTCTCTGAGGACACTGGGCGTAAGGTGTATGAGTTCGTTACAGTCGCTCTGCATAGGCATTGCCAGTTGATGACGGCCCCCAACAAAGGGGTGACACTGCAATGACTCCAGAAGGCGCTGTCAAAGCAAAAGTCAAAACCATACTGGCAGAAGGCGCTGTCAAAGCAAAAGTCAAAACCATACTGAAGGAGCTAGAATGTTATTACTTCATGCCGTCTGCGAACGGGTACGGTCGTGCTGGGATTCCAGATTTGATTGGGTGTTTGAATGGTGCTTTTTTTGCGATAGAAACAAAAGCAGGCAAAGGCACAACGACAGCGCTACAGGACAGAGAACTGCAACGAATAAAGGACGCTGGTGGGATCGCCCTCGTCGTTAACGAGGACAACGTAGATCAGCTAAAGGCCAAACTCCTATTCATGATACGGGAGCACGGCTGATGGATGTCATCACAATAGACTTCGAGACGTACTACAGCAAGGACTACTCCTTGACCAAGAAGTCCATGACAACCCAGAAGTACGTTGACGACGTACGCTTCGAGACTATTGGGGTGGCAGTAAAGATTGGAGACGGCGAAGCAGTGTGGTTCAGCGGGTCTGACCTTCAGATGGAGGAGTTCCTAGCGGGCTTCAACTTTGAAGATGCGGCGGTGCTGGCCCACAATGCTTTGTTCGACGCTACGATTCTGGCGTGGCGGTATGGGATCAAGCCCAAGGTGATACTGGATACCCTCTCTATGGCAAGGGCGGTGCACGGTGTTGAGGCGGGCGGTTCCCTTAAAGCGCTGGCAGAACGCTACCAGCTGGGGGTAAAGGGCGACGAAGTCGTAAACGCTATGGGTAAACGACGTAAGGACTTTTCACCAGAGGAGCTAGCGCGCTACGGGGAATACTGCAAGAACGACGCCGATCTCACCTATGCTCTGTTCAAGGAGATGGCGTTCAAGTTCAACAAGGTGGAAATCAAGCTGATTGACATGACAATCAGGATGCACGCTCAGCCATGCTTTGAGCTGAACATTGGTGTGCTAGAGGCGCACCTGAAAGAGGTGCAGGCCAAGAAAGAGGCGCTGCTGATTGAGTGCGCCATGGATAGAAAAGGACTCATGTCCAATCCACAGCTAGCAACACTGCTAGAAAAATTCGGGGTGTCTCCCCCTATGAAGATTAGCGCCAGAACTGGCAAGCCTACATATGCCTTTGCCAAGAGTGATGAAGGATTCAAGGCGTTGCTGGAGCACGAAGACGAGCGGGTACAAGCAATTGTAGCGGCGCGACTAGGCGTTAAATCTACCCTCGAAGAGACTAGAACAGAGCGCTTCATCAAGATATGGGAAGCAGGCGGTGCGTTGCCTGTACCTCTGAAATACTACGGCGCCTTGACCGGACGCTGGGCAGCGATAGATTCCATCAATCTACAAAACTTACCGCGTGCATCCAAACTTAAGAAGGCTATCGTAGCCCCGTTGGGCTATAACATAGTGGGTGCTGACTTATCCAACATCGAGCTTCGGGTCGGCCTGTACTTTGCAGGGCAGCTGGATAAGGTTAAAATGCTTGGCGATGGCCTAGACTTGTACAAAGACTTTGCGGCGAAAGCCTTCAATGTTGGGTACGATGAAGTAGATGACGCACAACGCTTTGTTGGGAAGACATCTCAGCTGTCCCTGATTTACGGCACGGGCGCCAAGAAACTGCGCGCTCAGATCAAGATGCTGTCAGGCAGGGACATAGGGGAAGAGTTTGCAGCGTCTGTTGTCGCCCTGTACCGTGAAGAGTACCAGAACGTGAAGAGCGCGTGGTACAAAGGCGATACGGTGATACGGGCTATGCGTAACAACACCGAATACACATACGAACCGAACGCCAGCCTGCACCTCAAGGTGCTGGGCGAGCAGGGCATCCAACTCCCATCTGGCATGTTCATCTCATACCCTGAGCTATCGGGTAGCCAAGAAGGCGCCTCTGGCGGGTGGGTATGGACGTACAAGACGCGGAAGGGTTGGGTTAAGATATACGGCCCTAAAGTATTCCAGAACGTGGTACAGGCGCTAGCTCGATGCGTGATGGGTGAGGCTATGGTACGGATCAACAAGACCTACCGCGTTGCCCTTACAATCCATGACGCCCTGTACTGTGTTGTGCCGGAAGCAGAAGCGGAAGAAGCAAGGAGGTACATCATCACTGAGATGCGCAAGGCGCCAGCATGGTTGCCGGGTATACCCCTCGATGCCGAGGGTGGGTATGGTGATGATCTATCATTTAAGATGACCAAATTATAGAAGGATTACTGGTATCATGGCGTTAACCCCCGGCCCTTGGTCGTACTCATCGCTCAAATTATTTGAGACCTGCCCTAAGAAGTATCATGCCGAACGGATAACCAAAGAGGTGCCGTTCAGTGACACAGATGCAACCCTGTATGGGAAAGAACTGCACACGGCGGCAGAACTGTACATCAAAGAAGGTACGCCCATTGACCCAAGGTTTGCATTCATTCAGCCCTACCTAGATAAGCTGAATGGCATTGCAGGCGATAAATACTGTGAAATCAAACTAGGGGTAAAGAAAAATGATGGACGACTTGTTGCTTGCGACTTCTTCGATCCTGATGTGTGGTTTCGCGGTGTGGCTGATCTCGTTATCATAGACGGCGAGAAAGCGTACATTGTAGACTACAAGACAAGTAAAAGTGCAAGGTATGCGGATACTAGGCAGCTGGCGTTAATGGCGGCGGCACTCTTCCTAAAGTATCCTGAAATCAAGAAGATAAAGACTTCGCTGCTGTTCGTAGTGTCTAAGGATTTCATCAAAGAAGACTTCATGGCTGACTGGGGACTGAATGTGTTCTCTGAGCTGAACGGTCTGCTTGAACAGAGAGCCAAAGCATACGAGAATGATGTATGGAACCCGATACCGAATGGGTTGTGCAGGCGGTGGTGTAAAGTATTGAGCTGTGCGCATTGCGGCAGTTAAGAGGATAAGTGATGGCTACGAAACCTAGAAACTACAAACAAGAGTGGAAAGCAGAAAAGAAACGGCCTGCTGAGCATGCCGCTACTATGGAGCGCCAACGCGCTCGGCGCGCCCTAGACAAGAAAGGTGTTGACCGAAAGGGTAAGGACGTGGCCCATGTGAAAGCCCTAGCCAAAGGCGGCAGCAATGCCGATGGGTACTTTCTGGAAAGCCCCAAGAAGAACCGTACCTACCCACGCCTTAGCAGCGGCAAACCAAAGAATACATACGCTAAGCCATGATAATTAAAGTCCAGTCCATCAGGCAGCTGGCAGGAGATGCTGGATTGCCTGAAGAAATTGTAGAGCGCCACATGGATGCGCTGTGTGAGTTTGCATTCCGTGTTGCCAAGCGCGAGCGTAAGTTCTGCAAAGACAGAATCAGGGCTTGGCAATTCTCAAGAGATTTGGGAAAATGCGAGCTGTTCCAAGTATTGGATGAAGACACAGCATACGATCTGCTGTAGATAGACCACCGAGTCATCACCGTAAGTGATTGTTAAAAAAGAGGTTTGCAATGGAGATTATAAATAATCGTGCATTGCTTTTGAAAACCCGTGATCCTAACAAGATCACGGAGGTCATTCCTAAGTCACATATTGTGAAAGAGGTGATGACCTTAAAAGGCAAAGGCTATGAAGTTGCGGTGTTCTGGTCATTACCAAACGCAAAGATTCTGCGTAACCTTGGGTTCAAGAACGTACCTTCTCCCATAGAGAGGCAATACGACTGGCCCGGTATGTATCAGCCATTCGCGCATCAACGGGTAACAGCAGGCTTTCTGACTATGCACCAGCGTAGTTATTGCCTAAACGACATGGGTACAGGCAAGACCATGAGCGCCATCTGGGCGGCTGACTACCTGATGAGTAAGGACGTGATCAAGCGCGTGTTGATTGTATGCCCTCTCTCGATCATGGATAGTGCATGGCGAGCTGATTTGTTCAAGACAGCCATGCACCGCAAGGTGGATATTGCCCACGGTGTGCGCGATAAGCGCATCAAAGTCATTCAGTCAGACGCAGAGTTTGTCATTATCAACTATGACGGCATTGAATCTGTACGGGATGAGATCGCGGCGGGCGGCTTTGACTTGATCATCTGTGACGAGGCATCGGCGTTGAAGACAGCAACTACCCGCAGGTGGAAGGCCCTCAACAGCCTGATACGGCAAGATACGTGGCTATGGTTAATGACGGGTACACCTGCTGCTCAGAGCCCCATGGACGCCTACGGGCTGGCTAAGATGCTGAATCCTAGATCGGTACCGAGCTTCGTCGGTATGTTCAGGGACAAAGTGATGCTCAAGATAGGCACGTTCAAATACACCCCTAAGCCTGAAGCGCAGTCCATAGTGTACGACGTGTTGCAGCCTGCTATACGGTACACGAAAGAAGAGTGCTTAGACTTGCCGGAAATGACATACACACAACGTGATGTGCCGTTAACCACGCAGCAGAAGAAATACTACGAGCTGCTTAGAAAGGAAATGCTGTTCCAGACAGCGGGTGAGGAAGTCTCGGCGCTGAATGCAGCGATCCAGATGAACAAGCTACTCCAGATCAGTTCAGGTGCAGCCTATTCGGATACCGGCGAGGTGGTTGAATTTGATTGCGCGAACCGGCTGAACGAGACTGTGGACATCATCAGGCAGAGCAGCCACAAGACGCTGATATTCGCCAACTTCAAGCATGCCATTGAGACAATCAAACAGCACCTAGTCAAGGAAGGCATCAGCTGTGAGGTGATACACGGGGGCATCAGTGCCGCCAAGCGCACCGCTGTCTTTAACGACTTCCAAGCTACTGACCGCATACAGGCGCTCATCATCCAGCCAAAAGCGGCGGCGCATGGCGTAACACTGCACGCAGCAAACACCATCGTATGGTGGGGGCCGATCACCAGCGCTGAGATTTACCTGCAAGCTAACGCGCGCGTACACAGATCAGGGCAGAAGAACCCTTGCACCGTAGTTCACATGGTGGGTAGTGACGTAGAGCGTAAGCTGTACGCCGCGCTCAGCACCAAAACTTTATCGCAAAATACCTTACTAGAGATGTATAAAGAGTTGACACAAGCGTAAGCCTGTGAGACTATACCCCTACGCCGCTGGGTTAGCGGTTGGTTAACGGAGAGCGTTATGACGATTACAGCAGAAAAATTGGTGGATGCTTACGCCAAGATAGCAAGGCGCCGTACTGAAATACTAAAAGCGTTCGAGGTAGAAGACGAAGCGCTCAAGGCACAGCAGGCGCTAATCCTGAATGAACTGCAAGAGATATGCAAAGCACTGGGTGTTGAGAGCTTCAAGACACCCCATGGTACGGTGAACAGGGTTGTGAAGACACGGTACTGGACTTCGGATTGGGGGTCTATGTACGCCTTCATAAAGGAGAGCGATGCCTTTCATTTGTTAGAGCAAAAGCTGCATCAGAGTAACACTAGGAAGTTCTTGCTGGATAATCCAGATATGCTCCCTCCGGGGCTAAATTCTGATAGTAAGTACGTAATAACCATTACCAAGAAATAACATGAGCATAGACATCACAACAGAACCCACGGCTTCGATAACAGCCGCCGCCGAGTTTCTCGGCATCTCAAGACAATCGTTACACACTTGGAGGAAAAAAGGTAAGCTACAAGACTTTCGTTACGGGAACACCGGACGTGTTTGTTTCAAATGGTCTGATCTTCAGGCTCTAAAAACTCTAAAAGATAAGGTAGGTGAATAATATGGCTAATGAAATTTCGATTTTCCGTGACGCTGGCGCTGCAATCCCGGCACATCTGCAAGGGGTAGATGACCTTACCCGCAAAATGATGAGCGGCTCTGGTAGCAAGCGTATATCCATCCGTGGCAGTGTGTTCCGTATGATCGTTGATGGGCAAGAGGTAGCGAAGAACGAAGATCGTTCGATGGACGTGGTGATTGTGAATGCCGCAGACCACACCAGCCGCTCATACTATGATGGCGTCTATCAGGAAGGGCAGAATACCAATCCGGTCTGCTGGTCAAATGACGGCATAACCCCTGACTCTCGCTCAGAGAACTTGCAGGCTACCAAGTGTGCAGACTGTGCGATGAACATCGCGGGCTCTGGGCAGGGTACGACAAAGGCGTGCCGCTTTAGCCGCAGGCTGGCGGTAGTGATGAGCAACGACATCGACAACTCTGAGGTGTACCAATTGACACTGCCTGCGCAGTCTATCTTTGGTAAGGGCGAGAGCGGTAAGATGCCGCTTGGGCAGTACGTCAACTTTTTGGCTGGGCATAACCTCAGCATCCGGGGTGTGGTTACCGAGATCAGGTTCGACACCAATTCAGCTACACCAAAGCTGACTTTCCGTGCAGTGAAGCCGCTATCGGAAGCGCAGTATCTTGCCGCGACGGAGAAGGGTAACAGCCAAGACGCTATCAATGCGATAACGTACAACCCAATCCCTAATACGAGAAAGGCTGCGGCGCCTGTAGCAAGACCACAGTTTGTAGCGAAAAGCGCAGCGCCAGAAGAGCCCGCTGCTCCTGCTATTCGGGAGAAGAAAGCGGCGCCTCCTCCTGCTGACCTAACTGCTGTGATTGATACGTGGGGTGATGACGAGTAGAATCGTCCTCCATTTGTCGGGGCTGCGCCTCCTTGCAGCCCCTTTCTACCCACAACAATAATGCAGGTCTGTATGTCGTTTACAAGGAGTGATTTTTTTGAGCATGTGCTGCCTTCAGTAGGGCACATATGCTTAGTTGGGTTGTGGGCGCATAAGAAGGGGGACGTTGTATCAGACTTTCACCCTATCGAAGACATCTATAACGGCGTACTGGATGCCAGAATAGACGAGCTAGCTGCCAACGGGCGTGAGGTTTACTTCGGTTGTGCGACTTTCAAAGACCCTAGCGAACAGCGCACCGCGCGCAACGCTGTAGGTTACAAGTGTTTCCGTATAGACATAGACTGTGGCCCCGGCAAAGACTACGCCGACCAGAAAGAAGGGCTGAAGGCTCTTCAAGAATACCTGCTAGCGATTGGATTACCTACACCTACCTTGGTCAACTCAGGGCGTGGGTGGCATGGATACTGGGCGCTAGATGAAGTCATCAATTACAACACATGGAAGTTCGTTGCTGACGCACTGAAAGCCTCGATGAGGGCGCTGAATTTCAATGTGGATGCCAGCGTGACCGCTGACGGGGCGCGCATATTGCGCATACCGGAGACTTTCAATAACAAGGACAGCGCCAACCCCAAGGCGGTCAAGATCGTAAAGGTTTCAGATACTGTCGATCTGGAATACATGAAAGAACAGTTAGGCGAGTACCTGATCGGTACCCCGATTGTAGACAAGCCCCTCGGCTATGACGGGGTGTCTGCGGCAGATGATCCCCTGATGGCTAAGCTCTTAGCCAGCAGTGAAAAGAAGTTCAGCAAAGTGCTCAAGTTGAGCCTAGAAGAAAAAGAAGTCACCGAGAACATAGAAGTCATCACAGAGAAAGACGGTGTGAGGACTACGAAGACGGTAAAACAGAAAGTCCTACGCAGCGCTGGTTGCGCTCAGATTGCGTACATCTACAGGGATCAATCGAACCCTGCTTTTCCTTACGACCTATGGCGGGCGGGTATATCCATTGCAGCAAACTGCTCTGATGCCGACACTGCAATACATGATATATCTCGTGGCTATCCTGAATACGACGAGCTGGGTACGATACGGCTGGCTGAAGGGACTAAAGACAAGCCTCAGCTCTGCCAGACATTCCAAAGCCTCAACCCAGAGCTGTGCATCACTTGCCCCTTAAAGCAGGCTGGGAAGGTCAAGACACCCATTCAGTTAGGTATGTCGCTGGTTGCGGCTACGCCACTTGATAACATTCAGGAGGATGTGTGGCATCAAGACTTGAATGAGCATGTGGATATTGAAATACCTAGCCAGTACCCCAAGCCGTGGTTCCGCCCCAAGAAAGGTGGTGTAGCCAAAGTCAGCATTGGGGACGATGGTGAAGAGGGCGCCTCAGATACAGTTGGCGATATGCTGGTGTATCCGAATGATCTATGGGTGAAAAAGCGCCGCCTAGACCCAGACCCCCGCGTAGGCTCCATGGTGCAAATAGTCCGTATACTGCCTATCGACGGGATGTCAGAGTTCACGATCCCCCTAGCATACATCACCAAGAGAGACCGCCTCATCGAAGCGTTGTCCATCAATGGCGTGGCGGTACAGATTCCCATGCTGGCACACATACAGCGCTATATCATCGACTGGGTACAGTTTCTTGAATCCAAAGAGCCTGAAGAGAAGGCCCGCGAGCAGTTTGGATGGCAGGACAAAGACAAGTCTTTCTTGATTGGAACCCGTGAAATCAGACGCGACGGCACTGTGATATACAGCCCACCATGTTCTACAACTCATTTGATTGCGGAGCACTACGTCTCCAAGGGCACCCTCGACAACTGGCGCAAAGTTGCCGATGTACTGAACAAGCCGGGGAATGAGGCCCGCGCCTTTGTGTTGTTTGCCAGTATGGGATCACCGCTGTACAAGTTTGCCGGTGAGGGCAGTATGTTGCTGCATTTGATGAACGCAGCTTCCGGTACAGGTAAGTCAACGGCGCAGAAAATAGCGGCGAGTGTCTGGGGGCATCCTGTCGGGACGATGCTAAACGAGAACGATACGGTACTGTCGCAGCAACAGAGAGCCAGCGTGCTGGGTAACATAGCCCTAGTTGTTGATGAGATCACCAACATGAGTGGCGCTGAAATATCAGATTTCACCTACAGGTTCTCATTCAATAGGGCGCGTAACCGCATGCAGGCCCAGTCTAACGCCGAAAGGAAGAACACCACCACATGGTCAATGCCTGCAATCACATCGGGCAACAACAGCCTCTACGACACCCTCAAATCGTTTAAGACCATTACCCAAGGCGAGAACTTCCGTATCCTTGAATTGCACATTGAGCGGGACGACAGCATCACTACGGAAGAGTCAGAGCATCTCTTCAATGAGCTGCTATCAGAAAACTTCGGGCTTGTCGGTGAAGACCTGATGAAGTACGTTGTGCCGAACCTTGAAGATGTAAAGAAGCGTCGTAAAGAGCTGAGCAATCAGTTCAAGACAATGGCGAACTTTGGCCCTAGAGAACGTATGTACACAGCCTTATGCGCTTCTGCTTTTACGATGGCTGAGATAGGCTTCAACCTTGGGCTACACGGTATCGACGTACCCCGTATCATGCGGTGGGCTGCACATACGTTTGGAAAGATTGCGCACGATGTTGTCAACACAGTGGCAGAGGAGAAGTCCGATATTCTTGGACAGTTCTTCCTTGAGTTTGCCCGTAGCGTTCTCACTGTGAATAACAGCGGCGATTCGGTAGACGCGAAGCTACGCCAAGAACCAACAAGGGTGCCCTACGGAGAATTGGTGATACGGTACGAACCCGATACACGTATGGTGTACGTGTCCAAAGCTAAGCTGCAAAGCTGGTGTGCCCTGCGCCGTATACCCATGAGCAGTATGCTGGACAACTTGAAGGTAGAAGGAGTGTTTGCAGGAGACTTCAAGCTCTGTCTAAGCCGGGGCACTACGTTACCCGGAGCATCCGTATGGGCGATTGGGTTTTATGCCGACCGCCTCGGTTGGAATCTTGACAACGAGCCTCTCGTGCCTTTAGACTGAATCCCGTTCATTCCATGTTTCTCTCAAAAGCCGCCTCCCTCCATGGCGGCTTCTTTTTGTCAGGGCATACCGCCGCTTTCTATGTGCTCCGTCTTAGGAGCCCGTTTCCTACGCTCCTCGATCTCTTCTTTGCTCAGGAACATTTCATCCAGCTCGTTTGCTTTCTTGAGCCTAGCGGCTACCAGCTCTCGTGTTATGGCTTCAATACCGTCTTGAGCTAGCTGTTTTCTCTTTGCGATGTTCTCGTCGTAGATAGCGCGCTTTTTCTCTTCCGGCATATCCACGTTCTTTAAGGCTCTGTTTTCCTTATCCAACTTCTGGATGTTTTCTTTGTAGAACTCCACAGCGTTTTTGGTTTTGAGATGCGCAAGAACTTCAGGGTCTTTGTAAAGCTCCTTCAAGCGTTCGTTGTCAAATTCACCTTCGGCCTTGCTGATAGAGCCTAGAGTCTCACTGATGACCTTAGACATCTCGTAGAACCGTGGAACGGAAGAGTCTTTCCTTGGGTTGGCGATAAAACTCTTGATGAAGGGGTAGTATTCGGTAACGTCCTTATCGTACGGTATCCCCTTATTTGCGGAGTCAAACATGATCTCCGCAGCCATGGCGGCTTGCGTGTAAACCTCACCAAACACGTTGCGCATGAACACATCGAACTTGTTTGGAGACATGCCTATCTTTGCCATACCCAGTTCACTGGCTACCTTTGCCACCCAACTAGCACGCTTATCCCTATCTTCAGGGCGCAGATTCTTTTCACGTTCGTCTTCTATGGGCATGCCTGAATGCAAGCTGACGCCTGTGTTAAGCTCCACCAGATTCCGCGCTACGACTGGAACAGGATCGACGATGCCCGGAGGGAACATGGTATCCATGAAGGTGTCCTTGAACGCGCGGGCGGCCTCTTCGTTGTCAATCAAACCAAGGGCTCTACGGATAGCAAGCTCAGGGAGGAATTTGAACATAAACCCCGTTTCGTAGGGCGTCACTACCTTCCTTGCATGAGTACCGTTATCCCAATCCAGAACGCCTTTTGAATCCCAGCCCCATACCCAGTTCAGCGCCCAATCCTTAATGGGCAGTTCCCTGTAGCGCCTATCGTGCATCTGAACAAGCGTATAGGCTATCGTGCTGCCTACCATCGCAAGCGCCATGGAGCGGAATTTCGCCTTCTGCCGTGCAGCGTCTCTGGGGCTCATGTTATGCCCCGTGAGTGAGCGATAGAACTTATCTAAGCTAACTATCTGCGCATGGAAGAACGGTGTGATACGGCCATATTCCCGAATCAGCTTGCTCCGCCCTTTTGTCTGGAAGTTGGCAAACTCTCTGGCCTCCATAGCAGCATAGGCTTTCGCTTCATCTGGATCGGTGATGCCGTCTTTCTTAGCTTGGCGTAGCGCGGCTTTATAGAGAACCACACGAGTCGCATCGTCAAAAGCTGAGTGAAGTTTGTGCACGAAGTCAACGGTCTCAGCCACTGGCCCCGTACTATTCAACGCCTGTGAGAACCGTGTCGGGTTCGCCAGAGACCCTGCGTACCCAGTGCCCCCGCGCCTGCTTAGCTCCGCTTGTTCCTTGGATAAGCCCATCATAATCTTGCCAAGCTCATATATAGAGTGCATTGGCGTTATGAATTTTATGACTGGCGTCGTCATTGTAGTTGTGAAGTTGGCCTCAATCGGATCGCGGAGTAAGGTCTTACCCCAGTATGCGGGCTGCATAACCAACATGTTACGGTACTGATTGCCTATATCGGCTAGGGCATTGACGAGGCGTGAACTACTTTCGTTCGCCATTTCCAATGCGGTGAAGGCATCGGGGCTGGTCACCGTGAAATACACATCCTTGCCGTCTACCTTCATTCGCAAAGCGCCGGGGGTATTAGCACCTGCGCGCGTCGCCGCGCCTATAGCTTCGAGCTGCCGGAAAGATTGACGCCGTATGTTGTTCTTGGCCGCGCCTGCCAGCATATACAGATAGTGCTCGTACAGGTTTTCCCAAACATTGATGGCTTGCATCCCCCCGCGCTTAGGTGCAATACGGGCAACAGCTTTAGCACCCCCACTACCAATGAAGCGCCTGCCTTCTGGGTTTGCCGCAAGGTCAGCATTAGACATCTGCATGGGTATGTACCAGCGCGTTGTCCAGTCTCTGGCGGTGTCGGCGTCGATTAAACCGGAGTCGAGCCACGCCTGTACCAGCTTCTTGTTCAGCCCTTTCCAACGGCGCATGATGTCCTGTACTTCAGGTTCGCGCGCAAGGAGTCTGTTAGCTGCTAAGCGCAGCGCGGGGTCAAGCGCAAGCCTTTCACGGCCTTCGCCTTTAGCCTGTAGTTTGATCTCCTGCTCGATCTTCTTCGCCTGTTTAAGAGCGTCTGCGGCTTTGTTCCGCAGTCTGGCAGCTTCCCGAGGGTTAGTAGCGGCGTCGGCAGCTTGCTTCAGGTTTGTCGCATTATCCCGCCAGCTTTGAGCTGTAGCGGCGCGGCGGTCGTATTCTTGAAGCTCCTGCTCTGCCATTTTCACGCGGAACACATCGCCAACCAGCTTCAATGCGCTGTGATATTCTCCATTGGCATCGACACCACCAATCGGTATCTGAGACGCATCGTCCATTATCTTCGTCAAGTTGAACTCATCGCTGGGCTCAATCCTAATTTCTTTTGACTTAGGCTCGATTACAGGGAAACCTTCGAGGATACCTATACGCGCTATATGGTGCAGGCCGTCGTATTGATTTCTGAGGTAGTCAGCGCGTAGCCCAAAGCCGGGGATGTACTTGTCATACTCCTTAAGGGCGCTGGATAAGCCTTCGGAACTAGCGACTAGGTCGGCGCGCGCGGCACTGTACACCTTATGCCTTTCTTCTCTGTCCGTTGATAGCTCGAATATCCGTTTAAGCGTCGCCCCTGTTTTCTTTAGGAGTGACTCGGGCTTTTCGACTTGAGTCAGCTTACCACCAGCCAGCTCTTCTGCTGCGGGGGACAGGCGCTTCTTTCTGGACAACATGGGCATTTGGCCCTTTTCCATCGCCTTAGTCTTACCTTTTATCACAGTCTTACGCGCTTGCCGCATGATGCGTGATAAGTCGGCGTCATTGTATTCTGCTAACTTTGCCAGCCCCGTATGCCGTAAGAACTGCCGTATACTGCCGTATATTGAACGAGCCATGGCTTTGAACGTCGGCCCTTCTTGGGCTATGTGCGCCAAAAGTTCTTCCATCATGACCGCGTTGCGAAGATACGGGTGCATGTCTACTGTAGCAGCATCGTATTCGTCCATGTCGAAGTTGTACTTTTTAGCGTACTTGCGAAGCCCTTCGTCGCCGCCAATCTTCTTGAATAGGTTGTTCAACTGGCCTGCTAAAGCCCTGCCCAGCATCTGTCGGAGGCCATGATGGCCGTAGCTTTCATGGAAGATCAGCTCTTGCAACCCTTTCTCAGAATGAATCCTACCTTCCACCAAATAGATTGTGCCGTTCTCATACGCGCCTGAAGATTCAGCATCGCCGATAGCATCCTGTATGTGCTTAGGTAAGTCTTCTAGCTTATCAATAATGATGGTAGGCGCGTTGCGCCATGTTTTTGACAGCTTCTCAGTGTGGCGCACAAGTTCATCACGGGACAACGGGGTTCTTGTTTTTGCCGTTTTACGGGCAAAGCGAATATCAGGATTGGCGGCGTCAAATGTACCCCGGTTGCCAATGGCTGACTTAATTTGGTCGGGGGAAAAAACCACCGCTTCCCAAATGTCTTCGTAAAGCCACGCGATTGACCCATCGTGCCCTTGTTTTATGAGGCGTTGCTGGAGCGCTATATGTTTATTGGCGGCTTCTTTATCAGTCGGTTCGATCCTGTGCGGCTTTAGTAGCTTGGAGGGGTTTACCAACCTAATATAGACGGGCATTATATTGCCCCCGGTAGCGTCGCCTCCGTAGCCGCCCCAATACTGCGTAACACGTTCGGGCAGGCTGGTTAAATACACACCCCTACCAAATGCGCCTTCGCCACTAATATCAAACTCATCGAAACTGCGCTTTGTAGCATGATACATACGAATAGGCCGCCCTTCGGCATCGACCGCTTTGCTGTCACCAAACCAACGCCAGAAATTCCTGAGACCCTTTTCTGTGGTGTGAATTGGCGCGCCGGTACTGTCTGCGGTTGAACGCTTAATGCCATCAATATCTATGTGCGTTGAGGTTATTTCTTCCGGGGCTTTCTGCCTGCTGAGCCGGATGCCGTCATCCTCTTTATCAGCACGCTCCGTTTCTGCGCGGGCTTTGGCTATTTCAGCAAAATCTTTAACATCGTCAGAATTTACAAAACCTTCAGCCCCCTTGTAATAGGTCTGCCAATCTTTCTTTATATCTGCGGGCAGCGCATCCCAACTTGGGTGGTCTTCAGCGCGGCCCTCCTCCCATTCCCGTACGTGGCGCGGCAGGGCTTTCTTAGATTCAGCAGGTGCAGCTTCGACTTCTCCTTCAGCTTCTGGCGCTGTGGGCTCCACCACTTTAGCGGGTTTTGCTTTAGGTGCGGCCTCGGCACGAGCTTTCTCGGCTTTAGCTTCAACCTCTGCGTCTTTGTCTGCCTTGATCTGCGCAGACATTTGCTTACGCGCGGTGGTTAGCTGCATTACAGCTGCTTCGATAGTCCTTTCCTGATTGGTCAGGCGCGTCACTTTAGCGTCATCCCCAGCCTGCTGCGCCGCTTTCTTGTCCTTAGCTATGACCCGGAGCTTAGCCTCAGCGGTTTGCAATTGCTGGTTGATCCTATCAACTTCAGCTACTAGGGGGTGTTCAACTTCTACTTCTTCAGCAGGTGTCTCTTCTACAGCGGCTTCCACTTCTTCGGCTTTAGGCTCTGGTACCACGGGGGCCGCAGGCTTCACAGCTTTGGCGCGCTTAGCTTTAGGGGCAACAGGCTCCTTAAGCGAGGTTATGAAATCTGCTACGCGAGTGCCACCGTCGATAGCGTCGCTGTTTGCCGCGTCTACAACCTGTTCTAACAGGTCGTACTTATTCCGCTTTTGTGTATTGGCGAGCACTTCGTCAACTTGCGCCTGCGTCAGAGGTATACCTTCCGCATCTACAGCAGTCTTTACCTTGGCATTAACCTCTCTGGTACGCTGCGCGCCTCCTTTTGGTTTGGGAGCAGCGGCAGGTGCAGCCTCTACTTTTGGCGCAGGTTCTACTTCTGGCGCAGCCTCTACTTCTGGCGCAGCCGCTACTTCTGGCGCAGCTTCTACTTCTGGCGCAGCCTCTACTTCTGGTGTAAGGATGCTTTCTGGGGTTACTACCTCTCCTCTTCGCTGTGCATCCAGAAATGCCCATCTGGCGCCGTAAAGTGCGCGTCGTTGGTCTAGCGGCAGGGTGTCAACGCTATCCCATGCGGGGGTTTCAGGCTGTCTTGTCTGATCCCATGCCTTACCGGCCTCATTAAACTCGTGCTGGTCGTAAATATCTTCTGGAGCGGTCAGGTCAACGTCATTGCGGTATAACTCGCGCACGCCTTCAGGGACGTTTTTCCATGTGGGGGTATCAGCGGCTTTCTCCGTATTCCATCTCGTTTCGTGCTCGGCTTCAACGGCCTGCTGCATTTCACCAACACGCGCAATGAACGCATCTACTTTTTCGTCGGGGACTTGGGTTTCTTCGCCGCTGATTTCAGGAGCTTGCTCCCCTTGTCGGCTTGGTTCCACTCCTTCGCCACTGATTGTTTGATCCCCACCTTCTTCGAGAACGCTGGGTTGTGCGCCGCCGCTGCCATCAGCCGCGCTTGTTTCGGTGATTTGCTCGGCATTTGCTGTCTCCTCTGGTGGGGCTAGTACATTGCGCAGGCTTGTTATTGCATCTACGTTCTTTACCTTGGTGCGCGGGTTAGCGAGAACGTCATCCAGCACCGTGACAATAGCCGCGTGGTGGTCTGGATTGGATATGTCTAGGTTGTCTTTCAACGCCTTATAAGCGTTGTTCTTGGGGCTCAAGCCAAGGGTATCCCAGTACGGTACTGGGGTGGGGGCAGCTTCACCTACCGGCGCTTCGCTTACCGAGGCTTCACCTACTGGCGCTTCGCTTACCGGCGCTTCGCTTACCGGCGCTTCGCTTACCGGCGCTTCGCTTACTGGCGCTTCGCTTACCGGCGCTTCGCTTACCGGCGCTTCGCTTACCGGCGCTTCGCTTACCGGCGCTTCGCTTACCGGCGCTTCGCTTACCGGCGCTTCGCTTACCGGCGCTTCG
>Ga0181352_1000287_pt1 | contig 22255 bp, 33 predicted proteins | sample Fa13VDMLBSN_FD_130103 | JGI IMG/M metagenome (GOLD analysis project Ga0181352, IMG submission 130103) | Freshwater viral communities from Lake Michigan, USA - Fa13.VD.MLB.S.N | ecosystem: Environmental > Aquatic > Freshwater > Lake | place: USA: Michigan | collected 2013-09-23 | reverse complement strand
TTTGGGATCATTTGTTAACCAGGAACCTCTTTCGTTTATATCAAATAATTCATTCATATTTTTATAATTTGTTGTTCAGGATATGGAAAATGACATATTCCTTCTATCATAATATTTTTATGAGAAGGATCTCCAACTTTATAAACATTAATAGCATCACATAATTTATTATGTTTATTAATATCTAATAAATAATGTTTAGTTAAATTATTTCTTTCAACACATTCTTTTAAAAATAACTCACAACTCCATCCATTAATATATTCCCATATTCTACCATTATAATTAGGAATAGTTAACATTTGGTGGAATGTTATGTTTAGATACTCCTTATCATTTAAATAATCACATTTAGATACATTTATAAAATAAAAATTAGTTTGAGGAAAAAATTTATCAAGAATTTTATCATAATTAAAATTACTTAAGTACAAATCTTCATATGAAATACCAATTAAATAATAAAAATCAGCCTCATTTATTTTTATATCTAAAATTGATCTCTGTAATATTACATCGTTAGACACTTTACAAAGCCATTCTTCATTATGTTCTTTACACCAATCAAATATTAAATTATCTAAATCAGCTGTTCCAAAGCTATGACCTCTATTTATCTCAGAATCAATTAAAATACAATTTGGGAAATATTTTTTCCATAATTGAGAATTTTGAGATTTGAATGGAGAACCATAATTAGTAGCAACAACAATTTGTTTAAATTCTTTCAAAATAGATGAATTATAAACAATATATTGTTCTAATAATTCTAAATCATCTTGAGATGAAATATAACCTACAGTTCCATAAATTGATTTATTAATAATTTGCTTTAAATTCATCCCAAGTAATTAAATTTAATAATTCTTTTCTATTGTTATTAAAATAATCCCAAGACCATACATTATTTTGAGAAACAATTATATGTTCTCTTACTCTAATAACTCCAACCCCAAAGTCAGTATCTATTACACTACATTCCATTTTAGGATAATGAGATTTGAAATCAACAAATGCTTTCCAAACATCACCATTCCATGCTATTGTTTGGCGTGGAATTAATTGTGCTTCATAGCTTACTGGGTTGCAATCATGGAGTATTATAAACCCACTATCTACAATATGGTTTAATGAGTTTTTAATATCTTTTTCTACTTGGTCAGCATGATGTAAACCATCAATAAAAATAATATCATATTTAATATCTTCATGTCCTTTAAGTAAAGTAAAAAAATCATCTGATGTCATAGGATAATTTACTTCTGGGACAACGTATCCTTCTGCTCCTGGGTCTACTCCATCTTTATGAGATGCTTTTACTTTTCTAATATTTTCTCCTTGGAATACACCTATTTCAAGATAGTTTATTAATTTATATTTTTCAATTAGGTAGTTAATTATATCAAATCTTTTAATCTCACTATTTAAATACCTAATCACTTCTGGTTCTTGGAGGTTATTTATCATATTGCTTTTTCTAAAATATATTTCGCTAGTTGTTTTGTTGTTAAATTATTTTTAGTATAATTAAATACTTCATCTAATATAGTATAATATTTTTGTTCATTAAAGTTATCAACTAATTCTCTTCCTTCAAGTAATAACTCTTTAGGTAAATTAGCCAATGTACCTTCAGGACAATCTTCTAAACCTATAAAATAAGGCATACAATAATTACCTAATATTTCATAGTGCCTCATACAATCCCACCCTGCTTTTTTCATTGTTACACCATAATATGATTTTTGATAATCTTCATAATATGGTTGTTCTGATTTAAAAATATAAGTCTCAGGTTGTCCTGGTATGCATGTAGCGTATTCTTGTGTTTTATTTTTACTAGGTTCGGCTAATTTGCAAGTGGGTATACTAAATGTAATAGGTAATAAATTAGGGTGAGATTCCTGTAATTCTCTTTTAAAATAAAGATGTTTAGTATATAGTGAATCTAATTCAGGTTCATCATTCCCATCAATTAAAATTACCTTATTAGAAGGATAATATTTAGAAACTAAATCATAATATTGTTTACAACGTTTAATTGCTCCATAAATGATTAGATCATAATATCTATCCTTAATTTTTTCTTCAATATTAGAGCGGTCAATATTATTTTCTCCAATTAACCAAAATGTAGTCATCCCACCCCATAAATTTTTAGATGAAATTTTATTTTCATATTCTTTATATAATGAAATTATTTGAGTACTATCAACTACATCATCGCCAAATAATTCTCTTAATCCATAGAATATTAAATCATTTTGATAATCATTAATAAAACCACCACTAGCTTTAGCTATATCAATATGGTTAGTTATATAAAGAATTTTCACTCTATAAATTTATTAGGATTGTTATTTATATATTCAATTAATCTATTAGCCCAGTTCATTACTTCAGGTGAATTATGATGATTCCAATTAAGATAAGGCCTACTTTCAGCGAAAGTTTGATCCATAGGAGAGTTTGTTATTTCTCCTCCATCTGGTCTTTTATTTAGAATAGTTACATCTATCCATCTATTTAAATCTAATCCTTGATTTCGTATTGGTCTCATAACATGTTCCCACCAATCATCTAACATTATATGACCTTGAAGTGCCCCTATATGATTTTTAATATCATGAGGAATAGTAGGAAACGCATTATAGTCTGGCCATAACTTGGTTGTTAATCCATTCTTAATAGCTATAATATTAATAGCTAAAAAGAAATTTTTTCCTTTATATGGCTTATAGAATTGTTCCCACCCGTCAGTTAATATTTCTACATCATCATTTAAACCAAGTAAAAATTCAGACTCAGAATATGATACTAGATTATTCATGTGTTCATCAAGAGATCCATATCCATTTTTCCTATCAGTAATTATATCTTTAATTTCAATTGAAGAAGTAACTTTATATTGTTTAACAAAATCAATTGTTTCTTGATCGTCTGTGTCTATTTTAAGTAGAATTTCAACTAATGATTTATCTTGGGTTTTATCATTTAAACTATCAAGACATTCTTTTAGTAAACTTACTCTTTTACGAGTTGGAATTAAAACACTAATTAATTTTTTGTAACTCATAATGTATTATAGTAATTATTTTGTTTTTCTTGTTTTTGTATTGTTTTAGGGTGATATATAGCATATTCTTCTATTTCAGGTAAATTAGAATATGTTTTGTACCCGTCTAATACTTCATGAAGTTTATTTTTCCACTTAATATCAGAATTATTTTTATATATTCTCCATTGTGGGTCAGGCCATTGTATCCACCCTTTTTCATTTTGTTTCCAACCCCACATCTGAATATGCTGTGGGGTGATTCCTTCAACTGTGTTTACTCTAGGTACTAAAACTACATCTACATTATTTTCTAATATCGCGGGTAGATTTTCTATTAAAATATCATTAGGTATTTCATCAGCATCAATTTGAAAGATATAATCCCCAGAACACATTTTAGTTAATTCATTTTTCCAATCAGCAAAATGACCTTGGAATGTACTTTCTTTTAAGATGATAATATCTTTTGATGACCAATAATATAACTCATCTAACAACTGTTGAGATGCTTTTGGTTTATCTAATAAAACACAAATTTCATCTTCAGGTCGTTTATGTTGATGAAGGAAATTAAGTAAACGGCTTACTTCTTCTAGTTCATTACAAACTGTGATTGCATAACTAATTTTCATATAACCTTAATATAATATTATTCTGGTAGTAGGCCAATATAACTTAAAGCATCTATAAAATCTCTTTCATCAAAATGTTTAAGAGTAGTCATATCCATTCTGTACTCATAGAACTTACCTGGTTGTTTAGGAATTGGGTATTTATGTTTTTCTTCTTCAGTTACAGGAACTGCTTTAACAGCCGCCCATTTCCATTCTTGAGCATTAGTTCCATTAGCGAATATCATACCTTGTTTAGGTTCATTAATAGTTTGAGGTAACCATGTTAAACTTGTATTTTCATCTTTCCAAGCTAAATCTTTATACAACTCAGGGAGTGATTCCATTTGTTCATTATAGAATTCACTTCCTTCAGTCATTAAACTATTAGTCCAGTACCCACAAGATAAAGACATCCAGTTAGTTATTTCAGGAGTAACCTGTGTTTCATAACACAAGTCACCTCCTGATTTAGGGCAATTTATAATTTTATCCATTTGATTCTACTTTTTGTAATTTTGGTAATTCAATTTTCTTTAATTTAGGTAGTTGTAATTTAACTTCTTTTGGGAACTCAGGAATATATTTAGTAAACAATTCATCTACTTTATCCTTCATTTTATCCCAACTAAATTCATTTTTACTCTTATATGCTTGACGTTTAGCACCATCAATATATTTGCTATAATCTTCAAATATATCTTTAATAGTTGTTCCAGCGTGACCTAAATCTACTGAAAACCATTGTGATTCTTTTAATAACCAATTATTAGCAGCGCTTGGATGAACATTTGTTAACTGTCCTGGGATTAATGATGTAAATTCAGGATTAAGAAAATCTGTATGACCACTCCAATTAGTTGTTATAATAGGTTTTTTAGTTAAACTAAATTCAAGTAATGGTCTACCATATCCTTCACCTTTAGTTAAGTTAACCATTGCTTTAACTTTAGGATGATTATACAATTCATTCATTTCAGTATCTGTAAATTCACCGTGTATTAGGTAAATGTTAGGTAAATCTTTACTATTAATAGATTTTTTAATGATTTTAATTTTCTTTAAAATTTCTTCTCTATCAACATATGAAGAACCCATTTGAGATGTCTTTAAAATAAGTGCTGGCTTATCTTTCTTGTTTTTAAATATTTCAAAGAACATTTTAATCAACAAACCAACATTTTTTCTGTCCTCACCTAAATCACCATTAATCCAATGACCTACAAATAAAAACGCAAATTTTTCTTTAATATTATCTATTTCAGGAAATAAAGTTACTTTATCAAGTGGTTTGTAGATCTCAATATCAGCGCCTTCAAATAATACTTTAATTGGTCTTTCAATTTTAAGCTCACCAAGTACTTGATTGGTACGTTGATCAACTTTTTGCATTACTGTGTTTATAAATGTATTTTTAGAATGTTCAGAAGATGTTAATACTAAATTCATTCTATTACATCCTTCAATCCAATCACCAGGAGCTACTGTTGTTTCAATACCTGCTGTTACTCCAATGTTATATTTTCCTATTGGTTGGAATTCACTTGGTATAGTAATTTGCATCCACACTTCAGGCTGTTTAGGAAGTTGAGGTTGATTCCAAAGATGTTTATTTAAAAATTCCCATTCTGGATTATCATTGATAAATCCCCAAGGTGTATTACCCCACATTTGTGGTAAGATTTTTACATCATATTTATCTAATTGAATAATTGCTCTAACTAAATCTCGAGAGCGGGCTCCATATCCACTGTATGTGTCAATAGGACAGGAGATAAAAAATAACGGTTTGTTTTCCATAACTGTTTAGTATACTAATTTGTGAGGTACTACTTTATCTTTAACTTCATTTGTGTTTATAAACTCATATTTTTCTCTTGGTTTCCAAGTTTTAAATAGTTTATCTAATACTTTAATAATACGTTGACCCATCTTTTCTCCTGTAAATCCAGCTTCATCTGATAGAGCCCATTCACGTCCTTTAAGACCTAATGCTTGTCTTTCTTCTTTAGACAACTTATAAACATTCATAATTTGTTCAGCTGCATCTTCTGCATTACATCTGTCATCCCAAATATAAGGTGTTAATGGAGAACCTTGAATTGATCTATTAGTTGGGTAGACTGGGAATGCCCATTCACCATGTTCTTTAATAGTCCCATTATGGTTTGAAGGAAACTTATCACTAAAATCAATCCATTTACCTTTTTTACTAAAACGCATTTGATCTTGCATTCCACCTGTTACATTTGCAATAATCGGATTACCAGCTAAAATAGCTTCAGTTAAACTTAATCCCCATCCTTCATTATTAGTTAATAAGATTTGGACATCTGAGCAGTTGTAAAGCATATTCATTCCTTTAGGATCTAATACCTGATTAGAGAAGATAATGTTATGATGATCTTCATTCAGTAATAATTCTCTAACCGCTTCTAAATCAGTACCATTTTCATCTACAACTTGAGTATGTAAAACAAAAGCACATTTTTTAGCTTGTTCAGTTGTTAATCCATCTAAGAATAATCTAAATGCTAACATTGCATCAGGAATTTGTTTACGACGAATATTTCTTGAATTAAAAAATACTACAAAATCATATTCTTTTCCTTTGAATAATTTCTTTTTAAACTCAACTAATTCTTTATCTTTTTTATCAAGTGGTTTAAATACTTCTTCATTTAACCCATGAGGTACATACTCAATCAATTTACCTTTAGCTTTATCACCTAACACTAATTCATTAATGTTTTTAGTTTGTTTTGAAATAGCTAATAAAGCATCACATGACTCATAATATGCTTGATTATACATTGGTGCTGGGTAGTCGTCCCAAATGTTTAAATATACAATTGGTGTTTTCTTTCTAATCTCATTTTCAATTTGAAATAACCAAATAAAATATCTTGGATCAGTGATTAAGAAAATAGCATCTGGTTTTTCTATTTGAATTAGCTGTCTAATTAAACGAGCATCCCCATATCCGTTAGTTGGATACAATACAACTGAGCTGTCAGTTAACCCAGTATTAGTATTAGTATCTTGAGATAAATCTAAACGTTTACCTTGTTCTGGGTGGTTGATAGCTCCTCCTACATTTACCCAATTAAAATGCTGAGCAGTATTCAATACCATTTCTCTAGCGATTGTTGCTACACCTGAATGGACTCTAATATCGTCACATAGTAGCAATATTTTCTTCCTCTCATTTTGAGGAAGATAAGCAAAACTTGAATTCATAAAACTTTATTTTATATCTAAATTGTTGTGATTGTGAATTGATTTTCTAAATTCATCATCTGTAAGATATAAATGGATTGTGCGATCTACAAGTTTTTGTAAAGAGAACTTATGTTTTACACAACTCATTTTAAAATCTTCAAATAACTCACTTTGTACTTTGACACTTGTTAATGTCATATCTTTTTTACTCATAGCTTTTATTTGTATATAAATATATATAAAAGTAAGAGAATTACACAGAACATAAATCCTTTCTTGTATTGAATGGACAATACTGGCAATTTTTATTTACTGTTGGTTGATGGTCTGTAGGTTTAAATGTTCCATCTAATTCAAAGCATTCATCAAGAAATTTATTTAAAGCTGTTTTAGCTTTATTCATTTTTACTTTTCCACTTGGTGGAGCATATTCTTGAATTCGACTTTGAGGAAAATCACTTTCTTCCCATATTTTTCTTTTTAAGATAACAAATTCAACATCAATATTTTCTTCAGGAACATTAAATTGTTTACTTAAATAATACTTGTATAATATTAGTTGAAATTGTTTATTTTCATCTTTTTTAGTATCGTCATTCCAACCCCTAGTAGATGTTTTAAAATCGATTATCTTCAACTTATTTGTTACTTCATTATATAATACTAAGTCAAGATAACCTTTATATAATAAGTTTTTATGTTGGTCAGTTGGATTAATAACAATAGGAATTTCACATCCTACTAAATGCCAGTTTTTGATACTAAAGTATATATTTCGTTTTTTCTTTAAGAAATTTATAATAGCTAAACCGTCATCATAAAACTCTCTCATTTCTGGTGATGAGCTAAAATGAACATTTTTATTCTTTTTATATTCAGAACTATATGTTTCTCTGAATCTGTCTTCAAATAATTCATCTAAGTCCATTCTATCAGCTGCCGCTCCACTTTCTTCATACATTTTAGTAATATATGCTTGGATAGTTTCATGCATTGCTGTTCCAAAAACAGTATGAATTGTTGGTTGATATATTTGTAAATTATCTTTATAAAGTAATTTCCATTTTAGAGGACATTCATTATAAACAGAAAATTGACTATAAGAGATTGTCTTTTGAAAAGCATAATTTATCTCTTGAGGTTTATAATTCTTTATAACCTTTACTAAAAATGGAACCGATTTAGCCAAAACTTATTTTTTATACTTATTACGAATATATGCCCCTAAATCATTATTATCAGGGTATTTTTCAATTAATTCTTGAATCTCAGGAATAATAGACATTTCTTTTTTAACATATTGAGCTGCGTCTAATAATTCCTCATATAGATGATTCATATAATCATCTTTATTATTTTGATCTAGAGTAGTATTATATTTTTTAATACCACGTTCACTTCTTGATTTAAGATCTTCAATAACTGCTTCTGTAATTTTATCTTTCATTTTAATAACTTCTTTTGTTCTTTTTCTTCAATACCTAACTTAGTAAGAATAGATTTAATACCAGATTCTCTTAGTATGTGAGTATATTCTTCTGCTTCACCAAGTGAACACTCATAATAAGAAGCAATATGTTTTAACAATGCTTCTTTAGATTTAGATTTTGCAGATTTAATATATTTTAAGAACATTTTCTTTTTGGGTATCATATATAAATATATATTGTATGTTTTTTCTTTATCAGTATAAGGAAATGTTTGTACTAAATTTACAAAATCTATATACTCAGGATTCATACTGAGGAATCGATGAACCATATAACAATTAAATGATTCTTTCTCTTCCTCAGTGAATGAACTCCAAGGTTTTTTCTCGTAAGTGATCTGGTTAAGCCAATCAAAGAGAGTCATTGTACTTTTGATATTCTTCTCTAAATTCAGTTGGTAACATTTCAATTAAGATCTTACCTGAAGTAGGATCATAAAAACAAGGAACAGGCATAATAGCATCCTCTGATGTGCCAGCTAAGAATTTAGATACCTTACGTAACAAAACACCTTCAGTAAATACTTGTTTTCCTTCAGGAGAGACAATAGGTGTTGTTTGACTTGGATCAACCTTAACGTTGAGATTTTGTTGTTGATTACTCATTTTATTTGTTTTTTATAATTTTTCCAATCTATGTAAAATCCAATAGCTACTAAAATATTCATTCCGAATGATGATAATATTTCAACTATATCTTCATATACATTCATTGTTAAATGAATATGTCCTACCATCCAAAACGGTATTGATAGGTTACTTGATATCCATAATAACAAGTAAGTTGTGAAGTGAGTTATTGGATGATTTTTAATATTGCGCATATAAGTGCCATTACATTTATTTCTTTATCGATTCTGAAATTAGCGTGGTACATATAATTTTCTATTTCAATAACAATCATTGCTTTAGCTAAATCATTATTACCATACTCATCTAAACTATCATATAGAAATCTATAAATTTCTTCGAAATCATCCAAATTACTATCAGCAAGTATTTGTCTGATATTTTTAAAACTAGTTTTAGATGGTGATTTAAGTTCTTTTAATAATGAGTCTTTATAACTACTTGATACAATTATATTTTTATCTATTTGAAGAACATTATCAACTGTGTTTACTTGACAAGTGTTAAGTATTTTTCTAACATCAGGATAATGTTTATTAACTATTAATGCTAGATCCTCTAGTTCATAATTAATTTCTTCTTTATCTAAGATAGTAACTATATGTTGTGCTACTTCCTTTTTAGATGGAGGAGTAATTTTTAATACTTGACATCTAGATTGAAGTGGATCAATAATACGTTCAAGATAATTACACGTTAAAATAAATCTAGTAGTACGAGAATATGTCTCAATAATGTTTCGAAGTGATGCTTGTGCTTGTATAGTTAAGAAATCAGCTTCATCTAAGATAATAATCTTAATTGGTTTAAATGAAGCACTTGAAGCAAAACCTTGAACTTTATCTCTAATAGTATCAATACCTCTTTCATCTGATGCATTAATATAAAGAAAATCACAATCAAAGTTATTTACAATTAGTTTAGCTAATGTTGTTTTACCTGTTCCAGGTGTACCATACAATAGTAAGTTTTGTAAATCGTTTTTCTTAATATATTGAGCAACAATAGATTTTAGTTGCTCATTACCAATATAGTCTTCTAATGTTTTAGATCTATATTTTTCTACAAATAAACTATTTTCTTTCATATAACCAAATATAATAAAAAATGGCCCGAAGGCCAAATTTTATTTTAATAATCACCGTACATGTTAAATTTCTTTGGAGGAGGAGGTGGAGTTTTTTCAACTACTACACTACCAATAGCATATAATTCACCTTTAATAGGTGATAATCTAAAGTCACATGGTTGTCCAACTTCTTGAAAATAGCCTTCTAATGCTTCTGTTAATGATGGATATATGTGATTAGGATCGAGAAGTAATTTCCAATTATCACCTGGAGGATGGCGCTTAGCAATTAATGTTAATTCTTCTTTTAGTTCTTTTTCCATATAAATCCGTTTGAGCTTTTTGTTTTACCTAATATACAATTATTTATTCCTTGGTAATTTATGTTTAAAGTAATAGCTGCTTCTTTTTGTGATTCCCATTTTTTAATAAAATTACCTTTTAAATCATATTGAGAAACAGAAACACGTTTACTTAAATTAGGTTTGCCTTTTTTAGCTTTACTTACATTTAAACAATGTTCTTTACTTTTCTTTTTACCAGTTAATGATTCACTCACTTTAGAATTTCTACTTTCAGTATATATTTTTTCATTCCATTTAGTAATATCACGACCTGTTAAAGCTTTAGATATTTTATCTTTAGTTGATTGTTCTAAATATCCTCCTGCTTCTTCATCTAACCTACAATTTAAACCTTCTTTAACTGTATTAAAATATATTTTCCAGTATTTTTCTCTTTGGCCTAGTACTTCTATTTCACACTCTTCTAATACTTCAAAAATATGATTTTCCCATCCGTATTTTTTTAATGAATTGAAAATAGCAGGTTGGGTTTTACAATCATAATTTTTATAGTGAGATTTTCTATTCTTTATATTAATACTTTGACCAATGTAAATCTTACCTGTTGGGTTTGTTATTTTATAGATTCCTACCATTTATTATAAATATGCCCACCTCTCGCGAGGCAGGCATAATATAATTAAATATTAGAACATACCATTCATTCCCATCATGTTATCTTCTTCTTTTTTACTTTCAGGTTTATCAACTACAACAGCTTCAGTTAACAATATAGTTGAAGCTACTGATGCTGCGTTCTGAATAGCACATCTCGTAACTTTAGTTGGATCAATGATTCCAGCATCTTTCATATTAACAAATTTCTCAGTTAATAGATTATATCCTTTCCAATTATCATTTCCACCTAACTTATTAATCAAATAATAAGCTTCTTGTTCTGTAGAGCCAGCGTTGGTAAGAATTTTCATGAATGGGGCACCACATGCTGTATAGACAATTGCTCCACCTACTGATTTACGATTCTTAATTGCTTCACGAGCATATAATAAAGCAGCACCACCTCCAGGAACAATACCTTCCTCGATTGCGGCTTTAGTTGCTTGAAGCGCATCATCAACTCGGTCTTTCTTTTCTTTGACCTCAGTTTCAGTATTTCCACCTACATGAACAATTGCTACTCCTCCGACAAATTTCGCGAGTCTTTCTTGTAGTTTTTCTTGTTCAAATGGTGTTTTTGCTTTTTCGATTTGGAGCTGTAACTCTTCAATACGTGCTTGTATTCGTTCAGATTCTCCTCGTCCATCAACGATTGTTGTTTCATCTTTTGTAATTGTAACTAATCGGGCTTGACCAAACCATTTTGGATCAAAACGATCTAGTTTCATACCCTTATCGGAACTAAATACCTCACCTCCTGTTAAAATTGCAATATCATCTAAAATAAGTTTTCTACGATCACCAAAGTCAGGAGCTTTAACTGCTGCTACTTTAAGTGTGCCTCTCATTTTATTAACAATAAGTGTTGCTAATGCTTCACCATCAATGTCTTCTGCAATGATAAGCAATGATTTACCTTGGCTACCTACATTTTCTAAGATTGGTAATAATTCTTTTACAGATGAAAAACGCTTATCAGCAATTAAGATATAAGCATTTTCAAGTGTACAACTCATTGTGTTATTGTCAGTTACAAAATAATGTGATTTGTAACCACGATCAAATTGCATTCCTTCTACTGTTTCAAGATATGTTTCACCTGATTTAGATTCTTCAATATAAACTACTCCTTCACGACCTACTTTATTCATTGCTGTTGCAATTAATTCTCCTACTTCAGGATCGTTATTACCTGAGATAGTGGCTACTTGTTTTAGTTGGTCTTCTGAGCTGATGTCTTGTGATATACCTTTACGTAATTCTGCAACTACATCCTTAACTGCGGCATCAATATCACGTTTGATGGTTACTGCGTTTACTCCGTTGTTTAAATGGGTTAAACCAGCTTTAACCATTTCTTGAGCCAATAATGTAGATGTGGTTGTACCATCACCTGCTCCCTCAGCTGTTTTAATAGCTGCTTGTTTTACAAGTTGTACACCTAACTCTTCAATTGGATCTTCAAGTGAAATGTTTTTGGCTACTGTTACACCATCTTTTGTTGATTGTGGGTAACCATTTTGATTTGCTATAACAACATTTCGACCATTTGGTCCTAATGTTGACGTAACGGCATTAGCTAATTTATCAATACCTGTTACGAGTTTTTTTCTTGCTTCGGGTCCGAATTCAATAATCTTACTCATAATTTTACTCTTGTTCTGTTATAATTGCTAACACTTGATTTTCTGGGCATACCCAATATTCTTGTCCTTCTAATTCGACTTTATTAGGTCCTAAAGCGGGTAGCATAACTTCTTGACCTACTTGTAACATAGTGGGAATAAACTCTCCTGAATATGAGTGCTGGCCAGGGCCTACAGATACGATAGTACCAATAAGCGCTTTCTCCTTACCCAAATCAGGTACAATGATTCCACCATACATTGATTCTTCCTCTTCTCGAGGCTTCACAATAACTGCGTTAAACGTTGCTTGTAACTGTTTCATATTAAAAATTAACTATTTGATTGATTTCTTCTTTAACTCTAGTCCATTCTGTAATATACTCTTTAATAGTATTATAAACAGGGCGTTTTTCAACTTTTAATTTAGCAATAGAACCTAATGCTGATCCTAAAGTAGAATGGAATGAAAGTGTTTTGATTGCTTCTTTAGATCGTGTTTTACGACCTCTTCCCTTAGTGTTTGTACCTGGGTAAACAGTTTCATAGACTGTGTAACTGTTTGCGTCTCTACCGATAAAATACGGTTCGATAGATGGATCTTTGATCATCGTCATTGAAGACGGTAATTGATTTTCACTCATAACTTATTTAATTTATAACTTAATATAACAATTTTTTACTAAAAAGCCAAATTGTTTATGATAAATATCACAGATTATTGTTCTTTTGCGACAATATAGTAAAGACTTGTGAATGTTTTATGATCAAATGTAAGTTTCATTAAACCATTTGAATTAACATGAATTCTACCACTTTCCATATCTCTATTAGCTACTAATATTTCTTTTAATAAAGATGAGTTATAGATTAAAGTAAATGTATTCCCAGTGTTAATTTCTAGATTTTGAACAGCATAAGTAACTTTATTTGCATGTTCGACATCTCCTCCAAAAGTAAATTCTAAACCAAGTAAACCTGGTCTTATAACAACATTTTCACTATTTGATAATGCGTTTTTAGCTTTAATTAATGCTGTTACTACCTCATCAGTTAATGTTGTTTCAATATCATACTCTTCAGGACCATTATATGTACCTGATTTAGGTATGATAAATAAATCTGCTAGTGTGTAGTCTAGATTATACTGGTTGTCAGAGATTAATAATTTAGTGAGTATGTTTTTTTCTTTAGAGAAATTCAACATTAAATCTCCACTAGTGATAGATAATAACTTATCTAATTGTGTTGTATCATTGATACCTACCTCTGATTTTGGTAATGGGAAATCAGTATGGATTAATGTTCCTATCATTTCACGAGTAGGAGATGTAAAGTTAATAGTTAATTGTTTTTTGTCATCAATTGACCATTTAACACTTTCAATTAAACCATTTAAATGGTATTTTTCAATAACCGATTGTAATTCTATTTTTGATATCATATTTGTAATATAATAAATATTTTTTAGAAAGCAAAGAATTTTGTAACATTTGCATTCAAAGGTGGGAACTCCCATTTTAAATCACTATAAAGTTCCTTTAATTTGTTTAATAACAATGATTCAAAAATTTCATCTATATCAATATAATCTTTAACAAATTTTTCTATTTCATCGGGAACCTTAGCGTTTGGTAAACCTACTGTTTCTAATTTATAAGGATTAGCTTTTAAGTTAATAATGAAGATTTTATCACCTTCAATGATTGATTCATATTGTTTATCTAATTTCTTAAATTTAAGTAAGTCATTATAACGTACTGCTGCTTTAGTATTGGCTGGTGCTTTTAATTTAAATGAACTAAACATCTCACCTGCTCGGGCTGGTACTTTATATGAGTTGATTTGTTTTACTCCTGTTGGTTTGCCTAATTCTTTAGGGTCTAATGTTTTAATTAATTTATAGAAGTTAATAATTGAAGCATCTAATTCAGATTTTGGTTTACCAAATAAAATGTCTTTAATAAATTGTTCACCAAATCCTTTGAATCGTTTATTCATATTAGATTTCATCAACTCTAAACCCTTCATGTCTAGTTCTTCAACAGCAACACCTTCCTTATTAGTAACATACATAGCATATCTTCTCTTACCAGTAACCAAGATACCAGTAGCAATTACTTCTTGTTTTAGCTGGAAGTAATGTTTAGAAGCATCGATGTTAAATAATTCTTTACACATTGTATCCAAGTTAGCATTTGCTTCGTTTTGGATCTCAAGTGCCATTTCTAATATGTACTTGTCTTTCTCTTCTTTAGTAGCATTTGGGTATCTATGCTTTAACAGGTCACCTAGCTCAATATACATTGAGTCAGTATCACTAATACAAATGTATTGTTTATCTGATTTTAATTCAGTATTTAATTTATTATTAGTAAATACAATTGACTCTTGAGTTAATCTTTGACCTGTATTTGTAATAGCAGCACTACAAATTAATTGACCATCAGTATATCTCCATCCTGATTTAGCATAAGTACCATACATTGCATTCTGTAAGATCTTAAATGCATGTTGGAACAAATCATATAACTTATAGTTAGCCCAATCTTCTTCTTTACCTGCTTTCTTCTTTAAACCTCTATAATGTTCTCGTTTATTAAACCATCCTTCAAGAATTGTACTACAAACACTTCTTTTATCTGTTCTAAACATAGCACCTGAGGCTGCTATTGTTAAGTTACTTTCTTCAATAATTCCTATTAATTGTCCAATAGTAACTTTAGTTTGAGTTGTAGTATAATCTTTTTTATTTACTTTTTCAATAGTAATAACTTCTTTAGGGTCACGTTCTTTTAGTTTTTCTAAACTATGGTTTTGTTCATAAGTTGGTCTATTATCTACTTTAATTCTGCCAACTAATGTTTCAATACCTAAATTAAGTGATTTAATAATTGAAGGATATAGTGAAGTAAAGTCTAAGTCAATAACATCAAAGTACAAACCAGGTATTGGTTCTAATAGATAACCACCAGCGTAAGTATCCTTAAATGATTTTAATGCTGGGTTATGAGTAGTTGGTTTATTTGGTGATACTATGCCTTCGCGTTTTAAGTATTTAAGAATAGCACCCTCATTCATAACTGTATTCCAGTAAATTGATTCATATGGAATATTACAAATATGAGAGATCATTATTGTTAAGTCGATGAATTTCAACTTAGCTTCTAATGCTTCAATAATTTCAACGTCTCGTAAGTTATACTCTATAAACGCGTTTAAATCGTTTTTAAACAACGTATTTAAGTTACCTTCATATTCAATCTTACCTAAACCAACATATTTGGTTCCAATATCACCTAATTTATATGATGGTTCTTCTTTCATAATGTACTTTTTATGAAGTAACATATAATCCAGGCAATTAACACCACCTATAGTGATCTGTGATTCACCATTAAATTCACGTTGATCTACTTTACCAATTGGGGATAAACGACTAACTTCGTCTTCACCTACAACTTGTTTTAAACGATGATAAAGATAAGGCATATCAAAATAATCTGAGTTATAACCAACTAGTATTGTTGGGTCTAGTTCTTCAAATTTGGATAAAAACTTACCAATTAATTCTCTTTCGTTTTTACAAGGAATGATATGTTTACCATCTTGATTTATTTCTTTAATTTGGCCTGATGGGTCAACAATTAAACATATCTTTTGTTTAGTAGTTACATCTATAAGAGCAATAGATGTAATAGGCATAGGTGCTTGTTGGATATAATAAGGTGTAAGTGCTCCACCCATTTCAATCTCAATGTCTATATAAACTATATTATGCCAAGAAGGTACAACATCATCTTCATCAGAATATAATTCTCGAAGTATTAATAGTTTTTTATCAATATCTTTTTCTAATAAGTCAGGATCATTTTTATCTAATTTCTTAGTAGGAATAGCCCAACCACCTGTTAAAACAGGTCTAGCGCCATCTTGTTTCTCACTAACTCGTTTCCAATAAGTAGGCTGGTATTGGAAATCCAACCAGCCTTTCTTATCGTCTCTTAAGTAGTAAGTATATGTTGAAAAGTCGTAATATACTGCTTGATACATTATTTTTCTTCTAAAAACTGTTTAAGATTTGGTCTAAAGTAATTAATTGATTTCATCACTTTACGATCTCGTGAGCGATAAACTACATAATAATCACCCTGTTTTTCGTAATGGCAACGCTCACCTTGTTCTTGTTCTCTAAGACGAACAGTAAAATTAGCTTCCTCTTCTGTTTTACAAGCTTTACTCATATTTGAAGCTTGAACTTCAGCATATGCTGGTAATATTTTATCTTTTAAACCATGAAGCATAGCTCCATTACCTAATGACACATAAGTAATATCACAAAGTGCATCTAATACTTCTACAATATTTCCTGTTTCACAAGCATGTTTATATTCTTCTAATTCCTCTAGAATAAAATTATAAACAAACATCCATTCATCTTTAGGTGGAATAGTAGGTTCATAATTGTTTGGTTTACCCATTGTAGCATTAAATTCCTCTACTTCGCTAACAAATGGTACATAATTTTCTTTTATACTATTAATTTCATTTGATAATTCATTCCACTTTTTAATAACATCATCTCCAAGTTCAATTTTGGACATTACAGATAAATCAACAACTTGAGTTTTTAATAACTCAATAAGTTCAGCTTGTTTTGTTTCTAGTTTAGATTGAGACATGACCATTATTTATTTTAAGTGAATCAAAAAATTCTTTACGTGCTAAATTATCATTTTCCATAAACACACCTGATGCTTTAGTAGTGACCATTGCAGCACCTTGATGTTTAATACCTCTACAACTAACACAATTGTGAGTAGCAACTACAGTAACAATAACACCTAAGTTACCTTCACAAACCTTATTTACTGCTTGATGAATAGCTGCTGTTAATTGTTCTTGAATAGCACCTCTACGACCAAAGTGTTCTACAATACGATTTAGTTTAGATAAACCGATTACTCGACCTTCAGCACCTGCAATGTAACCAATATGTACTACACCTCTAATTGTTTGGTGATGATGTGAACACATTGAAGTTAATTGGATATTACGCTCAATAATTACTCCATCATAACCATCTGATGGGAATGAAGTAATATCAGTAAATCCATTGTAACGACCAGCCCATAAGTCATTAACATATGCTTTAGCTACACGACGAGGTGTATCAGCAGAGTTAGGATCGTTTTGCCAATCACATTTTAATGCTGTTAAGAAATTACCAAAATGTTCTGTAGCTTCTTCAATCATTTTTTGCTTTTCTTCATCTGTTAATGGACGATCTAAAGCAGAACCGTTTGCAAATCCATTTTGGACGCATTCGATATCATTGTGGAATTTTTTTCTATTTTCTTTCATATAACCTAATATATTAAAACTTATTTAAACTGCCAAGATATATGGCAAACTTCTTTTCTTACCTAAATCATCATCCATTCCGTACCCAACTACCCACTCATCTTGAATTTCAAATCCATAGATAGAGCCAATAGGCATACTTACTTCATTAATATAACGTTTAATTAAAGTAACTAATTGTACTGAGGCTGGGTTGTAATTGTAGAAATAATTAGCTAAAGCATTCATTGTTATTCCTGAGTCATAAATGTCATCTATAAGATAAACATGTTTATCTGTTACATCTATTGATTTCTCAAGTATTAGTTGTAAATCACCTCGTTCTTTACCTTCATATGATCTAGTTTTTACAAAATCAATTTCAGGATCTAATGATGATAATTTTTTAGCTATCTCATTAAAGAACATAAAACCACCATTTAATACACATACTAATACAATTGGTATTTTTTCTGATTTATGGCGGTTTAATATTTGAGTAGTGATATAATCTACTCTTGCATCAATGACTTCTTTTTCAAATAATACTCTCATGTAACTCTTTTATTGAATGTAACCCTGGGTAATGTTTGATTTTGCCTCCACTTGATAATATCACATGTGGGTAATAATCTATAGCAAATTCTGTTTCTAAATCAGCGTCTTCATTAATTTTAATTAATTTAAAATTTAATTTATCTGCTATTTCATTCACCATAGGCATTGCTACCTTACATCCACCGCACCAATCAGCATAAAATAATGTGACTGTGTCTTTGGTTTTAAGTGCTTCGGTTAATAATTTTTTATCCATATTTGTTGCTTTTAGAGCTATTATTTACTCTTTTAGTCCATTTTAAATTTTCAGGTTTAGTTGCTTCTTCTGGGGTTAATCCTTCTTTAAAACATATACTTCTAGGTTTAATATGATCTAATGTTGGGTAATTAGTATGAGTAAAATGTAAATTTAAATTATCTTTAATGTATTCTCCATCAATATAATCAAACCCATCCCAATTTTCAAGCATTTTTGATCTTATTTTTTTAGTTAAATAATTACATTTTTTCCAATATTGTTTCCAGTTATGGCTAGCAATTATATTACCATTTTTCTTCCTAGTTTCTATACTTTTTTTCCAACTTTCTTCACTCCAACTTTTTCTCATTTTAGATGCCAACTTAATATTTTCATCCTTCATATTTTCTTTTCTCCATTCACCTTGACATAAGTTTGAACAAAAAATATCTTTATTATGTTTATGAGCGCTATTTGGAAAATATCTTACTTGATTTTTACAGTTAGAACATTCAGTATAAGTATATGTTTTACTATTAAATTTAATTTTACATTCTTTAGAACAAAATATTTTATTTGGTCCTTTAGATTTAAAATCTATTGAGCATTCTTTACATATTTGTTTATACATATTTTATTATAAATATATTAAAACATATTAAGATATACTCTTTATTTAGGATCAAACACCTCTCAACGTATCAAAGGCTATAATGTGCTCTCTACCTGTAAAATTATAACCATTATCTCTACAAAAATCCATCACCATAGGATATACTCTAATTAACTCATCTCTTGTATCACCAGGAGGCATTAACCAAGTCTTACGTTTTGGAATATCCATTTCAACTCTAAATGCTTCAATCTCAGCCCATGCTTCAGGCATTTCGATAGGATTACAAACAGGTTTGAAATGATAATCATGATGATATTCTAATGTTTTTCTTATTGTCTCTTTATCCAAACGATGTTTATTATGTTGATCCACCATCTTTTGATCAGCAACTTTACCTTGCGGAGTAAGAGTCCCAATTGCAGGAACACTGTTACTGAACTTAGGGCTAAGAGATATAAGACCCAAAGGATAATCAGTCTCGATAAAATGAGAGCCCTCTGTTTCAATTGTAATAAATAAGCCACGTTTTTCTGCTAAATGAGTTAATTCGTTTACTAGATCAGGATGCATTGTAGGTGAACCACCTGTTAGCATCATTTCTCTAATAAATGGGTTATTGTCATAAATAGCTATAATATCATTAAATGTATATTTTCCTTTCTCAGGATGAATACTTGTATACCATGAATCACACCATCCACCATCTCCAAACCAACATCTATGAGTACAACCTGTGGTTCTAATAACTACTGTAGGCATTCCAGCTCTACTACCTTCAGATTGTACAGCTGTATATAACTCTACAATAGGTAATTTTTTATTATAATCTTCTATTCTACCTGGTTTCATATTTCTTCATATATTGAGCTGTTATTATCATTTTCAAAACATTCTACTTTAATGCATTTACAACGACCAGCATCTGTTTTAGATAATACTTCATTAAAATATTCATACACTAAACGAGCACAACTTTCAGCACCCATTTTTTCAAGGAAATGCACTTTACAAATACCTTCCATTTGCATTTGTTCAAACAAATCACGATATGGATCATCAGCTTGAATTAATGTTGTATGATCCCACATATGGTTCATCCAATCCTTTAAGCCATTACCTTGAGGTGGAGTTTTAAATCCACCATAATCAACAATCCAATTCATATCATCTAATTGTTCATCAATGTTAGGCTCGTTAGATGCAAACCACACTTTAAATTTTAAAGCATAACCATGCAATAACTGGCAGTGTGAGTGAGCTGCTTTGTATTGTCTGATCGCTACTGAGTAGTTTTCAAATAATTTAGTTGATATATATCTTGTTTTAGTTCCCATAATTTAACCAGTCTATAATTTGATTATATGATTTCACTCCTACGAAACGTCTTAACTCTTGTCCATCTTCTACTAATATAACAGTAGGCACACTTTTAACATTTGCTGCTGTTAAGACTGCTGGGTCAACATAGTCAATATTTTGCTTACGAACAGGAATTTGTCTAGCAACTTCATCCATAGTAGGACCTAATGTTTGGCATGGGTTGCACCATGCGGCGTGGTAATACATAATTTCTTTCATATGATCTTAATATAATTATTATTTTTTAAATTTCCAAATAAATCCATAAGCACTTTTTTGTTTTCCCCTACAACATGCTCCAATTCCATCTCCATTTTTATTTAAAAAATTAGTTGCTTCAGTTTGGGATGTCCATTCTTTGATAAAATTACCTTTTAAATCAAATTGAAGTATTGGAGTATTAAGCCATGTACTTTTTCTGTTTTTTAAAAACCCTCGAGTTTGTTTGATTTTATGTTTATGGTCTTCAGTGAATGATTTTCCTTTTAACATCTTACTAATTTTTAAAGCTACTTTAGGAGTCATATAACTTTTTCTTCCTTTTAGTTTTTTACTTATTTCTGGTCTTTTTCTGTTTTTTAAAGGACTTGGTTTACCTTTTCTATTTTTACTCATCTTTTGTTTTGTTTCTTCAGAATGAGTAATAGGTCCTCCACCACCTTTATTTTTATTTAAAACATCAAAACCCCAAACTTTAAATTGTTCTATCCAATATGATTCTAATGGTTCCCAATCTTTTTTACATAGTGAGTTTATTTTACCAATTTCAGAATATTCTATTTGAAAACCAAATATTCTTTTATGATCTTTTTTTCTATTATTTTTAGTTTTACCTATATAAACTTTATTAGGATCCCCATAACAATTTGTTAGTAAGTATATTTTAGTGTATTCCATATTAATAAATATACTAAAAAACAAGGATTACACCAATTCTTTAGGCATTGTCTTCAGTTTCAGGATTTTGTCTTTGTATTTGTTCTTTTAACATGGACATAAATTTACGTTCCATGATAATTCTATTTTTAGCGATTGTTTCATTACGTTTTGCAATACGCTTATTGTGGGCTTTTTTACCACCACGTTTTCTTGATACTGGCATAACTTTTATTTATTATGGTTATTTAAAATTGTTTTTACATGTTCTACTACTGTTTCCCAACTTACAGGACCTGTTTCATCAGCATATTTACAAGGATCTGGTTTTCCAAGTTTCATAAATGCTTCAACTCGTTCTACAGATGACGCTGATTTGTAATCTGAGTACCATACATCTTGGTATTTAATTGGTTTATAACTTGTATTAGTGCGATAATATACTTCATTAAAGTCTAAGCCAAGCTTTCCTAAGCAATTATCACCATCTTCTAAAATACCAAATTTATCAGTATGTAAATAAGGTGTATGGTGTTATACCTTTTCAGCTCCCCAATTGCCTGCTTTACATGCTTCTAAATCGATGACTCTAAATTCTT
>Ga0181352_1000286_pt1 | contig 22263 bp, 23 predicted proteins | sample Fa13VDMLBSN_FD_130103 | JGI IMG/M metagenome (GOLD analysis project Ga0181352, IMG submission 130103) | Freshwater viral communities from Lake Michigan, USA - Fa13.VD.MLB.S.N | ecosystem: Environmental > Aquatic > Freshwater > Lake | place: USA: Michigan | collected 2013-09-23 | reverse complement strand
GCCATCTCGGCGATCTGCGCGGCGAGCGCCTCGTTGCGTTCTTCGAGCGTCACGGCCACCTCCCGACCTTGCGGGCTACGGCGGCCACGAGGTCGAGCAGCCAGTGCCCGACGTCGATGAGGTCTGTGTACATCGTCTCTCCAGAAGACCTCTACGGTATAGCAAGGCCATACCGTAGCGGCAAGAAGAAACGCTACGCCTCTTTCAGGTTGCGCCCCACGCTCGCCTCGGCCGTGAGCGGCACGTCCCAGCCGGGGATGCGCACGGTCATGCACTCCTCGACCTGGCGGCGCAGCTTCTCCAGCTCGGGCGGCAGCGCCTCGCCCTTCACCGGCTTCCATCCCGCGAGGCCCGGCGGCGCGTCCACCTCGACCGCGACGGAGTCGTGGCACTGGTGGATGAGGCCCGTCCTGCGCCCGAGATCCCACGGGAACGCATGGACCAGCGCCTGCTCGGCGAGCCGCATGCAGCTTGCCTCGGCGGCGAGGATGGGGAAGTTCACGACTTCCTGCTTCTTGCCGTCACTCAGCAGGCCCGAGCGCCGCCCCATGACCGGCTCTTCCATGAAGCCTTGGTGCTTGTAGATCGCCTGCATGGCATCCCACGCCGTGAGCCACTCGGGCTCGGTCTTCAGCCACGTCTCGTGGAAGTGGCGGACCTCTTTGGTCGTCATGCCGAGGTACGGCAGCTCGCCGCTGTCGGACTCGGTCGACGTGAGCACCTGCCAGATGGTCGCAGGATCGGCTGCATACGCAGCCGCGTACCGGAACGTCTTTGAGATGTCGCGCATAGCTTTCGCCATGCCGGAACCGGGCTTGCGCTGGATGCTGAACCCGTCGGGCCCCCATCCGTCCGCGTTCTTGAACTTATCCCCGAACAGCGCCAGTGCAAGGGCGTTATGCGGATCTTTCCCTTCGACGAAGCCCTCGATCAACGTCGGGATCTTCCAGTAGTTCGCGATGATGCGGAGATGCGCCTGGTCGAGGTCCGCGCCCACCAGCAGGTGCCCCGGCTCGGCCGCGAAGAGCGTCTTCAGCTTGCCCTGTCCCTTGCGGCTGCCGATGTTCTGGAGGTTCGGGCCGCTCGAGGAGAGGCGGCCGGGGGCCGTGACGTGCGCGTTCCACGTCGACCGGACGCGCCCGTCGCTGTGCCAGATGAGCCCTTTGTTCGGATCGTAGGTAGTGAGGTTCAGCGGCAGCAGCACGGTGCCGAGGATCTTGTTCTTCTCCCGGCGGTACAGGCGCAGCTCGCGGATGAAGTCCTCCTGCTCCTTCGACAGGCGCCCACCGGCGAGGTGGCCGCGGAGCACCTTGTCGCCCGTGCCCGGCATGCCAGACGCCGTGTAGAAGTCGCGCGCCTCCATCTGCGGCGGGATGCCGAGCTTCCACGTCTCGTAGAGCAGGTCGCGGATCTGGTCGGCGCTGCCGGGCTTGACGCCCACGACCTCGTCGCCGTCGTCGTTGGAGCCCGCGCTCTTGAGGTCGAGCTTCCCGAGGCCCACCGCGTAGGACAGCTCGGCGAGTCGCTTCTCGCGCTTCGCCACGCTGGCGCGCGTGTCCATCTCCATCTTGAACCGCGCCTCCTGGTCGACGTACACGCCGATCTTGTGGAGGTTCACGCACATGTCCTGCGTGGCGTGGTCCAGCTCGTGCAAGTCCCACCGACGCTGCTCCCACCCGACAGGGCGCAGCGCCTCGGGCAGGTCGCGGAACGCGCCGACCTCCTCCGCCGCATCCATCAACGGCACGACGATGCGTGCGTTCACGGTGCTGTCGGTGCAGTTGTAGGCGAGCCGGTCCCAGTCGTCGACCTTGCCGTGCGCGAGGCTCTCGCCCTTCTCCGTCGTCTCCCATCGGTCGACGTCGGTGAGCACGGAGCCGACGACCTTCAGCCCCTTCGGCAGCTCGGGCGCGCGGAACCGGGCCGCGAACAGCGTGTCGATGATGGGCAGCGGCGTGACGCCGAGCCACTGCTCGACCACCTGACGGTCGTAGCTGCCGGCGTTGTGGCCTACCTTGACCTTGGTCGTGTCCGACAGGAACCGGCGCAGGATGTTGAGGATCCGCGCCTCGTCGTGCGGCTCGTAGAACCGCGTGTGGCCGTCGCCGCTCAGGATGTTGAGGCCCATGACGCCGGCGCGCCGCGCTTCGATCTGGCCCTCGCGCAGCGCGCGCCCCGCCATGTTGAGGTCGGGATGCGCGATGGCGATGGAGCGCACCTTGCACGTCATCGCCTCAATGCCGTCCGTCTCCAAGTCGTACGCCCAGAACGGCATGTCCTGATCGAGGAACGCCTCCAGCTCATCGGGCGTCGGGTTGAACGTGCGCTCCGGCTCGGTCCACCGAAGCTGCCCCGAGAACCAGCGCATCGCCTTGCCGAGGTCCGCCTGCATCGTTGCGCGCCACCCCGGAGCCTTCTGGACGAAGCCGGGGTGGAACGTAGGGAACACTCGCCGCAGCGCGCCTTCGGGCCGTGCGTCGCCCGCCAGCGGAGTTTCCATGAGCGCCTGCCAGTTCTCATCGACCCACACCGGGCCGCCGCGCAGCGCGAAGATGCTCTGTGCCTTCGCCGTCAGGGCGTTGGCCGCCGACCGGCCGAGCGCGATGATGTTCTCGTAATCTTCTGCCTCACGCAGTAGACGGGGGCGGCAGCACGAGATAGGGTCCGGGAGGGCCGGGAGCCCAGTAACAAGACGACGGCGGTTCTCCTTGTCGAGCGCCTTGGTCATCTTCTCCCATGCGTTCGGCTGCGCGCCTGCGTTGCACGCGACGACATGGGTGAGGCTGATGTCGGTGCGCTTGCGGCCCGTGGCGAGGAGCGCGAGGTTCCACTCACCGCCGCTGCGGCCGGATAGCGGGCGCTCGTTGGCGGAGTCGTCGACACCTGGCGACTCCGCCACCGCCAGCACGACGGCGTTCTCATGGATCTCCGGCGCGACCGGGCGCCACGGCCCGTCGCGATGGCTGCCCTTGGGGCCGAGCGGACACTCGTCGCAGCGCGCCCCACAGGCTCGCGGGTCGTAGCTCATCGGGCAACCTTCGGCGGGTAGAAGACGGCGACGGCCGACGGGAACGGCGCGCTGTTCTTGGAGTCGCCGAACTTGAGACGGCCGCGGATGAACGTCACCGTCGCCATCGGCAGCACGTAGTCGTGCCACCATGCCGTGTCCGTGCGGGCCGGCAGGAGACAGACGACGGTCGCGCCGTTGCGGCTCTCGTTGTACGCCTTCTTGACCCACTGACCGATCTCGCGACCGTAGGGCGGGTTCATCCAGCAGACGTCGAGGGACCAGTCCTGCTTCAGTCCGTTAGCGTCACGGTCGAAGAAGCGGGCGCACCTCGCGTTGTCTGCGTCCGCGCACACGTCGAGCGTGAAGCCGAAGATGGCGTTCCACTCGTTGAAGAACTCGATGGGGGTGGCCCACTGGTCCGTGGCCGACGAGAACATGAGATCGGTGTTCATGCCGCCCCGTATCCTTACCGAGGCGGCATGACAAGCAGACGCTACATCTTCAGCGCTTCGCCATCGGGGGTGTTCCCATGATGGGCTCCTCGCCCATGTCCGTCACGGGCGCCGGCTTGTCCAGCTCCGCGAGCATCTTCTCCGTGTCCATGACGCGCTGGATGTCGCCCATGATCAAGTCGTGGAACTTGGCGCCGGGAAGCACTTCCTGGCCGCCCGCGCTCCTCGGAGACTTGGCGATGCGAACGGCGCCGTCGCTCTTCACCTCGTACTCGTAGCCGCCGCTGCCCTTGTAGAGGCCCGGACCGAAGCCGTAGGAGCCGGCCTCGTTGACCATGGCGAAGCTCTTCGGCCCCGTGGTCGGAGACGGGCGCACGACACGCTCGCGTTCCATCTGTCCTTCGCGGCGCATCTTGTCCATCATCTCGCGATATTCGGCCATGTAGACTCCAAGTCGCGACGAGCATAGCAAAAACGAGAACGCCCCGCCACTATGGGCGGGGCCGAGCTTACGTTCTCGTCGGGCATTGAACTGCAAGAAGTGCCTACTCAACGGAGCTGGGCAGACACTTTTTGCAGGCCCGTGTCTACGGTTCCCTCGTCAGGGACTAACGGGCGACGCCGACGGCCGGGGGCGGCGGGAGACGAAGACCGCCGGCGGGAGCCGGGGCCACCGCCTGCACCGGGGCCGCGATGGACGCGGACGGGGAGGCCGGGATGCCGGCCGGAACCGCCGGAGCGGTGCGCTGCGGGGGCACGCCACCGGCCTGCGCCACGGGCTTGGCGCCCGACGCGATGGCCTTCTCGTACTGCTCCTTCGAGAGGAACTTGTTGATCTTGGCGTAGGAGCCCTGCACGCCCTGCTGGCCGGGCACGAACTCGACGTACGCCTTGCGGCCGCCGTTCGTCCCGGAGACGAACCACGCATCGCTGATCTCGTTGTTCTCGATCTCCTCGTTGGTGAAGCCGAAGGAGGAGAGGATGGTCTTCAGGGCGGCGATGCGGCCCTTGAAGCTCTTCTCGGGGAGGCCGTCCACCGGGACGTGGAGGAACTCGAACATCTTGAAGCCGTTGGGGAACTCGACCGTGAAGCGGCGCGCGTCCTGCTTGTCGCCGGCCTTGTACTCGACGCTGATGCCGGACACCTCGTAGTAGCCCGCCTCGGGCTGGGAGGAACCGAGGACGGAGACGCCCTTGAAGCTGGCGCCGCTGATGCTGAAAGACATGGGAACTCCGAACGTGGTGGTCTTGGTGGTGATGAGAGCGAACGACTACCCGACGGAAGGAGGAGGCACAGGCACGCCGCCGCCCTTCTTGGGTTCATCCTTCGGCGCGAGGTCGAAGAGGTTCCTCGCCTTGCGCTTGAGGAACGTAGCGCGGGCAATACCATCTTGGCAAGCCCAGCGGAGATGAATTTGTTGATGACCCGCGTGGAACAGCGGATGCTCCTCGGAGATAGCCTTGATGGAACCGTGCACATCGCCGGACGCGAGGATGCGCTCGGCCAGCGCGTCGGCCAGATCGTCCTGCCACTCGAGCCCCGCGACGCGGGTCAGCGCGTACCCGCCCGCCGAGGCGCGCAGGATCTCGCGGAGGTTGCCGGGGGTCTTCGCCCAGCACACGCCGGTGCGATCTCCGGTGACCCACTCCGGCGACGTCGGGTCGCAGAAGTAGGTGCCGGGGAACCACGGGTCGGGGTAGGTCGAGTCGACCATCGCGCGCACGTTGATGTCGCACCACGACGGCAGCGTCTCCACCTGGTTGCGGCTCGGCACGTTCGGGCCGCCGGGGCAGAAGAACCCCTCGGCGTTCGTGCCCGGCATGCGCTCGTGGAACGTGAAGGCGAGATGCACGCCCATGTGGCGGCACAGGCCGGACAGCATCAGCAGGTACTTGTTGAGCTGCTGGTAGGCGTAGAACTTGTCCTTCTTCCCGCTCTTGCCGGCCGGCGCCTCTTCGTTCCAGACCATCATGCTGCGGTCGCAGATGTGGCTGGCGTCGTCGATGATGATGGCGCCGTACTGCTTCGCCATCCCCGTCTTGTGGACGTAGTCGAGCAGGACGACCAGCTCATGCAGCGTCTGCGGCGGCTCGGGATGGACAGCGGGCGTGAAGCCCAGCTCGTTCTGCGCGACGAGCGTGATGGCGCTCGGCACACCGATGCACAGCGCGGTCGGGAACGCCGCCAGCACATCGCTCGTCTTCTTCTTCTTGGGTTTCCCGTACACCGTCACCATGACGGTCGGGTTGTCGGTGGTCATTCGTGGCACTCCGACCCGGTGGTCTGCATCGTCGCTGGGTCGAAGACGACGAAGCACACGCTCAAGCTCGAGGCCCGAGCGCGCAAAGGTTGAGCCCGGCACAGGCTCCGTACCGGCCGTAGCACGACAGTTCGTTCTGCGCCTTCGGCCAGTCCCAGTAGTCGGTGGTCATGTCGAGCTGGGCGATCTGATGCTCCGCCCACCAGAGCCACTTGGCGAAGCCGGCGTCGCGGTGAGGGGTCGACGGCACCTGAACGCGCGCTACGCGGCCCAGCTGCGTCGAGGAGATGAGGTTCAGGGTCAGGCCGCCGAAGGCCGCACCGTAGAGCTGCTTGCCCATGATGCGGAACGCAGCGAACCCTCCGTCGATAGCATAGGCCGTGGCGCTGCTTTCCGCACTTACGGACGCCTGATGTTTGTGGTCCCAGATGTAGTAGCGTCCCGACTGGTCGCGTGTTACGAGGTCCATGCGGCGCGTGAGCGTGATGGGACGCCCATGCTCTCGGTGGTCGGGCATGTGTAGCGGCGTCACCTCGATGTCGGCACCGTCGAGACTCCGCCACGCGCCGCCCACCTCTTCGCCAACCCACAGACCCCACTCGCCGCGCAGCGTGCCGAGCACCGCCGTGACGGATGCCTCCACCGCGATCACGTCGCCGGGGCTCTCGGGGAACTTGGCGAGGTAGGCGTGGAACACCTTGCGCATGTGCGGCAGAAGCTCGTGGCTCCCGTACTTGTCGCACCACGCCTGCGCCGCGTCCTCCGGCTCCATGAACACCGAGGGGTCGGAGTAGTGGGCCTCGTCCACGACGACGCCCTGCGGCTGCCCCGCGCCCCAGATGGCGTGTAGGTGTGCCTGAAGCGTGTGGCCGATGCTCCCCTTCGCCAACGCCTCGATGGGCGGGGCGATGCTGGGGGAGCGCCCCAGCTCGTCGACCATCCGCGCGGAGCGGTTCTGGTAGGCGAAAAGCTGGGGGCACTTGGCGAAGTTGCCGATGCGGCTCCAGCCTCGGCTGGACTTCCCGGCGTCGATGAGCATCTTGGTCATGGCGTCACTCTATACCTATAGGTACGGATGCGCCACCCGACCACACGCTATTCTTCCTCTTCCTCGACGAACAGCTTGGACACGACGTCGTCCATGAGGGCCTCGCGGTCCTCCATGCCGAGCAGCTTGTCGCCCATGCCGTCCAGCTCGTCTGCCGCGAGGAACTGCTCGATGGGGCCGAACTTGTCGGTCAGGATCTCGACGACGCGCTCGTCGTAGGTCGCCGCAGCGACGACGACCTTCAGCAGCGTGGCCCGCCCGCCATGCCGGTCGAACCGACCACGCCACTGAAGGAAGTCACCGGGCTTCCACGGAAGCATCGCGAAGATAGCGAGGTCCGCCGTCTGCATGCCGTCGACCGCGATCCCGAAAGCCTGGCCCGTGCCAACGAGGCAACACGGGCCAGAGCTGTTTCGGAACCCGTCGATCATGTCGTTGCGCTCGGACTCGCTTACGCCGCCGTGCCCAACCCAGACCGTCGCGTTCGTCGCCTCGTCACCGGTAGAGACGGCCTTGCGGATCGCCTCACCCCAGCGCTCAGCTTCCCGGCGGCGTGCCGTGAAGACGATGACCTTGCCCCCACCCTTCAGCCCTTCAAGGGCCTCCGAGACGACGTAGCCACGCTTCCGCGAACACGCCTCCGCAAGACGCGCCTCAATGAGGCGTTCTCGCGCCGGCACATCTTCATAATCACCCCGCGTCTGACGTGCAAGCTGTTTGATAGCTTGATCGAAGGTTTGTGCGTCGTCGTAGCGCTCCGCCTTGTCCTGCGTGTCGACCGGCAGGTAGACGACCTGAACGCGCGTCGGAGGCAGGCTGGAGTGGCTCTCGGTGTACGGAACCTCGTGCGTGAAGAAGGAGCAGCGCGCCCGAAGCTCGTCGATGTTGCTGCTCCCCTTGTCGTCGAATCCGCCGTAGGGGTTCGGCGTCGCGTCGCAGTAGCGCTCCGCGAAGCGACGGTAGCTGTGCGCAAAGCCGCCGGGGGAGAGGAGGTCGAGCTGCGCCCAGAGGCGGCGCGGGCGCCCGTCGTCGAGCGGCGTGGCGGTGAGGCCGATGCGGAGCGCGAGGCTCGGCAGCCGGCTCACGTCCATGATGGCGACGGCCCACGCATCGCGGTCCCCGCTGGCGGTCTGGCGGCGGCTGAAGTCGACCGTGCCGTCGGACTTGTTGACTGCCTTCCACCGCTTGCTCTGCCCGTGGATGTGTAGCTCGTCGAGGATCAGCACCTCGGGCTCGAGCTTCATCACGAAGTCGAGGTGGTCGTTGAGCGACTCGGCACCTACCACGACGAAGCGACGCTGCCCCGTCTGCGCGCAGTGTGCCGTGTACTGCTGCCACGTCATGTCGCCCTTGCGACGCTCGCTCTCGGGGGTCAGTCGCCACGGCAGGATGTTCGTGTACTGCTGAACTTGTGTCCACCAGACGTGCCTGGCTTTGGCCGGACAGATGACGAGGACCGTGCCGGGCCGCGTCAGCGCGTCGACCAGCGCACCCGCGGTCTTCCCTGCGCCACAAGGCCACACCTTCATCGTCCACGGGCGTGTCGAGGCCCACGCCGCGCCGCGCCGCTGGTAGGCGGTCGCCATCGCCTCGACGTGCGGCTTCAACTCGCCGCGCGCGACGTGCCCCTTGATGAGGCGCCGGCCGCTCTCTTCGAGCAAACCGAGGCCGTCGGTGTCCTGCGGCCATGGCGTGATGATGTGCGCCCCGGCCTTCGGCTCGGCCTGCCAGCCGCCGATGCCCCATCCGACGAGGAAGTGCTCGACCATGAACGCGGCGTGGACCGGCGCGTACAGCTCGATGTGCGACGGCGAGCCGTCGTCCGGCCACTCGTTCTTGGTGAGGCGGTACTTCTTGCGGCCACGGACGGCCCACGCGAGGACGCCGGGAATGTTCTGCTCCAGCGCGACGGCGTGCTGGGCGTAGGTGGAGGGCTCAGGTAGTCGGTACTGGTAGTGAGGCAGATGCCACATGGTCGTTCTCCAAGGCACCGGCAGCGTAGCGCGCGTCTACCGCAGCGGCAAGGCTTCTTGACAACACGGTAACGCTGCGGTAGATAGATGCCACGGGCCGCCGATGGCCCCCGGAGGCATCATGGAAGACGGTCCTACCAGCGTCATCGACCCCTCGACCGACCTATTCATCATCACGATTGAAACGCACCGACGAGCGAGGCACTGGTCCTTCGCCGAGCTGGCGCGTCGTGGCGGCCTAACGCAGCCCGAAGTCAGCCGCGTCGTTCACGGCATTCGTATGCCGACCCTGCGCCACGTCCGCGGCTTGGCCGAGGCGTTCTCCTCCGCCCCGTCCGGGTTGCCGGGTGAGCCGCCCACGATGGCCGAGTGGGTCGCCCTGCTCGTCGATCTGGCCGAAGCGGCCCGCCTCTCGGTGCGCACGCGCGAGCCGTCTGCGTGAGCCGTCGCCCCCTTCGCTTCGGCAGCGTGTGCAGCGGCATTGAAGCGGCGTCCGTCGCGTGGGAGCCGCTCGGCTGGCTCCCCGTGTGGTTCGCTGAGATTGAGCCGTTCCCGAGCGCCGTACTGGCGCACCACTACCCAGACGTGCCGAACCTCGGAGACATGACGCGCCTCGCCGCGCGCATCCTCGCAGGAGAGGTCGAGGCGCCGGACATCTTCGTCGGCGGCACGCCGTGCCAGTCGTTCTCCGTGGCCGGGCTGCGGAAGGGGCTGGACGATCCGCGAGGCCAGCTGACCCGTTCGTTCGTGGAGATCGCGGACGCTATCGACACCGTTCGGGCCGCGCAGGGACTGCCGCCCGCCGTCATCCTCTGGGAAAACGTACCGGGAGTACTGAGTGACAATGGAAACGCCTTCGGCAACTTCCTCGGCGCGCTCGCGGGGGAAGACATCGCCCTTGACCCATCAGGGGGAAAGTGGACGAACGCTGGTCTTGTGCTTGGACCCGCGCGAGAAGTCTGCTGGCGCGTCTTGGACGCCCAGTACTTCGGAGTGGCCCAACGACGCCGTCGTGTGTTCGTTGTCGCAGGTTCTCGAGCCGGCGGAGTCCGTGCCTCCCAGGTTCTACTTGTCGAGTCGGGCGTGCGCAGGGATTCTCCGCCGAGCCGAGAAGCGGGGCAAAGACCTGCCGGAGCTTCTGTCGCAGGCGCTGCGTCAGGTGGCGGGGAACGCGGAGCCGGACGAGACGGAGGAGTAGTCGTCGCCCCGCCGCTGACGGCGACGAATGACCCGAGCCGCAGCCCGCAGTCGGCAGAGGTGACGGCGCAGGTTCATGCTGTCCTACAGGCGCAGACCATCGCGCATCGACAGGCCGCGTTTGTGAAAGGGACGAACCCCCACTCCGCAGAGGAGGCACCGCGCTGGAAGCAAACTGAGGTGAGCGCGTGTCTCAATGGCTGGGACGAGCGTCACGATCCACCGAAGCACGTCGTCGCGACGGCGGCGAATGTAGGCGTGCCCGATGTGGCGTGGTGCCTTCAGCACCGCGACGCCAAGGGCGTCGATAGCGACACAAAGCCTGGGCACATCCTGCCCGTCGCGGTCTGGACGGGCGACGGCGTCGTCGCGGATCCCATCGTGCCCGCTGGGCGCATGGCCGTCCGCCGCCTCACGCCGACCGAGTGTGAGCGCCTCCAAGGCTTCCCTGACGATTACACGCGGATCCCGTGGAAGAAGAAGCCCGTGGGCGAGTGCCCGGACGGCCCGCGCTACAAGGCGCTCGGAAACAGCATGGCCGTGCCCTGCATGAACTGGCTCGGTCGCAAGATCAACGCGGAGTACTGGAAGCGCCATGATGTCGACTGAAACGCTCGACGCAGCGTCGAAGCTGCGCGCCATGGGCCTTGTATGGACCGACATCGCCGCGCAGCTTGGCGTGTCGCGAACGACGCTGCACCGGGACATGATCGCCACGGGCCGCATTGTTCCTGCCCAACGCAGGCGGTCTATTGCATCTTGGCCCAAACATGCTATTCGGGACGCGCACCGGCGCTGCGTAAGTGGAGAACGCCTCGGAGAGGTCGCGGCGTCGCTCGGTATCTCAGCCGAGGCGCTGCGCACGCAGTTCCAGCGCAAGGGCTTCCCCGCCCTGACGAAGCCGAAGCAGTGGTCCGCCAAGGTCGTGAAGGAAGCATTCGCCGACTACCGGGCCGGCGAGTCGCGCGAGTCCATCGCCGCGCGCCTTGACACGACGTGGGATCGGCTGCACCGGACGTTCACCCGGCTGGGCCTGAAGACGCGCGAGATCGCGCACGACCAGCGCCGATACGACGCCCTCGGCCGCAAAGCGTGGCAGCTTCGCGTCGAGGGGCAGTCGTACCGGGAGATCGCCGCGGCGCTGAACGTCGGGACCAAAGACCCGGAGATGGCGGTCGGCAACGCCATCCGCAAGTACTGCGCTCGCTACGGGGTGAGGATGCCGCCTCGCGACATCGCTACTTCGCAGGCAAAGCGAGGATCGTAGCGAGCAGCGCCGAGTCCTTCGCTGCGACCTTCGCCTTCGCCTCAACGTCCGTGCACTTCAGCACGGATGCCACACAGGCGATGGTCCGCGGCCCGACGATGCCGTCGACCGGGCCCAGCGCGTAGCCCGCTCGAGAGAGCAGCGCCTGGAGGATGGCCTCGTAGGTGGAGAGGTCGCCGTGGCCCACGAGGATGGCGCCGACGCGCGCCGCCTGCTCGTAGCCGAGGCGGTCCTTCACGCCCTTCAGCTCGCCCCAGTAGTCGAAGTGCCACGCCTCGCTCGCGCCCTCGTCGGCCTGCTTGATGATGGGCTCCCAGCCGAGCGGACGGGCGATCTCCCACAGCTTGTCGAGCTGCTTGTCCGCAGGCACGCCAGGGAACGCGAGTACGCCAAGGTGAACGTCGATGGCGCGGCCCGCGTTGTGGCAGCTACGACCCGGCGCGGCCACGAAGGCGGCCTTCATGGTCTTCGCGTTCCACTTCTCAGAGCTGGTCGACGGCTTGCCGGCGTCAACCCACGCATCGTACTTCGCGCGGGCCGTCTTCTGCACCTCGACGTTGCGGTGAAGCTCGGTGACGCGGAAGTCGCCGCCAGCCTTGAACACGGCGTCGGACAGCGCCTTGAGCGCGACCGCAGCCTCAGGCACGGCGATGCCGGCCTTGCCGAGCTTGCACAGCGACACGCAGCCCTCGCGAGGACCACCCGTCTTTCCTGCCTTGTCGTAACTCGACGCGATGGTCACGTCCACGGGAACCAGAGAGATCGGCGCGTTCATCTTGTACTCCTTAGATGTCTTCGACCCAGATGATCGACGCGCTGATGTCGCTCGCGTTCGCGCTGTACGCCGTGATGGTCAGCACGTCGCCGGCCTGCATGAACAGAGCGAGGTCCGTCACGGACTCCGTAGCGTTGCCTGTCTTGCTGACGGAGAAGGCGTAGACCTGCGTGCCAGATCCGATAGTGAACCCCGTCGCCGCCGAGTCGTAGTCGGACGCGCTGGTGTTGGCGTTGACGCGCGCGAACTGGGGTGCGGTCAGCGTCCCGTTCTTGTAGACCTTGAAGTCGACGGTCTTCGTGCCGTCGCACGCTACGCTGAAGCGGTCGATCTGAAGCTGCGCCGTCGAGAGCCGGTTGAGGTAGACCGTGCTGGCGCGGAGGGACAGCACCGGCGTCTCTGTCGCGGCACCGATGCTCTTCGTGGCCGTCGCGCCGAACTGCGCGCCCAGGAACTCAATGGTGCCTTCGACGAACGCGCCACCCGAGGCGCCGTACATCGTGACCGACGTGCCGGTGCCCGTGTTCTTGGACTCCCACGTCAGGTAGAGGTTCGGGTTCCGCAGGTTCGTGCTGACGCGCGTGTTGGCGTTCCGCACGACATGCACAAGCGTCGGTCGGCCAGTGCTCCCGTTGACGATGTAGAAGTAGGCGTCGCCGTAGCCGAGGTACTGAAACTGTACGCCGTAGACGTTGCCCTTCGTCGGGTCGAGCGTGACCTTGCTTGGGCTGAACTGGCCGCCGTTCATGCGGTCCACGTTCCACGTCGACTGCGGGATGAACTGCTCTGTCGGCGCCACGCCGAGCGTCAGGATGGCGAACGTGCCCGCCGCACCGCTGGTGCCCGCGTTGAACGTCGATGCGCCTGCCGGCCCTGCGATGCGCCGAGTGAAGTAGACGACGTTGCCGACGGCGGCCGCGTCCCAGCCGCCAGCGGCAGAGGAGTAGTTGGCCGCTGCGATCTCAGCCGCGGTCACGCTGGTGTTCGCGCCGTTGGTGACCGGCACCGTTACGGCCGGGCCGCCGTCGAGCGTCACCGTCACGTTCGTGGCGCTACCTGCCTTGACCGTGATGGTCAGCGTCTGCACCTCGACGGTCGCCGCCTCGGTGTAGAGGATGCCGAACACCGTGTCGCGGTAGCCGAACTGGTAGCCCGCCTCAATGTTGTAGAGGCCGGCCATCTGCTGATTGCCCGTGCTGCCAGCGGTGAACCGCGCGGTCCACTTCGCCATCGTGGCCTGCCCAGCGCGGTACTTCGCCACCTTCTTCGACGTCAGGCGCGCGTAGCCCGTGGTGCTTGTGCCACTCGTCATAATGGCTTCGCCGTTGAGCGAAGTCACGGAGGCGCCCGTGCCAAACGTGTCCGTCGTCGTGAGCAGGGCGTTCAAGCCGCTGACGAACGCGACCTGGCTCGTCGGAGTCGGCGACACCGTCTCCAGCTCACCGAACCCCGAGAGCGGGCCGCTGATCTGAACCGAGTCGCTGAAGAGCGCGGGGTAGACCTGACGCATCACGCCTTACCGGCCACGCTCTTCTTGAGCGCCACGATGTCCTTCTCGTGCTTCTTGACGAGCTTCTCCAGCCCTTCGGCGTCGAAGTCGTCGGGCAGTCCGAGCGAAGCCTTCTCCGTCTTTCCCAGACGAGCCTCGAGCGACGCGAGCTTGGCGTCGACCTCCGTCTGCTTCACAGCGCACGGGGGCGGCTGGGCCCCGCCGAGGCCCGCCTTCTGGGCTTCCAGCTCCAGCATCTTCATCTTCTGCTCGTGCTTCTGCTCCGAGAACTTGTTCCAGAACTTCCACCCGGCGCCGCCTCCGACTACGACGATCACCGCGAGGACCACCATCAGCGTCGGGTTGCCGCCGGCGAGGCCCTGAAGCTGCGTGAGGTCGACAGGCGCTTCCGTCAGCGCCTCGGTGGGGAGGGCCTGCGCGTGCTGCGCAGGCAGCGGCTCAACCGCCACAGGAGCCTCAACAGGGACGACAGCAGGCGCCTCAACGGATGGCTCGGCCGACGCAACGATGGGCTCAGGGGATACCTCGGGCATGATCTTGTCCTCGCTGTAGGAGAAAGAGAATACTACGCCCTCGGGAAGCCGGCAGCCCCGTAGTTGTTCGGCGGTGGTCGTCGTCAGCCAGATACGCTGGCCGGGCTCGATCCCGCAGTCGACGAGCCCGCTGTCCACCTTAGTCGAGCACGTCGAGCGCGACCTTGGCGGTCAGCGACGTGAGTCGACGGAGCAGCTCCTTGCTCTCGGAGGGGTCGAGCTTGACCTTGCCAGAGTCGTCCTTGCGGAGCGCCTTGTCGAGGAACTGGCCGAGGTCGATCAGCTCGGCGCCGAGGGCGATGGCTTCATCAGTGGTGAACGGCATGGTGTCTCCTACACGAAGAACTGGCAGATCAGCGCGCCGGCCGCGTCGTACCCCGCGCAGTAGAACGGGGCGGCGTCGGAGGGCATCGGCTCGACGCTCACGCGGCCGGGGATGCTCTGCTCACCGTCGGGAACGGGGCCCGTCGCGATGGCGTAGATCGATGGCGCTCCGCCCGGAAGAGGAACCGCGTCAAGGACGAGCCGCGTCACGCTCGGGTTGCTGTCAAGGACGGCGTTGAGGTAGGCGTAGGTGCGCATGGGGCCTCAGTAGAGGAGAAGGCAGGCGTCTGCCTGCGTGGTCGAGGACGCGCCGACGACGTATCCGACGGTCGTCCCGGCGTTGTCCCACTTCAAGCGGGACACTGAGTCCTTGATGATGAACATGTTGCGCGCCTGACCGCACCAGTAGTTGAGCAGCGTGCCCGACAGCACGTTCACGAACGGGATGCGAACGATGTCGCCGTTCACCGCCGAGAGCACGTTGCTGATCGTGCCGCCGAGGATGCGGAACGTGGTGTTGCCCGCGCCGCCGAACATGACCGTCGACCCCGGAGCAAAGCACGCGAAGTGCGCCGCGCCGTTGGTGTTGACGCCGGCGAGGAAGTTGCCGTCGGCAGCGGCGAGTCCCCAGAAGGCGTTGTTCGTCGTGGCCGCGCTGCCAGACCCGCCCATGAAGTAGAGCCGACCGTCGCTCTCGCAGTTGGCCGACGCGGTGCTGAGCGGGTCGAACAACGCACCAAACGTCGCGAACGACGTGAGGCCCGTGCTCGCCTGTGCGTACTGGAGGATGCAGCCCTCCTGGCTCTCCCACATCGCTACAGAGTCGTAGGCGACCGTGGCAAAGGGGCGCGTCGCGCGCCAGTAGCCGCTGAAGCCAGTCGTGAACGGCTGCGAGTTCGTCCACGTTGTGTAGGCGCCGGCGGCCCGCGCCATACCGACCTTCACGAGGTTTCCGACACCCGCGGTGTCCGGCGTCAGGAACGTGTATGACGTCGTCGCCGCGTCACCTGCGATGATGTACTTCATCGAGAGCGCGTTGATCGGCGGTGTGCCGTAGGCGGCGACCGCAGCCGCGCCGCTGCCCTCCTGCGCCCACGTCCACGCGCTGCCCGAACCCGGCGTCCGCGCCGAGCCGTCCGCGTAGGTCGTCGCGATCCCGAGCTGGTACACCGCCTCGTTGGAGAGGTTGATGTTGCCTGCGGTGAAGGACTGGACGCCGACGTAGCGCCAGTTGAGCGGAGACAGCGCCATTAGATGAAGCTCCCCGGCCCGACCGCGGCATCATCGCCGGAGAGGAGGACCGTGTTGTTGCGGGGGATGTACTCGACATCCAGCGTCTTGTCCTGATTCGCGCCGACGGCGATGGCCGCAGCGACGACCGAGAACTGGAGGACGCCGCCGACGTACGTCAGGACCGATCCCTCGACCGTCGCCTGAATCGTCTGGGCCGCGCCGGTGCCATTGAAGCCGGCGACAGAATTCGTCGTGCCGGTGTGTCCGGAAGCAGACCACCCGAGCGTTGAGAGAGACGGATGCGACGTGATGACCGCCGCCCCGTTGGAGGCTGCCGTGACGCGCCCCTTGGCGTCGACCGTGACGCTGGCGTTGGTGTAGGCGCCCGCCGGAGACGGCGAGAGCGACGCGAGGCCCAGCGTGACGTTGCCGCCCGCGCCGCCATCCGTTCGCGTCAGCTCGGTCGACGTGACGGCCAGCACGCGCTCGTTGGTGAGCGTCGCGTCAGACGACATGAGGACGTACTGCGCGCCGACCGGGGCCAGCGTCGGCAGCGTCGGCGTGCCGTGCGTGTGGTCGCCGCGGGCGTAGTCCGTGCTCGTACCGACGGCCGAAGCCTGGCCGAACGATGTCTCGGTGACGACCGTCGAGGCAGGCGTGCCGCCGCCTCCACCGCCACCAGAACCCGCAGGAGGAGTCGGGAATACCTGAGTGCTCATGGCGTCACCGGCGTCCAGCTGGCGACCGTGCCCTCGTCATTGAGGGTCACGACGCAGGGGACTGTCCACATCTCAACGGCCGCTTGGTCCTGCCACACGGGCGGGCAGGTCGTGTAGTACCCGCCGCAGCCGTTCGCGATGGCAAGATCACGGGCCTCGTCGGCCGTCATCGTCGGAGAGGCGATCAAGAACTTCACGTCTCACCCCATCTTCAACGTGCGAGCGATTCCAGCGTTGCCTGCTGTGCCGGCGACGCCCGTCCCGACGGGCGTACCGCCGGTGCCGCCGCTGGCCGTGACGCTGCCGAGCGTGCCGGACTGGTACATGACGACGACGTACCCGCCACCGCCGCCACCTCCGCCACCGCCGTTCGCACCGCCCGATGCGTTGCCGCCGTTGCCGCCGTTGGCGCTGATCCGTCCGGAGTTGGCGATGTTCTTCGCCGCGACCCAGACGCCGCCGCCACCGCCCCCGCCGCCGCCACCTGTGGTCCCAGCGGTGGAGCTGCCACCACCCCCGCCGCCAGACCCGCCGTTGAGCGTGCTGGGCGAGCCGCCGCGGCCCCAGATGTGGCCCAACGTGATGCAGGGCCAGACCGTGTTGAGGTTGATCTGCGTCGAGTACGAGTTCGCAGTGCCGGGGTTTCCGCCAGCGTTTGCGCCGCCCGCACCACCCGCTCCGCCTGTCGGGCTGACGAACGATGCGTTGACGGTGCAGCTATTGCTGTTGTTGCCGATGCTGCCTACCGTTCCGCCGGCAGACCCGTTGCCGCCTGCGCCTGCCAGCGCACCGAGCGCACCACGCGCGCCGAGCCCCAAGCCGGCCGTAGCGCCCGTTGACGCACCGCCATCGTCATTGATGGAGCCTGTGGCCGCGATAGTCAGCGTGTTGAGCACATAGAGATGGAAGCCGGCCGGCTTGACGTTGTGGCCCGCACCGATGGTGAGGTTGTTGTAGAACGTGTCGCGAGTGAGCGTCACGTCTCCGACCGTGGTCAGGTCACCGTCGATACCGTGCCCGAACCAGCCGTCAGACTGGATCGCAGGTGTCCCGCCGCCACCTGTCGTCGGCACGGTCGGGAAGACCTGCGTACTCACCCGACCACCTCGTAGATGACTTCGTAGGCGAAGGCGTTGTCGGCACCGGCGTTCGGACCAGGCTCAAGGTAGAACTGGCCCGCGGTGTCAGTCGGGAACACGACGCCAGCGCAGGCCACGTCAAACAGGGCCGCGACGAGCGTGCTGCTCCCCTCAAACTCCATGTCGATGGATCCGGCGACACCGGCCGACGCGCTGTACAGCCGCGGCACGAAGCTGGCCGCGGTTCCCGCCGTCCAGTCGAGCTTGATGCGGAGGACGTTCACCGTCGTAACGCCGCCACCGGCGTCGATGGTGAGGCGCGTCGAGGCACCGTAGTTGGTGAGGGCGCCGGAAGCGACCTTCACGTTGCCGATGGAAGCGCAGCTCGCGGAGCCGCCAGAACCAGAACCGCAGGACATGGCTACCTTCCGTTGATGAGGATGTTCTCGATGCGCGCGAGCCGGGCGTCCATCTGCGTCATCTGCGCCTTGAGCGCCGCGACATCTTCCTTGACGCCGTCCAGCTCGTTGCAGTTCGAGGCCGCCTGCGCTGTCTCAGCGCCTTGCGCCTGCTGCCACGTCAACCAGCCACCGCCGCCGACGAAGCTCAGCGCCAGCACCCATGCAGGGATCTGAATGGGGCGGCTGACGTTGATCGTTCCCTCACCGGACGGTGTCGGCATCGCTCGGCTCCTCGTCAGTTCGCGCGGCCCGAGTCGATCTCCACGATCAACTCGCTGCCCGCGGTGGCGTTGTCCGTGCTGAGGAGGACGGAGAGCGTGTTGCCCGCTGCGGCCGTCGTGACCTCAAACTCAAAGACGATGACGAGGCTCTCGCCGGGTACGAACGTCTGGTTGGGGACGTTCACGACGATGTTGTTCTCGGTGTAGGTGGCGCCGCCGCCCACATCGACGGGCCGCGGCTTGCCGACGCCCTTGGTGAGCCCCGCGATGGCCGTCACGTTGCCCGACGTGTCCTTGCGGCGCACGTCCATGTTGAAGCGACCCACGGCGCCCGCGGGGGCCGCGGCGACCTGCTGCCACCTCACCTTGCCACGGATCTGGCCGGCGAAGCTCACGTTGTACGCACAGCGGAGGCTGTACTGGTACGCGAACTTCACGCCCGGCGCGGTCGTGTCGACGTTCGGGATCGTCGTCGAGGTGAGCGTCGGCACCTTGTTCAGCGTCGCACCGGGGATGAGCACACCGTCGGTGTACACCGTCGCAGCGACCGCCGTGGAAGACGGAGCTGCGTACCAGCCACCGCTGAACATATTCGCTGCGTCAGCCATACGTGCGTCCTCTCGTGCGTACGCTATCACAAGGCCCGAGAGAACGCTATCGCACAGGGCGAGTTACGCCGCTGCTTTCTACGCGCGCCAGTGCAAACGAAGGTTGCCGTTGCCCGTGCCCGCGTTAAGCTTGATCACGACATAGACCGTTCCGCGCGTTTCGACCGTCAGCTGCTGGTAGTGGTAGTCGAGGTCGATGCACGCGATGGCGGAGCCCTTGGTAGCAGTCGTGAAACCGAACTGCACGGACGCAGTCTGCTCTGCGGTCAGGGGAATGTCGCCGGCCGCGTCGCGCGCGAGGAAGAACGTCACGCTGGACGCGCCCGCGGCGATGGTGTCCATCTCGACGGCGAGGTGCTGGAAGTGTGCGAAGTCCGGCACGACAGCGGTGCGCGGCGCGTTGGTGGGGTCCGCGGTGAGCGTGAACACCTGGTAGCTCGTGGTGAGCGCAGCCTGATGCTTGTACGAGATGCCGGCGTGGTTGAAGCCGCCGTAGCGTGCGTTGGACATGATGCCTCCTTAGATTCCGGTGGTTTCCTTGAGCTTGGTCGGTTCTTCGTACTTCGCAGCCTTCTGCGCCGTCGTGAGAGAGACGTCCATGCCCGCTGCGGCCCGCGCCCATCGTAGCAGTTCACCACGAATGTCGGTGCGCTCGAGCGGCGTTTCTTCCGCTCGCAGCAGGATCTGGTTCAGCTCGCCCAGCGGGCTGTTCTCAAAGGCCAGCGCCCACGCACCGCCGGGGATGTAGTACCGCTCGTCGCGCGTCTTCGCGATGTCGGGGTACTCCGCCTGAAGGCGGCGGATGCGCTCGGCGTCCTCCTCGGACAGCATCTCAGGGTTCTCGACGAACGGGTCGGCCTGCGCCGGCACGCGGATGAACGTCGTGCCGTACGCCTCGTCGAGCTGTGCTCCGATCCACGGGTGGACGCGGAGCACCGCGGCGACGCCTTCCGAGGCGAAGGTCGACACCTTCTTCGGCGCGACGAGGTCTTCGGTCGCGTCGGCGAGGATGGGCGCGAGAATGGGCGAGCGGGTGATGTCGAACGCGGGCTCAAGCACGCGCTTGTACGACACTTCCCGCATGCCGCCTTCGGTGAGGTCGACGCCGGGAAGCTGGTCCGCCAGCCCCGCAGACAGCAGGAGGTACGCCGCGGAGATCTGCGTGATGTGCTTCAGACCGCCCTCGACTGCCGACTCCGGCCAGAACAGCTCCATGTAGGAGTGGTCGTCACCCGCCATGCTGTAGTACATCCGCACCGCCTCCGTGCGCGGGAACGGCACGGCGACGCCTGCACGGTCGCGGAAGTACGACATGCGCGACGCCTTGTCGGGCCGCACGACCGCGTACTGTGCGAACCGCGAGAGGCCCGCCGCGCCGCCGGCCATCCGGATCTCCTGCACGCGGCTGGTCAGCTCGACCATCTTGCCGTCCTCGACCGACCGAGCCTGACCGCGGAACAGCATCCGCAGCGCGCGCTTCGCCTCAGGCGGCGGGTTGCCGCCATAGGAGTCCTCGAACGCCTTCACGATGGCGTAGTAGGAGTCCTGAAGCTCCGGCGGCATCGACTCGACGTCCAGCTCGTACTCGCCGCCCACCTCGCGGAAGAGGATCTCCGAGAGGAGGTCGGCGCTGCGGTCGCGCGCCCGCTTGATCGCCATCATGCGGTAGGCGCCCCACGGGCTGAACATCAGGTTCACGACCTGCTGGTTGGCGTTCTTCTGGAACGCCCAGAACGGGAACAGGATGCCGACGAGCCAGTGGCGGTCGGCCGCCGTCAGCGACTGGCTGTAGTCGTAGAGCGCGTCGACCGTGATGCGCGCCGCCGTGCGGGGGTCGTAGCCGACCTCCATCAGCGTCACCATCGCGCCGAGGCGCTCGCGCTCGCCCCACGCTTCAGCCGTGTCGCCCACCGTCTGCTGCCAGTCGGCGAGGAAGTTCATGAACCGACCCTTGGACGACCCCGTCTTGATCGTGCCAGAGACAGAGTCAGCGAACATCGTGCCTTCGCGGACGATGGCGTTCTGAAGCTCGCGCGTCGACATGCTGGCGAACACGCCTTCCTCGACCGCGATGTTGCGAACAGAGCGGTAGTCGTAGATCTTGCCGCCCGCCCGGAACGCTCCGTCGACACCCTCGAGGATCGGGTTGACCTCGATGCGGTACTTCGCCAACGAGAACCATTCGCCGATCTTCCCGGCGGCGATGTCGCCGAGCTGCTGGAGGCCCGCGCGACGCCGCTCCAGCGCGACAGGAGAGGCGAGACGCCCACCCGAGATCCGGCTCGCCGCGTCCACGACCTGCTGCCACGCTGGCAGCACCATCACGTCCTGCAACAGGACGCGCGTGAGCGACATCGCGCCGACGCCGAAGCCCGCCTGCATGCTGATCTGCACGAAGTGGTCGACGGTGTTCATCATGAAGTACCGCTGGCGGAGGAAGAAGCTGCCGCGGGTCATGCGGGTCTTCATGTAGCGGTACAGCAGCGCGTAGGCGTCAGCACCCGTCGCGGCCGCCTCCGGGCGGTACGAGGCGCGGGAGAGCGCCTTGGCGATGCGGTCACGCGCCTGACGCGGGATGTACAGGTTCGCGTCGAGGACCGCGTCCTTCACGAACTCGATGTTCGCGCCGAAGCGGTTGGCGGTGAACTGGAGGGCGTTGATGTTGTCGAGGCCCGGCTGCTCGCCGACCGACCAGTTGATGAGTGCGTTGCGCGTCTTCGCGTTGACCCCGAGCCCCATGCGCGTCAGCGCATCCTTACCGAGGCTGGCCGCGCCGAACGAGCCGACGAGAACGGCGACGCGGCGCGCGGCCTCCTCGTCGTAGATGGCCGCGACGTCCTTGAGCAGCGTGGTGACCGCCTGCTCGCTGCTTCCCTTGAAGACGCCACCGGGCCGCGCCGTCATCCCGGCGAGGTAGGTGATCGTCTCCACGAGGCGCATCTCGTGCGTTGGGCGGTAGGTGCCCGGCGCGTCGACCGCGTTCCGCAGCGCGCCCGACAGGGCCACGCCGATGTCCTCTTCCGACCCCTTGGCGAGGCTCATGATCTTGTCCATGGCCTGCACCGCGATCCGCCGGTTCTTCGCCTGATCTGCGGTCGCCTTGGCGAACTCCTTGCCTTCGGAGTCGAAGCCGTAGTTGGCGAGCCGGATACCGCGGTTGGGGCTGTTGATGGCGTCGGCGAGGTCCACGAGCGCCTTCTTCTGGGCCTCGTCCAGCGCCGAGAGCGTGCGCTGGTACATGCCGATCACCGAGCCCATCGAGTCGTGGCCCGCCGACAGCACCGAGCGCCCATCGCGGCGGCGGACGTCGACCGCACCCGAGAGGTAGCGCGAGAGCTGCTTGTTGCCGCCCTTGTCGACCGCGTCACGCAGCAGGCCGATGGTGTCGCCGATGTGCTGCTCGATGATGCGCTCGCCCGTGTCGAGGGCCTTGCGGACCTCGGGCGACAGCTCGCGGACGCCCTTCTCCAGCGCGACATCGCCACCGATGAGCGACCCAGCGACAGCGCGAGCCGCCGTGCGGAGCGCCGCCTTGGTGCCCGTTTCGCCCTTGACCGGCGCGATCACCTGGCGGATGGACTCGACCGCCGTT
>Ga0181352_1000285_pt1 | contig 22297 bp, 24 predicted proteins | sample Fa13VDMLBSN_FD_130103 | JGI IMG/M metagenome (GOLD analysis project Ga0181352, IMG submission 130103) | Freshwater viral communities from Lake Michigan, USA - Fa13.VD.MLB.S.N | ecosystem: Environmental > Aquatic > Freshwater > Lake | place: USA: Michigan | collected 2013-09-23 | reverse complement strand
TTCGTCATCTGCTGTCCGAGGCGGATCCTATAATGTCATCTTTCTTGACGAGTTCGCTTTCATCCCGAATCACATTGCTGATGACTTCTTTGCCTCTGTTTATCCTACTATTTCTTCTGGACAAAGCACGAAGGTAATCATTGTATCTACTCCACGCGGTATGAATCACTTCTACCGTATGTGGCACGACTCTGAACGTGGTAAGAATGAATACATACCCACAGATGTTCATTGGTCTGAAGTTCCTGGTAGAGATCAGGTTTGGAAAGAACAAACAATTGCTAACACTTCAGAACAGCAATTCAAAGTTGAGTTTGAATGCGAATTTTTAGGATCGGTCAATACACTGATTAATCCTTCCAAGTTAAGAAATCTTGTGTATGAAGATCCGATCAAAAGAAATGCTGGATTAGATGTTTACCAACACCCAAAGGAAGAAAATAATTATTTGATTACGGTAGACGTTGCTCGTGGTCTTGGAAATGACTACTCTGCATTTATTGTCTTTGATATTACAGAGTTTCCATACAAAGTCGTAGCGAAGTATAGGAACAATGAAATCAAACCAATGCTATTTCCAAGCGTAATACATGAAGTCGCAAAAGGATACAATGACGCTTGGTTATTGGTAGAAGTTAATGATATTGGAGATCAAGTAGCGAATATTCTCCATTTTGATTTAGAATATGATAATGTCCTTATGTGTGCAATGAGGGGTCGTGCAGGTCAGATTGTAGGTTCTGGATTTAGCGGTAAAAAGTCTCAACTTGGCGTAAGAATGACTGCCGCTGTTAAAAAACTTGGTTGCTCTAACCTAAAAACTTTATTAGAAGATGATAAATTATTAACGGTTGATTACGATATCATTTCTGAACTTACTACATTTGCTCAGAGAGGCAATTCATTTGAGGCAGAAGAAGGTTGTAATGATGACTTAGCAATGTGTCTTGTCATTTTCTCTTGGTTAGTTGCTCAAGATTATTTTAAAGAAATGACGGACAATGATGTTCGTAAGAGAATTTATGAGGAGCAGAGAAATCAAATTGAACAAGATATGGCACCGTTTGGATTTATTTCAGATGGTTTAGATGAAATGGAATCTTTTATAGAACAAGGCACCGGAGATAAATGGATGTCTGCAAATGAAAGCAATAAACTTCAAACACAAGATATATGGAATGTTGATGAATATGGTGATAGATCGTACATGTGGGAATATCGATAATGGATCTAGATGATCAAATAGAACTTGAACATATTTTATTTTTAGATAGAAAATGTAGAGTTTGCTACCAGGTAAAAAACTTAATGGAAGATTTTTACTTAACTCGTAAAGGGAGAGGAGCATTTCCTTCAGCATATTCATATGAATGTAAGGATTGTACTAAAAAAAGAATCATCGCTAAAAGAAAAGGTAAAGTAGAAGAATGGGCATATCCTGACTGGTAAAGTTGTTCATGGATCGTTTCCCCAATCAAGATAGTCTTTTTAATAAATATTTCTAGAATAATTTTGGATAAAACGGAGAATAAAGATGCCGCTAAATTTAGCATCTCCTGGGTTTGTAGTAAGAGAAGTTGATTTAACAACTGGTAGGGTGTCTCCATCATCAGATAAAGTTGGTGCGATTGTTGCTCCTTTTGTAAAAGGACCAGTTGAAGTTCCAATTTTAATCGAGAATGAAAATCAACTTTTAGAAACTTTTGGAGAACCTCAAAATACTGACAAACAATATGAAGATTGGTTAGTTTGCTCATCATATCTTGCATATGGTGGTTCTTTAAGAGTTGTAAGGGCAGATGATGTAGATTTAACTAATGCATTCGTAGGTTCTGGAAATAGCATTAGAATCAAGAGTATTGATCATTACAATGCCCTTGGATATGGAGAAAACACAATCACCGGTGTCACCTTTGCTGCCAAAAACCCAGGATCTTGGGCAAATGGTATTAAAGTAGCGATTATCGATGGTAGAGCAGATCAAACTTTAACTGGTATTTTAACAACCAATATTACGGTTGGTTTAGGTATAACTCAAACTTTTAGTGCAACTCTTCCAGGAGCAGGCACAACCACTATTTTAGATGGATACCTAAAAGGCGTTGTTACTGGAGTTGGTGCAAGTTCAGTAGATGTAAAGATTGTTTCTCAAGTTTCAAGTGGCAATACTGAAACTTTTGTAGATTATCAACCATCTGGTGTATATGCATTTAGCACTTCAGCAGTTAACTTTAACGCATCTGGATCTGGTGTAGGACTTATAACCGCTAGAACATTTACTTCAAGATTAGACTGGTTCGATCAACAAACTTTGGGATTAACTAGTACTTCGACAATTAATTGGAATAACATTGCTCCAAGACCAGGTACTTCAGCATTTGCTGCTGCAAGAAATTCTAAGAATGATGAACTACATGTTGTTGTCATTGATGCATTGGGAGCAGTAACTGGAAATGCTGGAACTATTCTAGAAAAGCATTTAGCACTCTCGAAAGCAACAGATGCACAATTCTCTGTAGGAAATCCTTCTTATTGGAGAAAGTATTTGGCGACTAATTCAAGTTATGTATTTGGTGGATCTGCTCCTGCAGGTATTGTTACTACTGGATTTACAACAGGATTCACTCTAGCAAGTGATGTTGGTTGGGATCAAGAAGCAGATAGTGCAGTTTTCTCGGCAAATGGATCATCAACATATACATTAAATGGTGGTAAAGATTATCATGGTCTAATTGGAGTATCTAGTACTGGAGCCTTGAGTGCATCACTTGGAAGTCTTTCTTCTGGTTATGATCTATTTGAAAACACTGATAATTACACAGTCGATTTCTTATTGATGGGTTCTGCAGCGTATGATATTTCCACTACACAAGCACTTGCAAATAAACTGATTTCTGTTGCTGAACTGAGAAAAGATGCAATAGCATTTATCTCACCATACAGATCTGCTGCAATTACTGATACATCAAGTCAAACATCAGCGACTGTAAATTCAGCATCAGCAATTACTGATAATGTGATTAGTTTCTACTCACCAATCACTTCGTCGTCTTATGCTGTATTTGATTCTGGATACAAGTATATGTACGATAGATTCAGTGATACGTTTAGATACGTTCCACTAAATGGAGACCTTGCAGGTCTTTGTGCCCGTAATGATATCAATAATTTCCCATGGTATTCTCCAGCAGGAACAACTAGAGGTGCAATTTTAAATGCTGTAAAACTTGCATACAATCCATCTAAAACTCAAAGAGATCGTCTATACAGTAATAGAATTAATCCAGTAATCTTCTCACCTGGAGCTGGAATTGTTCTATTTGGTGATAAAACAGGTTTAGCAAAAGCATCAGCATTTGACCGAATCAATGTTCGTCGTCTTTTTGTTTACCTCGAAAATGCAATTTCTAAGGCAGCAAAAGATCAACTGTTTGAATTTAACGATGAAATTACAAGAACAAACTTTGTAAATACAGTTGAACCTTTCCTTCGTGATGTTCAAGCAAAGAGAGGTATTTTTGATTACGTTGTTGTTTGCGATGAAACAAATAACACCGCTGCTGTAATTGACAATAATGAATTTGTCGCTGACATTTATATCAAACCAGCAAGATCAATCAACTTCATTGGTCTTACCTTTGTTGCCACCAAGACTGGTGTTGATTTTGAAGAAGTAATCGGAAACTTTTAATTTAGAGGTTTAAACAACTATGGCAACCAGAAATCAGATCAATAATATTCCTTTAAGGAAGATTACCGATTTTAAAAGCAAACTAGCGGGTGGCGGCACAAGAAGCAATCTTTTTGAAGTTGAGTTAGCATTTCCAGCGGCAGTTGGTGTTGATGCTAATGTATTAGATAAATCAAGATTTCTTGTTAAAGCAGCAGCACTCCCAGCTTCCAATGTAACTCCTATCGAAGTTGCATTTAGAGGAAGAACTCTAAAATTATCGGGAGATAGAACTTTCGAAACGTGGACAATCACCGTTATCAACGATACTGATTTTGCTATTCGTTCTGCTTTTGAAAAGTGGAGCAACTATATGAATCGTCTATCGGATAACACTGGTACGACAGATCCTGCACTTTATCAAGCAGATGCATTTGTTTATCAATTAAATCGTGATGGTAGCATTTTGAGGGCGTATCATTTTTATGATACATTCCCAACCAGCATTGGTAGTATCAACCTTTCTTATGAAACTGACTCAATTCAAGAGTTTACTGTTGAGATGCAAGTTCACTGGTGGGAAGCAATTAAGGGAACTTCTCCCGCAGCTGGCGGCGAAGATATCAACTAAATAGTACATAATAACAAGTTAAGTTTATAAAATGGCGAAACTCTTTGGTTTTTCGATTGAGGATAAAGAAGAAAAGTCTAAATCTATAGTATCCCCCGTTCCTCCAACAGATGAGGACGGGGTTGATTATTTTATTCAATCTGGATTTTATGGGCAGTATGTAGACATTGAAGGAGTCTACAGAACTGAATTTGATTTAATGCGTCGATATCGTGAAATGGCGCTGCACCCAGAATGTGATGCTGCGATTGAAGACGTTGTTAATGAAGCAATTGTAAGTGATCTTTATGATTCACCTGTAGAAATTGAATTATCCAATTTAAACGCAAGTGATAAGTTAAAGCAGGTAATGCGCGACGAATTTAAGTCTATCAAAGAAATGATGGACTTTGATAGAAAGTGTCATGAAATTTTTAGAAATTGGTACGTTGATGGTAGGTTGTATTATCTAAAAGTCATTGATATTAAAAATCCACAAGAAGGGATTAAAGAATTGAGATACATTGATCCCATGAAAATGAAACATGTTCGTCAAGAACAAAAAACTAGTGGGAAAAATGGAGAACCAATAGTAAGTAGATTAACTGCAAATGCTAATCTAACAAACTCGGAGTTAAGTTATTCGGATATTGAGGAATATTTCATTTATACTCCGATGCCAAATTATCCTATGGGATCTATGTCTGGGGCATCAAAGGGAGCTCTTAAAATTGCAAAAGATTCCATCACTTATTGCACATCTGGTTTAGTAGATAGAAACAAAGGAACGGTTCTTTCATATCTCCATAAAGCAATCAAGGCACTCAATCAACTTCGTATGATTGAGGATTCTCTTGTTATCTATAGATTATCGAGAGCACCAGAACGTCGTATTTTTTATATTGACGTTGGAAATCTTCCTAAAGTAAAAGCAGAACAATACCTGAAAGAGGTAATGTCTCGCTATAGAAATAAACTTGTTTATGATGCAAATACCGGAGAAATCCGTGATGATCGTAAATATATGGCAATGCTTGAAGATTTTTGGCTTCCAAGAAGAGAGGGCGGTCGTGGTACAGAAATCACTACGCTCCCCGGTGGTCAAAATCTTGGAGAACTTTCAGATATTGAATATTTCCAAAAGAAACTTTATAGAGCACTTGGAGTTCCAGAATCAAGAATCGCGGGTGGTGGAGATGGTTTTAATTTAGGTCGTTCTTCAGAAATTTTAAGAGATGAACTTAAGTTTTCCAAATTTGTTGGACGTTTGAGAAAGCGTTTTGCTCAAATGTTTAATGACATGCTTCGCACCCAACTTCTTCTAAAGAATGTAGTATCTCCAGAAGATTGGGAAAGAATGGAAGATCATATTCAATATGATTTTCTTTATGATAATCATTTTGCAGAATTAAAAGAAGCAGAATTAATTACAAATCGTGTAAGTTTAATGACGCAAATAGAACCTTACATTGGAAAATATTATTCTGCAGAATACGTTCGTAAGAAGATTCTTCGTCAAACTGATTCTGAAATTATTGAAATTGATACGCAAATCGAAGATGAGATTTCAAAAGGAATCATACCAGATCCTAATGCACCAGTAGATGAAATGGGCAATCCATTACCACCAGATGCGACTTTAGGTGCAACTCAACCTGCTTTGGGAGAAGTTCCAACTGAACAACCTGCGCCAGCTGCTCCAGAAATTCCAGCAGAACCCAAAGGCGGTAAAATATAAATAGTCTTATAAATATAAACTAATTTTATGGAAGAACTTATCGATTTGATTGCAACTAACGGATCTCCTTCAGATGTATCCGATAGGATTAAAGATTTATTGTATGTTAAAGCTGCTGAACGAGTAGATTCTATTCGTCCAGAAATTGCTGAATTAATGTTCGCTGATGAAGATCAATCAGGAGATGATGAATAATGGCAATTAAAGTAGTACAAAATGTAAATAGGATTTCTCCAACTGCAGGTGTTGCAGCGACTAGCAATCCTATTGCACTAAAAGCTGGGTACATTAGAGTATCTGCAGGTTTAACAGCAGTTTATGTTGAAACTGGTGGCGATCCAGTAGCTACAACAAATTCTTTTTATATTCCACCATATGGAACTGAAGTACTGAAAGAAAGAATTGCTAAACAAAAAATCTCCGGAATTACCACAGGAACATCGACGGTAATCAGATTTGAAAATAATGCGGGTAATCCATTTTTGGTTGGAGATTATGTAACAATTGAAAATGCTGCGCCAGCTGGAATTAATACCGTTCACAGATTAGTGACGGAAGCAACAGATTCAACTCTTACAATTTCTGCAAATACTTCAGCAATTGTTGGTGTAATTACAGCAACTAATGCGACAGTATCTAGAAGTGTAAAAGTCTCCGCATTAGGAGAAGCATCAACAAATGTTAGTATAACAGAAGTCGTTCAACTAGTATCAGAATAAAATGAAACTCATCACAGAAGAAGTCTCACAAGTAGAATTTATTACCGAAGAAAAGAACGGTAAAAAAACTATGTACATTGAGGGTATCTTCCTTCAAGGTGATATTTGCAATCGTAATGGAAGAATGTACCCAATGGCAACACTTTCACGTGAAGTAAATCGTTATAATGAAACATTCGTACAAAAAGGTCGTGCTCTTGGAGAACTTGGTCATCCAGATGGTCCAACTGTAAATCTAGATCGAGTTTCTCATAAAATTGTTTCTCTTGAGCAAGATGGAACAAACTTCAAAGGTAAAGCACAACTCCTTGAAACTCCAATGGGCAAAATTGCCAAGTCTCTATTAGAGTCTGGAGTTTGTCTTGGTGTTTCTTCTCGTGGTGTTGGTTCATTAAAGATGACCAATGAAGGTCATAAAGTTGTTGGTGAAGATTTTATGCTTGCAACTGCTGCCGATATTGTTGCCGATCCTTCTGCACCTGACGCTTTTGTTCAGGGAATTATGGAAGGTAAAGAGTGGGTTTGGGATGGAGGAATTCTTCGTGAAAAACTCGCTGAACAAACTCAACGTAGAATTAATACCTTAGTTGATGAGAGAAGACTTCAGGAGCATAAAATACAACTGTTCCAAGAATTTCTTTCAAATCTTTAATTTATAAATAAATATAGATTATATACAAATATCTAAACAAATGTCCGTTGGTAGAAATTTACAAGAAATGGAAAACGTAGTAACCAAAGGGGCTGCACCTGCCGAACCAATGCACAAACTAACTGGAGCAACTCCAGGACAAACTGCTGGTTGGGAAGATCTTGGTGGTCCTACTCCAGAAAACTATCGTGCAGATGACGAATCAGCACATCTCAAGACTCCTGGCGCGACTCTTGCTCAAGTAAGAAATGTCGTTAACGCCAAAGCTGCCGCTGCCGAGCCTATGAAGACTGTGGCAAAGGAAGAGACAGAAGAAGATGAGGATCTTGTCGATGAAGAAGAGATTCTCGAAGACGAAGAAGAAGTAGTTGCTGAAGCTGCCGAAGAAGAAGAGTCTGGTGAGGCTCCTCATAAAGAAGGTAAGAAAGAAAAGGGCGAGAAGAAAGAAGGTAAGGGACACGAAAAGAAAGAAGATGAAGATGAAGATGAGATGAAGGAAGAGTTTGACATTGAAGAAGATGTCAACGCTCTTCTTGCTGGAGAGGAGCTTTCCGAGGAATTCCAAGAGAAGGCACGTACTATTTTTGAGACAGTAATCAAATCGAAAGTTGCTGAAATCAAAGAATCACTCCAAGCTTCTTATGAGCAAGCACTTGTAGAAGAAATCGAAGCAATCAAAGAAGGTCTTACCGACCGTGTTGATGCTTATCTTGAGTATGTCGCTGATGAGTGGATTTCTGAAAATGCACTCGCAGTTGAGCACGGTCTTAAGACTGAAATGTCAGAATCATTCCTTGCCGGAATGAAGCAACTTTTTGAAGATCATTATGTAACAATCCCTGAAGATAGATATGATGTTATCGAGAATATGGTAGATAAACTTGATGAAATGGAAGCAAAACTCAACGAGCAAATCGAAAGAAACGTTGCTCTAAATAGAAGATTAGCAGAGTCGGTTGCTGATGTAATTTTTGCAGAAGTCACTGAGGGTCTTGCACTTTCTCAGAAGGACAAACTCGCTTCTCTTGCTGAAAATGTTGAGTTTGATAGTGAAGAGAGCTATCGTGAGAAACTGGTAACTCTGAGGGAATCATATTTCCCAAGCAGAACTGCTGGTACTCAAAGAAACGCTAGTGAAAATCTGTCTGAAGAAACCAACATGAATATTCAATCAGTTGGTGGCACCATGGGTGCATACCTTCAGACTCTCCAAAGAGTTTCTAAAAAGTGATTTTTAAATCATAACCAATCAAACTTAAATTTCCAAAGAGGTAAATCAAATGCAAGGATTCAATCTAGAATCACTGCAGGAGAAGTGGGCACCGCTCCTAGATTACGAAGGTCTTGATTCTTTCAAAGATTCACATCGTAGAGCTGTAACCGCAATCCTGCTCGAAAACCAAGAGAGAGCACTCCGCGAAGAGCGTGAGTTCCTCTATGAGTCTCCAACCAATAGCACCGGAACCAGCACTGGATCTGGTACTGGATTTAGTGCTGCAAGCACTGGTGCTATGCAAGGTTTCGATCCCGTACTGATCTCACTGATCCGTCGTTCGATGCCTAACCTGATCGCCTATGATCTCTGTGGCGTTCAACCAATGAATGGTCCTACTGGACTGATCTTCGCAATGCGCTCCCGCTACACCAGCCAGAGTGGAACTGAAACCTTCTACAACGAAGTTGATTCCGCATTCTCTGGTCAAGATGCAGGCGCTGCAAACACCAATGGATGGACCAGTGGTGCTGTTGGTATGGGTACTACTGCACAAAGAGGCAGCAACCCATCAATCCTTGATCCTACAGATCAATCTGCTAACGCTGGTAATGGTGCCAATACCTACAACGTAGGTCAGGGCATGAGAACTGACGACGCTGAATCACTTGGCGAAGGCAACGAGCAGTTCAACCAGATGGCATTCTCGATCGAGAAAGTCACTGTTACCGCTAAGTCAAGAGCTCTGAAGGCTGAGTACTCACTTGAGCTTGCTCAGGACCTCAAGGCAATCCATGGTCTGAATGCTGAAGCGGAATTAGCAAACATTCTCTCAACTGAGATTCTTGCTGAAATCAACCGCGAAGTTATCAGAACCATCTACAAGATTGCTAAGCCTGGTGCTCAAGTTAATACCGCTACCGCAGGTACTTTTGACCTCGACGTTGACTCCAACGGTCGTTGGTCGGTTGAGAAGTTCAAGGGTCTGATTTTCCAAATCGAGCGCGATGCAAACGCAATCGCCCAGCAAACTCGTAGAGGAAAGGGTAACACCATCCTTTGCTCTGCTGACGTTGCTTCAGCACTTGCAATGGCAGGTGTCCTCGATTACACCCCTGCACTCAACGCAAACCTCAACGTTGATGACACCGGCAATACTTTTGCTGGAGTTCTTCAAGGTAAGTATCGCGTCTACATTGACCCATATTCGGCAAACGTTTCTGCTAACCAGTTCTACGTTGTCGGTTATAAGGGTTCTAGCCCATATGACGCTGGTCTCTTCTACTGCCCATACGTTCCTCTGCAGATGGTACGTGCTGTTGGCGAGAACACCTTCCAGCCTAAAATCGGATTTAAGACCCGTTACGGAATGGTTGCAAACCCATTCGCTGAGGGTCTTACCGCTGGCGCTGGTGCTCTGACCACCAATGCAAACACCTACTACAGAAGAGTTAAGGTTTCCAACCTAATGTGATCTAATTCACAAGATTACAGGGGACCCCACTATGGGGTCCTTTTTTTTATAAATAAAAATAAAATGTCTGTAACTGATACCCAAAAAAAGCGTTGGAAAGAAAGGGCAGAGTATATTAACTCTAAAAAAAGAGTTCCCTGTGTAGACTGTGGTAAATCATTTCCAGAATTTTGTATGGATTTTCACCATATTGACGAAGAAGAAAAAGATCCTGCTTTTAAAAGGCAAAATGGAAAATCTATGCTGATGGAAATGCAAAAATGGAGTATAGAAAGAATTGATAATGAGATAAGTAAATGTGCAATCATCTGTGCAAACTGTCATCGTATAAGACATCATTCTTGAGGGTGAACGGACCCTCTTTTTTTATCTAAATACAAATAAAAGACTATGGCAATCGCCTTTTCAAAGCAAGTACAAAATAGAAATTTTTTATCGCCTGTTGGTTTTAAATTTACTTTAGCAAAGTATCCAAAAGTAGCATTTTTTTGTAATTCTGCTAGAGTGCCAGAAATAACTCTCAATACAATAGAACAACCAAACTATTTGAATGATATACCACAACCTGGTGGTAAAATGACATTTGGAGATTTGAACATAAATTTTCTTGTCGATGAAAGCATGGAAAATTATATGATTATCCACAACTGGATTACTGCTTATGGCGGTTCTGGAAGTCTTGCGGAATATGGAGTTTTGATTACTGATGAAACAGGTGCTCAAAATACTGTTAATGGATATAGTGATGGATCTTTATACATCTTAAACAGCAACTATGGATCAACTGCTGTTGTAAAGTTTAAAGACCTTTTTCCAATATCATTATCATCTCTTGAATTTGATTCAACAGTTACCGATATTCAATATTTCACAGCACAAGTGACGTTTAAGTATACAATCTATGATATACTAGGTACAGACAATAAACCACTCTATCCATTTACAAGTTCATGAATCTTGATGAAATTCAGGAAATGTGGCAGAGAGATTCTGTCATCGATCCTGATAATTTACATGATGAATCTTTAAAAATTCCTCAACTTCACGCCAAGTATTATACAATCTATAATACAATTACTTTGCTGCGTGAAAAAGCAAGAGAAACTTTTAATCGTGTCAAACTTGAACGCTACAACTACTACACTGGAAAGGCACCCATAGAGGTCTACGAAGAAGAACCGTTTCCTTATAAAGTTCGGGACAAAGAGGCATTACAGAGGCATATGGATGGGGATGAGAAGTTGAGTAAGGTAGAACTCAAGATCAGATATTACGATATTATGCTCAAATTTCTTGAGGAAGTTATCAAGACAATTTCTAATCGTACATATCAAATTAAGAACGCTATTGAGTGGCATCGTTTCCAAGCGGGGTTTAATTGACCAAATAAATATTCATAACTGATATTTTATGAATGTCCCATTTGGTCATATCAAAAAAGAATGAGGTTTATTTACAGGTAGAGGCAGAACCTCATGTGTATTACGAATTGAGAGATGCGTTTCAGTTTGAAGTACCAAATGCGAAGTTTGCTCCAGCTTATAAAAATAAGTGGTGGGATGGATTCATTTATTTGTTTAATGTAAATACAAGAGAAATCTACGTTGGTTTATTGGATAAACTTATAAGATTTTGTGAGCAGCATAATTATACATACGAATTTAGAAATAACAAATTCTATGGATTACCTTTTGAAGTTAATGATGGTATTTCCAAAGAAGGTGTAAAAGATTACATGACTTCTATTTGCAAGTATTCTCCCCGCGAGTACCAAGTTGAGGGAGTATACGACGCTTTACGACATAATAGAAAGTTGTTGATATCTCCAACTGCCTCTGGAAAGTCTCTGATGATATATGCGATTGTGAGATATTACGTTGAGAAAGGGCAAAATATTCTGATAGTCGTTCCAACGACATCCCTTGTAGAGCAGATGTATAAAGACTTTGCGGATTATGGGTGGGACGTGGGTTCATTTTGCCACAAGATCTATGCGGGTAAAGAAAGAGAAACAGACTCTCAGGTGATCATTACGACCTGGCAGTCCATCTACAAACTTCCCCGACAATATTTCTCAAGATTTAATGTGGTCGTTGGAGATGAAGCACACCAGTTTAAATCAAAGTCATTAGTATCTATAATGACAAAACTTTCTGATGCAAAATATCGTTACGGTTTTACAGGAACTCTAGATGGCACACAGACTCATAAGTGGGTTCTAGAAGGTTTATTTGGACCCTCTTACAAGATTATTCGCACCGATGAACTGATGCAGAAGGGTCATGTTGCCAAATTAGATATTAATATTCTTCTATTGAAACACTCACCCCATAAGTTTGAAAATTTTGAAGAGGAAGTTCAATATATTATTAATCACGAACGTAGAAATAAATTTATCAGAAATCTTGCTATCGATCTTAAAGGTAATACTTTAATTTTATTTTCAAGAGTAGAAGGTCATGGGCAACCTTTATACGAACTCATAAATAAGAGTATCGCAGAAGATCGCCACGTGTTCTTTGTTCACGGTGGTGTAGATACTGAAGACCGAGAAAAAGTTAGAGAAATTACTGAAAAAGAAAACAATGCAATCATCGTTGCTTCTTACGGGACTTTTTCTACTGGTATTAACATTAGAAATCTACATAACGTTATCTTTGCTTCCCCTAGTAAATCAAGAATCAGAAACCTCCAATCAATCGGAAGAGTCCTAAGAAAAGGGGACAATAAAACAAAAGCGACTTTATATGATATTGCCGATGATATCAGCTATAAGTCAAGAAAAAATTATACACTCAATCACTTAATCGAAAGAATCAAAGTCTATAACGAAGAAAACTTTAATTATGATATTGTAAACATACCGCTTAAAAACTAATGGGAGAAGAGTTTTACGCAATTATTAAATTAGTATCGGGAGAAGAGATTCTGTCATTAATCATGGTAGATGAAAATGACGGAGATCCGGTCATTGTTTTACAAAATCCAGTTACAATGAAAGCCTTTTATAATCATCAAGGTATGCATATTAAAGTTAAACCGTGGATGGAAATGTCGAGTGATGATTTCTTTATGATTAAACTTGATAAAATTATTACAATGACCGAAACCAAAGACAAAAAATTAATTGACATTTATAATAACTACATTAATGAAGATGATTCAATAGAAGTTCACAACCCTTCGGGAAAGGTAAAACCATCAACAAAAATGGGATATATTTCTTCCGTTGAAGATGCAAGAAGAAAACTTGAAAATCTCTTTAAAGGTATTAAAGAAGGCTAAATCTTATCTTCAACCGGGACAAAGGTAGTCTACATCCGTTTTTATAACTTGTCAAGCTCTTTACAAGTGTGTTATAATAAACAAAAGTTATAATGAATGAGTCCAATGCTATGCCCAAGAAGAAAACTGAACATTATGTAAATAATAAAGAATTATTAGAAGCACTGATTGTCTATCGCACGAAGGTTGCTGCCGCTAAAGAAGCAGGTCTTCCTAAACCGCGTATTACAAATTACTTGGGAGAGTGTTTTCTAAAGATTGCGACTCATTTATCATATAAACCAAACTTTGTGAATTATATGTTCCGTGAGGATATGATCTCTGACGGAATTGAAAATTGCGTCCAATACATTCACAATTTCGATCCAGAAAAATCAAAGAATCCTTTTGCTTATTTTACTCAAATCATTCACTACGCATTTTTGAGAAGAATTCAAAAGGAAAAGAAGCAGTTGGATATTAAAACCAAGATTATTGAACGCACAGGGTTTGATGAGGTTATGATGGTTGACGACAGCTTGCTTTCTGGGAGTAGTTCAGACTATAATACCATCAAAGACAATATCCAGTATCGCAACAATCGATGAAGATTGCAATTATTACTGATACTCATTATGGTGCCCGCAAAGGATCCAAGTATCTCCACGACCACTTTGAACTCTTCTATAAGAATGTCTTCTTTCCTGCCCTTGAAGAGCACGGGGTAGAAGCAGTCATTCATATGGGTGATGCTTTTGATAGTCGTAAGTCAATTGATTATCAAAGTTTGGAATGGGCAAAGAGAGTTGTATTTGAACCTCTGCGGGATTATGAGGTTTATATGATTATTGGCAATCACGATTGCTATTACAAGAATACCAATAGCGTCAATTCTCCAAGTTTGCTTCTTCAAACTTATCCTAACGTTCACACTTATAGTTCTCCACAGACCATTAAAGTTGGTGGTCTGGATATTATGATGGTGCCTTGGATTTGTAGTGAGAATTATGAAGAAACTCTCAATCAAATCAAAAAGTCCAAAGCAAAGATTGCAATGGGACATTTGGAACTTCAAGGTTTCCGCGTCAATCGCAATCTAGTAATGGAAGAGCACGGAACAGATCCAAAGATTTTCAATAAGTTTACCAAAGTATTCTCTGGGCATTATCACACTCGTTCTGATAATGGTCAGGTCTTTTATCTTGGCAATCCTTATGAAATGTATTGGACGGATGTGAATGATACTCGTGGTTTTCATATCTTTGATACGGAAACCCTCACTCATATTCCAATCAACAATCCTTATAAATTGTTTTATCACATTTATTATGAGGACACTCCCTATCAGTTGTTTGATGCGACAGAGTATGAAAATAAAATTGTTAAGGTGATTGTTCGTAAGAAATCTAAACCAAAGGATTTTGAAAAGTTCATTGACAAACTTTATACTGCTGGTATCCAAGAACTCAAAATTGTTGAAAACTTTGATATTCAAGAAAATGAAGAATTTGAGATTGATGAAGAAGAAAGCACGATTTCAATTTTGAATAGATATATTGATGAGGCAGAGTTTGAGTTTGATAAGAATGTCATCAAGGGAATATTCCAAGATCTTTATAAACAAGCTTGCGAAGTAGAATAAATGTTTCTTCTTACACTCAAAGACAGAAAAGACGACGGAGCATATGCAGTTCAAGACCAATATGGTCATAAAGTTTTATTTCTGTTTGAAGAAGAAGATGATGCAACTCGTTATGCACTTCAATTAGAGGATCAGGAAGAACAAGAAATGGAAGTTGTAGAAGTTGATGATGAGCTTGCAATCAAGACGTGTAAGATGTATAATTACAAGTATGCTGTGATCACTCCTGACGATATCGTTATTCCTCCTAAGAATGTTAGTATTCCACAAGATTAAATGGCGCAACTTCCTCTCTACTGGGAACCATTGGACAGAAGTTGATTTTGAAAAACACCATACAAATTTAATTATCGGAACAAATGGTGCAGGTAAATCCACAATTCTGGATGCACTTACTTTTGTTCTGTTTAATAAACCTTTTAGGCGGATTAACAAACCTCAATTAATTAATACCACAAACGAAAAAGATTGTCTTGTAGAAATTGAGTTCTCTGTGAATAGTAGAGATTATCTTGTTCGTCGTGGTATCAAACCAAATATTTTTGATATTGAGGTAAATGGAGTTTCTCTGCATAAGGAAGCAGATGACCTTGCCAACCAAAGAATTTTGGAAGAAAATATTCTGAAGGTCAATTATAAGTCTTTTACTCAAATTGTAATTTTGGGTAGTAGTACTTTTGTACCTTTTATGCAATTGACGACTTCGAATCGTCGTGAAGTGATTGAGGACCTTCTGGATATTCGTATTTTTTCTGCGATGAATAACCTTATCAAGGATAAGATTCGTGAGAAAAAAGATCAGATTAAATCTCTTGAACTTAAGAAAGAAACTCTTAAGGATAAGATGAAGATGCAACAGAGTTTCATTGAGGAACTTGAAAATCGTGGTAATGCCAATATAAATGCCAATAAAGAAAAGATTGCCAATTTAGATGCAGAAGTTGGCATTTATATGACCGAAAGTGCTAAAACTGAAGAGCAGATTTTTACTTATACCAAAGAGCAAGAAGAACTTATTGGTGCTGATGATAAGTTAGTAAAGCTTAACAATCTTAAGGGTAAAATCTCACAGAAAGTATCTGCGATTACCAAAGAGCATAAGTTTTTTACAGAAAATACGGTATGCCCTACTTGTACTCAAACTATAGAAGAAGAGTTTCGGTTAAATAGAATTGCAGACGCTCAAAATAAGGCAAAGGAACTCCAGAAAGGTTTTCAGGAACTTGAGGAGACTATAAAGTTAGAACAGGAAAGAGAGCGTCAATTCACAGTTCTATCTAAGGAGATTACGAAACTCAACCATGAGATTTCTCAAAACAATACTCGGATTTCCCTCAACCAGAGACAAATACGAGACCTTGAATCTGAAATTCAAACTATTACCCAAAACCTTGCAAACAGAAATACTGAACATGAGAAGTTAGAAGAATTTCAAACCAATCTCCAAAAAACATTTGAAGACCTCTCAAAGAAAAAAGAAGAAATCGTTTATTACGATTTTGCCTATTCCTTACTCAAGGATGATGGTGTAAAAACGAAGATCATTAAGAAGTATCTTCCTTTCATAAATCAGCAGGTGAATCGTTATCTTCAGATGATGGATTTTTATATCAACTTCCATCTTGATGAAGAATTCAACGAAACCGTAAAGTCACCTATTCACGAAGACTTTTCTTATAGTTCCTTCAGTGAGGGTGAAAAAATGAGAATTGACTTGGCACTCCTCTTCACCTGGAGAGAAGTGGCACGAGTCAAAAATTCCGTAAATACTAATCTGCTGATTATGGATGAGGTCTTTGATTCTTCTCTCGATGGTTTTGGCACCGATGAGTTTCTTAAGATTATTCGTTATGTGATTAAAGATGCTAATATCTTTGTGATTTCTCATAAGGCAGACCTACATGACAAATTTGAAACTGTCCTACGGTTCGAGAAAGTCAAAGGTTTTTCGCGTATGATGTCCTCACAAGCACAAGAGTAATGCAAGTCCCCAACCGCTACCACCATTCTAAGAAGGAACAGAAGCGGAAACTGAAACCGCAAGCACTCCGACAAGCAAAGGCACGTCGCCAAGCACTCAAGAAGCGTCTCCATCACGGGGACGCTTCTTATTTTATAAATAACTAAAAAGTAGTTGTAAAATGAACTCGCAAGAACTTCGTGCCCTTCAAGAAGCTTATAATCAGGTTTATCAAGAACTTGATGAAGCATTAGATCCTAAATTTGGATCAATGAGAAAACGTGGTGGAAGAAGTGCTCCTCCAGAAGAACGTAGTGTTGGTGGTGAAATGAATAGAAGAAATAAGGATTATTGGGCAGACACTCAGGGAGCAAATAGAGATAGGGGTGCAGGAAACAAAGCAAAAAGGAGAGCTGCAGAACTCAACAAAGAAGAAGTAGAAACCGACCTCTTCGACTATATCCTTGAGCACCTAGTTGCCGAAGGTTATGCTGATACCAACAAGGCAGCACTTGCTATTATGGCGAATATGAGTGAAGAGTGGAAGCATAGTATTGTTGAAAAACACTCAACTTTTGGGTATAATGCGGATGACCCTCTTGATGACTTTGACCAGTTTGTAAATAAGGGTCCAAAAACAAATAAGCAGAAAAGAAACGCAATAGAACTCAATAATAAAATACTTTCAAAACCAGGAATGCCTGTAAAGGGAGTCTGAACCACTTCTCAAACTGGCACGTAAGAGGGTCTAACCACCCTCTTTTTTTTGTATGATGGTTCCATAAGAAATCAAACCTATGACCGTCCGCCACGAAATCAAGTCCCAACTTGCTAAACTTCTTGCCACCGAAGACCTTGTGGTTGAGCACAAAAAGGTGGAGACTGCCTGCTTCAACGTTCATACCCGTGTGCTGACTCTGCCGATGTGGGAGAAGGCAAGCAACACCGTTTATGACCTTTTGGTTTCCCATGAGTGCGGACACGCTCTCTACACGCCTGATGAGGATTGGTTGGAGAAAGTAAAAGTTCCCCCACAGTTTGTGAATGTGGTTGAGGATGCTCGTATTGAGAAACTGATGAAGCGTCGTTATGCTGGTCTTGCCAAGACCTTCTATGCTGGTTATCGGGAACTTGCTGACGATGATTTCTTCCAGATTGGTGATGATAAACTGGAAACTTATAATCTTGCCGACCGTGCAAACCTGTGGTTCAAGATTGGAAACTATATTGATATTCCCATTGAGCGTGGTGAAGAAACTGAAATTATCAATCTGATTGCCGATACCGAAACCTTTGCCGATGTTTTGATTGCCGCAGAAGAACTCTACAAGTATTGTAAGCAGAAACAACAGGAAGAAACTAAAATTCAGATTGATAATCTGGAATCTCAAGATAGCGGTTCGAGTCAACAATCTGCTAACGAACTTACCGATCAACAAGAAGGTGAGAATGAACAGGAACAACCTGGTGAAACTGATTCTTATGGTGGTACTGCAGAACAAGATCAACAATCTACTCCTACTAATGAAGGTGGTGAAAAAGATGAAGAACCTGAAGTCAAGACAATGGAGTCTCTGGAAGAGGCACTGAAAGAACTCGTCAATAATAGTGGTCCTGAAAATGTCTATCTGGAACTGCCTAAACTTGATCTAAAAAAAGTGATTGTTCCGAACGCTGATATTCATTCTAATTGTAAAGAATCTTGGGACTCTTATTCGGAAAATACTGGATATAAGTATGAAGATCTCTTTGGTGAAGTTGACCGACAGTTTGTAGAGTTCAAGCGTTCTGCTCAAAAGGAAGTCAATTATCTGGTCAAAGAATTTGAGTGTCGTAAGGCGGCAGACTCTTATGCCCGTGCTACAACTGCCCGCACTGGTGTTCTGGACTGCTCTAAACTTCATACCTACAAATACAACGAAGACCTGTTCAAGAAGGTTACGACACTCGCTAACGGCAAGAATCACGGTCTGGTGTTCGTTCTGGACTGGTCTGGTTCTATGTGTGATGTGATGTTGGATACGGTCAAGCAACTCTTCAACCTTGTTTGGTTCTGTAAGAAAGTTGCAATTCCGTTTGAGGTTTATGCTTTTACCACAGATTACCCTTTGGTTTCTTATGATGAGAATGGTAAAGCAAGTTTTCGTGAACTTTCTTATGAGAAAAAGGATGGTCTGATTCAGGTTGGTGAATGGTTCTCTATGATGAACCTTCTAACCAGTCAAGTGAATGGCAAGACTCTGGAAGAACAAATGAAGAATATTTTCCGTCTTGCTACTGCTTTTGGTCGCAATTATTACGCTCGTTACTCTATTCCTCTGGGGCTTTCTCTTTCAGGAACTCCACTGAATGAGGCACTGATTTCTCTTCATCAGATTCTTCCCAAATTTCAGAAAGAGAATAAACTTCAGAAAGTTCAGTGTGTCATTCTGACTGATGGTGAAGCGTGTGGTATTAAGTATCATCGTGAAGTGAAGCGTCAATGGGAAGATGGTCCTTTTATGGGAGTTGCTACGATTGGATTTGGGTCATTCTTGCGTGACCGTAAAACTGGAAGCACTTATTCTCTAGACTGCGAATGGCATCAAATGACTGATGTTTTTCTTCGCAATCTGCGGGACAAGTTTGCTGATATTAACTTCATCGGTATTCGTGTCCTTGAATCCCGTGATGCTGGCAATTTCATTCGCCGTTATTGTGGGTGGTATGGTCCAGACCTTGAAAAAACGATGAGTGCTTGGAAAAAAGAAAAAGCATTTACTATCAAAAAGTCTGGTTATCATTCTTACTTTGGTCTTTCTGCTACTGCCCTTTCTCAAGACACGGAGTTTGATGTTGCTGAAGATGCTTCCAAGGCACAAATCAAATCTGCTTTCGTAAAGAGTCTCAAGTCCAAGAAAATGAACAAAAAGATTCTTGGGGAGTTTGTGGAACTCGTTGCTTGAACCACTTTCCAAACCGTCCACTGGGGGGTCTTTGACCCCCTTTTTGCTGTTATAATAACTTCAGTTAACAAACACACCTAACTACATTATGCCTCGCAAGTCTGCCGTGAATGATGCTCAACTGATTGAGTCCATTAAAGAACTGTATGGTTCTGAAGTTACCACTGGTGACCTCAGGGGTTTCTGTGCTTCTCGTGGTCTGAACTATCAAACCGTGACCCGCCGCCTGGAAGACTACAAGACTGGTCGTGGTCGTTGGAATTTGGAAGTGACTCCTAGTGTTGTTGGTAAAATGGAGCAGGCATATCAAGCACCTGCTGCTCTCCCTGCTGTGGAACAAAACCTTATCCCCGATAAAGATGATACCTTCGTCAAGTTTGGTAACTTTAACGATATTAAAAAAATTATTCAGTCCCGTATCTTTTACCCTACGTTCGTTACGGGTCTGTCGGGTAACGGTAAAACGTTCTCGGTGGAGCAAGCGTGTGCTCAACTCAAGCGTGAGATGATTCGTGTCAATATCACGATCGAGACTGATGAGGATGACCTGATTGGTGGTTTCCGTCTTGTGAATGGTGAGACGGTTTGGCACAATGGTCCCGTGATTGAGGCACTGGAGCGCGGTGCGATTCTGCTTCTGGATGAGATTGACCTTGCTTCCAATAAGATTCTGTGTCTGCAATCTGTCCTTGAAGGTAAGGGTGTCTTCCTGAAAAAGATTGGTCGCTTCGTGAAACCTGCTGCTGGTTTCAACGTGTTTGCCACCGCCAACACCAAGGGCAAGGGTTCCGACGACGGCAGGTTTATTGGAACCAACGTTCTCAACGAAGCATTCCTTGAACGTTTCCCTGTGACTTTGGAGCAATCCTATCCTGCTCCTGCGACCGAGCAGAAGATCCTTGAGGGCATTGCTCTGGACCTTGGGGTGGAGGATCGTGACTTCTGCAAGCGTTTGGTTGATTGGGGTGACATTATCCGCAAGACGTTCTATGATGGTGGTATTGAGGAAATCATCAGCACTCGTCGCCTGGTGCATATCATTCGTGCCTACAGCATCTTCAACGATAAGGCAAAGGCAATTCAAGTCTGTGTGAATCGTTTTGATGAGGAAACCAAGCAAGCATTCCTTGAACTGTATGATAAAGTTGATGCAGATTTCAAAATGCCTACTGATGCGAATAATGCACAGCAATTCTATGTTGACACTCAACAAACGAACTGATATAATTGGGGAAGGTAAAAATGTGCCTTCCCTTTATGAGTGATTCAACCTTTACTATTACTATGACTGAAAACACAAATCATCTCTGGAAATACAACGAAGATAAAATTCTCAAGGATGTTGAAGATTATGTGACCAGCACTTATCACGGTCATTATTGTGGCGATGAATCTGGTTATGATGACATTCAAACAATTGATCTGATGGCAGCAAAGAAACTGGCAGCAGGTTTTTGTCAGGCGAATATCCTTAAGTATGGTAGTCGCTATGGTGATAAAGATGGACGCAATAAGCGTGACTTGATGAAAGTTATTCACTATGCTATGCTTCTTCTCCATTTTGATAAGCATTATTCCCGCAAAGATAATGGTCTGACCGAATTCCGTTGATTATGAAACTCCAAAACAAAACTATGAAACTCTCTGATAACACTCTCGCTCTTCTCAAGAACTTTGCTGGCATTAACAACTCTATTCTTGTGAAGCAGGGTAATCGTCTCCGCACGATTTCTGTAGCAAAGAATATTCTGGCAGAAGCAGAGATTACTGAAGAGTTCCCCCGTGACTTTGCCATTTATGATTTGAATCAGTTTCTGAATGGTCTGAGTCTTCATCAAGACCCTGATCTTGATTTTACTGAAGATTCTCACCTGAGCATCAAAGAAGGTAAGCGTCGTGTGAAGTATTTCTTTGCCGACCCCAATGTAATCATCTCTCCCCCCGATAAGGACATTCAACTGCCCTCTCAGGACGTGTGCTTCCAACTGGATAGCACTTCTTTGGAGAAACTGGTCAAGGCAGCAGCAGTGTATCAACTTCCTGACCTTTCTGCGGTTGGTGAGAACGGTGTCATCAAACTGGTGGTTCGTGATAAGAAGAACGATACTTCTAACGAGTATGCCATTGTGGTTGGTGAGACCGATAAGGAGTTTACTTTCAATTTCAAGGTGGAAAACATCAAGATTATTCCTGGTGCCTATGACGTTGTAGTGTCTTCTAAACTTCTGTCGCAGTTCACGAATCCAAAATACAATCTCTGCTATTATATTGCTCTGGAACCTGATTCAACCTTTGGGTGATGGAATTTCTTCTATACCTTACTCCTCAAGCACAAGACATCTTAAATCAAGTATACAGAGCAAAGTACTCTGTACAAGAAAATATTGGGTATTGTAAGAGTAATCTCTCC
>Ga0181352_1000283_pt1 | contig 22319 bp, 17 predicted proteins | sample Fa13VDMLBSN_FD_130103 | JGI IMG/M metagenome (GOLD analysis project Ga0181352, IMG submission 130103) | Freshwater viral communities from Lake Michigan, USA - Fa13.VD.MLB.S.N | ecosystem: Environmental > Aquatic > Freshwater > Lake | place: USA: Michigan | collected 2013-09-23 | reverse complement strand
GCCAGCGTACGCGAACGTCATCCGGTTGCCGCCGACCATGCTGACGCCGTTGTTCGCCGGGTCAGCCTGGTTGAACGTCACGATGGACGTGGCGTTGGCGCTAGGAATCGTCTGGGTCGCCGTAGTGTCCCAGAACGAACCCCATCGCTTTGTTACGAGCAGCGGGTCAGCAGGCGTGACCGTGGGAGCCGACAAGGCTCACACTTCCCACACTGCGATAGTCGTCGTACCAGCAGCCGTCACAAGGTACGTGCCCTGGCCGTCGCGAATGTCAACGCGCGTGGACTCGTTGGCAAAGACCGGGAACCCGGACGCCGCCGTTGCATCCGACGACGACACGACCCACAGGGTGGTCGCGCCGATGTTGCGGATGTTGAGACCCTGGACGCACGAGGACGAGCCAGAGGGCGACGCCATGTCTTGCGCCAACTTGATCGGCAGCGTGGTCAACCCGGTCGGGTTGCGCGCGTTGCTCGACGTTGCCGACGCCAACTGCACCGGGGTCGACGTGATCGACGCCTGGTAAATCCTCATTCCGCTGCTTACGCCCGTTCCGAATCGACTCATGGTTTTGCCCTTTCGCGCCCTTCGTATCCCCGGATAATCCGGCAGTCGTCTTAGCGGCCCAACTCGCCCTGGTCTTCGAAGCCCATGCTGTTTGCCGTAGGTGAATCCTTCGCGGAGCTCGCACGTCCACGAGCCGCCATCGCCTCACTCTTCGCCTGCATTGGGGTCCCTTGTCCAGGCTGACCTTGACCAAATGACGCGCCTCCCATCTGCTGAAGAAGCATCATGGGAAGGTTCGTGCGGACCATGTACTTGTCCTTGATCATCAGCTTGAACAGCGGAGACAGCGCAGCCACCGACTGCGGCCTCTGCTGGTGCATCGCCGTCACCGCTGCCTTGAGCTGCTCGTAGCTCTCGGGCGAGACCTTCTGCAGCAGGTCAACGTCCTGCTGACGCAGCGAGCCGTCGCTCACAAACTTCGTCAACAGACCTGGATCCTTCAAGAGAGCCACCGATCGAGCAAAAGCCTGGGCGTCAGAGCCGTTGCTCGTCGGCGGGCGCTTGCGCTCCAGGTAGTCCACCGCTGCGTTGAACCGACGACGCGCCTCGTCGAGGTTCTTTGCGTTCACAACACCGCTCTTGGCAAGCTTGTCAAACGCCTGGTTCGCCGACGCACGGTCTTCCACGATGGAGTCCAGGTAGGCGTTCGCCTCGGCCACCGGGAACTGGTACGTCCTCCTCGTCTCGGTGCGGCGACCAGCCTGCGTCGAAAGCTGCGAAAGCGCCTTCAACGTGTTCTCCGTCGCCGACCAGAACTTGATCGGGTTCATCAGCGTCTTCGCCGCCATCCAGACGCCCTTCTTGCCGGACAGGGCAGCCGTGGTCACGCCGGTCACGACAGTGCCCAACGCTGGGCCCAGGAGGCTGCTAGCGAGGACTTCGAGACCAAGGATACCCGCCACGTCCTTGGGCGTCACAGCGCCCCCAGAAGCGGGCGCTACGCCCTTCAACGACTTGGCAATGTCTCGGCCCTCGGGCGAGCGCATGAAGTCGGCAAAGCGACGCTCGAAGATCTGCTCTTCGGCAAGCGGCACCAGGCGACCGCCCGTCGTCGAGCGAACGTAGTTCTCGCCCTTCGAGATGAGGCCTTCGAGCTCCTGGCGAGCTGCATTGTGGTCGCCGATGATGCGCTCAAGTTCGGTCTGAGTGTTCTTTGCCGCCTCAATCTTGCGACCAAGGGCATCGCGCTTGTCGCTGAGCACCTTCTTGTCGACCACCCGGCGGGCGTCTGCGAGCGACTGGCGCGCCGAAGCAGCGTCGGCAGCATCCGCCGCAGCGTCCACCGCGTTGACAGCACGCATGTCGCGCATCCTGCGAGCGGCCTCTTGCTGCGACGCGCGCGAGCTGTTGACCGCCTCAAGCGAGGTCTCGATCATCGTCTCGCGCTCGGTAGCCGCAGCCAGGCTATCCGCGAGAGCCGCCTTGCGGGTCGCCGTCTTCGCTTTGGCCAGGTTGTTCGTCAGCGCGCGCCGCTCTTCGAACGCCTTCGCACGAGCATCGCCGAGCGTCTTGATGGCCTCGTCGTGCTTGGCAATGTTCGCCTCGTGCTGGGCAAGCTTCGAGCGAAGCGACTCGGTATCCGCAGGGTTCGCAGCCGTGATGGTCTTCGAATCCGCAAGCGTCGCCTCAACCGCAGGAGCTTCGACCGTCTCGGCGGGCACGCGGGACTCGCGGTAGCGCGCGAGCACGTCGTTCGCCATCTGCTCGGTCGGCTCGTTGGCCAGGATCGCGCGGCCATCCGACATGGCGGCATCCGTGATCTCGGCATACCGCTGCGGTCCGAGCAGCTTCTCAAGACCGCCTTCGCCGGCAAACTGCTCGTCGATGGCACGCACGATGTTCGCCGCACGCTTCGACTTGTGATGAGCCCCACGGACGAGGTCGAGCTCCTTTGCCCCGCCGGCAAGCGCACGCACGTACGCCGCGTTCTCCGGCGTGAGCGACTGGCGCACCGACGGGCTGTCGAACATCTGCGTGAACACGCTCGTCTTGACGGCACCCGTCTTGGGGCCGCCCTTGATCGCACGCTCGCCCTCTTTGTACAGGCCGCGCTCGACCGTGAACATGTCGCCGACAAGCGACCGGAAGTCGTCGAATGCCCCCTTCGCTGCCTGCACCGCAGGAGCCGCGAACTCTTCCGCGTACTTCGAGAAGACCTGCACGCCAGACTTGGCCGCATCCGCCGTCGCTGCGCCAGTCTGCTCCTTGAGCACGCTGACCTCGCGCATGAACTCCTTGGCTTCGTCGCGCGCAGCCTGCGCCGACCCGCCGGCAAGTTCCGCCGACTTCTCACCAAGATCCGCAAGCGTGCGACGGATAGACTCGGCGCGAGAGATCTCGCGAGCCTTGCCGCGCTGCTCCTTGCCAAGCGAGCTAACAATGTCCGACAGGGCCAGCGTCTTTGCGCCGAGCTCCGTGTACATCGACTCTTGTTCGTTGAAGGCAGCCATCGCCTTCTCAAGCTTGCTTACGCGCGTCTGCGCGCTCTGAATCGCCAGGTCTCCAGCCTTCTTGCTCTGAGCCAGGGCAAGGTCTTCCTTGGCAGTCTGGTACTCCGCTGCGAGCGTCTGCTCGTCCGCCAAGCGCGCCGACTTGTTCTTGAACGCCGTCTTCTGAACGTCCGCCAGCGTCTTGTTGAGGCGATCAACCTCGCCCTCGTACTCCGAGGTAATCTTCGAGCCGAGCGAATCGTAGCTCTCTTGCAGGCGCTCGATCTTCGTCGCCAGCTTCTTCAGGCCCTTGCCGCTCAGCGAGTAGCCGAGATCGTCTGCCTGCGTCGCAGCGTTGTTGATGCGCTCGACGATGTTCGCGAGGTTCGAAGAAGCGTTCTTGGCGTACTCCTGAATCTTCTCTTTTTCGACGCCGAGTCGAGCCGAAGCCACGTCCTTCTCAACGCTGCCCTCGGCCTTGGTCGGGATGCCAGCAATGTCCTCGGCAGCACGGCGCTCGGCTGCCGCTGCGCCACGAGCCTTTGCCCGAGCCGCGCCCTCGACAAGCGTCGAACCTGCCGCACCAAGAATGCCGCCGAACTCAGCGCCGGCAAGAGCCGCTTCGCCAAGGTTGGCCTGGCGACGCTCAATGCCGGCCTGCGTAAGCTCGCTGCCCGCCGCGTAGCCCGCACCGATGCCAGCTTCCTTTGCCGCCGTCTCAGCGATACGACGACCCGCGCTCTTCGCAGCCTCGCGCTCCAGAAGCGCCGCCTCTGCTGCGCTGCCTGCAGCGGGACCAAGAAGCTTGCCAGCGCCCTTGAATGCGAGCGTGCCCCCAATGAGCTCGCCAGCTCCGATGGTTGAGAACAGGCCGCCACCGCGAGCCTCCTCAAGTTGCGCCAGCGTCTCCGGGTCCACGAGCCCAGTCTCAATGAGCGCACGCCCACCAAGCCCAAGGCTCGCGCCCTGGAGCGCACCGTAGCCAAGGCCAGCCGCGAGACCAGCGCCACCACCGAAACGCTTCTGAGAGGCCATCTCAAAAGCCTCTCGCTCGCTCTGCAGGCGAGGAGCCTCGTACCCAAGATTGAGGCCCTCGACGACGCGTTCAACCGGAATCTCCGTACCCTGCTCGTTGCCAAGCGTGACGGTCTGCCCAGTGCGCGCCTTGTATCCAGCGCGCAGCAAAGGGACGAGCTGATCCTGCGGAACAGATACGTCCTTGCCTTCGCGGTCGACGAGGGTGATCGGCTTCACTTCTTGGCACCCTTCTCGTAGAAGCCCTGAGACTGCTCCCACTTGTCGTAGTTGTCCATCTCAGCAACCGCAGGAAGCATGACGTTGTCCAGAATCGTAGACACGTTTGGGTCCGCAAACTTGGACTGAACCTTGTACTTGTTCAGGGCCTGCCTGGCGTCGGTCTGCTGCGTGTCCATCCAGTTCTTGAAGCCCTCGTAACTGGAGAAATCGCGGCTCATGAGGTTTCGCACGAACTCGCCATCGGTGACAGAACCACCAGAGATGTTGCGCAGCTCCTCGTTCACGATCTTCTGAGCGAGGTTCATCATCTGGATTTGCTCTGGAGAGAACGATGCAGACTTCATAAGCGCGTTGATGGACTTGCCGACCATGGCAATAACAGACGCACCGTCCTTTGCGCCCTTTGCCTCGGCACTCTGTGCGGCTTCGCGAATGACACGACCGATGCTCGTGTCCCAAACCTCGCGCTGCTTCTGCGGAGAGAGCGTCGTCATCAGGGTGCGTACACGACCAACGGCATTGGCAGCACGAGTAGCTTCGTCAAAGCCCTTGTCCATCAGGCTGGCTGCCTGAGCAGTCGCCTTCTGCCTCGCCTCCGGGTCCATGCCCATAAGCTTGGCGCGAGCCTGAACAACGCCCTCCATGCCCGCAAGACGCGACTTGTTCATCGCCACGTAGTTCGCGGCGTTCTTCAGGTCGAGGTCCATCTTCATCTTGCCGCGCTGCATGTCGAGCTGCGAGATGGCCTGCTGGACCGCACTTTTCTCCTTGGCTCCACTGATGCGCTGCTCGGCAAACTCCAACGCACGCTTGTGCTGGTCCATCGAGGCGAGCGTCGAGGCCGCAAGCGCCTCGTTCTCAGAAGCGCCCATACGCATCGCGTCGAGGAAGTTCGTGCGGCGACCCGCGATGCCTTCCTTCATGCGACCGTACTCGGTCTGCTGGTTCATCACGTCGCGCTCGATGGCCTTGTCGACTTCACCGAGGATCTGGTTCGGGCTCATGTCGCCAGCCTGACCCTTAAGCGCACCGACAAGACCCGCCGCGAACGAGAGCGCACCCGTCGAGAGCGGGCTCTTGCCGACCTCGCGGATGACGCGCGAGGCGTCGAACGACTTCTCGGCCTGCGCCATGCGAAGTTCGTCATCGGCCATCGCTTGGCGACGAGCTCCAAAGAGCTGCGCCTGCTCTCCTTGCAACTTTTGCAGACCCTCGATGTACCGTTGACCGGCAGCCATCTGGCCAGCACGAGCAGCCTCTTGACCAGGAACCTCGGCTCCCATCGCGCCGATAACGCCACGCATGGCAGCCTGTTGGCCGGCGATGCCCTGCACAATGTCCTTGTTCATGCCGACGACAGGAGCGCCGCGCATGCCTTGGTACTGCGCGTAGATCTCGTCGAGCATCGCGAGTTGACGGTCGCGCTCGGTCGGAGCTGCAGGCGCACCAGTAGCCCCAGCACCAGGGTCCAGACCAACAGTGCCGCCTGCAGTGGTCGTCTCTGGACCAGACCAGCGCGTTGCCATGCCGGTCTCAAGATCATGCATCGGTCCATAGCCCTGCGATGCAGGCTCCGACTTTTGCACGGACTCAAGCGTAAGGTTCGGCAGCGATGCCTCGGGCGGCGTATAAACCTCAGCCTGCGCCGGAGTTGCACCTGCGGCTGCATTAAACCCTCGCTTGTAGCGATCACCGAGTAGACCTTCTGATTTAAAAAAAGACGCAACGCGCTCAGCTGCGCTTTTTGGTTTCGCAGCAGGCTGCTTGCCAGTGGCTACGTCGAACCCTTTTTTGTACTGCTCTTCAAGTAGTCCAGCCATGGTGCTCCCTCAGAATGCATAACCGCCGCCACCACGAACAGGCCGTGGGCGACGAGGCATGCGACCAGGTCGTTGCTTCCGAAGTTCGTCAGTGATGGTGGGTTGAAAGTCTCCAGTCAGAGGCGCAGGAGCAACTTGCTCGCCACCAAGACTCGTTTTCATGAATGGAGACATGGACTTGTTAATGTCGATGCGCGATTGAATATCACGCGTTTCCGCATCCATTCCAGTCTGCGTACCAACGCGAGATCCGTACGGACCAGTCGGGATTGCTCCAAGCCCCATTCCAGTTTGGCGCTGCGACTGAAGGTCCGCGAGCGTATCTTGGGCACCAGGCTTAGCTGGTGCAAAATACTCACGAGCCATGGCCGTCTTCGACGGATCGCGCATGGCCATGGCGGTCATGGCCGCTTCTTGCTCAATGCGTTGCTGATTTGCGGATGGCGCGGTCTGAATCGACGGCCCAGTGTAGAGCGACTCATACCCAGGCTGCGCAGCAGGTGCGGCTCCAGCGCCGCCAGCAACAGCAGCGGCAAGAGTAGATGCAACAGCGGGAGTTGCACCAGCAGCAGCAGCACCAGGCGAGAACCCAAGCGCAGATGCAAGCTCTCCAGAGCTCATGGATTCAGCAGGCTGCTGTCCGCTAAAGCCCATCGCGGCGGATTCCTTCTGCCGATCGGCCTCTACCTCTGCAGCCGTCTTGGGCGTCAGGAGCTGCTGAGCCAACGGGACAACCGCGCCAGCGATACCCTGGCTCAAGGCTTGACGCTGACGCTGAGCCGACTTGGCCGCACGCTCGGCTTCGAGCTGCTCAATGCTGCCGAGCATGGCACGAGCTCGCTCCTGCTCGCGCGAACGAAGGTCAGAAAGCTGAGCGGAGTACTGCGCCTGGGTGTCTGCAAGCTGTTGAGCACTGACGCGCTTCGTCTGCGATGCGAGGTCCTGAAGGGTCCTTCCTCGCGCGTACGCGATGCCAGCCTGCCCTTGGGTCGTTCCGCCTTGCGCAACGGCCCGGAAAGGGGCCTTGGCGCGATCCAGGGCCTGGCGCTCTTCCTCCTCGGCATCCGAGACACCGAAGAGGCTGCCGAGTGCCTTGGTCACGAAGGGCGTCGCGATGCTCAGCCCAGCACCAACAAGAGCACCAGGAAGACCGCCCATGGCCCCACCGCCAGCAGCGCCCTTGGCAGCAGCGGCAGCGGCATCCTGCATGTCGGCCTCGCGCTTTCGCATAAGACGAAGAAGCTCGTCCATTTGCGCCTGCGAATAGCCGCCTCCACCGCCCCCAGTTGGTGCTTGATCTGCCATGACTACTCCTAGCGCCGTGCTTCGCTGGTTGTACGCTTATCAAAGCCAGCCTTCAAGCCGATGCGGAAGGCAAAACCAGATACGCGGATGTTGGGGTTGTCAGCCGAGCCAACCGTCGCCGGGTCCTCGGTGAACACGAGCTGGAGCGCACGGTTCTTCTGCTCCGCAACGTGAGTCTCAAACCGGCCATCCCAGTACACGGAGCTCGTCAGCGACTGCACATCGGCTGCTGACCAGTTCGTGGTCTGCGCCGAGTTTGCCTGCGGGCCCCCGATGTAGAGCGCAACCGCAGGAGACGCCGTCTTGACCGCACCGGGATACTCAAACGTCGTGAGCACCGAGGCACGCTTGAGACGCTCGTATCCCTGCACCTCGTGCATAGAGAAGGGAGCCGTGCTAAGCACGATCGGAACAAACGAGTACGTTCCACCCTGCAAACGGTCAGACCAGAAAGCGTTCTGCGTGTAGTAGAACGCCTGCTCTGAGGCCGTTACCGTGTTCGTGTTGCGGCAGGCAATCGCAGGCTTGCCGTTGATGACGGCGAGACGGACGTTTTTCTCGCCAAGGTTGGCAACACGCCAGCGCATCCAGGCCATGAGCGCGTAGTTGAACACGGCGACTTCTGCGATCGTCGTTGCCTCATCGCCAAAGTAATACGTAAAGTATACCTCTTGCGTTTCTGGCGAGTGCGACACCGAGCTAATCGTCGCGGTGTCGAAGCCGTTGAGCCCTGTGTACTTGAGCCCCACAGGCTCGACCTCGAAGCTCGACTTGAGCAGCTCGATGGTGCGCTTGCTCTGGAAGAAGATGCCGACCGGGGTTTCGATGACCGATCGGTGGTCGACGCAGCCGATGCCAGACGGCAGCTTGAGCGGCGTCGAGAGCGACGGACCGTAGCCCGTCGAGTCGGGCATCGTGCCGGCGATGACGAAGATATCGTCCGACTTGAAGACGATGAGCGCGCTCTCGATGGAGGCGAGCCCCGTCACAGCCCCACCGTCGTCAATCTGCAGCGTCAATTCATCGTTGAAGCCAGGAGCGTCCGTGGGGCCGAGCTCCTTGGTGAACCAGATGACCGTCGCGTCGTCTGCGCCACCGATGACCAAGCGGTTCTGGTGCACGCACATGGCCAGCGCCGAAGGCGGCGGCACGTTGTCGAGCACGTTTCCGGTCGTGTAGATGAACGGCTCAGAGAGAAGCCCGTTGTAGTCCTTCTGAGGCCCATCGAAGAGCGAGAAGTTGTCGATGACGTAGCCGAGCGGGTTCGACGCGGCATACGGGCTCAGCGAGTACGGAACGACGCCACGGGTCTTGTTGCGGTCGACCACGAAGTCGGCAGACGGCGAGCTCCAGCTCGAAAACGGCATACGGTACAGGACCGTCGCATAGGGCTCAGCCGTCGTGTACGGCTGCAGCGACACGCGCTGAGCATCCGACGCTGCCGTCTTGAGACGGTTGGTGAGTTCGAGGCGAGGGGCGAAGAAGCCCCACTTGAACTTGGTTACAACACCGCCCGTATACTCGGGGGCTTCGTTGCTGTTCGATGCGTCGTACCAATCGCCCTGAATCTCGGCGCACACGGTGTACTGCGTTGCGTTACTGACAGCAGAGCGAACGGCGCGGCCAGTGCCGTCCGTGTACTCGTACGTCCACCCCATGAGGAAGTCGCCACCAGCCGTGGCCGGATTGTACAGGTTGCAAGCCAGGTTGCCCCATCCTGGGGCAGAACGAGGAGCCCAGAGATACAGCGCCGTACTTACGCCGCCCGTCGGAATGCCGAATGGCTTTCCACTAGGTGTGCTGCCGCCGTACTCCTGAAAGTTACGCGGCGTTTCTTGATAGCGCCCGTAGTAGTGCTGCTTCTCCTCGTTCGACTCGTTCCAGCCGTTCGAGTAGCTCGCCTTGCTGAAGGCGTACTGCGCAACGCGCGGATCGGCGTAAACCGTCTCGTAGTTCTTTGACGGCTCTCCACCCCAATACGTCTTGATAAAACCCCAGCCGCAATAATCGGGGTTGTTGAACCCGTTCTTGTCGTTGAGGCCAGCCTCATACTTGAACCAAGCCCTGGTGATGTTGACGACGCAATACGCATCGCGACCAGACGTACCCGTGTGGTCGTAGAACGCATTCGCCGAGAACGTATTCTGGACGTTGTTCTGCGAACCCTGCGTGGTGACGACGTACACATCCGGGTTCACAATCGGCCAGTTGATGCTCGTGAAGTCCTTCTGCGGCCACATCAACAGCGTGGACTCCGAAGCGCCCACTCCATCAAAGACCGACAAGGTGCCGCCGTTGATGAACGTGTAGTCAGAAAGCTGGAGCAGCTTGCGCCAGGAGGACGGGTTCGACTGGTACCGGATGTTGAAAACGTCCTGCGTCCCACCAGAGGTTCCATCACGCATCGCGGCGACGGACATGCCGACGTTGTCGAACGGCCTCACGCTCGGCAGATTCAGCGGCACCGAGGTCACGCGCATCATGTTGCACGACTCGACGAAGAGACCTGGGTTGTCCTCGTAGATGTAGTCGCTGCTTCCTGGATTGGGCTTTCCTTGCGGAGCATACGTGACCGAGAACGGACTCGACATGCTCATGCGCATCAGGAACGTGTTGCGCTGCGAATCGTCACCACCTGGACAGATGGCGCAATAGAGGTTGTTGCCAGTGCCCTTGATAAGACCACCGACCATGCGCCATGGGCCACCCAGCGCGCCAACAAGCACACCAGGTGAGGAAGAACCATTGGTTGCAACAAGCAGTCGGTCGGTCGACTGGTCCCAGCGATAGACCTCAAAAAAGCTGTTGGCCTTGTGCGGGTCTGCTGCACCAAACGGCTCATCGCCATTCGGAGTCGTCGTCGTGTTCGCGCTGACAGATGAAAGCGCGATGAACGCCGCACCCGAACCCGAATCAGACTTCACGTCCCAGCGGTGGACGCAATGCTCGATGTTTCCATCAAGTAGGTACTGCGTGTTGGTTGTGCGAATGATGCGGTTTGGCGAATCCGCCGCCATCAACGGGTTCGTGCTTCCGTACAGCTCACTGTACGCGCTACCTCCAGCCGGCCACGCGAAAGGAGGTCCTGCTGGTCGAGGAATGACGATGTTCGAGATGGCGCTTGCGGTTGCCGGGTTTCCTGCCGGAGGCACAACACCAGGAAGACCATCCTGGATCGCAATCTCCGTGACGCCGCCAGACGGATTTACGAACACAGACACGTAGCAGACGATCGCAGCACCGACATACACCGGACAGCCGATGTGGACGCCAGGCGTGAAACCAGTGAGCGCGCCTACGATGGTCGAAATGTCGATACGGGTAATCTGATTCAACAACCCAGTCACTGAGATCGGCTGCGGCGCATCCTGCGGATACGTATGGGTCGGAGTCGGAAATGCCGGAGCAGCCTGGTAAACCGTTGCGTTCAGGTTCGGCGTGTAGCCCGCAAGGTTCGGTTCGGTAATGTTCAGCGTCATGTACCGCGTCAACGTCGTTGGCGACGAGTACTGGCTAAACGACGCAAAGGCGCAGACGTAGGTTTGATACGTCAAATCTGGAAGCTGACCGGTGATGGTGTACGGCGTTTTCAATGACGTCGGCACAAACGTCGTTGGTCCTGGCGTAACCGCCGTAAGAAACGGCTCAAACATCTGAACGTTGCCGCTCACGCTTGAGGTTCCGACGACGTTTGGAAGAACGCTGTCGTGATTGTCCTGCGTCTGAAACCCGATGAACGGAATCTGCGCGTTGTTCGCGCTGACCGTGAGCGAGCCAAGTGCAGCCGTCAGGAACACCGTCCATAGCTGCCCATCAAGCTGGCCTGATGCCGTGGCTGGAGCCGTGTAGTACTGCGTGATGGCGCGAGCCGATGCAGCAAGAGCACCCGTTGTAGGGTCCTGCTCAAGCACGATGCCACGGAACGCCCAGGCCTCAAACCAGGTGCCAGCACCCGGAGCCGCCTTGGCCATGATGTTGGACACACTGGCGTTGACCGTGAACACCCCGGTCGACGGGTTCACCGTCACGAGCTGCGCGGACAAGGCAGCAGGAGCCACCCCAGACGTATCAGACGGACATGCGGCCCACACCATCGACGCAGAGCCCGTAACGGACCGCTGAAGGCCCGTAATGTCGAACGAGCGGAAGCAGGTCTGGCCGACGGTCCCGAGGGCGTATTGGATGCTCAGCGTCGCCGTGGCGAAGTCGAACATCTTGTACTGAACAGAGCCGCCGTTCTGCCATGCCGCGATGACGTTGTACTTCGAGCCGCTCGTCCACAGCCGCGTCAGCCGCAGGTTCAGGATCGGGTTAGACGTGTTCGCCTGCAAAACACTTGGAGCGACGACGAACGATCCGTCAGACACCTTCTGTACAGCGTAATACAGAATATTGCCAAACGAGTTGTACGACGCCGTCGTCATGTTGGCGTAGGCGAGATCGCTCGAAAGCTCCTGCCCCGTACGAGCGCCCGTGAGCCATGCCGTGAAGACATACAGGCCATCTGGGCTGGGAATCGAGTCGACCTCGATGATGCTACCGCCCGACGACGTTACGGCATTGAGCGTACCGATGAACTCCGGGATGCGGTTGACCGTGCGCCAGCCGTGGCTTGCGTCCGAACCAACGAACTCGTAGAGCTTTGAGCCCGCCGCAAGCAGTGCCTTCTCTCCAGCAGCAGACTCGTTCAAACCGAGCGCCTCGACGCTGGGATCGGGCACCGAGTCGCCGTCGAACGCAGAGGCTGGCTGATTGCCGGTGCCAACTACGAGCGAGAACCCGTTACGCTTCTCCAGGCTGCCCGGCTGACGCATCGTCACGTTGTCAGCCGCAACGAGCGCAGGTGGCTTCAGGTTGTTCGGGTCCGTATAGACATCGACACCCGCAACAACTGGAGCGTTAACGATCTGCTCGTTCGAAGCCATCAGGTAATCTCCAGGTTCAGGCGAACGGGCGTCATCACGTCGTTGCCTTGGTCGTCTTTCGGCGCGATGTAGCGCAGCCGCATGATCTTCTGCCCGAGTGGTCCGGGAACTTCAACAACCTGCAGGTTCGGCGTCGCGTATGGAGCCGAAGACGCTTTTGGCGTGTTGGTCAGCACCTTCGCGATGTTGAACCCGTTCGGGATGCGCCCGAGGTTGTGGGGAATGTCCACGGTCTGACCCGGCTTGAACGTGATGCCCTGACCAGGCGAACTCTTGCTCAGGCTCGTGACCGTCTGCGATGGCGGCGGCTGCTGCCGAATCGCGTCGGTCGCATCCGACACGGTGCGTTGCACGCGGTCAAGCTGCGCGTTGCCACTAGGACGAGGAGTAAACTGCTCGGGCTTTGCTCCCGACATGACTCACCTCCACCAGCCGTAACGGTTGCTCAGAAGCGCAGTGCGCCGAATGCGCTCTGGCTGCGCGGCGTCTCGCTCCGAAGCATGGAGCTGGAACCTCTGAAAGAGCTCGTCACGCACGACCTTGATGGCCGCCGCCTGCTCTACGCTCTCCTCCTTGAGGAGGCACTTGATGGCGCTGTCCTTCACGACCCACTCGTCCCAGCCAGCGCGACCATCCACACGGTCGGAACTTACAAGCATCCGCTGCGGAGCCGGGTAGTAGTAGACGCGATACGTTCCACCGAGCGTATCAGGCGCGATCGAGAGAAGCTCACGCCCGTTTACCGTATAGATTCGGTAGTACGGAAGCTCGTTGCTGCCTTCGTAGATGCCAGCCTGGCGAAGCAGGTTCTGCTCGTCCCACATGAAGCGGCGCAGGGGGTTGAACGTCGAGATGTTACCCGTGGTTCCGCTGCCGTACCAGACGCCCTTGCACTTGTAGAAGTCGCTCTCGATGTAGCCGTAGGACTGACCGCCTACGCCTACCGAAGCTCCAATGGGACTCATGTTCAGCAAAGCATTGAACGAGGACGTGTTGTCGCTCACATAGCCGTTGCCGGCAACGATGACGGTGGCATCGGTCACTCCGCCACCCGTTACAGCAGTAACGGTAGCCAGGCAGCCGTTTGCCCCGGTCGACGGCTGCGTCAGGCGAATCGTATCGCCGACTGCGTAGCCAGTGCCAGAAGGCGAAAACCATGCAAGCGAGATGACCTGGCCCGTCTTGCCTGCATTGAGAATGTCGTACTCTCCTGCGCCAGTGGACACGATGTTCACATAGCGCAGGAGGTACTCCTGATCGAAAAGCACGATCCGGTCGTAGAGCTCAGCCCACGACTGGTTGACGTACGCACGCACCTCATCGGACGTGACGAACTGCGAGTTCACCATGTCGGCTTCGCGCCGCACAGCCAGTTCGAGTTCAGCGAGCGTCCTTGAGTATGCCATGCGTCAATCCTCTTCCTCGTACCCTTCGCCACTGCAGGCCTTGCTCATCTCCTTGAAGATGCGCGCAGCCGACTTGTACTTGCCCTTGCTCCCGGCTTCGAAGAAAGCCTTCGCCATGGATTCGAGCTCCATGCCGTCGTCTTCCTCGTCCGAAGCAAGGGACGGAGAGGAGCCACGCTCCTCGTCCATCCCAGGCTTCTTCTTGCCAAGAGCGATCATGAGAGCCATGCCGCCCTTGCCCTTCATCACGCCACCACCGAGCTGTTGGTGCAGATGAGGCTGATGCAGATCATGCCGCCGTTGCTCACGTCGTCAGCGACACCAGCGTTGTTCGTCACCGAGAAGGTGAAGCCAGTGGTCGTGATGTTCGTGACCTGCACGATCGTGGGCACAACGGAGTCCATGATGGTCACGATCGGATGAACGATCGCTTGCACCGAAGACGTGCCGCCGCTGCTATCAGGAGCAAAAGCCAGCGTGTAAACGCCAGTGCCCGTTCGCGTCAGTTGAAGCCCGCGACCAGGATCGGTCGTAGCGCCAGTGGGCGTAACAGCGCCAGCAGCGCCAACGCCCCAGCGTTGCGACATGATGATGAACTCGGGGAGGTTCGAGTTCTTCGCAGGATAAAGGTATCGGTTCAGAGCCATGTTCGTTCTCCTTTAGGAGGTGTGGCAAAGGCGCGCCACCACACAGCAGCGCGCCAATGCCCAACCGATCAGGTGCCGAAGCCGGTGAGGATGATGTTCGCGCCGGGGTTGTTGCAGAGGAACTGCCCGTAGTGGCCGAAACGAACCTCGTACTGGTCGTTGTCGTTCACGCGGAGGTAGTCGTTGTTGTCCCAGTCGAGCATCTGCGGCGCAGCGCCGAGCGTCGAGAGCTCGAACGCCGACATCTGGAGCATGAACGCCTTGTTGCGCGGGCACATCGGCGCAGCCACGATGTTCATCGGGCCGTTCGCACCATCGTACTGGATGCTCTTGAACGAGATGCCAGCGACGTTCGACTGCACGCGGTCGTAGACGATGTCCGAACCGAGCGCCTTCTTGAGGTTCTGGAGGTCGAGCGGGTTCACGAGGATCGTGTCGGGCGAACCAACGCCCTGCACGAGCACGCGAGCCTCACCCTCCATGAGCGCCTCGTTCATCGGGAGACCCGAGACCGAGAGCACCTGGCCGGCAAGACGGACAGGGTCGACCGAACGGTTGAGACCCCAGAAGTTGTCCGTAACCGACGGGCTCGTGATCCACGATTGCAGGCCGGTCACGCAGCCAAGAGCCGAACCCGTGGCCGAGTAGGGGCTAACGGCTCCGCCGTAACCGACGTTGGCAATACCAGTCGCGTCACCAGCGCGCACAATCGAGTCGCCAGAAACGATCCCGCCGATGGTTGCGGTGGTGCTTGCCACACCAGCGACAAACACCTGCGTGGTGAGCGAGCCGGATTGACGGTTGATCCCAGTGACGTACATACCGGTACCGTCCTCAGACTCGGCGGTAGCAACACCGTAGGCGTGCTGCGTACCGGCACCGGTCAGGTCCCAGAACTGGACCTTCATGCCGAGCATGAAGTTGACCGCATCAGCGGGCGTCGCGAGCTGGATCGTGAAAACACCCGACGCGACGGTAGGAGCGCCCAAGATAACACCGCGCTTGCCGGTGCCATCGCCGAAGAGCTGGAACTCAAGTTCCTGGAGCTCGTTCGTCGAGATGCCGTCCGTCTCGTTGTTCCAGAGGTCAACGAGCGCGCCCGAGGTACGGACCGCAGCCTTCATGGTCTCGCCGTCCATACGGAGGAGACCGTAGTGGCGCGTGCGGTAGACCTGGAAACGCTTGTACGAGCCGCCGCCGCCGTTGACGCCAGCCTTCGCGATGCCCTGGGCAATCTTGAAGCCAGACGACGAACCCTGCGGACGCTCGTTCTGGAGCGCCACAACGCGGAAGTCGCCATCGAAGTTCGTGGTCTTCTTGACGAGCGCGAGGAGCGGGAAGTTCTTGTAGAGCGCCTGCGGGATCGCACCATCCGGGTACTTGGTCTTGAGGATGGCTTGAACGGCAGAGTAGGTCGGGTTTGCGTACGGCATGATTGAAACTCCTAGTTAGCTGGTTGCGAGGTTGCTTTTTTGACTGCGGCCAAAAGGGCAGCTTTTTGCTGGTCGGCATCGAGCTGTCCAAACGGCTTGCCAGCAGTCCGCGTCTCGCTGGCAGCCTTCGTCGAGATGGTCTTCACGCCCTTCTTCTGGGCGGCGACCGGCGCAGGTGCAGCGGCTGGAGCCGCACCAAGGCGCGAAAGCTTTCGCTTGTACTTGTCTTCGAGGTACTTGATGACGGCAATGTCCTCGGGCTGCTCGCCGTGGCGGCTCTCGTGGGACTCGGCGACCGACATTGCCTCCTGCCAGAGCGACTCAACGTCATCCTCGAACATGTTGAAGAGCGTCGGGAACTGGTCCTTGGAGACCTGGCGAAGGAACGACGTGCGCGCCTCGGCAAGCTGCGACTGCATCTGCCGCTCCTCGGTCTCACGGCGCATGCTCTCGCGCTCTTCACGCAGCGCCTTGAGCTCCTGGCGGACCTCGTCAATCTCACCAAACGCACCTTCGTGCATCTGGCCCTCGCGCATGCCCGCGTCGATCAGGTCCTGGAACTCGAACCCGAACTCCTTGAACGTGCGCGCGGGGGCGCGACGCAGGCGCTTGAAGATCTCGTCAACGACCTGCTTCTGCGTTTGCTGAACGCGCTCGTCCGACTTGGCAAGCTTCGCCTCAAGCTCGCGCATGCGCGACTCGGCCTGACGCACGCGACGCTCAGCAGCCTGACGAACAGCGATAATCTCGTCCGCTACGTCGCTTTCGGTTTCCGACTCTTCTTCCGCCTCAGCAGCTTGCGCTTCCTCCGGCTCAGACTCTTCGCTCACTTCCTCAGCTTCACCAGCCTCGGCAGCATCAGGCTCCGTTGCCTCGGGCTGCTCCTCGGCTGCTGCTTCGACGGCAACCGGCTCATCGCCAGACTCTGCCGGCGTTGCCGCCTTGATGGCCTCACTCGCTGCAGCGTTCATGCGTGCGTAAAGATCGTCAGACACTGGGTACCTCCTCTGGTGCCGGTCCTTGCGGTGCCGGCGGTTGTGCCGCTTGTGGCGGCTGTGCCGCTGCTTGCGCTTCTGCCTGAGCCTCACGGGCCTCGGCCTGCATCTGCGCAATCAGAGCCTCAATCTTCGACAAGTACTCGTCGAGGGCGGCGATGCGCTCCTCGGGCACGCCGTCAACGCGCGCCTTGTTGTAGTGCTTGCGCGCTCGGTCGTAGGCAACGTCGAGCAGCAGCCGCTTGTCGGGGTCTGGGTAGTCGAGCCCTCGCAGGATGAGCGAGCAGGCCTTGTCGACCACGTCCACGTCCGCCGTCTCCAAGTCGCGCGTCGCGTCAATGTCCGGCAGGTTGAGCATGTCGGCCACGATGCGCCGATCGGTGATGATCTTGCGGTCGACGAGCTCCAAGGTCTCCTGAAGCAGCGCCGCTTTGCTCTGCGAGAGCGCGGAGATGGGCTCGCAGCGGAGCGTGTACTCCTTGCGGTCCATGCGAACGTCCGACCAGTTGATGCGCTCCAGCGCGCCCTGGCCAGGAGCCAGAATCTCAACCTCTTCGCCGTTCTCAGCAGCCTCTTCGCACGCGTCGACGATGAGCCAGCCGAGTTCGACGTGGAACTGGCGAACCGCCTCGTGCGCAACGCGGAAGCGCGAGTCTTCCATGTCGTCATACACGCGAAGCGCGTGGCCCGAGGCCTGGCGCAGGCCCGCCGGCAGGAGCGACTGAGCGGAAAGCTCGGAAATGCCCTGATAGCGCAGCATGTTCTGCGCGATCATGTCCTTGTACGCGTACGTGTCCGGGTGAACCGGCTGCGGGTTGAACACGTCGGGCTTCGCGCCCTGGTATTCGATGATCGTCCCAACGTCGTTGTCGATCTTCGTCTTCCCGAGCGTACCGGCCTGCACCATGATGTGCGAACCGCCCATCAGGTCGTGGGCAATCTGGATTTTGTTCGACAGCTTGTCGTACTCGTCCTGCGCAGCGGCGAGTTCGAGCGCCATCGACGGGCCGTAGAAGCCCGCGAGGTCCGTATTCAGGCGCAGGAAGCCAAATCCGAAGTTGGCCGTGCGCTTCCAGGGCACCGTGGCGAGCGTACCGGTCGAAAGAGCGATGACGCGCAGCCCGTCCGTAGCATTCGGACCGCTGGCGAGGTGCGTGGCCTCGTAAACCAGGATCTGATCCGAGTACCGCGACGTGTTCATGTACGTCGAGTCGTCATCCGCAGGGCGCGGGGCCGACAGAACGGCCTTCTTGCGCTCGTTTTCGGTTCCGTAGAGGTCTTCCTCGTCGCCGCCGAACGCTTCGAGGACCACAGAGCGGTCCATGTAGCAGCGGTGGTAGAGGCAACGCGGCGTTCCGTAGCGAGACTCGGCGTCGGAGACGAGCAGATCGAAGATCGGCACGCGCTCCATCTGAATTGCGCCGTCTTGGACGTAGACCTTGCAGGCCGCAACGCCAAAAACGAGCACGTCGAGCAGAAGCTGCGGGTACGCCTTGGCGTACGACGCCGCGTAAAACGCTCCATGCAGGAACCGGTCGAGCTGCTTGGCTCGGTACCGTTGCAGAAAGTCGCCACCTACCGTCAAGGTACTAGGTAGCGGCATCTGGCGGGCCAGTTTGGCCTGCATGGTGTGGATGGCGTTCCGCGCCACGTTGAACGAGACCCGCTCGTCCCATACGTTGCGGATCGGCATACCGAACATCTTGAGATCGGTGCCGTAAACCTCTGCAGCGCGCGTCCACATCTGGCGACGGTAAGCCGATTCGTTGCGAATCGAGTTGATCGCGCCGACTACTGCGTTGGCAGGGTCCTCATTATTCTGATGGAGGAGCCACCACGCATCGGTCGTTTCGGTGATACCGGCCATTCATGGGCAAGTATCCAGGTTTCCGTAAGACCCTCAAGGTCGAAAGCGACCGCTCCTTGCCGCGCGTTCATTTTTGCGGCGTATCTTCTTTTCAATCGGAATCCAAATATCTCGCTCTTCCTTCGTGAGTCCCTTGTACTCGTCTTCGAAAGAGGACTGATCTTGGGTTGGCATTTGCTCGTGCCAGCGCGTGAGAGCCATGCAGATGGCTGGGGCGTAGTCGGCGTGGCGACCGTCGCCCGACTTGGTGAGGTCGATGGTGACGCCGGTCTGCGTGTAGCGTTTGACGACGCGCTGCATATCCTGTCGAACGACGGGGTCAGGCGGGAGCTCGACCTCGCCGATCTCGAACATGGTCCTGAGTGTCAGATACCGCTTGGTGCGCTCGCTTGAGGTCCAGGCGTGCGGGATAAGGACGAGACCTACCTGCGAAGCCAGGTCACGGAGGGCGTCGCCCATGTACTGGTCGCTGTCGAGCACGGTGACTTGATAGGCCTTTAGGATATGTGCAATCTAAGCGAGTACCGCAGCGGGGCGCAGGGGATTTACAGCACTTCCGGTCCACTGCTTCGCTAAGCAAATAACTTTTTCCTTACGCCCCGAGCCGGTGGCGACGACAAGTGTGAAGCTGTTGCCACGGGTGGCAGGGTCGATGGCGGCGGTGTAGAGCGCACCGGGCCTTGGCGGGGCGACGAGCGGCTCTTTGCGAGTGGCCGTATCGAGCATCTGCGTCGTGAAGAGGGCCTCCTCGGGGTCGGCAAAGTCGGCCTCAATGTCGGTGCGGTAGATGCGCGGGTCTCGGCGTGCAATCTCCAGCTTGTCGTCGGTCCAGATGAGCGGGGCCATGTCGTAGGCGGGAGCCTTGACGACGACGCAGTCCCGGCTTGGACGACCCCATCGTTCCTTGACCAGGTCGTAGAGGAAGCCCATGGGGGCCCAGGGGGAGCTGATGTAGACGAGCTGGGCTCCTGGGAGGATGCGGAGCAGGACGGCGTCGCGCAGGTCATTGACGGAGACGGCTGCATCGTCTGCGCCCCAGCGTGCGACCTCATCGAGGATGACGCCGGCAGACCAGCGGGCGACGAGCGAGGAGCCGGCCTTGGACGAGGCGACGACTTTGATTTCGACGGGACGCCCTGAGGGGTGCCGAATCATGAGCGTGTCGGCGGTAGGGGTCTCCAGAATGAGCCTGGAGAGGATGGGGGACGCCATCATGCGGCCCACGATGTGGCCGAAGACAACGTCGGCGAGGTCCTTCGAGAGCGAGACGATGGAGATACGTGGGATTTCGCCTGGCCCAAGTCGGCTCAGATCGGCTCGTTGCGTCCAATGGACGGCAAGCGCAGCGGCGGAAAGGCTCTTGGCCGTGCGGATGCCGGATACGATGGCGAACTCGGCGGGCTTGACCGCTTCAGGAACAACCCCTCCAAACGCGCGCAGTACTCGTTCGTCGCCAGCGAGTTCAGCCAGAGGGCGACCGTCAGCCACACGAGCGATTGCCCGCTGAAGTGGAGATGCAGTAGTAAGCCCAAAGCCAAGAGGTGAAGTAAGTAGACCTTCAAAGTGGACGAGGGACTTCTCTTCGAGCTGGGCTCGAACCTGGCTTTCGAATGCCTCAAGAGTCTTCTCCGCTTGGGTTCTTTCGGGGGCGACCACGACGGCGGACGACGGGCTCTTCGATGGTTTGAGGTGCTTCGACGGCGTCTTGGGCGACGGGTGCGATGGCATTCGGGTCTTCCTTCACGTCGCTTGTGGCGGCTTCGTTTCCTTCGTCTCGGGAGATGGACTTGAGCTCGACGACGTTGTCGAGGGGGACGAGGAGGTCTCCAGATCGGACGAAGCCGTCTTCGAATCGGAGGTCGGTGTGTTTCGGGCGGTAGAGCGTGGTCGTGATGCGCGAGGGGTCGGCGGGGTCGAAGACTCCACGGAGGAAGATGGCGCGTTGCAACGTGAGCATTTAATGGCCTTTGGTCGGATGACAGGGAAAAGGGCTTCGATGAATTCGATGCCCATGGACTGGGTATGCTGGTGGTCGGACGATACGAAGCGAACGTATCCGTTGCCGAAGGAGTGGATGTGCCAGCCGAGCATGGCGGCGACGGGTTCGGCGTACTTGCGCCAGGCGTCGCAGTAGGCTTTTGCGCCAGCGACCATGCGGCCACCTGGCACACGGCGTTTGATGGGGTCGGTCACAGGACGCCTGCCTTGTCCATGGCTTCAAGAGCCGCGCCGGAGTGAACGCCGAAGTCGAAGCCTGCGCCCTCGGTGAGGCGCATGTCGGGGCGGGTTGTGACGGGGATGCGCTCGATGACCCAGCACAGACCACGTCGCGGGCCGTCTGCGACCTCGACACGAGCCACATCTCCACCGGAGAAGTACTGCTTGGAGCACGGGTGGGTGCAGCCGTTGATCGCCATGTTGAAGATGGTCATGGCCATGTAGAGGTCGGTGAAGATGCCGTGAATGACGGGGCGTTCGTCGGGGCTTTCGTGGAGCTCCATGACGAGGAAGAGGTACTTGATGGCATTCATGGCGCAGCCTCCAGTGCGGCCACGAGGGCCTCGGCTTCGGTCGACTTCGGTGGAAGCGCGTCAAGCAACCCGTTCTGCATGACGCGGGTAGGCATGACGATCCTGGACGTGCCAGGCATCAGGCATCCCACATACCAGTGGCTTATGCCGTCGAAGATCGGCACCATGAACTTGTGCCATTCATGCGGCCACGCCGCGCGTACCAACGCGAGAAGACAGCCGAGCGTTGCGGGGTCGGAGAGGTCGGGAAAGCAATTCGGAACCTCAAGAACACCGTCGAAGCGGTCCCCTCGTCCTTCGCAGTACACGTCTTTCCCCGTGCCACTGTCAGAGCTTCCGAGGTGGCACACCCGGCCACAATAGGTGCCGCCGCGCTCGTGCAGCTTCCAAAGAAGCAGCATTCCCGGCATCCACCGCCAGTGCTTGCAGGCAACCGCACGGCGGCCAAGGTCTTCGAGGTTCATGGCTTCCGAACCCCCTCGCGCTTCATCATCGCGCCGTGCCGGTAGATGCAGTTGAGCAGCGCGGCGCGGGGCGTGTTGCCCCAGGCGTACTCCTCGTTGATGTAGTGCTCGTCCATCTCCTTCTGCGTCACCGACACGCGGAAGGTGCCCTCCGACCACGGCTCCACGTCGAGCGTCGGCTCGTCGAACTGGTCGCGCAGGTACGCAAGCAGCTCGTCGTCGTTCATCTCGTGCACGGGGTGGTTCATGGCTTCGCCTCTTCTTCGGCGCATGCGAAGCAGATGACCTCGTTGTCATCGGACTCTTTCCATCCGGGCGGCGGAAAGACCCGCGACTCCGTCGTACTGTTGCACCACTCGCATACGTACTTCTGAGGAATGCCGGTCCCGAAGCATGGAGGGCAGAGCGCCTTGTAGACTTTGCCGTCGATCTGGTCGTTGAAGACCCAGCCGAGCGGCTTCTTTCCGTCGGCGGTGGCGGTGCGCTGGCCGCATCCGTTGCAGACGAACCAGCCGATGTGGTCTTCATGCTTGCGGCCAAACGAGTCGCACTTGTACTCGTCCATCTCTTCGTCGTGCGCCATGGCGGCGTCCGCAGCGGCGCGCATCTGTTCGACGGTGGCGACGGGGCGAGGGGGCTCGCACTTGACCTGGGTGTAGGCGTTGGCCACGGG
>Ga0181352_1000282_pt1 | contig 22355 bp, 40 predicted proteins | sample Fa13VDMLBSN_FD_130103 | JGI IMG/M metagenome (GOLD analysis project Ga0181352, IMG submission 130103) | Freshwater viral communities from Lake Michigan, USA - Fa13.VD.MLB.S.N | ecosystem: Environmental > Aquatic > Freshwater > Lake | place: USA: Michigan | collected 2013-09-23 | reverse complement strand
GCGTCGTAGGTGTACCCGTCCCCCGGTGAGATCCCGGCACCCCAACGCAAACGGGCCGGGTGTCAGTCCCCGGCCCGCTCGCACTGGCACGCTAATTGCTTACGCGGTTTCCACCGTGCCCCGATACGCATTCGCGACATAGGTGGCGTCAAGGTGTTGGCGGAAATGGTGGGCGCGTTCCGCATCGGGCACCCAATACCATTCTTTATAGACGGTGCGCCGCAGGTAATTCTTTTGCCCGTCAACCAGCTTGGTAACAATCCACATGACTAAAGCCCCTTCGCCTGCAACGCTTCAACCGCAGACTGCCACCGAAACCCAAGCCCAATCTGCCACGGCTTCCACCCGGCCAGTTCACGCGCGAAATATTCCGCCACCTGATACCCGTAGCAAAGCCGCTTACCCGTGCCCTGCTTTAGTTCGCCACCCTTGCCGCGCGCCATGATATGCATGGCGGTTTCCGCTTCCGTATGCGACGGCCAATCGGGTGGGGCCAGTGTCGCCGCATCCTTTCCGAAGTTATCGACGTATGCCGCCTTCAGCGCGTCGCTGTCCTGTATGCCGTGGCTGTCGGTATTCCGCACCAACCATTCCGACACCGTAGCGAGTTTGGGTTCCGCCATGAACAATTCCACGTCCGTGGGGTTAATCATGCCATAGTGTTCCACCCATTCAAAGCAAGCGTTAGCCTGTTTGAGTGTGAGCGGCGAATTCTGTTCGATGCCGCGAGCGCCGTAGCCGTCGCGAACCATTTGCACGCCCTCTTGAAAATCTCTCAGGGTGCAAGTCAACATTCTGCGATACATTTCGGGCTTAGTCATTTTCGTAATCTCCTGTAGTCACGGGTACAAGGTACGATTTAGATACTACAGAAACGCGAACCAAAAAACAAGACGCATTTCACACTTCCCAAAATCAAAGCCCCCATTTCGGTGGCCTAACCGAATGGGGGCTTACGGGGGTGCGGGCCTGCGCCGTCACCCCGCCGCTACTTGTACAGGCACCGGGTTCACCGGTTCGCGGCAGTCACGTTCATGCCCCGTGTCCGTTCACTGCGGGGCGCAGCTACATACGTGACGGACTCACGGCAGGATTGCCACCTGCGGCCCGATGCGCGCTTATGGCATCGGTCAAGGGTGACGGCACCGGCTAAGGGAACCGTCACAGTCAGCACCACGCTGATTCTGTAGGGAGTGCTGGCATTGTTCTATGGTTAGGGCACGCGTGCCTTTTTCCCTCGTACTAGCCAACACTCTCTAAAGAACCCCCGGCCCGTGACCTCCGGGGGCGCAGCCGTGCTGCCTTAGTCGAGATTTAACGGGAATCCGTGATCCGCGTCAAGCGGTTTTTGCATCGGTGCCGGGGCGGGCTGTCCGACGCCCAAGGCGATCAGCGTGCTGTCAATCAGGGCAAGCATTCGTTCACTACTGGCGACGGCATCCGGGGCGTGGTGGCGCTGTGAGAATGCGAGCAAGCCGCGTTCCACGTCCCGGCACCCCCGCAGCATGGTGACAAGGAATTGGCGTTGCGCTTCATTCAAGTTCGGGTTGGGCATAGTGTTAAACCTCTTTCATTGACGGGTCCAACGGTAGCAAACCCAAATGGCGAATGGTGTGACTCAAATCCCAATCCACAAAAACTTTTTCACCATATTCGCGCGCTTTCTGGCAAAAGAAAACATCCTCACCAATGTAGTTGTTTGGGCCGTTGGGTGCCAAATGCTTCACGTCAAACCACGGAAACGGCACGCGCTTGAAAACATCAGTCTTGACCAACAGGCAACCGGTCGCGACGTAATTCACTTCAGAAACGCCCGTCAATTGCGGCACCTGTATTGACCCGTCAAGCAACATGTGATTCATGCGCCGGGGCGAATGCCTGCCCAAGTAGGACGCGCCCACAATATCCAAATTGTGAGCTAGCAACCGGTTCAGTGTTGTGGAAGGAAACACAATATCCGAATCTAGCTGCAGGACGTGCGTGGCATCGGTATCAATCGCGCCCTGCGCCAGCGAGTTGCGGCCAACGGATATCAGCGACGTTTTGAAGTTCGCAAAGCCGAAATGGGTGCCATTGTCCCGCAAGTGATTTTCCATCATCAGGCAGGACATTGCAAAATCCGCGTGAATCAAATCACCGGAACAAAACGCAATCAAGACAATTGGCTTACTCATTTGATCGCCCGCAGGATGAACATGAAACTTTCGCCCACTTCCGCCGCCCACACCGTTTCAAAATCGGCCGTATAGTACGCCCGATAATCCGACATAGCGGTATTGCCCACCTGTTTCACGTATTCCGATTGCGAGAGGAAAACAAGTGAACCGGCATTGATGACGCGCGTATGGCCGGGGTCGCCCCATGCCCACGGGCTTGCCCAATGGGGCACGGTGGCACACAGATAGCCGTTTGGTTTGAGGATGCGCCATAGCTCTTGAAAGTGACGGAAGAAAGCGCGGAAATCGCCCTGCGCGCCAAAGTGTTCAAGGACTTCATAGGCGTGGATTTCATCATAGAAGTTATCCGCCGCAAATTGGTAATAACTCAAATCAATCAAATCAAACAGAATATCCGGCTTGTGGCTCGCTTCCATATCCAGCGTGGTGAGGCTTTGCCATTCACGCATCAGCGACCCAAAGGGGGAACCGGTAGAATTCGGTTCAAGCCGCTTCGCATGATTCGACCCGGCCCCTAGCAACAATTCACGGTATTCGGTTGGCATCGTCATTTTTCCTTTCGTATTCCTGATAAACATGCCATAGGGCAAGCCCGGTCGCACTCACAAACCCAAGCGCAAAGCACACAAAACCAAACGCTAGTAAGTGCAAGTTGAGCATGGATGAACTTCCGTCCGCGAAATCATCGCTTCCCTTCGTGCCCGCCAATGCGGTGCATTGTACACTTCCAACAAAGTGGAATGATGAATATTGCCAATCGGATAGTCCGCGCGTCCATCCATGCAACACAGTGACACGATGCCCGTTGCCAGAATGGACAGTTCAAACCAGCGAGCGCAAGGCGTCGCAGGGATTTCCGGGCTACCCGGATCGACGTAGCCAAGCCACCCGTCCCGTTTGATCAACATTCGCTGAAAGGCGGGCCAGCGTTCCGCCGTGCCATAAATAAAAGCCGCATCCTGTTCGTTGCCCGCCGTGACGCGAGAAAGCATAACAGGATGCGGAAAAATCTGTGCTTCAACTGCCTTGTGCAGTAAATCCAGCTTGCGCGCCGTAGTCTCGAAATCCAGCGCCATAAGCGAGCGATATTCGGCCGGGTCAACACTGTTGAGCGAAACCCACAAGTGCGCCACATTCTGCAGCGACGCGATTTCATCAATCTTTTTACCGGTAAGCGGCGCGCCATTGGTAAACAGGCGCAGCATACTGTCGGGGCGTAGCTGATTGAACTGGCGGCAGATCGGAATGAGTCGCGAGTCTAGCAGCGGTTCGTTGACCTTGAACGGCGAAAAGAAAAAGGGCTTGGGCAGTTCCGCCATTTGCAACAGCAAGTGGCTGATGGTGTTGTCATCCATTCGTTGCCCCTTCCGATCTAGTGTCGGATAGGGGCAGAACGTGCAAGCCGCGTTGCAGAGTGCGAGCGTTTCAAGTGAAATCTCATACGGCGAATCCAGATAGTCCGCGCGCAGGTAATCGAAGTGGCTCATTGTTTTTCTTTCCTGCGATACACCCATCCCATTGGGGTGGGCATCACGTCATAAATCAATAGTGCCTTGTAAGGGTCGCCGGGTGGCAAGCCCCGAATCCACGGGTTAGGCGTGTTCACTTCAGCACCGTGCTTGCTAGGGGCGGTTCCACGTCCAGCGTGCAAGCGACGTAAATCAAACTCCACAATTCTTGCATTTGTTTGATTTCTTTCGCGGTGCCCGTGAACCACTTAATGCACTCGCCTTTCTTGTTGTAGACTTTGAGGGTGTACATTTACGCCCCCGCCCGTTCGTCAACATACAGCACTTCGCGCTTGGCGTTTTCGAGCATGATTTCAAGGCGGGCAATGTGCAATTCGCGCTTGTTGGTCTTGAGGCCCGTTTCGCGCTTGGCGACGGCCAGCGCCGAAAATCCGCGCGTCATGCGAATGCCCTTACCTTCCAGCTTGAGCGCGCTGATAAGGTGGGCAAGGCGGAAAATGTTGACGGCTTTCGGGCCGCTGAAAGAAGCGCCGCCGTTATCAATGAGGGTTACAGTGTCCATTTGCGAATTCCTTTAGTCACGGTTAAAGGGTTAATCGACGGGTGCCAGTCTAATGAACCCCCCGCCGAAAAACAAGACCTAAGTCACATTCCATAAAAAAGGGGGCGGAATCCCGCCCCCAAGTTGCCAACAAAGGCCCCACGCAAAATCTATGCCACTTTTACCAGCTTGCAAAAAGCGACCGCAGGAAGTCCAGCAATCGCCTCAAGAGGCTTGCAAGCCCGTCGGGGGGTTTGCGCGGCAGGTAATGCCAGTAGAGTACGGCGCAGGCGGCGCGGTTTCGTCGCTGCTATCGGCGGACACCCGCATGACGGTGCGCGCCGTGAACACGAAGTTCCCGCACACCAATCCTTGCACGGCGGCAGTAGTCGCAGGCGCGGGCACTGTCAAGGTGGCGACGACAGGACCGGTTGCCGTGCGCCGCCATGTGATCACCGTGCTACCGATATCGGCCAGCGCGAGCGGCGTGCCGTCGATATAGGTAGTGGGGTGCGTCCATGACAGGTTTGCCGTGGTGCCTGCCGCGTTCGCGTGGCGGATACCGAAAACAACCATCAACACCAACACCACGCCAATGGCACCAATCAAAACGCGGTCAATGATTTTGCCGAACATTTCCATTACTCCCGTGAATCATCCAACATGAAAGCGAGCGCGATGCTTCCCAGAATCGCAGCAATCAAAACCCAATTGGGCAAGCGCGAAGCGGTAACAATTACTTCATCGGTGCCGCCGTCCGGGGCCGCGCCCACACCGGTTTTTGGTAACAGTTCACCGCTGACGGTTTTCATCAGGTTTCATCCTCATCGATGCCTTGATGCAACCCAAGGTGTTTTTCTACCTTGCGTAACCGCTTGCCCAAAATGGAAAGCGTTTCGTTAACGCCGTCAAGGTAGCTTTCTACCTTCGCCTTTAATTGCCACGCAATATAGACGATGACAATTGTTGCCGCTGATCCGCCGCTATCAAGGAAACTCAACAGTTCCTTGAGGGTGCCGGGGCTGTCGGTTATCGGGTCCATTGGCTACCGGCCTTCGGTCCGCGCCTTTTCAATGGCGACCTGCAACGCGCCGCGCGCCCCGTCATCCACAGTGATGATATTCTCAAGTTCATCATCCGTGAGGGTGTCGCGCCCTTCGCCCTGCGCCTTGGTAATCAGCGCGCTGATTTGATTCAATTGCGTTAGCAACTGAACTGCCAGTTCCAAAGCAATGGCGATTTTCATGGTGTCGAATCCCTCGAATTGATGAAGCCTTGCAACTGCACAAGGATATTGGTCGCGAGTAGCAAGCGGCCGTTGGCCGTCTTGATATCGCCGGACGCTTCTACCACGCGCGCCGCGTCAATCAGGGCGCGCGATTCGTCCGCGAGTTTCGCGACCATTTCCCCGTCCGCGCTGGAAATGCTGCCCGCGTTCAGCGCGTTCGTGGTCGCCTGCAAAACGGCCGTATGGGTCGCCAGCGAATAGGCCACCCGTTCGTTGAAGGTGTCAGCGGGGGCAAGCCCCAACTGCGCGCACCCGGCGCAGCCTGCGACCAGCAAGAAAAATGCGGCCGCAAAATGGAGTTTCAATTTGTGCATGTTGATCACCTTTATAACCGTCCCGGCCTGTAGTTAACGCGGTTATCTTAAGCCAATGCGATACCGCGCGAAATCGTCAATTCACTGTATGGCTGCACCCCGTTTTCGTGGTGGATGATTGCCTTGACCAGTGCAGGCATTTGCGTGCCAAAATCAATCGTGGTGTCAGGCCCGATGCCCAACTTTGCCGCGACAGAATTGATATACGAAACCGTATCATTTTCGTTGGGCGGTGCCCATCGGCTAATGATTTCGCGCACGGTGTCCAGCTTGTAAGAATTGCGGTAGGTGTTCAGCACCTTGACCAGCGCGCGGATTCCGTACTCCGGCGAAACGAACTGAATATAATCCGTGTCCGTTTGTGTGGGGCTTTGACCCTGCCAAACGGTGCCGGATTTCCGAATGTTGCCGGGGTTGTTATTCCGTAGTCCGCGCGCTTGCATATAGATTGCCGTCCCGCTTCCAAGCAATACCAGTAGCCCTAGAAAAAGCCACACCGGGCGCACGTCAACACACCTTGACGGCGCGGCAATACACTTCCGCAACCGCCGATGACGGATCAGCGGCGTCGAATTGCGTGACAAATCGAAACGTCGAATTAAGATCGCCAATCACCCCGTCCGAAGTGGGCGCGGGTGTCAGCGCGCTATATCCGACAGTTTCAAAAGGCTGCGACACGGTATCGGAAGTGCGTGTTTGCAGGCGCACGCTGTCCGTGCCCAAGTATTCCATGACACCGCTGGCGTTCATCAATCCTTGAATTTCGCGTTGAAAAGTCAACACGTAATTAGTTTCAAGCGTCACGCCCAAATCGTCAATGTCATAAAACGCCGATGAAAACTCTAACCCGTCCGGTTCCTCAAGATACCATCCAAACGTGAATGGCGCGGCGGCACCGCTGTAATTGATGCTGCAACAATATTGCACCAACAAAATGCCGTTGTTACCGGGAATGCCAGCGGGCACGATGACGGACCCCACCGTGGTTTCCGCCGCGCTATTGTTGTAAGCGTAGACACCGCCTTCGCTTGCCAGCACTCGCGCCCCACCGCCGCCGATAAATCCGCCCATTGTTCAAGTCTCCGGGTCAAGCCGCACTTCTAGCGCGACACCCAACTGTGGGGTTATCGTGTCGAAATAGGCAAAAAGAGAATTGTAGGGGCAAACCGAATCAAACACAAAACCGGTTTGGGGCAACAGCAAAATTCCGTTGCTTGGACCCGCGCCGCTTCCGATGTTGAAATACAGGTTGGAACCGCTCGAAAGATTTTGAATCAACAGCATCGTGCGGCGATTGCTGCTAGAAAAAATTTGCGTGGAACTGTCCGCAATCACGAACGGGGTAAGATACCCGTTATTGAGGTTCGCCCACTGGCGCACCTGATTGATTGCAAGTCCGCCGTCATTTCCCTGCCCGCCCGTGAAGGCTTCAGGCGACCGCAGCCCCGGCGCGGGGTCGCGCATGTCCGGGTCCGTTTCCGTGTAGCCGTTCAGTCCGCGAAAGCCGCGCGAACGTAGAATCTGATCAGTTTCTTGCCGGGTCAATCCGCGCATGGTGTTGCCTCAATATAAATAGCGGTTGGCGTTTAGTGTTTGCGTCAACACCAACAAATCGAATTCAATTTGTCGGTTGGTTCCACCTGCCGACTTTGCGGCTTGCGCGGCAACCGTCATTCCGGCGCTAGGGAATCCAGTGCTGACACTTCCGCCGCTCACACCGTCAACGAACAATTCCGCCGCAGTTCCGGCCGCATTGATCACAAGACGCGTATGGGTCCAGACATTCGCGACCACGGCGATGGTGCTGGTTAACGGCGTGCTTGAACCCCCTGCGCGAGCGATTGCACCCCACACCATTACTTCCGGGTCCGCGTTTTTCACCGTGGTGATATACACGCCATTGTTGGGCACGCTGCTGATTTCATCCATCAGACCCGCACGCGGAAACACATTTTCCGCATCGGTTGCGAGTATGGGAATCCTCATTACGCAATCAATGATGATTTCACCGCCGCCCACAATGATAGGCGCGAATGCGGTGCTGGAATCCACCGAGTAACCGCGCCCCGCGTTGCCCGTGCTGGTTGTCCCGGTTTCGCATCGCATGATGCCGGGGTGTCCCGATTCGCCGGTACGCTGCGACACGGCCGAACCCCCACCGACTAGCGTATCGTCCCATCCATCGCTTTGCGGGTTGATGAAATCTTGCACGATTTGCAGCACGCTGCCCGGACCGAAGGCGCTGCCACTGCCTGCCGCAATCCACTGTGCTAGCAGCGTGTTGTAAATCAGCGTGATTCCGGCCCCCGGCGAAAGTGTTGCCGCAACGCTGAAACGATTTGCGGCCGCGCTGCCACTCGCCTGCGCGACAATGTTGATATCAAAGTTACTTTGATTGATCAGCAAAATCTGCCGGTTGGGTGTGCCGCCCGCAAGCCCGGTCAATGTGACTTGTGAAGTGGCATTGATAAGAATGCAGGAAACGCCCGACAATCCGGGCGGGTCCCAATCGTTGACAGTTCCGGCCAGCGCGTCCGGGGTCAACGAATCGAATGAAAACGAACCCGGATAAAATGCCGGGTTCGCTTGTCCTGCATTGAGTTGAAAGCCCATGATGGCTTACCCGTAAATGCGGAAGCCTTCAAAGTTGATGCGAACCGACGTAGTGTTCCCGGTGTCGTAATTCGCCACCACAATTTGAATGTTGGAATTGCGCAGGAACAGGCGCGGGAAAATCAGGCGGTGCGGCCATTCGCCGTTACCCGCGATGCTGTCGAGCGGTACGGCATTCTGCATCAACTGGCGATTGCTGCCCGAATCCGTGAGCAAAATCGTGATCAGCGGAATGATGCGCGTGTTTGAAGTCAACACCGCCGTGGCCGTGCTGGTCGCCAGATACGTGATAGCAGTCAGGTAGAAATCCGAACCCGCGTCAATTTGCAGGTTGGTGGATTGCGGCGTGCCCGCTGTCGCCAGCGAGTTGAACGTCACCGGATAGGAAAACCAATCCTTTGGCGAATTCGGGATTGCGAAACCGCGAGCCTGCGCCGGGGCAAAAACGTCTTGGGGGTTCATGAAACTCACCTTGAATTGTACGGGGTGAAAACAACACAAATTCAGGGCGGTTTATCCGATACCGCCAAACGTCGCGCCGTGTATTTTGTGTGAAGGTGCGCCCCACATTGCCAAGCGTATTTAATGCTTGGCGTTTCGCATTACTGCGACTGACGGTAATAGAACCCGTCCAGAATCACGCCAATCCTGCCCGTGGTCGTGACTGCCACCGCCGTCGGGAAATTCAGCGTCACGCTGAAATTCTGATTCATCGGAATCAGGAACGGGGTGATTTCGTAATACCGGCCCTGCGCCCGGAAGTACGAAATGGAAGTCTGCGACGTGAGACCCAACGAAACCGCAGCGGGTCCGCCCACCGTGAAATTGGGCGGGAACTTGCCGATGGGGGCGTCATACAGATACGTCTTGGACCCGATCTTGAATTCGAGCCAGCCCGCGTTCGCCACGGCCACCACGTCATTGGCGTTGGAAATCGCCGCCGCCGCCGTGCCGGTGATGGACGCATTCGCGCCGGGGAAGAAGGGAACCATGATCGCCGTGACCAGCATGGCGGTGGGCGCAGGAAACTGCCCCGCCAAATTCATGTTGGTATCGGCGTACGTCTTGGAAGACTGGCCGATGGGCACCTGAAAGAAGGTGAAGGAAGTGCTGCCCGCCGTGCCGTACGCCTGAAAATCGTACTGCGGTTGCCAGATTGCTTCCGTCGAATCGGGGCGATTCGGGTTGTAATACTGCAACTGCTGCAGCGGCATCGGATTGCGCGAGCCAACTCGCGCGACCGGTGCACCGTTACCGTTTGGACCTGCCATGTTGAAACCCTCTCGAATGATGTAGATAAAGAGGCTTTAAGAAAAACGCGGCGGGCCAAAGCCCGAAAAACCCCCGCCGCGTTTGGTCGATCAGAAAAAACCGGTGTCAGAATCCGTTGACGTTATCGCCGTTCCACTCACCGGTATAGGCGCTGTCGTTTTCCTGATTGGGAAGGCCCGACAGGTATTCGCCCATGCCGCGATTCTGCGAAGGAACGCCGCGCAGGATTGCCCGCTGCATCGTGCCGCCCACTGCCGGGGCGTAGGTGAGATATTCACCCAATTGCAACGTCGGGAAACTGGCCTGCAACTGCGCCTTGAAAGCGTCATGCAACACAACCGTGGTTGCACCGACGGCCATGTCGCGACCCCGGCCGCGCAGCACCTTGTTTCCGACGATGCCCACCGCGAGCGCGCCCAACAGCTTGACGCCATACTGCGCGAGCGGGCTACCGGCGATTGACGCGGGCAGATACCGCTTGCCGTAGCCCCACAACAGGTCGAGTCCAATCGCACCCGCTGCACCGACGGCACCGGCCTTGATCATCGGTACGGCACTGCCAAGCGATGCACGCACGGACGGGTTGGAACGGCGACGGCGGAAAAGTTTGGTCAACGAACGGCGTGCGCGACGGCGACGCGGATTCGAGCGCACGGCGACCGCACGGCGCTTGCGACGGCGCGGGGAAGCGGCTTTCGTGGAACGGCGCTTGCGGCGCTTGCCGCCAAAATACTTCGCCTGCTTTGCAGACATTTTCCGGCGCTTGCGGCGGCGCGGATTCACCAACAGGATTTCGGCCATGTGATTCAACTCCAGTTATGGGCGGCTACCGATCTTCGATACCCGCTTCCGTAAACTGGAATTGCCCACCGACAATCCCTAACTTTTTCCCGTCTGAACTTGCTGCCAGTAGTGGCCGGGAGTTTTTGCGAAACTTGTGGATGTACTTTTCCGTCTGTCCATCCCTTACCGTGGTGTACAGTACACCGTCAAGCTGTCCGACTACAAGTCCCCTGTCAAAAGACGTGCCAGCCTTCAACACTTCAACCGGTTCGTGCCCCGAAAATTCCGCGAGCAAGCGGCCCGCTTGTTGCAGGGCCGGGTCGCGCGGCGACGGGTTCGAGCGGCGCGGGTCGCCGCTAGGTCGATTTCGTGACACTTTGAAAGCCGCTTGAGGTTCATCCTTGCGGTAAATCTCAAGCCATTTCGCGGCGGTTTCTGGCGTCACGTCGCGCGCGACATTCCAGAATCCCGAAATGCTATTGTATTTCCACAACTTCATTCCCCGCTGTTCCGGGTTCCCCCGGCGCGGGGTCACGCTTTTGGGGATTCTGGCCCCACCCATACTTTATACTTTTTCAGTACAGGATATTTTGCCAGCATGTTCATGGCCGCACCTTCAGCGGCGCGCGCATTGCCGTAAATCTTGGGCGTCCGCTCGCTGAACTTTGTGCCGTCGAAATTCATGCGCTTGCCCGTGCCCTGCGCATAGATCACGAATCCGCGTGGCGCAGGATTCTTGTGAATGCGTCCGCGACTCTCAAGCCCAAGCCATGCTTTTCCACCCGGCTTCACCGTGCGGGAAACACCGCTTGAAGTTCGCTGTTCGGCGTCCAATAGCTTGCCGCTGGCGTCATACCATGCGGAAAAAGTGCCAGCCACGTCGGGCAATGTGACCTTGTGCAGCACAAAACCGCCGTTGGAAAATTCGGCTTTCTGAATCGGATTCGGAAAACGCCCCTTAGTGGGCCGGTCCCAATTCTTCGCGCGCCGTTTCTTGAGTCGTTTCACCGGGGGCTTTTTGGTGATTTGCGATTTGCGGCGAATGTAGGCGGTGCGACCGCCGTCGCGGGGCGACGGGTTTTCATGCGTCGCACTTTTTACATGATACACTTTGGCTTGATATGAGCCAACCGTGTATTCAATGCCGGTTTCAAGTGACTTGTATTTGCGCGCTGAAGTCTTAATGCACCGATCATAAAACGAATTGAAGCGCCCCGCTTCATTCGGCGCGACAAAATCAAATGTGTCATTGACTGACAAATCTTTGAACGTCAAAGCCCCATCGCGCGCCTTCGGATTGATTTCGTATGAACCTTTGAACGTCCAAGCAAAATCACCGTTGGGAAGCCCGCCGCCTGTCATCGGGCCGGACCACTTATATTTATCCTTCAGTTTCTTGGCAACAGCGGCGTGGTTTTCCATTGTGCCCAAATCGTGATCATAGGGCACCGATATCGACGGCACGCCTTCCGCTTTCGCGCTCATTCGCGAACCGCGCGTATTCGTTGCGCCGTGATACTTGGTAACAATGGCTTTCATACTCGCACCGCTGTATATCGGTTAAACGAATCGCGCCCCGTCAATTGGTAGCGCAAACCCTGATAGGTAAAACGGGCTTGGGCGTCAATCGCCAAACCGTTCACCGGAATTTGAGTGCCGTTCGGCAACACAATCGCACCCAACACCTGAACATCACCGGGAAGCGTCACGCCAATGATTGCGTCCGCAATCGTGTCGCTGATCGGCGCAGTTAAATCCGTGGCTTTCTTCCACACGAAATAAAGCGCGATGCCGATGACGCCAGCAACAATTAAACGCTCTTGGGTGCCTTGTGTCAGCGTCATTTCAGTAGCTTGTTAAGCACGATTCCAACCAAGCCGAAAATGAGCGCGGTTTTGACCAGCTTGCTGGTTTCGCTGGACACACCGACATTGACGCCCATTCCGTACTGTGATACGTCCAGCGGCGCAAGCCCCTGTTGGGCGCGCTGCAAGTTCACGCGCTGCAACTCGCGTTGCTGTTCGAGCGTCAAATAGGCTTGCCCCGCCTGCAACAGATTGTTGAGCGTGGCTTGCCAACCGGTTGCCGCGTTGGTGGAAAGTTCGCTCATTTACTTGCGCGCCAGAAATACCACGCCGATCAGTGCCGCCGCGCCAAGCATCGCAATGGTGCCCATTGAAAGCCCCATGCCTGCGCCGCCCTGCATTTGCGCGATTTGTGTCTGCCGCTGCAACTCGGCAATTTCCGCCTGTGCGCGAGCGTCCTGCACTTGTGCATACGCGCTGGACAGGGACGGAATTGCGCCCGTGATGCTGTTCAGGATGTTGGTGAAAAAGTTGCCTGAACTTCCATCGGTTGCACCCAAGCCGACGGCAGTTAACTGCGGCTGAACAAAGCGTTCATACAGTTCCGGCCATTGATCTTGCAGGTATGCCAGATACGCCTGCTGATTCGCGTTCAGTTCCATAAGGCACCTATGAGTTAAGAAAAACCGCGCTCGCAATGGCGACCAGCCACCACGGAAATTTTGATTCGGGGGTTACTGTGACGCTTTCCGTTTCTGTGGTCAATACTGCACTGTCGCCACCGCCACCGGTATCACTGCCAGCCGGTGCCAACTGCACCCCGGACCCGCTGGCCGATTGCTTCAATACTTCAAACTGCGGTTCCGGGCCGTAATCCTGTTGGATTTGCGGCACGTAAATTTCGCGCTGTGTTACAGCGGGCGGCGCGTAGCTGTAACTTCGCGGCACGGGCGCAGGCGCGGGCGCGGGTGCAACCGTTGGCGGCGAACTTGGCGCAGCGGGCGCGGGCGCACTCGGCGCGGTGGGTGCAACAGGTGCGGGCGCAACCGGTGTTGACTGCACCACGGGCGGACACTGCGCGCCACCCTGCACCTGAAACGCATTCAAATAAGTACCGTCGGGGCAGGTGCGCCCGGATACCACGGAATTGGCTGCGCCGATTCCGCTAAGGTTATTGCAATCGTCGCAGCACCCGCGCAGAAACATGTTATTTTTTCCTCTTGCGCAAACTGCTAAGGATAACGCCGCCCATCACTAGCCCCAGAATCCACGGCGCTGCTTTCGCCAGCGGATTCGTTTGGCCGGTAAGGTAATCGTCATACGCCAAAATTTCCGCGTCGGTAGGTTGCCGCCCTAACCGTTCCGCGAGCAATTGCGCGAGATAATCGCGCACGTAATTAAGCCCCATTGTCCCGGCAAGATTGGACAGGCTTTCTTTTACACCGTCCAGCAATGTCGGGGTTTCTTCACCGCCCGATTCTTCAGGCGTTTCCTGCGGCGCTTCTTCTACCGGCTGCGCAGGCTCGAACGGGGCCGGGGGCTGCGCCGTCGCGACCACTGCCGCCGTGGTGACGGCGACACCGGCCACCGCTTCGGGAATCGTGACAACAGGCAACCGGGTCGCCGTGGTTACGATTTCCGTGATCGGTTCGCCGGGGTTCACTTGCGGCGCGGGTGGCGAAGTGGTCAACGGTGCGGGTGCGCTTGCCACTGCAATTGCGCCGCCTGCAATGGCGCTGCCTACTGCGGCCGTGGTGGAAATCGCGGGCAACGCGCTGGCCGTCACAACAATCGTTTCAATTCCGGCCGCGCCCGCTGTCATCGCCCCGGCGCTAGTCCCGGCCGCGAGCGCGCCACTGCCTGCACCTGCGGCACCGCCTGCGGCACCGCCTGCGGCACCGCCTGCCGCGCCACCCGCTGCACCGCTTGCGGCGCTGATCAATGCGCCCGCAGCATAGGCCAAACCGATACCGATAATCATGGTGCCAACTACCGTCACCACAATCCGCGCCCAATTCGTGCCGTCCTCTTTTATCCACCCCAATTGCAGCGGCGGATATTTGTTGCAGTTCGCGAGTTCGCGCCAAGTCTGGAACATATTGAACGCGGGCGGCGTATCGGATAAATCGAACTTCCACCAATTGCCGGGGGCACCAAACCCCACCTTATTGGTGCCCTTGTAATCATTGATGACGTAGGGATAAAAAACGTATTCCGCGAAGCCGCGCAAATCGTGCATGTCCCACGGTTCATCCGTGTAGTCCCGCAGATTCATGGTCGCAATTGACCAGTAATCTTGCACATAAATGGAATCATTCAACATGCGTTGAATTTCCACACCGTACCAGCGGCCCACACCTTCCCAATCGTGATTTTTCAGCACTTCCCGCAGATAACCGAATTTATCGGTTTTCATCATTTCATCAGGCGGGCGCGGGCCGGTGGGCTGTTTAATGCTGATATTCAGCAAATCATTGCGCTGTTGCGCTTCCCACCGGTCCGATTTGTAGCTGACATTATAGGGCACCGCGCCGCCACCGCAGGCGCACGGGTCCATATCAGGCATGGAAACTTCCGGCCACAAATCCACGATGCCATTGGCACCGCCCGGACGTAGCACGCCGAAACGCTTGCCCTGCCAATTGATATCGTAATAGCCGTTGCCAGCGTGGATTAACTCAACATCGGCGGGCAGGCATTTATCGCCCACCACGGTGCCGCTGCTGATCGCGCCCAATCCGCCAAGCGAGCGGGGGTTAATCAAATCGTGCGGCATTCCTGACAGGTGCATTTTTATACCTGCAAAACGTAACGGGACGTGACGCCTTCGGGATACCATCCCGGTTCACGCGGCAAAATTGTTTCAAGCGGAACCCAATCGCGCATATCCTGCCCGGTGTGGTTCACTTTCGTTTCAACCAAAACGTGAGAAAATCCGTTGCCCTGAAATCCTACGGCAACAAATCGCGCCGGGTGTCCGGTGGCGGAAAGCAACGCGGCAAGCAGTGTGCTTTTGTCGTCGCAATCGCCTTGCATTATTTCGAGCGTGGCTTCCGGTGTCTGCACCAATTCCACGTCAACAGGATCACGCACGTAACGCACCGAATCGCGGACGTAGCGATGTAGCGCGCCAATTTCCTTTTTCCACGCGCGAGCCGGTACACCGTCCGCGCTGAAAATGTCAAGTGCCTTGCGGCGGATAATCTGATCCGGGTTGCGCACCGCTGCGCGAGCGAATTCGCGCATTACTTTCAAGGTGGCGATGGTGCCGTCGCGCCCTTCGGGAATCGCGGCCAATTGCACCCGTTGCACGGGGGCATTGTCGCGAGCGGCTTGCGCAAGTCCGTCAAGGCTGCGGCTTTGCGGCGATAGAACTAGGGAACCGTGTAGTTGCAAGAAATATTCCCCGGCGCAGTGCCACGTTTCAAGGTGGATGCGCCGGAAAATATCGTGCCAGTCTATTTAAGTCAAGTACCGGTTTCGCCTTCGGCGGGGGCTTCAAATTCGGCCAGCAAAGTGACGCGCCACGTTTCGAGCCATTCCGCGTGCGCGGACGTGCGCGGGTCCAGCACCAACACGGACTTGAACGCTTCGGGCGTTTCGATCAGCGCAAGCAATTGATCATCGTATTGCGCGGGTATCAATGTTGCGGCCAGTTTTGCCGCCGCGTCCGCAGGCGTGCCCGATTCCGCGAGCGAAATCAGTTCGGCCAATTGTTCCTTGAGTAATTTCAGCATGGGATTCGCCTCAGAAATAGGTTGGTCGTTTTGTACCGGCTGTTGAATCGGCGGCGCGCTTGGCGGGCTAGAAACCGGTTCCAACGGTGGCCGTTGCGCTGGAATCGCAACAGGTCGCGGGGCGGCAATGGCACGCGGCGGTACAGGGTTGGGAAATCCCCCCGCCTGTACCGGCTGGCGCTTGGCAATTTCCGTAAAGGCGTTGATGACACCCGGCCCAAGAGCCTTGACAAGTCCAATGGTAGAATTGTCGTCATCATTTCCCCCCTGAACTTCGCCGGTTGCCAGCCCCTTCAGTTTCACAACGGCATCAATCATGCCGCCTAAATCGCTTTGCTGTTTCGGGCGGTTCATCATGCCCGCAATCAGCGGCGTTAAAAGCGGGGTCAATGCGCCCATCAGCGCGATGGCCGTGTCTACACCGTCGCGCTTGGGCACCGTCGGTGCCACGCCGTCGGAACGCGGCGTTAAAATGCGTTCCATCATTTCGCTGTTGCGTTGGGTGTTTTCCTGCATCAGTCGCAGCACGTCACCCAACTGCCCGAAAGCGGCGTTAGGGGCGTTTGCATCCGGTTCCGCTTCGCGCGAAATTGTAATCATTCGATTGATCACAAATCCGCGCACCCCCGGACGGCTGGCGCACACTCGCACTGTGATTTCTTCACCGGGTTTCATGAACCGCGATTTGATCACCGCCAATAGTTCGTCATAGGAATATTGGTCAATCGCGTAGCTCGCAAGATAGACCTGCCCCTGCGCCTTCGGTAGCGCGTTGCCGTTTTCATCAATCGGCACCTTGTACACGCGCAGCGTTCCCGGTTGCTGCGCCTTTTGAAACGCCTGCTGCATATCGATGAAAGCCTCATCGATATCCGCATCGGAATTGATGCTTGAAAACGGATCGCCTTCCATGACGAACGTGCGCGGCTCGCGCGGTGGCGTGTCCGTGATCAATTCGCCGTCATCCACCGTTACCGGCTTATTTCGTGCCATTGCTGTTTCCCCTTTTGCGCCAATCAGTTACAAGTCAAAAACAAGAGATTTTAAAGTGTCTGGAAAGTCACTCTAACCGTTTTTGGCAAGGGTGTCACTGTTGGGGCGGTACTCGAAACACCACTCACTTGCCTGCACCGGTGGATGCATACAATTGACGCTCAAACCCTGCGGAGATGGCACCGTGGATGCGGTGGGCGGGAAGCGAAAGCAAAACATGTGCTGTCGCAAATCGGTGGGGGAAATGCGCTGCTTTTGCATGAACATGCAAGTAGTGCAGGACCGCATCGGCAGGGCGGGCTTTTCTTCAACCGGTTTCGCCGGGTCGCCCTTGCTGTAAATTATTTCGCTCATTGTTTAACCCTCAAATTTGAAGCCAAAGAAAGGGGGCATTGCTGCCCCCTTTGTATTCCGACACTGAAAGGGCCGGACGGCCCTACGCCTTGGGCGCAGCGAGCGCCAACACCGAATTGCGCAGCGCGGCCAGCGGGTCCGCACCCGCCGCCTTGACCAGCGATTTCACGGTGTATTCGTAGCCGATGGGATTCGTTGCCTTCTTGACGCCGATTTCAAAGGCGAACTGCACCGACTGCATTTCACCCGATTCCTTGTCGATGTTCGCCTGCAGCGCCGTGTAAATCATTTCCGTGACGGACGGCGGCAGGAACAGCGACGAACCGACGAAGGTCGCGCCGTCGGACAGGCGCACGCACTCGAATGAACCCTTGAAAGCAGTCCAATCGCCGTATGTGCTTTTGCCCGTCTTGTACCCGTTGGCGATGCCGATGGTACGCATCAGCGCGGTGCCCGCCGCTGTCAGCGTGGCCGGGTCAATCTTGCCGATGATCTTGGCGGTAGAAATCTTGCCAACGATTTCAGGACCGGCGCTGTTGTCGCTGGCCGGGGCTTCCTGCGCGGGGGCGTCGGTTGCCTTGTCTTTTGCTGCTGCCATTGTAATTCACTCCACATTGATTGCGGCCAAAGCGGGCCGCGCGCATTCACAAATTGAAAGCCCTAGCGGGGCTTGAAGAAAATCAGTCCGGCCGCGCGGTCCTGATAAACCAGCGGCCCGCCCACCTTGGCGACATGTCGCGCGGCTTCGTTGGGTGTCATTTTCGGCACGTCGATTTCGCTACCGCCTTGCGTCGCGATAGCCTTCCACTCGCGCGGTTGTTCGAGCGCGTCCGGGGTGATGATGGTTTCCGTACCGGTTTCAAAATCAGTGAAGGTTTGCACGCCGCTGGCATACTCGCGCAGCGTGCCATAGGCACCCGTCATTTCTTCCACAACCTTGCCGCGCAGACGGCGGCGCAACCATGCCTTGAGTGTGTTAATCACGGGGAACCCCATCTAGTAGAAAGTAAGCGACGCCACCGACATAGAACGCCAACAGGGGCGCGAGTCCGAAAATCTCCACACTGCGGATTGCAAGGGTAATGAAGCCCCACACGCACACCGCTAAACAAATGAAGGCTAAAACCAAGCGCATGGATGGACTGTATTTTAAGGCGGTACTATTTTCAATAACGCAAAAAGCGTGCCACTAAGAAAGGTGGCGGATATCTTTAGCCGTCCGGCGCACCACTCTATTGGTGAACTGCGGCCCGTCGGCATGAATGGAGTAGGTCGGCACCGGGGGCTTATATAGTACCTGTTCCCCCTTGGCAATCCTGACAATCGCCTGCGGATCATTCTTTAATTGGGTGCCTTTGCTGGCGCACTTCCATTTACCATCCGTGCCGTGGAAGGCGTATAGCTTTTTCCCGGCAACGGCATATTCATCACATTCCATTTCCAGTTTCCACTGGCCTAGCTCATTGCCTTCCACCATGCCAGCGGGCACCCGGCAGGCGATTGAATCGGTGTCGCAGTAGATCAGCCCACCGCTTTGGCGCAACGCCTTGAACAGATAGGCGCGGACGAAACCGGTAATACTGGCGGCGGTCGCGACGTTAAAATACTTGTGCTTGGATTCGGGCAGGGGGCGACTCATTAGTATTCTATCACCCCACGGCCCCGCGTCACTCCACACCCCACCATTGGGGTACAAGCGCGCATCTAGATATTGGTCAACCGTCTCCGGGTGCGTGATCAAGTATTCGCGATACTTTTCCGGGTCCGCTGCAAACTTGCCGTAAAGTGAATTCATGAATAACTTGGCGAACACACTGCCAGCCGCGTCGCCCACTTTCTTGGCTTCCTTTCGCTGTTCGTAAAAGAATTGCACGTATTCATTGAAGTTCACGGATAGCGGAAACTCATATACGTTTTGCACATTGATGATTTTCACCGCGTCCAATTCTAGCGCGGCTTTCAGTTCCCACCCCGTCACATTGAAGTGATGAACCTTTCCATCGTCGGGGAAAAACATTGCGCCCTTTTCATCCTTGAGCGGGAAACAGCCCTGCGCCACCGCATCCAATTCGATCATGCACGAACCCATCTTTTCAAGTTCCGGCAAGTGGTGCGTGATCACTGCGCCGGGGCTAATGGGGTGTTGGAATCCCATTGCATACGGGTACGCGCTGTTGATATCGAACACCTTGAAATCCGCGCGAGCGTGGCCGGACTCGAAACATTGCACGCGGCCACCGTAATAGAATTTGCGATAAAATTCGCTTTGTTCGGCCGTCTGCCGCACGAACGGCGTAGGATAATGCTTGCGCCAGTATCTAAAGGAACTGCCCGCTTGCGTCATGCTGCGGCCATACGTCTTGAAATACCTGTCAATCGCTTCATAGAGATTCACGCAATCGCTTTTTAGGTAGCTGCGAATCTCAGGCATGTGCAAGTGCCTAACATCGGGTTCTAATTTCGCGTAGTCGATTTCCGTCTTTTGGATTTCCCGAAGCGCGACAGGAATGATATTGATTGAATCACGAAACTCGCAATCGCCAACTTTAAAGGAAGCCATACGGCCCGCGATAACCATGATTTTTTCGTCGCTGTTGATCGCATCGCGCAGGTAGTGATAATCGAACTTTCCACCATTGTGAGCATAAACCGTAACATTCTTATCTTGCAGAAATTCGACAAGTTGCGCGGCAGTAGCGAACTCATAATATTCTTCCCCTGTATAAAGGCCCCAAATAAACGGAACTGGCAAGCGCCCCTCTTTGAAAGGGTCCGTCTCGCAATCCACCGTCCAAAAGGGTTTGGCTTTGCTCTTTCTTGGCATGGCACGGGGTCACGGCCCGTTGCCCTAAACAGTCAATCGGCTAGGTATCCATTGCCTTCTTTGTCAACGCGGCCGTTACCGCAGCACATTGGGCACCACGATGACACCGCATTATTGAATACAACACCGGACCCCCGGCACCGCCAACAGGTTCGCCATTCGGTTTTTAGCGGGGTTTTCACTTCCACCGGAAATGCATCAATCTGATTGGGGTTAAAGTCTTCCACGGCGTTTTAACCTCTTGGCGTCATTTTGGGCTTTCACTTTCGCGCGGTTTCGGCGCATCACTTCGCGCCATGTCAATCGCTCCACATACTCGCGCTTGGCATCATCCGGGGTGTAGCCAACTAGCTGATACCCCAGAATAGTGGAAGCCAAACCGCTGTCACCCGGCTTGGCGTCATAACCGTAGAAGCGTTCCGGTAACAATCGCAGAATGTCGTATTTCGGCATGGTTTCTGCGATGCCGCCATAAACGCTACTGATCAGCACGTAATAGCCGTTGGGCATTCGCGGCAACAGCTTGCGCGTGGCCGCTTCGATTTCCTCGAATGATTGCAAGCCTTCGGGCAGGTAGAAGTACCGCTTGAATACCGTGCCGCGTTTGGTCTTGTCGGTTTCTTCAACGGTGTATTCCACCTGCTTTCTGCCCTTCACTTTGCGCGTGCTTTTCACCACGCGCACCCGCACCGCGTCCGGGCGCGGCGTGATGATGTTGAAGGCTTTGCGTTGCGGAAAGCCACGCTGTCCGGTGTGCTTGCGCAAGGCTTCAATTGCACCCGTACTGCGCGGGCGAACCGTGACCCTTGTTTGTGTTTCTTCCTTTTCGAGTCGCGCGCCGTATTCCTCAATTCGGCGCACCCTGTCCATAGGCCAAAACTTGACCTTATCCAGCGCATAGCCGTGCTTCGCGTCGAATCCATCGGCGTACTTGCGAACCAACTTGGCGTATTTCTTGAGTCGCTTTTCTTGTGCGGTTCGTTGCGCTTCAACCAGTGCGGCGGATTCGTCATCACCTGCGGCGCTGAAAGTCTGCGCCAGCTTGGTAACGTCGCGATACCACGCGCTTGCTACCGTGGTGTACTTGGGCGCGGCTTTAGCCTTGCGTTTGCGGGTTGCCATTGCGTGCGCTCAAATAGGTGTAACTTTTCATGATGCATTCGGCGTGGATGCCGGGGGCCGCTGGCATCTTCAGCATGTGTTGATGCAAAGCGCGCATTAGGTTTACGTGCGGCTTTTCTTCGGGCTTGGGATAGCGGGCATAGAGTCTGCCGCAGTAACAACAGCGGATCATTGCAAAGGCTCGCTAAACAAATATCGCAACGCTTGCCGTTGTGTGGTTTCCTTATCTTTCAAACCACACTCGAAACAAATACGTTCGCCCCTTGGTCCATAGGGGCGCGTTTCGGCCACCTTGCCGCAAAGTTCACACTTTCGCGGCGGTTCCACCGCGATAATTCCGGGCAGACTCATAAACCCCCCAACATGATTTTTTCGCGGGCGCGGCGCAGGACTATCAGGCGGTCGCGGTAGGCAACGCGCAGGGTGTCAGCCGGTGGCACAAGGGCCGCGCCGTCCTTCGCCGTGAGATATTCCGCCACCTTTTCAATGCGGGTGTCCAGCGCGTCCAGCACGGCGGAAAGTTCGAGCGGGGTTAATTGGGTGTTCACGAACCAATACCCAATGATGTAATAGGCGCTTCAAGTTTTTCGATGCGCTCAATTAGATTGATTAGCACCGCGCGCCACTCTTGCTCATTCATTGCGCTGCTATCGACCATCGTCTTTAGTGATCGCAGCGACGCGGTGCGGATCACGCCTGATCGGTCGATAGGGGTTTCCGCAGGTGGCAAGCCGGGGGTGAGCAATTGGCGCGGAAGGTTGTAGCGCAAGAGTTGCCATTCTTCGCTGAATAATTCGTAACGCGGATTGCGCACGTTCACCATTGCCGAAAAATGCGCGTCAATTTCCTGAATCAACTGTTCTAATTCGCTTGGCTTATCCATACCGCCGCCTTGTGTTCGCTAGAGTGCAGACGAACAGACACCCGCCCGCCTAGAGTCACATTATCCCGCCCCCTGTAGGTTTTGCACTGGCGCATAAAGCGTGCCAAGTCAAGCGGTGCGCCTGATTTATTTTCGTTGGGGGCGGGTGCCGGGACGGGGCGGGGTACACCTACGATCTCT
>Ga0181352_1000281_pt1 | contig 22383 bp, 38 predicted proteins | sample Fa13VDMLBSN_FD_130103 | JGI IMG/M metagenome (GOLD analysis project Ga0181352, IMG submission 130103) | Freshwater viral communities from Lake Michigan, USA - Fa13.VD.MLB.S.N | ecosystem: Environmental > Aquatic > Freshwater > Lake | place: USA: Michigan | collected 2013-09-23 | reverse complement strand
ATACCTTTAAAGTAATTCTACGCCATCCGTTGCCCTCGTCTGAAATACTTGCAATAGGAGAAGTTACACCGCCACTTTGAAAAGTTGCAGTTGTTAGGTTGTCAAGGTCATAAACACCCGTTGACCAATCCGAACCCGTTCCTTGATAGTTAAGCGAAATGTAAACAAATTGTGCGGTATTCTTTTTAACGTAGATACTTGAGGTTGTAGTTGCTCCACCCGTAAACGCTTGGTAAAAGTCGTGTATTGTATTTGTGCCATCTCCCGCCCATTGTTCTGCAGTTGTGTTGCCATCGGGTGCAGTTGTGGCATTGGCGGTCATTGTTCCGTTTATCTTATCCCAAGCCGCATTGTCAAAAGACGAACTATAAAGAGCGAGGTTTGTCCTTTGCGGTTCTACTAACAAACTTGGACAAGTTCCGTTTGAGTAGTCAAGTCGTGGAATGTTATTCGCTACGCTTTCGATTAACCCCGCACTATTCACACGTGTTGCAGTTGTTGCTCTTGTTACGGACAAGTCTCCACTTCCGTCTGAAGGAATAACGGAATAAAGTTTGCCTTCCTTATATCCGTTTGGCGTTACAATTAAAGATGCAGTATCTAATAGGCTCATATTTCAAATGAATTTAAAGTTTCTTCAAGGCAGACTTCGGCTTCAAATGTACCGCCGTCCGTGTTTATGCGTGCTAAAAATAAGTCGATTAAGTCAGCGCTTTGCTGAATCTGTAGGGCTAGGGCTTCAATCCATGATCCGTTTACAGGACCTGTAGCGCCAAAGTCTAAAGCTAGCGCCTGAATCCATGCTTCGCCGTCGGCTTTATTCACGTTAAAAAAGTCGCAAAGTGCTTCTAGCCAAGTGCCGTTTTTTGTTTGTGTTATTCCGTAGTGCTTACAGATTGATTGCCAAAGGTTGCCGTCTACGTCGGGGGCTTGTAAGTCGTGGGCTATTGTGTGTAGCCATGAGCGGTTATAGATTGCCATAACTATATTAAATTTAGTTCGGTTCTTGTTTAAGTGGTACGGCGCAGTCTGTCCAGTTGTTTACGGCAAAGGTAGCAGTCATAACCCAACCCGCTGCGTAGTCTAGTAAGTCGTTGTTTAACGGGTTAAAACTAGGGGTGTCAACTAGGTCGAAGTTATAGTTATTCGAGTTTATGAAGTACGTATAAAGGTCGTAAAGAATTTGCTGGCAGTCGGACAAAATTACGTTAATATTTGCGCGGTCTTTTTGAATAATATCAAAGCAATAAATTTCTAGAATAAAGTCGTTCGTGTTTTCGGTGGCCAAAGCTGAAACAGGTACGATATAAACTATAGGGTACTTTTCATCCTTAGTCGCAAAGTTAAACATTTGTTCTTTGAAGTCAGACCCTACCTTCTTAACTTGAATATGATTGTCGTAGAAGTCAGTAATTTCGTTAATAAGCGCTTGGTAACTTGTCATAGTTCAGACCCTTTCTTTATTTTATCAATTTTGTTTTGTGTGTTTGTTATGTCGGTTTCACTTACGACCGCCTGAACGACGAAGTTTTGAGAAGCATTAACCGCCGTAGGGGCGCCCGCAGTATTTAAGTTGTTACCTTGTCCGAACATATTGACTTGCGGTACTACAGACGCTGCAGTAGACGCGCTATCCGAAGACGAACTAGACGACGCCCCACCCGACGGGCTTGAACTTGGGCTAGTAAGAAGTTGTTTAGCCTTAGCTATGTTAGCTGTAATTTGTAAAATACCACTGGCAAATTGAGCGAAGCCCGCTAGACCACCTGTAACGCCGTTAGCTGGGTTTTGATTAGACGCAGCAACCAAAGCTGAAATAGCCTTAGCCGTGTCGATACCAATTTGAACTAACGCTGTAGCCTTGTTAAATTTCTCTAGCTTCTTTTGGTCCTTAATAAAGGCATTACCTAAGTTACTCAAAGCTTCTACGCCCATGTTAGCTATAGCGAACTTAGCTTCTTGAATTTTCTTTTCTTCGTCTAGCTGTTCTTTGTTCGCCTTTTGCTTGTCGCTAAACGATTTCATATTAGCTTCGCCTTCTATTTGAAGCTGTTTAGTTCTTGAATCTACAAGACCTTGCGTAATAGTAGCAGCGGTTTTGGTTTCTAGCTTAACGAACTCGTCAGCCGTACCCTTGCGAATATTATTTATTTCTAGGTCCCTTGCGCCTTCTAAAGCTGTTACGTCTTGTTTGTATTTCTTAGCCTCAGCTATAAGGGCTTCGTATTTCGCTTTAGTGTCGTCAATTTCTTTTTGACTTTGCGTTTTGCTAGAGTCAGAAATAAGCTTATTCGCGTTGGCTATTTCCCTTTGAATAGCAGCCTTACCTTCTTTGTAGGCTTTGGCTTGTTCTTCGGCTCTGGCCTTAGCGGCTGCACGTGCTTCTTCTTGGGCCTTAGCTATTGCCTGTTGTTCTTCGGCTTGATCCTGAATAATTAGAAGCTTACGTTCTTTATTTCCGTTTTTAATTATTTCATTTTCCTTAGCTATCCTTTCTTGTAATTTCTTACGGCGTTCGATGCTATCCTTGTCGGTTAGGTTTTTAATTTGTTGGTATTCAGCGCGGGCCGTTGCTACTCGTTTTTGTGCAGCGTCCGTAATGGCTTTAGACTTTTTAATTTCTAGGTCGGTTGTATCTTTGCCGTTAGCTTTTGCCTTCGCTATTTCTAAGTCGTATGCGTCTGAAACTTTGGCCGCGCGTTTTTCTGAACTAGCCATAGCTTGTTCATTTGCTTTTTGCGTCTTACGTGCGTTTTCTTCAGCGGCATACGTCGTAAGTCCTAGCCAGTCCGTAAGTCGTTTAAACGCGTTTATGAGTGCGTTAACGGGAATCATTAAAAAGTCGAACGCTTTCTGTAGTATTCCCAACTTAGACAAGAATACAGCTATTCCCGCGACTATTGCAACGATAACTGCAACCAATAAAAAGATAGGGTTAGCGAGTATCTGAACACCTAACTTAACGAAAGCCCCGCCAAGTGTTTTAATCGTTCCTGTAATGCCTTTAATTGCGCCCGAAATGTCCGCTTTACCTATCTTACCTAAGTTGTTTGCGAAGACCTGTGACTTTTCGCTAGCTTCTTCGAAGTCTAAAGACATTAAACTAGACTTAATGCCGTCGAACGAGTTACTAATTTGTTCGAATTTCGAACCAGAAGCAAAGACGTTCACGGCGTCGTTAGCGTCTTTTATTCGGTCGGTAAGTTCACCCGCTTTTTTTGCTAGGTTTTCGACCTGTGCTGGGTCTGTAGCGGCGGCTATTTCAGCTTTGAGGCTTCGTAGTTCAGCCTTCATTGAGCCGATGCCCGTAAGTTTTAAAGGAATTTGTACTTCGTTCATAACAATATTAAACCCTAGTAGGTTCGAATTTCTAAAGTTGTGTTATTAAGTATGCCGTCGCGGTGTTGGTGGTTCTGGGTGTTCGTGGTTTTAACTACTATATTCCCGTCCGTGTTTATGTACGCACTATTCAAATGATCATGCTCATTACTATTAATCATTACGTAAGTATAAAGCGCGTCGAACGGGTTTGTAGGTGTGCCTAGATAGTTGCCTTGTAACGTTCGTGTCCATGTTACCACCCCTATGTTATTGCTTAGGTCGATAGCTGTAGGTGCGCTAGTTCCTGTTTGGGTTAGGTTAGCTATGTATGTAGAACTTTGAACAGCCGCCCCGTTTATTTTAGGTGTAATGAGTCCGTCTTCGTTTAGAGTTTTATTGTCGCCAATTATTACGCCTTTAACTCCTTGCGCTACAATGTTACCTTGTCCGTATATTGCAGCGTTCGAACCTTGCAAAGCTACGTTGCTAGAAATAGCCATAGACTGCAATACCGAAGCCGCGCTACCTTGCGTTGTTGGACTTGGTGCAGTCGTTCCTGTGTTAGTTATGAAAGGTGCTAGTTCTTGTTCGCTATCGACACTAATAAGTTCGACCTTAGTTAAACCTTCCGTGTTTGCGTTGTAGTCTATTACTCGGTTAATATTCCACCATGAGTTGTCAATTCTAATCTTGTCGTTTAACTTTAGGTTGTGAATGTCGCCTTCGTCTAGATAGAAGTAAGCGCTTAACATTTTACCCTCGTTAATTTGGTTAATGGTACGACGCCAATATAGATTGTAAAGGGTGTTGTTAGTTAAGACCTGAGGGCTGTAGTAATAGAAGTCACACGTCCCAAAGTTAATGTCGTAGCTTGGTGTAATAGGGTCGTCGAAGTGGGTAATAGCTGGGTACGTGTTTACGTTGTAAGTTCCCGTCGTACCGCTGTCAATTATATTATAGATACCACATGAAGTTGAACCCCCGTCGTAAAGAATACGAATGTTCGTTTTTGGCGCTTGTCCGTCTATCATTGGAACGACCGCCCCAAATGTAGTCTGAGCTATAGGTGTAGGACTAAATAAAATTTCTTTTGTCTCTATGTCGCGGACGTACTCAGAATTAAAGATATATTCCTGTTGCCCGTAAATTTCTTTTGTGGCCCCGTAGTAAAGCGTGTTCGGAGTGTCGTTGTCTTGTTTGTAAGTTAAGATTAAACGCTTACTTGAAACGTCAGGTAAAAACTCTAGGTTTTGTTCGCGGTCTTTTGCTAGCTTATAGGTCCAGTCCTTCTCTAGGCCGTTGTCGTAATACTCGTCGCGGTGCGTTAAGATTATATTTGTAGGGTTGTCTGGGTCTATGTCAGCAAATAAGTTGAACATAGTAAAGATAGCCTTCACAAAGTCAGACTGCTTAACCTTTTGAGGTACGTATTCGTTCATTAATAAGTTACCACTTACAGGTTGAACGTTGCTATTCGGTACTATTTCTAGACTTATGTCTATAATGTCTATGTTAATGTCTACTTTAACAGGTGTGCCCGCAGCGGTTCTCCATTGGTAAGTTCCAAAAGTCATGTTTGAGTTAAGACCTACGCGCGTCCTTAATTGGTTACCTGTAGAAATATAACCCGAAGGCGTTGTTATTCCCGTGTTTGAGTACGTGCCGAATATAGTAGTTCCTGACGCTAAAGGTGAGGAAATGATTATAGGGGTTAATGTACTAGACGCACCCGTTCCCGCTGGGTTTACTGCTTGAATGTAAGGGGTAAATGTTCTAGGTGTCGGTACGTATTGCCCTACTTGGCTATTGAATATGTTCGGCTGTACGGGGTTAGCGTTAGGGTTAAAGAAACTTACTTCATAGGTAACGTTAAACTTAAATTCGTAAGACTGCGAGGCGTTCGGGTCTACGTCTGTAGGCGCAGTATAGATACCTGTAACAGGGTTAAAAATGTTTTGTAAGTCAAGTGTTTCAGTCCACGCCGTTAAGTTCTCAAAGAACGCCACAAAGTTACCACTTGTCGGTTGGCTATAGTTAGTTATGTGCGCAGTGTTCGCCTTAACCTTGTAGTCAGTCCAGTCTATTTGGTTTGCTTCGCCGTTGTAAGGAATAATTAGTTTGTCAAAGCGTGCGTCTTGTAGCCCCGCCCATTCGTAAGTAAAGCCAGCATTTGCAAATATTCTATCAAAGTACGTCTTCGCGTAGATAGCGGGCTTAAATTGATTGGCGTTGTAGCTATTAGATCCAGCATTTGCGTAAGGCATAACGTATTTAAACCCGTTTGCTTCCGTGTTTGTAAAGGTCGAAACAATTACGCCTGAGTTTGTAAAGTGGTTAAGGTCGCTAAAGTCTAGGTCTGAAAGTTCAGCGTTTGTAATAGACGTAAATAGTTCGGCCTTTGTGTCTTTTATTAACACCTCATAGTTAACAACTTGCTCATGGGCGTCGGTGCTTTGTGACTTGTTAACCGAAATGAGTTGAAGTATCGCGTCTTCTAAAATGATTACGTCGTTCTGTAGGACCTGGCAATAGGTAAGTTTACTAACGTCGAACGTACCCGCTTGAATGTTTACGTCGTAGTAATGGTTAAGGATGCGGTTGTTATTGTCGGTCGAAGGTAGTACGATAGTCTTTGAAAATGTACCTGTGCGCTTAGTTATGTCGCGTATTTCCCCAACTGAGAAAGTCAAAGGCACGTTTACGTCTGGCCTAACGTCTAGAACCCCGCCTAGAACTTCGTCGGTGGTTAATGTCTTTAAGAATGAAGTACAGCAGTTAGGCGCTTCGAAAACACCGCCGTCTGTTATTACTCTATTTTGAAACGTGCCTACTTGTCCGCTTACGCTAGTAGTCCCTTGTAATACAATTTTAACCATTGATATTGTCGTTATTTGCTAGTTTGACTACTATAGTGTATTTGATTAGGTTCTTGTTGCGTTGTCTAAAGACTTCGTAGTTATTCGTGGTTAAGATTACAGGCACATAGGGTTCGCTTGTTACATCGTCGCAGTCATAGATAGCGCGCTTCATGTAGCATTGTGGCGAAGTAAGTAACTGCTCGAAGTACTGGCTCATGTCGTCGTTCATCCAGTTGGTCGTAAGTTCTAGCGTTTTGGTTGCACTTACAAAGTAGGTATTGAATCCGTATTCGTGTGGGTTGTATTTCCATTCACCCGCCTGAACGTAGCCCTGAACGTCTTTGTTGTATTCGTCACGTTGCACGTCACCACGTTCGTAAGCTTTAAGCTGAAAGGCAAAGCTAGACATAGAGCCCATGCGATCAAGAAAAACTAGGTCGTATTCAGTAATAGAAATACGGCGGTCTAAGTCTACGCGGTATTCTATCGAGTCTTGCCCAGAGTCTTCGTAGTAGAACGTGTAATAGGTTGTGTCGGGTTTGATTAGTGGTAACGTTCCTACAATAGGCGTAAGCGTTCCTAAGTTGTTAGGACCTACAGCAATACCCGTAATGCTCGACAATGCACTTAAGGTTTTTGAGAAAGTTTCACCTTGCGAGTTGGTAAAAATGATTTTCTTGTTTGGTTTTGGTTTAGCGTTTAACCAAATGTCCTGAGCAAGTGTAGCGTAGTAGTTCGTCTTTGGTTGGTCTGTAAGCCATAGCTTCGTAGCTGAGTTAAGCGTGTAGTCTGTAGCGTCGTAGTTCGGGAAGTTAACCCACTTGAAAGCCCCGTTGAATACTTGGCCACTTAAGTCCGTTATTCCATAGGTTACTATTTTGCGGTTGTCCGCATAGGTAACCGAGCCGTCTATATTGGCATTTGTAACACTTGCCCAAGCCACGCCTATTTCAAACCAAGTACCACTAGAAGCGGTAACAGAATGTAAGCCTTCGACTAGCGGGTTAGCCGTACCGCCGTCAGCTTGTAATATATTCACTTGGTCGCCTACCAGAAACGTGTTAGTAACGTTAATACGGACGTTGCCGCCTGAGTTGGTTAGGGATGAGGTGTAGGTAAATTCTGCTAGGTATTCTTCGCCTACTTCTAGGGTGTAGTTAAAGAAGCAATTTATAGCCGCATAGTCCGTTGTTACGCTGGGTTCGAAGTCAAACAAGACGTAAGAATTTAAGAACCTACTTAGGTCTAGTTCGCCTAGTCCGTCATTGATACGCGGTAATGCTTTGAAACGTCCTATTCTAATCGAGCCGTCGTACACGTCAAAGATATACTTGAAGCCTGTAAGGTTCTTGTTCGTTGAGTCTATTAGGTACTTAATCGGGTTGTAAGCGGGTGTAAAGCTTTGGGGTTGTGCTATTATAGTTTGTGCCATAACAATATTATTTTAAGTCCGTGTTTAATTAGAAAGCGAAGTAGGCGTCGTCGGTGAAGTATTGTTCTTTTATGTAGGTCGTCGCGTACCTAGTTGCGTCGAGCGCATCGTCGTAAAGCTTGACGGGTTCGTCCGTTATTGTGTCGCCTATCTTTTTCCATTTGTAGTTTTGGTATTCCTTCTTTAGGTATTCGTTTTCAAGACAGAACACCCCGAATGTCTTAACGTTGTCGATACCTTTCTTTACGACCTTGTTTGCGTTTAGGACATTGTAGCCCGCTTGGTTCATTTCGGCAATGATTTCAGGGCGTGCGTAGTCGGCTATTATTTCGACTTCCTTTTCTATGTTTAGTTCAGCTAGTCGGTCAATTAGGTTTGAGGTTGTTAGGTAGCTTTCGTATATAACGGGTTCTATGAATATGTCTTTTTCGTGCCAGTAGACGCGCATTAAAGCCGTCGGGTGGTTATATCCAAAGTCACAGCCATAGACGAACTGAGTAAAGCGTGCGGGCCTGTGCGGTAAGAATGTAAAGTTTGAGTAGATATTGGACTTACTTATAGCCTTTTCACCTAGCGCGTAAATTTGATAAAGGGCTTCGTCCGTTCTTTTGAGGTCTTCAATCTGTCGTTTGATACTATCAGGCAAAAACGGGTTGTCGCGGTATGTGGACTTTATTAGAATGCTTTCGTCTTTTGGTAGGTCGTAAAGCCAGCTTGTCGAGTCTGAGGGGTTGTAGTCAAAGATTAGCTTTTGTTCTGTCCTCATGTTTAACTGCGTGAAGTCGTCGTAAAATAGTTCGTTCGCCTCGTTACACCAGGCCAGGTTGCGCTTACGCCCTCGAATCTTTTGTTCGTCGTCCACACTAAAGAACTCAACCATAGATCCATTTGGAAAGGTGTAGATATGTTCGCTCATGTTATGGCTAGCCTTGTCGTATATACCTAACTCTTTAAGCACCTCGAAGAAGTCACGCATAGCCGTAGCCCTAAGCGCTGGGAATGTCTTACGAATTATTGAAACGACCACGCCTTTATTCTGTAGGCAATAGACTAGAATAAGCTGACAAAGTGAGTAGGTCTTACTTGAACGGCTGCCACCCTCGTTAATGATAAAACGCGCCTCGTTATTGTAAAGCGCGTCGTAGTTACGTTCAAAGACTATTGTACTCTTTAGTTCCATGTTACTCTAGTTCTTTGGTGTCAGGTCGAATAATGCTTATTTTGATTTCGTTTATGTTTTCGCCGTTCGAGGTTACGTCCGTCTTTTCGGTTAACGCATTTAGTCGGGCTACGATATTCTGTTGATATTGCCCAACAAGCGCCCCTTCGACTTGGTCGTTTCGAATTTCTTCTTTAATACGCGTAACGATAGTTACAAACGCGTCGAACCCTTCCCCTATGCCATACCAATAGCGGTTAATGTCAGTCCCTTGTTTATTGCAGAATGTCTTAAACCCGTCTATAGTTAACGGGGGAACATGTTCTTCATATAGGACGCCTTTATTTGTGGCTTTGGGTACTTTTCGAGTACGTCCTTTGGTTTCTATTGCGTATTGCTCAAATAGGCTATATAGTTCTTCTGGGTCTTTTATGTTTCTAGGTCTTGCCATTGTTCGTCTTTTTATAGTGGTCTAGAAATTCGTCTTCTGTTATGTACTCTAAACATAGGAGTCCGTCGGCGTCTGTTAAGTAAATAATCATGTGCGCGCCTTCACTTTGTAATTGGTTTAAAATTACGTGTGCGGTGTCAACCATGTCTTTGCCATAGTCAAGAATTGCGTACTTCATTTTTAAGGCTTTTAACGTAGGCTTTCATAGCTTCGCGGGCGTGTGTTTCCCAAACTCGGTTACAAACGGCGTAGCGCTGGCTTTCGTCAGGGAATGCGCCTACACTTTCTTCGTCACTCATGCAACGATTAATGAAGGTGTCTTTCTTTTCTCCTTTAATTGGCTGTGGCATTTGTTTTGCGTTTACGTGTTTTTGTAGCGGGTTTCTTGCGTACTGGCTTCGGTTCGATAGCCTGAGGTTCTTCGACTGCGTCCGACTCCTTAACTTCTTGGTCTATTCCTGTGTAAGAAATAGTCGATTTCTCGAATAAATAACCTAGTCCGATAGTATTGTAGTAGCTAAAACGCTTCGGGTCTATCTTATCTACTTCTACTTTGCGTTGTCCTAGAATTGAGTCGTAGGTAATTATTGTCTTACCTTTGTATTCTTCTTTAATTTTCATCTTGTTTCGTGTTTAGTTCTTCGTCTAGACGGCCTAAAATGAGCGCAACTGCACCAACCCCTAGAACTTTTAGATAAATTGTGTCACCTTCATAGGCCAAAGCTATGCCAGCTGCCATGAAAGACAGCGTAGAAACGACGTATAGTAATTTATAGGTGTTCATAACTATATTGAATTTTTTTGATTTTATGTTTTAAGTCCCTGATCATGTAATGAGCTGACGTTCGGCTGACGTTAAAGTAGTCGGCCATAGCTTCGGCGGTCTGTTTCTTTAGGTCAAAGTAGACTTTTGCTATTTGCTTTTCAACAGGGTTCGTTATTTCGTCGCGGTATTTCTGAATGCACCACATTTTGAAGTTAAATTCGTTTTCGAAACGTATCTTTTCTAGCACTTCGTCGTCTTCGGGTTCGTCTATTAGGTCGGGGTACTGGCTATTAATGTCGTCTTGTTTGTGGCTTAAAGACGTGTTCCAAATAATTTGATATTTAATTGTGTTTAGTAGGTAGCTTTTTACGCTATTTTCGTCCGTCTTTGCGTCGGGAATAGTCAAAACGTGCAAATAGGCGTTGTTTATACACGTGTCAGCGTTCAGCATCGAACAAACTAGCTTCTTACTATTGACATAACGAGTTAGGAAGTAATTTGCGTAGGCCCTTACTTCTTCGTAATTCTCGCTTACGTATCTGTCAAGCGTTCGCTTTAAACCATTGTAAGAACTCATTGTAAAATTGTGTTCGTTCCTGAGGGGCGCACAAACAACGGCGGTCGTATTGCCCTGTTACCCTGTTTTTAATCGTTTGCAACTTACATAAGTGCATTTTACTAAGCCTTTGCGGGTTCAAAATAGCTAGTATTGCGTTTATTTCTAGTAATTCAGCCTCGTTAAGCATAAGTCAACAATATAAGACAATAAAGAAACAAGGCACGCGGTAAGAAATTCACCGCTTAAAGCCCACGTAGTCCAGAAACCCATACACTTAGGACACCCTAGCCCGTTGTGCAAATAGATTGTAAGGCGATTTAAAGGCACTTCAGTAAAGATGCGGTCTATCAAGTCTTGTAATGGCTCAAAGTTCGTTAGAAACCAAGCTAAAGCCGTGTAAAGTATTATTTCCATATGGTTAATTTCTAAACAAATATATGTTTAATTTTCAAACAATTAATATTTTAAACAAAAAAGCCCCTTTTTACGGGGGCTAGTTACTAGTGTAGGTGTTTATATAAATACTCGTCTAGTTTAATGAGGGTTGAAAGGGCTACGTCTTTGCAGTCTAAGAAATTGTTTATTTGGAAATGGTGAAACTTGCCAGTCCGTTCTTTTATTTCGGTTACTATTTGGTTTCTTGTCCGTGTTTTCAACAATTCCTTCAGCCCACGCCTTAGCGCTTCGTCTTGAATAAACATGATCATGCTTTAAAAGGGTAAATCGTCGTTTGAAACTAGGGGCGCAGTTTGTGGGGCTACGTATGGTTCAGAAAAAGACGCGCTGAAATAACTATTTCCGTTACTAGACGTCTTAACCCAAAGTGCTACTTCCATTTCTTTGCCGTTTACGTTCACTTTTCCCCTGTAGTCAGGTTGGTTAGCGCTCGTTTTTTTGTCGTTCTTAAAAATTGCGCCCGTGTTTGTTTTGTTTTCCATGTTATTTTTAGTTAAAGTTACAAAATATTGAGTAGATTATTAGCATTAAACCTACTGCAAGAATAGCCATAGTGCCATAAGCAGCCATTTCTTCTCGTCTGTCGTCTTTGTTTAGTTTCATTGTTCTTGTTGTTTTTTAATTACTGACTCATAAAGATGAAATAAAGGTATAATGTAAATTACAATTGCTATATTCACCATAATTGAAAATAAAGTATCGCAATTTTCTTCAAGTGTACTTTGAGCAGTATAATTCCATCCAAAATATGAATTGTAAATAACCCAGTATAACAAGCTCAGTTGAATAATTGCTTTAGCTAATTTAATTTTCTTCATTGTTCTTGTTGTTTAAAGGTTTTAACTTCGTCTTTTAGTCGTTCTACGTACAAAGTCGCGTCCATGAGTTCATCCTATAGGTGTGTAAGCCATTCTAAGGCGCTCAGGTCGTTTCTTTCAAGCGTTGTGTTATACTTCATTATTCCGAGTTTCGAACGTTCGTTGAAGCGGGCCAAAACACGTAATACTATTTTGTCTTCTATTTGCTGTTGCATATGTTTTTTATTTCTTGTTCAACGTTCAACCAATATATTTTTTTAAATATGCCGCAATTATAGTATATGTCTTTAACTGCAATTAATGCGCATTTTTCGGCTATTTCTTGATAAGGTTCATCGTACTTATCATTTGTATCAAAGTCGTATCTTGCAACTATTCTAAAATAACTTTCAATTATTTCAAATGCTTTTTCTTTTGGTGTCATAAAAAATTGTAAAGGGTTTCGTAATACTCGCGGCATAGTTCGACGCGTTCTTTAATTTGTTCTATTACTTCGTCGTCACGTTCGACCTCAAAGACTTTCACACGGCGGTTATCGGGAATATGGTCGAAGTTGTGGCGTTTCTGTACTTCGTCTATAAGATCCAAACTTTCTTCTAAAAGGTTAGCGTTCCAGTGCGCGCGTCTTATTTCGTCCTGTACCATGTCTAGCGGTGTATTGACTAGGCAGTAAACTAGTAAACTTTTTTGTTTACCTGTGAGCCACATATAGCCCTGTAATTGATAGTAATAGTCTTTAGTCGGTATTTCTGTAGCAAAGAACGGGAATGTCGTAGCGTCCCAAGAACTTTTAACGTCTAGAAGTACGTCGTTCGTGTTTACGTCGGGCGTACCCGTTACCCAGTCGTTACTGAAATGTTCGTCGTTCTTTAAGATGAAGCCTAACTCTAGGACCTCGCTAGCTAGTTTAATACTTTCGTCTTCTACTAGGTTACCTTTGTCGGTGTAACGTGAGTTAAACGTCTTGACTATTCCGTATTTTGCTAGTAGAACTTGTTCTTCTACGTAGGTCTTAGCCGTTTGGCTTAGTATTTCGCTTTTTGAACGCGGTGACGTCATTACTTTACCAAGTGCCGAGCATCGAACTTTAAAAGCAGTCATAGGGCTTCGAGCATTTCGGTTTGTGACTCAGTCAAAGTGAAGCTTGAAGTTATCTTTTCCTTAGTTACCTTACCTTCTACAATAGCTTTACACGCGTCTTGAAAGCGTTTGTTATCAATAGCGGGTAATTTCTTTACTTGTTCACCGCTTGCGTCCGTGTCTTTGTCGGTAACTAGTCCTAAAGCCGAACTGAGGGCGTAACGTCGAACGTAAGTAATAGCAGACCCCATAACTTGAAAGTCGTTCATGCCTTTGAGTTGTACGCCTTGCGGTATTGCCGTAGTGCTTTCGATAGTTTCGCCGCTTTCTACGTGGAAAATGCACGTTACTAAGTCTGTGCCGTTAATTAACTGAGTAAAGCCTAGCCCGTGTTTCTTTAGTAGCGGGTTAATCTTGTCGAAAATAGCGGGTAAGTCGGCGTAAGAATAGCCGAACCCCTGAGTTCCTTTGTGAATTACAGGTACTTCTTGTTGGAAATTAGCCAACGCTTTAAATAAATTTTTCATAGCTTGTTTTTTAATGTTATTTAGATGCAAATATAATCTTTATTTTAATTCCTTGCACTTTTCCTTATATTTTTTTATCAATTCTTTCAACTCTTCAACACTCCAGCGCTTCGTTAGGTGTGCGCGTGCTTGCAATTCTATTAATCTATCCGCGCCTATTCGTTGCTGTATTCCTATTTGATAGTTTAACAGGTTGCCCGACAAGAAAGTGTTGCAGTGTTCACATTGTAGGTGACAATTTTCTTCGTCAAACCTTACGTTTGAATGTCCGCCCTGACTAAAATAGTGCCCGCAATTTTTTTTCTTTGGTTCTTTACCGCATGAAATACACGGCTTACCCTGATCCCTTAGGCGTATGTATGTATTGAATACTTTTTGTGCTTCTTTAAGCCAGTCTGAGTTCGTTTTTATTTCGTTCTTAAGCTTGGCCTTCGTCTTTTTCCATTCCTTAGCCTTGACTTCTTCTACAAACGCTTTAATACATTCGTCTTTTAGGCAGTATTTTTGATTGAATTTAATAGGCTCGAACTTGTCTTTACAATTACGGCATCTAGGCATTACGTAGAAATTTTAAGGCTTGGTTTTTATTCTTAAAGTGGTGTACTACAAACTTTCGTTCTGTAAAGTCGTATCGCACGGCTCGTAGTTCACGCAACATTCGCGTTCGTGTGCATCTTTTACAACTAAATAGTTTACCTTTTCGTTCTGGTCGTCCGTATTCGCGTCGGTTTTCGTCGTAGCTAGTAAGGGGTTTAAACTTGAAACAGGTAAAGCATTGTATTTTGTCATTGTTCATTATATGTTTTTGCGTATATTTTCGTTTATATTCGTCTTTTTATATGCTTAGGTGTATAGTTAAAGGTCTATGTCTTTAAACTTTAGTTCGTTTTTTAGTTCTTGGTAGGCTACTCGCAGTTCAGCGTTTCGTCTAGCTAGTTGGTTAAGTTCTCGGTTCAGGCCTTTTATTTCGTTTTCCATTTCGATTATTACTAGTTCTGTTTTTAGAAGTTGTTCTTCGCTTTCTTTGCTTCCTTCTATGTAGTCCTTTGCGTCTGGTTTGTCCTTTTCTAGCTTTTCGCGTACGTTTTTAATTCGTTCACGAACGCACCAAATAACGTTTTTAGCCCATAGTATTTTTAAGTCTAGATCCATTTTAAAATAGTTTTTGTTGGTTCGTGTGGTTCTTAATTCTTTGAATCGCTTTTTCGTAGTATTCGGCGTCAAGTTCACAAGCTGTTAAGTCGAAGCCATAGTCATGACAAGCTATTGCAATACTGCCTGATCCTAAATGTGTGTCGAGTATTTTGTCGCCTTGTTTTGCGTACTTGTCAAGAAGCCATTTGTAAAGTTTACTTGGTTTAGTAGTTGGGTGAAATTTTTCACCTTCCATTCCTATAAATCCACTATATGCAATAGTGCATTTTTTTAAAGATTGATTAAAAGAAGTCCAAGCAAGTTCTCCGTCAGAAAAAGAACAACCAGCAGCAACACATTTGTCCCAAAAAATCCAGCCCATTGATATAGGTAAATTTTCTGTCATATAATTCGCACCCCATACAATTTGATTTTTTGAAACTCTGAACAATTCTTGAAAGTATTCTTTTTTAGGTGTTTCGCTATCCCATTTTTTTATGGTTCTTTTTTTACTTTTTGTGTCCTTTTTTCTGCCAGCATTCATATTAACTGAAATACCATAAGGAGGGTCAACTATTGCCAAGTCAAAATAATTGTCAGGGTAGCGAGCCATTAACTGCATATTGTCCTCATTTGTAATTGTTATTTTATTAGTTACTTCCATTTTAAAAAGGTGTTTGTGTTTGTATTTCTTTTGGTCGGTGTTTACGTAGTGGGTCGACTCCGTACACTTCAAAGCCTAAACCTTTGTTGAAGTCAAGCATTACAGGTTCGTTTATAGGTGTGTGACGTCCGCCTGTTTCCATATCCTTAACTTTTTCGACGTTTACCCATGTTTTGAATTTCATTTCAGGGTGTTTAATTAGTCGGTGAATAACAAACATATCGTCACACCTATTTAAGAAACTTTTACCGCCTTCAATGTGGTCTTTCAAGGGTGCTTTAAGATGTCCTTTGTATTCGCCCTCAGTATATAAATTCCCATTACGTCCGCTTTCACTATTAGGGTGCGTGTTTATGTAAATAGTCATGCCTGTACTATTGACAAACTGACGTGCTTTATTCATAAATTCGTAATTCCCAGCAAATGACATTTCCCTATCTAGGCCCGTGAATGGATCAATAAGACCGACTTTAGCCCCGCTTTGCTTAAATAGTTCTAGTATGTCTTCGGGTTTGTATAGTTTTGAGTTGTCTATGAATGTAAAGTATTGTTCTAAGTATGCAACGTCACCGCTAATTTGCGAATGGCTTAATTCCCTGAATGGCTTACCCCTGTACATTTGCACCATGTCGCGCAATATTTGGCCCTTTTGGTTTTCACCCGACCAAATGCAAAAGGTTAAGTCATGTTTAAGGGCTAACGCTAGGAAGTACCAATTTATGAAGTACGTCTTACCAACGTTGTCATGTCCTAAAATAATATTCAGTTGTTTAGGTTTAAATTTTAAGTGTTCGTCTAGGTAGCAGTCAAGCCCTAGACCTTGTTTTATTTTGCCGTCTCTTACGTCTAGTAAGTACTGCAACGCGTCACCTTGTTTTGTTAGCATATTCAAGTTCTCTTTTGCGCATATTGTATGCTATTTGTTCGCCGTCTGTCATGTCTTCGTAACGCTTTTCCTTTTTGCTTTCGTCTTTAGGTAGGTAAGTTAAGGTGTTGGCTAGTGACATTTTCCAATTTACAATTTTACTCATTTTACCTTTTCGGTTAATACTCCAGTCGTTTACTACCCAACTTTCGTATTTCATCCTTACAGCTTCATGTAGTACGTCAGGCATTTTTTCTAAAGCATAAGCCATAAACACCTCTAAACTAGGTATAGTTTTAATATCATTATCATTAACACTATCATTATCGGCATTTTTGGTAAGCGCTGGCATATTTGGTATGCGGTCGCATGCAGTGGCATCCCAACGCTTCTTTGCGTTTTCGCTATTACGTTGTCGTATGCCTTCGTACTTTTCTAAGTCACGCTTTAAGGTTTGTTTAATTGGTTCGAATACGACCTCAGTAAATTGGTCGCTTTCTGGGTGTTGATCGTTTACGTATCTAAGTACGTGTTTAAACAATTTACCCGCCTGTTCGTCGTTTAGCTTCTCGATTGTATGTATTAAGTCAGCATACAATAGAAAACTTTTTTTGTCTTTTGCCATTAGTTGTTTGTTAAGCATAAAAAAACCCTCGCAAATCCGTAGGGTCTCACTTCTACTTCATTACAAGGGTTAATAATACCTTAGGGCTTTATTGTGTGAGACCAAGCCATGTACAAATATAACGTTTTATTCGGCTAAAAGTTGCGTCGGTTCTTCTTTTTTTCGTAAAAACCCATTTTAATACGTCTTTGCACCCGTTTAAACTGCTTGTAGTTTGATGCGTCTAGGACGTCTTGTCTTAAGTCGTACTCTTTAGGGCGTTTAAAAAACGTAGAATTGTACAAAAACTTTGCTTCGCCTAAATAGTCAGCTAGGCATTTCGTTTCTGCGACGTAGTCCGCGTCTTTGTAGCTTAACAACTCTTTGTGAACACGTAAGCCGTGAATAATTGTAGCATGGTTCTTACTAAAGATTTCGCCTATTTGCATAAGGTTTAAGCCAGCTTCCCTTAGTTCATTGAATAAGTAGTAGCGTTTAAACAAGACTTCGCGTCGTCTAGTCTTTTCCGTCAGTTGGTGTATTTCAATTAGTTCGTGTATTAAAGCTAGTCTACTCATAAAAATAGGTTTGTTTGGTTCGTGTGGTTTTTAATTCTTTGAATTGCTTTTTCGTAGTATTCAGAATCTAATTCACACGCAGTTAATTCAAATCCGTAATCATGGCAAGCAATAGCAATACTTCCTGAACCGAGATGAGTGTCAAGTATTTTATCGTTTGGCTTTGCGTATTTATCTAAAATCCATTTGTAAAGTGCAACGGGTTTTTGTGTTGGGTGTATTCTATTTACCTGGCTTGGGTGTTTATCGTATTTTTTAGCACTTGAAGTAAAAGAAGCCCACGCCATTTCGAATTGCGCAAATGTAACTTCTTCTGAAAAGCCTTTATCCCAAAGCAACCAGCAAGGGGATGGCTTTAAGTATTCAGTCATATAATTACCACCCCATATAATTTGATTTTGCGAAACCCTAAATAATTCATTAAAATATTTTTCACTTGGTATTTCGATATCACCGCCAGCAAATTTATGGTAATTACTTTTTTTATCTCCTTTTCTTCGACCCATTGAAACATTTATGTTAATTCCATAAGGTGGGTCAACTATCGCAAGTTCAAAATACTTGTCAGGGTAACGAGACATTAACTGCATATTGTCCTCGTTTGTAATTGTTATTTTGTCGGTTACGTTCATATTTCCGTTAGTTTAAATTTACCGCTTTCGTAATTGCCTGTACTTAGTAGTTCGTGTTTTGCGTAGTAGGCTAGGCTTCTAGAATAAAACCGCCATTCTTGAACGGGTCTAGATCCGATATAATAGGTAAGTAAGTATTTCATTTTTCAAAGGTTTCGTTATATAGTTGTTCAATAGACCAACCGCTTTGGCCTGAGTGCGCTTTCATGGCTACAATAGACCCGAAGCTTAGTAGGTTTTGTTTGTCTAGTTCTTTGGCTTGGTTTAGAACATTAGATAATTGATTAAGCATTTCATTAATTGAAATATTACCTTTTGCTTTTTCTATTTCTAATCGCATTGATTGTTCTGCATACCATTCTACTGCAGTCATAGTATTTCAGCTTTATAGTTCCAAAAATTAACAAGATTTTCTTCAATTGGTTCTATATCATCCTTATCAGTATATTGAAAATCATATGCTGTAAACATTCCACGATTGTCAACTTCACCATAACACCAAGTCCCGCCTTTAGGTTTAGATGAGTCTTTTACCCATATTCTTATTTTAGTCGACTCTTTCATATTTCTTGCATTTTAATTTCACAAATTCGGTCGTACAATTCGAAGTTAAAGCTGTCCCAGTACCTAGAAAGTCTATAGTCCCTAAATGAACCAATAATTCCCGTCGGTGTGGTAGTCTTCGTCTTCGTGGCATCGGTTGGCGAAGTCATGAAATTCGTCGTTTGCACGTCGAAGAAGTTCGTCCAGTGCTTCGTCGGCTTCGTCGATTGTGATTGTTGGCTCGAAGTTTGTGCTTTCGATTTTCCAATTTTGTTTGTCGTTGATTTTGTCATAGTTGTAAAAGATTTCTACTACGCCTATAAGTTCGTCGTCTGAGGCGCGGTAAATTAAAATGTCTAGTGAACGGCTATAGGTACTGCCGTCGCCTTCTTCAAAGTAAAATTTATTTTCCATATTTTCTAGTATATACTCCTTGTGCATACTTTACCCAATCCCCTTTGAGTTCATAGTTAGGTTTTATTTCAGTTTGTGGGTTCTTAACTTCCGTGTCTAAAACGGGCGGTGTGTTGGTTGAAACAAGCCATACAAACACGGATGATATCGGAATAAAGAAAATTAAGATGTGACGGAAAAAGTCTTTGTCATAGTCAGGGAGTTCTCTCCACTCTTGGATGATTGCTTTCATTATTTGTTAGTTATGTGGTTAATTAATTCGTTTACTTCTTGCCAAACTGCATAGTGTCTTTTAGTGACTGCGTGCAGATTGCCGTTTGCATCTCGTGCTTCTAAGTACTCTTCCCAAAGCTGACGCTCACGAGCTTGAATAAATTGAATGATTTCTGTTGTTTTCATAGCGTTTGTTTAAATGTTTAAAAGATGCTCGTCTTTCCGAGCCGTCAACCCTGTACGAATACTGTGGGATTTTTCTTTTTAATTATTTTATTTTAGTGTCTAATTTAAAATGAAAAAAGCTATCTACTATTTTACTTTCGTTCATTGTACAAGAAACAAGTAAAGAAGCAGTTCCGTTTTTTAATGTTTCTGGCTCAATGTTTTTTACCGTAAACTTGAAACCTTGTTTTTTAAAAGTGTCTCCTATTTTTAAATCTTGTGCTTTCATAGCGTTTTTGTTAATTGGTTATATGCAAATATATATACTATTTGCAACCTACCAAACTTTTTAACAATTTTTTTTCACATTTTTTTAGATTTGTAGTATTTACAAGGGTTACAGACTCAAACTTTTTTTTGGTGTTTAAGGTTTTACCCTGATTTTGTGGCAACATTTGTCAGGTTTTACCCTTATTTTATACATAAGGCATCTGTCGTGTATAGATTTTGGCGTTTTGTTTACATAAGATTGGTAAGTAAACACTATAAAGTCGGTTAATTACCGATTATGTCCAGTTTTTTCAACTATAAAGTGGACAAATAGTAAATTATTTTTAACCTAAAAGTTGACAAAACAAAAAAGCCACCCCCGAAGGAATGGCTTCAAAACAAGACTATGAATGAATAGCGTAAAGTTATTTAAAAAAGTATTCGTTAATTGACTTTGTTAATAACCCATAGTTAAAATGAATAAACCCCGAACGTCCTAGCTGAAAGTTTGTAGCTACCCAATTAGAAGACGGGCTAAACGCTGGGTAATTGTAGTATTTAAATACGTCGCTAGTTGCTGAGTCAAATAAATATAGGTGTGAGTCTCCCTTTTCGAAAATAATTTCGTAGCCTTTATTAAGAAGTTGTTGGGTGTTTAAATAGCCTACTATCTTATTTACTTGGTTCGGGTCTATTTTAGCCTTAAAGCCGTGTTTTAAATTGTGTGTGTCCTTACCATGAGTAGAAACAAAGCAGTAATTACCGACTAGTTCCCAGTCTATGAACGACGTTTGGTTAATTATTTGAACGTTTTTTAGTTTCGTGTTTATGTAGGACTTAACGGCTTGGTTCACGAAGTACGCAAAGTCGCCCGCATGGTTGTCGTTACAGACGTTACGCATTACTATAAGTTCATAGTGTGGGGCTAGAGCTTCTAAAAGACGAACCTTAAACATAAAGGCCACGTCGAACGCTTCCTGATTACTCATGTTCTGAGGCAACGAATGGCCACCCCTAGTAGTGTTACCATTAAACCCGTCTAGAAAGTCGCCTAGATCCGAAATATAAAGTACCTTACTTTCTTGTTTGGCTAGGGTGAAGTTCACCATTTCAGTAAGTCTGTAGAAAAGTATAGTTTTGTCCCATTCTGTTTCGTACATATTACGTCCTTTGTCGCTGGCGTCCATTCCTACGTGTACGTCAGTAAATACTAGTTTGTCAAACTCGCCTTTATAGTCCTTCTTTTTAACCTTAGTTACTTCAATCTTAGGAACGTCAGTAAACAACTTTTCGAAGTCGACTTTATTAACGTCGAACTCATTACCGAAATTTGGGTTCTTAAAAAAAAGGCTAGCGTCTTTATTTTTGAGCCAGCCATGCTTAACGTCTTTGTCGTCAAGTCCTAAAATATTCGCTTGGTTTTTAATTGCCCTGTACTGAGCCACTATTTCGAACTCTTCTAGGGTTATTCTAGGTCTTATTTTACTCATAGAATTGTTTTAAAGTTACGTAACAGGTAAGTCGTGAACATTCCTATTACAAAACCCAAAACTAACAATAAAATATTAGGCTTTGCACTTTCACGTTTCGCGGTTTTCCATTTGACGACCTCAACTTTTTCTATCATTTTAAGCGTATCGCGTTTTAGTTTGTATTCAATACGTGTTTCTAACCTCGTTTTAGGCACGAAAGAACGCTTGTAACGCACGATTGTATCTTTTTGGACTAATACCCTTTCAAAGTATATAGAGTCGTTTAAAACGTACGGAATTGAGTCGACAGAAGTTATTCGGATTGTGTCCGCTATTTCGTCGCATCGGTAACCCTTTTTAATTGCACGGCGCAAATGGTAGTTAGCTGAACACGAACTAAGAATAAGTATTAAAACTAATACCTTAAAATTCATTAATGAGGCAATACGTGACATATTTCTGAGGTTTAACTAAACGAATAATAGTTTTATACTTGGTGACGTTGTTTACTACTTGGCAACCCGCCGACCACCAACCGACTATATTACTAGTAGGCCTACTTAAGTCGTACGTGTTTGGGTGAAAGTTAATACCGAAATAGCCCGTGTCTAAAATGCCTTGTTCTTCGCTCGAAGTATCTTTGTCGGTGTCTCTGTAGACTTGAACAGGTGCGCCAAGTTGCAGTAACGCGTCGACTTTGCCGTTATGTTTTCCGTATTTCCAAACGTCGTAATACCATTGTTCAGACTTAAGGACCGCTGCGCCTTTCTTATTAACCTTTTCAAATTGCTTTAAGGTAGGCGTTCCAGCGTTTGTAGTGGCGCTAGTAACCTCGATAAATTGACTGCCTTTAAATAGGTAAATTTTGTCGTCGAATGCGTTCGGGTTGTCTTCTTTAGAACGAACACCAAGTAACCAATAGCCAGACGGAATACTTTTAAAAGACGAAAGGCTCTTAACCTTTTCTAGCAGTTCTTTGTCTGTGTAGGGTCTTACCATTTGTCCAGTTTTTTGTCCGTTTTACTGGACATTTTAAGTGTTTTACACCTTAATTAAGTAAATAACCCCGCCAACTTTAGACGGGGGCTTTTCGGTTCAATCGGTTTACTCAACCAATAACTTGCACCGTCAGTTATTTTAAGTCTTCTAGTTGCTCTTTGCTACGACGTACAAACTTTAGGAACTTGTCCCAAACGTTTACACCAGTAACAGAAAAATAGCTTTCGTTTATGCTTTTGATTTCTGTAAAAACACAGAAGAAAGTAAACATTTTCGTTAACACTAAATCAATAGCTATAAAGTGGCCTAGAATATCAGCGACTACAAACTTTTCTAAAAGGAATATAAATACAATAGCGCCAGAATAAAGAAGGCTTTTGCTAATTGTATGGCTTAAACGTCT
>Ga0181352_1000280_pt1 | contig 22415 bp, 25 predicted proteins | sample Fa13VDMLBSN_FD_130103 | JGI IMG/M metagenome (GOLD analysis project Ga0181352, IMG submission 130103) | Freshwater viral communities from Lake Michigan, USA - Fa13.VD.MLB.S.N | ecosystem: Environmental > Aquatic > Freshwater > Lake | place: USA: Michigan | collected 2013-09-23 | reverse complement strand
TTGAAACCAAAAACAAACACCCCCTTGTTTTTCAACCCAATCTCTCGTTGCGTACGCTTCTGCTTTTGGAAGTGTTACGCACTTTTTTTCTTTGTCAACTTCCCAGCAGATATTTACGCGTATATAGGGCTCTTTGTATTTTTTCACGTCAGTAGTCCCAACGCACGCGCGGCTTTCCTTCCCTGATGCCAAGGTGAACAAATCCTTTGGGGGCACCGTATCCTAGCGAATAGGGCCATTTGGCATCGCACCAGCTCTGCACCGTGTACGTGTCAATTCCTTCTACGTAAAAATCAATAGCCCCCTTGGAAGGAGCGTCGTAGGTGTGTTCACTATTTTTGGCGCCACCCACTTGTGTGTTGATGGGCTCTGGCCTGGAAGCACTAGTGATAATGAGTGGTTTGTTACCAAAGTTGGTCCGCACCTTTTCCAAGAAAAGACATAGTTCTTTTGCTGTGTCGCATTGATATTGTTTGGTAAAACGACGCTTTTCCTGATTAAGAGTCAGTTCGCCATACGTGATATGAGGCGTAATTTTGTAACTGAATGGGCTCCAGGGATTGAAATTATTGTTGTGTGGATCTTTACTATCTTGCTTGCCGCCGCTATTTTGTAACTGGCGGTCCATAATCTGAATCAATTTTGTACTGTAATCAGGGTCAGTGGCATAACCCTCTTTAACTAAAAGCTGTGCACACTCGTTACGTGATGTAGCTCTATTAACGCCTTTAAAACGCCCAAAGTCTTTGTACCAACGGTCAACAAGATAGTGGACACACGTTGTTAAATCTGGGAAATCAATAAAGCCGGCCTGAATAGTAATCCATTTGCCATTGATGAATTCCTGTGTGTTAACTGTAGAGCCAGATCCCTTTAGTCCAAACGCGTTCCAAGTACCAGAGAAGTGTTTCCCCCAGCCTGATTCAAGTGCCCACTGTGCACAAACGCATTCGGGAAATTTTGCTCCCGCCTCTTTTGCGGCTGCGTATACACCTTCCCACGTATTGGAATGAGTGGGCAAAGGAGTTGGCTTGGCTCGATATTTAAGCTCAAAAGTCTCCAGGACAGAAGGATGAATCTGCCCTTGGAGCCACTCCCAGGCATCAATCTGATGCTGTTCTTTCTTAAAGAATTCTGCAGCGTCTGTGAGCTTAATTGACATATCGACCCGAGTCTTTTGTCAACTCTAGGTCAGGTCAATAATCACACAGGTTCGGACTCCTGTACTTCATCTTCTTCTGGTGCGTACTCCAGGGTATCCATTAATTGTTTCACCAGATCAATAGACATGGCAATTAAATTACCATCATTTGTAGTACGCGCAGATCCGTAAGAAGTAATGGCGGAAGCCAGTTCACTCTTTTTGCACGGCATAATACAAAGACAAAAATCTATTCTAAGGTTTTTCCGGCCAGCTAATGTCCCAGGGGAAGCCTTCTTGTTGTGGGATATTTCGTAAAAGCTGGCGATAATTTGCCCAGGCTTCCTGATTTACTGGGGAATCAATACACTGGGTCCAATCTGACTCAAGAAGTAATTGATTTCTTTTTACTCTGATTTCGTTTACTTTAGTGTTTGTTCGTTCTTTAATTTGTTCTGGTGTAGCGTTTTCAATTGTCCATGTCTCGAACCATTGCCCCTTTTTATCAGGAGCTGCAGAACGAATTAAATTTTGGGTGTGATTAATTTCTGGTGGTTCAGTTAATGTAACTGGACGCACGTTAAACATATCAACAACAGATTCATCAATGACATCTGGAAAACTAATGTGTTTATTTTCGTATTTTAAATCCGTAAGCGTATATGGATAGCGATCTACTTCGCCATCTTTGTTTAATCGGGCGTAAAACATAACTCTCCTGTCAGTTCAAAAAGCTGTTCTTTAATAACAGCATGGATAATGATTGACTTTGCTTGCTGTGCTTTATTTTCTTTTAAAAGATTGCACAAGTTGGCTTTAAAATCTTGCATATTAACATCTTCTTTGTATTCTATTTCAATTTTTTTAATTGCTCTTTCAAAATTATCAATATCAATTTGATAAGAAAAAATTTCTTCTTCTCGTGCTTCCAGGGCTTGCTTAAGAATGCTGACTTTTTTTGTTTGTGTCGTCATTGTGTAATCACATAAAAGCTAGAGAGCGACTTCCGTTCGAAGGCAGAGATCCTGGATCGGAATATTTTACACCAAAGCCAGTAGAGTCGTTCCAGGGATAAACCGCAACATAAGGACTTGTTGTGGAAGATACACCTACAAGGTCATTTGTTTTTGATACTGCTACAGTATAACTTGGTCCTGGCGGCAATGTGGATGGATTTGAAAATTTACTACCAAAACCGGTTGTTTGATCAAAAGCGTGTGCTTCAAGATACGGTGAATTTGTGCTAGATGTAAAAACAGTTTTACCACTGGCCGAAAACCGCAAGCCTGTTAAGCTTGCCATGAAACTTGTCGCATTATTGATTACTGTTCCCCAACCCCCAGCGAAATTAAGCGCTCGCAACCCACTTAGTGAACTAGAGGTTGAACCAATTGCAACAACCGTATCAGATGGGTGCCAATCATTCATATTCCACGAACCCGAGCCTTGAGAGCTTTCTGAGGCAGTGCCTAAGTTAACAGTAGTTGCAACCCAACCATCGGTCCATGGGTAAAAACGTGGGTTACCAATGCCACCTAAAACGTAATTACCAGCGTTACTAAATCTAAGATTGAGAGTAAGGCCGCCAACACCTGTGTTTTTTGTATTTACTTGATTTATGCTGGCCCCACTTGCTACGTGATAACGCCAAATACTTCCATCGCTTCCTGCAAATAATATGTAGTGATATCCCCCGCCAAATTCAGAAGGTTTTGTCGTAACTGAACCATATATGGTATCACTTGCAGGCCCCGTACTCTGCGTTATTCTTGCTCCAAAACCTGTAGCTTTTGACCAGGAGTAGAAAAACAGATTAGCACCAATTGAGGCGGTATTAGAAGGCCAAGCAATTACTGTTCCATCTGTTGTAAAAATTACAGAATTGTGCTGGACTGTTCCGCTGTCTGGTAGCGTACTTGGGTTGCTATATTTTGTTCCAAACCCACTTGCACGCGTAAAAGGATAAACGGTTATATATGGAGAGGAAGAATGGGTGACGGCAAGACAGCCATCATATTGTTGTTCTTTTTGAGAAGCTGCTAATAACTGTGTAGAAATTGGATCCATTTAGTTAGTGTAATTAGCTAAAAATGCACCGCGCCAACGTGTTCCGCCATTGTCAGTAACAAAAATAAACAAGCTAGTTTTACCAGCTGTCAATGTCGGCGCAATCCCTCCAGGCCACTCTACACCAGAAAACCATGTCACTGCTCCACTGTCATGCTGCAATTCAAGCGTAAAACAATAAGCGCGACTCGTAGGTACGTTGCTTGTCGTAAAAGTAGTGTTTGATGAAATGGTTTTTGTAAAATAATTCCCTGCACTACAGTCAACGTTGCTGGCAGCAATTGCCGTAATTCCGCTCCTATAAGATCCGGTAACATCAACAGTACTTGTATAAATACCGCCTGAAATCGTTTTGTTTGTAAGTGTTTGAGTGCCGGTGGCAAATACGTCTCCGCATCCAATATCATTTAATGTCCATGTTACGCTTGCGGAGCCATCAAAAGTTTTTGCAGTATTACCAATAGTAAATGTGCGTGCCGTTGTTAATGTTGCAGCAGAACCGGTAATATTAATTGCCCAATTACCAGTGGCGTTAGCGCCAATTGTGCTTGGTGCACCAATGGTGTTGTAGGAAATCGTAACGGCACCACTGCCATTAAACGTACTTCCTGAAACAACACCTGCTCCACCGTTGTTGAATGTTAATGCGTTTGTAGTATTTGCTGTAATCGTAATATCTGCAGATCCATTAAAAGAAGTGCCATTAATATTACGTGCCGTTTGAAATGTTGAGGCAGTGCTTGCATTTCCGGTAAGGTTTGCTGTAATTGTACCTGCGGCAAAATTACCAGAAGTATCTCTGACTACGACCTTATTTCCGGTGTTTGTAGATGTTGCATCAACAGCCCAAGTAACAGCACCGGATCCGTCATATGTACTGCCAGTTAAATAAGATCCGTTTGTAAGAGAAAAAGGATTTGCCGCTGTAATTGTAATATTTTGTGAACCATTAAAATCAGTGCCGTTGATTGTACGTGCGGTTTGTAATATTGTTGCAGTAGATGCGTTGCCACTCAAAGACGCTGTGATTGTACCCGCTGCAAAATTACCAGACGCGTCTCTCGCAACAACTTTACTTGCCGTGTTGGTAGTTGTTGCATCTACTGCCCATGTAGTTGCAAGTGATCCGTTAAAGCTGTCTCCTGTTAAGTAAGAACCGCGCGTAAGAGTATTTGTGGTATTGGCTGTGATTGTGATATCTCCAGTACCATTAAAACTAGTTCCATTAATATTGCGTGCCGTCTGCAAAGCCGTTGCAGATGCTGCATTACCTAGGATTGCAATATCCCATGTGCCAGATGCATTTGTGCCCGTGGTACTAGGAGCACCCAGTGTGTTGTAGGAAACAGTAATTGCGGCGCTACCATCATAGGTAATGCCTGTAGCGCTTCCCGTGCCGCTGTTGTTAAAAGTAACAGCATTAGCGGCCGTTGCGGGAATCGTAATATTGGCCGTACCATCAAATGCAACACCGTTAATGTTGCGTGCAGTTGCAAGTTTTGTTGCGGTTGCAGCATTTCCGCTTACGCTGATTCCCCAGGTACCAGTTGCATTGGAGCCAGAGATACTTGGAGAGCCAATTGTGTTGTAGGAAATTGTTCGAGCAACGCTTCCGTCAAATGTGGTTCCAGCAGTAGCGCCCGTTCCGCCTGCGTCAAAAGTGGCCGCATTAGTTGTACTACCACTAATCGTTATATTTGCAGAACCATCAAAACTAACACCGTTAATAGTACGTGCAGTCTGTAATGTGGTCGCAGTAGATGCGTTACCGGTTAATGGTCCTGTAAAGCCTGATGCAGTAACTGTCCCAGAAACATCAAACGCTGTTGCTGGATTTGTTTTATTAACACCAACTCTATTATTTGCAGCATCAATATAAAAAACACCGCTATCAATATTTACATTGCCGGAACTATCTACCAGGACACGTCCAACACCGCTTGTTGCAATACCAATCTGATTGGTTCCTGGAAAGTATAAACCTGTATCAACGTCCCCAATCGCAATAAGTCCAGGACTTGCGGCACTGCCGCTGCCAACAATTCCTGTGGTTACAGTAAGCGAGGCTAATGGGGATACTTCTGTAAAAGTACCTGTCGTAAATACTGCCGTTACACCGCTTACGTTTGTTCCTGTAAGGGTTGTAAAACGACCTGTATTACCAGTAATAACGGCGCCTGATACTTGTGTCGTGAAGACACCACTTACAAAATTAGCAGTGGTGCCAGTAAAAGTTACACCGCTTTGTGTTGTAAAACGAGAGGTTGTTCCCGTAACTGTTGTAAATAAACCGCTAACGCCCGTGACGGTAAGACCATAAACCCTGGTACCACCAATAACAACATCACCGGATACAGTCCCGGTAACTGTTAGGTTTCGTCCCAGATTTTCTGCAATACCTGAGACTGTTATATTGGCTTCCCCGATACCGTCTGTATAGGTAAGCGTATCAACCTTTAGAGTACCAAATGCCATTGTTTATTTTCTCCTTTTGATTACCAAGTTGATAATGCGGCCCGTTTCCAGGTATTTGTGTCGGTACAGACGTAGATATAATCACTGTCCCAGGTGATTTCACCTTTGGTGCCTGTAGCCGATGCACTAGCTGGCGTTTTTTCTTGGCCGATTTTTACATTTGCGTAGTATTGATCCAGGTAGGCGCGAAACTGCGTAAAGGTAATTTTACGATTACGCAGTGTTGGGTCAACTTCAAATACGTGAACAAGCGTCAGAATATCTTGGGTGTCAATATCCGCCCCATTAATGGATGGAAATTCACTAATCTTTCGGTTGCTCACGTACTTTTTACGCGCTCTTTTTATTCATTATAAAGGCAATTACTCAGCGCACTTTTACTTCAATCCGTGGCAAAAGGCTTGAAATGGCTGACCAACTCCATTGAATTCCTGTTACAATTCCACAAGAAAGGAGAATGACAAGGAGGAGTTCCGCAACAGTCAAGTTGCGACGTACATAAATGACTTGCGGTTGTGCAGGTGTCGCTGCTTGTTGTGCCAGGGTTTGCTGGATGGCTAACTGCCTAGCTCGCGCCTTAAGTTCTTCAAGCTGCTCAGGTGTTATTTCCGGTTGATTGGGAAAACGCACTGGCTGCTGACTGGGAGGAATTTGGTCTTCCATGGAAAACGCAAAAGATTTTCTCATACCTTAGCATTTAAAAAACAAGTTTGTTATGCAGTACGGAATACGTAAAGGTCTTGAAGACATTGCCCATGAACTAAAGGGAATCAAGACCGTTCTTTCTTCGTTGTGGCACAGCCGCTACGCAGACGGAGAGACAACAACACTGACTCCCGAGGCTTTTGCGGACGAATACATTTCGACAGAAGAATGCGGAAGACGCCTTGGCGTATCTGACCAAACGATTAGAAACTGGATTTCAATTGGACGAAAAACTCCAGAAAAAGGCTGGGTAGAGGGGGTCCATTACGTCAATGTATCTCCGGATCACAGAAAGAAAGCTTTGATCCGAATACCCTGGAACCGCTTGATCCAATCATTTGCAAAAAACAAAGAGATTGGTTTTTCTGATCTAAGAAGTGGCAATGCCTTATATGCGCCACGTCCCTTTGGGCGCTTGGAATAATGGCTCATCGCTTTCAAGGGGTCATTATCTCTTCTGTCTCAGTTGAGAACTACAAAGCAACGCTTCCTTCTTCCCTGGCCTTACAAGTCGAAATGTTCCTTCCCCCTGAAGGATCATTTGATGACGGTTGCCTCCAGCGCTATTTGGAAAATCTGCGGAACTATGAACAGGAAGATTTAAATTCCAACATGACCTTGGCAAATCGCTTGCGTTTGGCCTTTAAGGATATGCAAGTTGACACTATATGTGGCAAATTTCCCCAGGCGGAACTGCCTTTGAAAAGACGGTTACGTTGCGTTGCTGAATATCTTATCCGCTCAGGCGAATTCAACAAAGTTCGTGATGAAAACGGAAAGCTAGTTAAGAAAAGAGGAATTCTGGGCAAGCTTGTCGTCATGTACCAGCCAACGGAAAAACTTGTAGAATCGCTTCAACGACAAGGATTACTAGAAAAATGAACCGCCGCGAAAAATTAATCACTTCCGTGATTGGCCCAGGGCTGGATGAGACGCGCAGCAAAATGCTTGATGCCACCATGAAGCTTATCCTGGGCGATATGGGAGGACTTTATGTAAAGTTTTGGGAAGCAGAGGGTCCAGGTGTCATGTGTTTTCAGCCAAACTCAGATCGCACTATGTTTTATCTGACGCTAAAAGAGATTCATTCTGCACAGGAACAGGAAGAACAGGCAAACAACGGAGATCTGGCCGAGACGTTTCGTCGTATCTTGTCTGCTGCTCAAAAGATTGATCCACAGGAAAAAGCTGGTTACCTCATCAACGATGGCGCAGGCATTCGCTATTTGGAAATAGACTATAACGAACAGTCGGAAAAATAAAAATGACAGGATTTGCAACTGCAATTAGACGCGAGGATGCTGAGTTAATCACAAATCGTGATCTTGTCAATGCTGCCAATGCTGTAATGGGCGGTATTGATTTAGATGTGGCCAGCTCTGCGGTTGCAAATGAATACGTCGGTGCGCAAGAGTACTACACTCCATCGCAAGACGGCTTGAATGCACAACCTTGGTTTGGAAAAGTTTACCTCTTCCCTCCAAGTGGCTGCTACTTCTGGGATCAAAAGAACCAGCGGTGGAAAATGACACGGGCGTCATCCATGACACTTACCTCGTCTCATGCCGTTTGGTTTCGACGTTTATATCGCGAGTGGATTGCTGGTGAAGTAGAGCAAGGAATTTATTTCACCAACTGTCCTGACATGATTCGTTATGAACAAAAAATCTTTGATTTCCCGGTGTGCATTTTAAGAACTGCCCCAATCTTAATGCGGAACATCAAGGGGGAGGTAAAGCCACATAAAACTTGCACTTCTTTTGTCGTCTACCTCCCCCCTATAAATGACAGCACAGCAGCTATCGAACGTTTTGTAGAAATTTATTCGGAAAAGGGAAGAGTCATCTGTTAATTTCGGTATACTAAAGGACGATTCCAAGGATTTATGAGCGTCCTGGCCGACTGGGAAATCAAAAAACTTGCTGAAGAAGAGGAGATGATTGCTCCCTTTGTTGATCGTCTGATTAACAAAGAAGGAGAACGCAAACTTTTGAGCTATGGCCTTAGCTCATACGGCTATGACATCCGTCTTTCTCCCAAACAATGCCTAATCTTTGGCAAAGTGCAAGCGGGGGATTGTGATCCAAAGAACTTTGATCCTGACATTCTTAAACCAGCTGAACTTTTCGAAGACGAACGAGGCGAATATTTCTTGCTTCCTCCATATGGATACTGTCTTGGTGTTGCTCAAGAACGGCTAAAGCTTCCCAGAGATGTCACTGTTGTTGCCGTAGGTAAATCAACCTATGCACGGTCGGGAATCCTGGTCAACATTACGCCTGCTGAAAGCGGATGGGAAGGTTACCTGACGCTGGAAATCAGTAACTGCACTGGACTCTTCAATCGCATCTATGCCAATGAAGGGATTACACAACTACTGTTCTATCGTGGCAACCCTTGCCGTACCACGTATCAAGACCGGAAAGGTAAGTATCAAGACCAACCTAACAATGTGGTCTTTTCCCAGGTTTAGACAAAAGGTTTCCCAAAGTTAGGCTTAGGTTTTCGGGCGTAGCCAATTGCTCCGCTGCGCCCCCCTGAGTCTCCAGTGGTAGGAAGCTCTGTCCCCTCAATAGAAGCTCTGGACCTGGGAGTCTTCCCTCGAATGGAGGGCTCTGAAATACCGGTGCGTTGTTGATATGCTCCAGCGGTACGTGCTGCTTTCATGTAACGGGCAACACGTTCTTGATTGTTATTAATGCTCTCTGTAGCAAACCGCTCTTCTGGATCCAGACGACGTAGATCCGTGTCATAAGCCTGTTCCGGACGCAAATCAGAAACTTCGGCTCCTGATGTACCAGAGTTTTGACTTGCTTTCAAAGTCTTAAATGTTTGCCATCTTATTATTGTAAAAGACCTGAATCAATGTTTAGCCGTGATGCATTCTGCCGCTGGGTTTCTTGACTCTTTTGTGCAAGACGAAGTGAAGTGCCGTTGTCTTGATGAAGAAGATTTTGGCGCCCCTCTCGATAACGAAGAAAATGACGTACCATTGTATGACATGTACAACAGAGGATTAGTTGCATGCCAACAGGGACTCGAAAGGAACCCATTGAATCTCGAGGGTCAACGGCTAGGAACGACGGGTTACATCCCATCGATGGAGGAGGGCCTATCACTTGGAGCTTCACCGCGCCCGAAAACACTGGTACTGGAGCTACCGGAACCGGAGGAAAGGGAACAGATGCTTTCGGCAAAACGTCGTGGTTTGATCCGGTAGACCAAATCACAGTATTTAGCGATAAACCTGCTATGGAATGCAAGGATGGCGTTTGCCCGGTACCTTGGGCTGTCAAGGAAAAAGCGCCTGTGATCCAAGAGGACGAGGTGAATCATCCTCCGCACTACACCGATGGCGAAATTGAGTGCATTGAGGCAATTGAAGCTGCTTTAACACCGGAAGAATTCCGTGGTTATTGCAAAGGCAATTTAATGAAGTATGGTTGGCGTGAACGAATGAAAGGCGGTACCAAGTCACTGAAAAAAGGTCAGTGGTACTTAGATCGCCTTATTGCGTTTGACGAAGCTCAAAACGGCTGAAGTTCGTCGTCATCATCCTCGTCGTCGTATGTGCATGCGGCGGCGAGTTCTTCTAATTCCAAGTCAGTTGGAATGTCAAAATCAATTGATATATTCTCGTCTTCCAGAAGAGATTTGATCGCGTACCATTCCATTAGTCGTTGATGGTACAGGTTAAGAAGAGCGTAATACAGTTCGTCCCAGGTTAGCTCACGTGCCGCAAGCTCTGCTTTCCGCATAGAGAACTGCAGTTCCAATGGAAGCTCGTACTCTCTCGCTTCGACTGACTCTTCCATTCCTCTCTGCATGTTTCAGATGCAACTATTCTAAGTCTATCTGCCAAACAATAAATATGCGTCATCTTCCTCAATCCCCCAAGGGTCTTCTTCTGTTTGGAAGTTGTTGGCAAATTCGGAGAGCACATAGGGATTGATGGCTTCTTCTAATTGCCTAATTGCGTTAACCTGCTTTGCAGATGCAGTGTAATTACGGAAGGCAGTCAGTAAAACACTGTTGGCATAGTCGGGAATATTGCTTACCCCCTGGAGGAATAAATCAATTTCTTCTCTGCGCCGATCCAAGAGACCCCCGATGACTTTATGATCAGCATCAAAAATCCATCGACTTATTTCGTGAGTAACGCTCTCGTAGTTTTCCAGCTCAAGATGGTCGATGATGCTTGTGTACAAAAAGGATTCCCAGCCGATTGAGTGCACAAATGAAATCAAAGCTTGGAGCATGTGGCTTTCTAGTCCAAAGTTAAGTTTTAATAGCTGTGTTTCGATTAAGTTAATCTCGTGAAACAAGTATTCCAAGGCTTTTTCTTTACTGCAACAATGCCCTTTTCGCACTGGGGAACCGTCTGGGTAAAATTGTGTGCCATACCCAAAGGTGTAGGGATCACCGCCAGTGGTCGGATCGGGGTAAGCTTTTTCGTTGAATCCTTCGTATTTACGAATTAAATTAATAGCACACGAAAGATCCGACATGGGAGTAATCATTATTACTCCCAATATACATAAATTTTATTTACCTTGGCCGCGTAGCTTCTTCTTGCCTCGGCGTTCAGGACGGCTATTTTGACCTTGACCAATAGAAGTGGTCTTGGGCTTGCCCTCAATGTGAGTGGTGGTTGATTTGGGTTTGGCCATGCTGGAAAGTAATCAGCCCATGCAGCTTAGCGGAGAAATCACCATTTGACACGGTGGCTCCAGTAACGTGCTGACATCTTGTCAGGATTGGGATCCTGGGCGTTATGGCGGGCATAGTACGAACGCTTACGTGCTTTATCTTTCTCTGTTTTGGGGTGTTTACCAGCTCCCTCTACGCCTTGTTGTCCGAATCGGATAATCTTTTCCTCGCCTCCTTCGCACGCTTTTACCACATGTGATTTTGTTTTGTGCCCAGGGGTGCGACGGGGTTTATTGCAAGGCATGGAATCCTTCGCAAGTTTTGCTGCCTTTGCTGCCCGCTTATGTGTATCAGACATCAGAATTTAAACCCGCCAAACATTGATGTAAATTCATTTAAGATTTGTTGCCCGCTCTTTGATTTAGCGTTATCATCTTCATCTTCCAACATTGTAAGATAGCCAGACGTTTTACTTGTCTTTGCGGTAGAAGTTGTTGTAGGTTTCGTGGATGTTGTATCAAATAAACTCTCGGCGGCTCCCATCACCTCGAAAGGATCTTTGCTCTTCAAACTAGCCCAGACACTTCCTTCGGTATCCGTGCCTTTCTGTCCCTGGCTTAGTAATGCCATTTCACTCCTGTTCACATCAGGCATAAAATTGGTATAAAATTCATCTTCAGTTCCAGAGAAGCCAGCGTTCTTGAATACGTTATATAACGTAGTCTCTCCTTCTGACTTAACGGTTTTTGCGTCTTCAGGTCTTTGGATGTATTCAATTCCTAGTAACTCCTGGGTTGGCGTCTTGTTTTGTTTGTTGATTTGTTCAATAGCATTTCGAATTGATTCAGCGGGAACTGTCCTAACCGTTTGCATTAACAGTTTTTTAACTTCTTCTATGGGTTGACCTGTATCTTCAATGTTGTATTGCTTGAGAGTTTCCTTCCAGGCTTCTGGTGTTTTGGCCGGGTCTAGACCGTTGAGCAAAACATCTGCGATTTGTTCCGGAGTTACAAATTCCAAAAACACATTAGAGCCATAATTTTTTTCTGCTTCTGATAATGTTGTCGCAAGATCTTTCTGAATAAAATCTATCAAGTCTTTATTGCTCAACGCATCTGAAGCTGCATCATATTGTTTATCCTTTCCAAGGACTTGATAATGTAGTTGTGCAAATTGATCTTTATTGTTCAAATCGACACCGTACTGATAAGCAAGCTGACTCCAGCTCACTCCGTTGACAGCAATAGTGTCTGGGTTATTCTTGGCGGCATCCCAATCTTTTGCGACGCTATCTTTTTGCAACTGATACAAGCTTGCTTTTGTGTCGTTCCCCCCTGGATTAAAATAAAACTCAGGATCAAAATAACGAGTTGCGCCAGTAGCAGCGAGATCTTTAATAAATGATTGTGCTTTTAACGTACCTAATTCTTTCAGCTTGTTAGACACTGTCTGAGTCTGCAAGATATTTTGTTCGCTCTCGAGAACATCCAAATAACTTACAAATTCCGACATTGACTTAGAAGTGTCAAAACGTGGCTTTAAGTAGTCATTGATATAGCGCGTTGCAAATTCCTTGTCGAGTTCATACTCTTTGGTTGCATCTGTTGGGTCTTGTATTTTTTCAAGAGTTTCATATCTTTTTGTTAGTGTATTATCAAACCATTGTTGCCAGTTGTATTGAACATTATTGCCCATTCCCAAGGCATTTTTTAAACCTTTGGTTACTTTTTCTTCTGCTTTGCTTCCTCCCATAATATTTAAATAACCACCAATGCCCGTATCTCCCAAAATCGAATTGGATAAATTAGAAGTTAAATTGTAAACTTCCGAGAATTCTGGCATGCGACTCATGAAGTCAGTCTGAGTCTCTTTCCATTTGGCCTTTTTTAATTCGTTAAGGCTTTCTTTTAGGGTGTCTGACACCAATGCGTTGAAACGAAGTTCGCCTTGTTCATTAACGTATTTCTGTGTTTCTCTTTCGACTAAAGAAGTTTCCCCTGCTCCCTTTGCCAAGAGAGTGTCCCGCATGATCTGTTGCTCTCTGTCAGTTGGCACCCACTTTTCTTGGTATTGTTTTGCAGTTTGAAGATCTTGTACTTCGTTTGCGCGTATACCTGAGTGCTTGCCAACTGTCGTGTAGTGATACTGAAGGTAAGTGTCTGGGTCATATCGCTCAGTAATATCTACATCTGGCAGAGACTGGTCGCCAAATTCCACTGCTTTTTCTGCTTCTTTCCACTTCTGCACAACGTCTGGCACTTGTTTGGAATAATAAGTAGCATCAAACTCGCCCACGGGGGGCTTTGCTCCATTGCTTGTATTCCATTTCGTCGATACGTTTTTTGATTTATAAAAATCTGTAATTGCAGTTAAAGCTTCTGTGGGAATATATTTTTTGACAATATCTTTACCATATTTGTTTTGTATGTTTGCTAGCTGTGATTTATAGGTACCTGGTAAAGCCGCATTAAAGCGTTGGGCAATATCTGCGGCAATAGCATTCTCTTCTTCATTATCTGTTTCCAGATATTTCAAAACAGGTTGCCCATTAACAACCGTGGAAGTAAAAGAAGCCATTAGGAAGCAAGGTAGTGATCTTTAAAGCTAGATAGGTTAATGATTTCATTTTCCATCCAGGTTTTTATTTTAGCTAATTTTTCTTCCGTAAAATATTCTTGCTGCTTAAACCACTCCTCCATATTGCTAGACGCTTTATTTGAATTGCAACGTCGACAGCAAGGAACCAGGTTATTTCGATTAGATGAACCGGATTTAAAACGAGGTACTACGTGATCCAAACTTGTTGCCGGCTCTTGGCAATAGCCACATTTATGGTCCCAAGCTTTATATATCTCTTCTCTGAAACGTTTTTTTGCAAGTTTTGGCTTTAGTTCAACTAGCAGGGCGAGGGGCTCGTGCTGGCTGCAAAACATGCTATTTAATTGCCGTTAATTCATTCTAGTTTGCCCACATATGTTCCTCTGTAAAACAAAGAGATAAAACTTTCCTTAAAGGCGTTGACAAGCCCTTGACTCGCGGTAGGTTATAAGGGTAACCACTGCCACTCCAATGGCTAAGCATCCCGGCTGGGTCTCAATCCAGCAAGCAGAACAGCTCCTCGGCATTGACAAGAAAACCCTATTCCAGTACCGAGATGACGGCACGCTGAAGCTTGGTCCTCACTTTGCGGCATTCCCTGGCACCATGTCCAGGGACAGCTATAAGTGGAATGTGTCTGCCGTCAGGAAGCACCTGCATAAACAGGGTATGGTGCCTGTTGCAGTGTAAGCTACCTTACAAAGCGGGGATAAGAGGATGTATGGCAGCTCTACAAATTGTAGAGCTGTTTTTTATTGCTGGCAGTATACCAATACATTTTGCACAAACCAACCCATGTGATACCCTCGTTTCATGTCTTTGATTAAAGCGTCTTCTATCCCTGGCATATGACATAGACCAGGTGTTTTATCCATTAGGTCTCTCCAGTATTCTTTTGGTTTGCAGTTAATGTGGCCAACCCCACCTTGACCAGGGGCTGCTGCTGTCCAAATTAAAATTCCTCTTGGTGCTAAACAACGCAAAATAGCTTGGATGATTTCTTTGTTTTTGGATTCATCCATGTGCTCAGCTACTTCCATACACAAAACTACGCCAGCCTTTTCTTCAGGCGTGACAGTTAAAAGATCTTGGCAAAAAAGATTGGGCTTACCTTCTATCCGTGGATCAATATCGTATCCAATTGCATCAATCCCTAGTTCATTAAAACATTCAACATAAGTCCCTGGTCCGCAACCAAGATCGATCAGCAGATCGGGACTAAAGTAAGCATCGTCAATCCAGCGAGCTAACCTTTTGGCAAAGGGTTTTTCCTCTATATCAAGACTGGTGTAATCAATGACATCATGATTTTTCAGTTGATACCAACCTTTGTCCCATAACGCATTAATATCCTTGAATATTTTGTCATACTTTTCACCGCAGGCTTCCAGGCTATAACGATCTCTGGTGATACGAGCAATTTTTTTTCGGTCAAGATCACCTGTTTTTTCGATGGCGTCGATCCAATCTTGAAGCGTGTGACACCTGAATCCTGTGACACCATCCACGATGGTCTCTGTAAATGCACCGTAATCAACGGCAATCAACGGAGTACCACATAACATTGCCTCTACACCACTCCCCCCAAACGGCTCAGTAAAGTTTGTTGGCATCAATGCGGCTCGTGCGTTACGCAAAAAGTTGGAACGCTCCATGCCAGAGATGGGGCCTTCATAAAAAATGTTGGGGTGTTCCCAGGGGGATGGATCTCCTTGTCCATGGAGAATGATGGGCCAAGGGCTGTAATCTGCAATGGCACGAATGGTGTCCATTCCTTTGGCGTTGCAAATGCGGCCAAGGAAAGCTAGATAATCTCCACTTTTTTCATTTGGCTCCCAATCATCTAAATCAAAGTAGTTAGGCACAACCCACTCGTAATTACGCCCTTGTCTGTCTTCTTTTCCCTGGTGATAATGCATCCAGGCGTAAGACTCGAAGATCCGAAAAGTATTCGGCATCAAAGTTGGATAGCCAATACCAGTCTCAACGTGATGATTATTAGGAAACTCGGTTAAAAGTCTTTGATGTGCATGTCCAAACGGATGGCAGATAATGTCTTTTTCTTTGACACGTTGATGCAGTTCAACAATTAAACGCTCTTCAAATAACTGGTGGGCAGGGCTGCCAACACAGGCGTGATCTCCAAAGAAATCAGTTTTCTCACGTTTTCCAAAGAAAGAATTAAACTGTTCTTTATTTAAAATTTCTACATGCTTATCAGCTGTAGACTCACTGTTAAAATTTGAATACTCAATAACTTCATATCCAAAACGCTGCATCATCTTGGGAAAACGCAAGACCTTTCCCGTAAATGCGCAATGCGAATAACCAAGGGTTGTTTGTGTATGAAATAAACCCAACAGGTGGAGAACAGGTTTCGACATCGAAACAGATAAGCTGCTTAGACTATAGCAACTTATAGATTGCCTGATTCTTCTTCGGTTGTTGAAGAGCCTATTAAATAGGCATAATTATTGTCAGGATCGGGGACAGCGCGACATCCTTCTGGTGGATTCCACGGGGAGATTCCATCCCAAAGAATTCGATTAACACACTGACCTTCAGCGTTGAGAATTGCGTACCGCATCGTTACCAGCTCCAAATACGAACAACACCGGCACCGCCATTGCCTCCGGCACCTGAATTGGCTCCGTTCAATGAGGCGCCTCCACCTCCTCCTCCTCCTCCAGGGAATGCGCCAGCACCACCTGTTTTTACAGAAGAGGATCCACCACCTCCTCCTCCATCTCCATAAGTAGGGCCAACTCCACCAGCAGTTGATCCACTACCTGCAGTGCCTCCACCACCATTAGTGCTAACTCCGTAAGAACTTTGCTTCTGGTGAGAAAAACCTTGTCCGCCTGCTCCTCCATTAGCAGTAACGTTACTTGATGCAATGCTTCCTCCTGCACCACCACCACCGGGACCTAGGTTAGACCTAAACCCATTACTTCCTGTGCCAGTAGTCGTTGAATCGCCACCGTCAGCACCAAAGATTAGTGCGGTTGTGCCAAAGGAACTTGCATCTCCACCTGCAGCAATCGCCGTTGATCCTCCGTTTCCGTTATCGCCTGGCGCAGCCAATACTAAGGAACCAAAAGAAGATCCTCCTCCTTCTGTACCTGCATTTCCGTTCGTTGATGTTGTAGTAACCGCTGCGCCACCAGTGCCGCCAGCGCCAACGGTAACTGTCTCAGTAGCGCCAACGATAGAAGCAGGCATGTACCGGCTGACCCAAAGACCGCCACCGCCGCCACCGCCGCCAGTTCGCGTAGTAGCTGACGCACCTTGACGACCTGATCCGCCACCACCGCCACCAGCAACACACTCTACATAAACCGTATTAACACCTGCTGGCTTAGTCCAGGTTCCGCTACTAGAGAATTCTTGGTAATTTCCAAATGCTGGGCCAGTAGCTCCAGTGGCGCCAGTAGGGCCTGTAGCGCCTCCGGGGGAACCCGCAGGTCCCGTGGGGCCTGTTACTCCTGTTGCACCTGTTGCACCGTTTACACCGTCGTCGCCTGTTCTACTAAAAGTTAATACGGCTTGAGTTCCATTGATTGGTAACGTGCCCGATATATAACCTACTGTTATTTTGTAATAACCTGTTGCAGGCGTAACTGCAGTAACCGTCCAAGTATTAATAGTGCTTCCCGTAACAAAAGGCGTTTGAATTGTTAAGTAACCCTTTACAGTGCTTGTTGAATCATCCCAGGTGTCAAACCAAGCTGTTTGATCATTGGAATTAAAATCATTGTTATCAATATAAATCTGCGTAACAGAACTAATTGTGCCGCTGTTGTAACGAAAAGTACCGGTTCCAGGATCAGAATCAGCTGTTGAATTACTGAAGTCATAACGAACGCCTCCCCGTGGCCCCGTAGGACCGGTTGTTCCTTGCACACCAGTGGCACCTGTAGCTCCATTTGTACCAGCAACACCTGTAGCTCCAGTGGCACCTGTAGCTCCATTTGTACCAGCAACACCTGTAGCTCCAGTGGCACCCGTAGCACCACCTGGAGTTCCTTGGGGACCTGTAGCACCTGTAACGCCAGTGGCACCAGTGGGGCCTGTTGCACCATCAACACCTAGGACACCAGTGGCACCTTGCACGCCAGTGGCACCTTGCACGCCAGTGGCACCGGTAATTCCAATGGAGCCGGTGGGGCCTTGTACGCCAGTAGCACCTTGCACACCAGTGGCACCTGTGATTCCAACAGCACCCGTGGAACCCTGTGGACCAGTGGCACCGGTAGCACCTGTAACGCCGTTAGTACCAGCAACTCCAGTGGGGCCCTGAATACCTGTTGGGCCAGTGGATCCTTGTGGGCCAGTGGGCCCAACAAGACCATTAACTAACGCCAAAAAGACAGCCTGGTTATTAGAAAAATTAGATGATCCAGTACCGCCAGAAGCTACAAGACTTACTGGGTAACTCCAGTAACTGTTTGCTGTTCCAGGATTTGTATTGGATGGAGCACCATTGATTTGCCAAGTTTGGTAATTAACACTTGCACTTTGATCTTGAATTGTAAGTTTTTCTGTTTGAAACAATAAAGCTAAAAAGATATCGGCGTCAATATTGTCGCTCGTTAAATGACTAACGCTAATACTTGTTGAGCTTGTTTGCGTAGAATTGTTCCAAATTAGATAGCCTGCACCAGGATCACCTGTCGTCGCTGTTGTCTTTGTATTGTATTTAAACAAACTTGAAGAATAGCCGGGAACACCTGTAGGGCCTTGTATACCAGTGGCTCCCGTTGGTCCGGTAATACCTTGCGGTCCAGTTACTCCCGTCGCACCTTGTACGCCTGTTACACCTGTAGGGCCACCAGGGCCAGTGGTACCTTGCGGACCGGTGGCACCTGTAGCACCTGTTGCGCCTGTAGGACCTGCAATGCCTGTTGCTCCAACCGGTCCCGTTGCGCCATCAACACCTAGGGCGCCTGTAGGGCCTTGCACGCCTGTAGGGCCTTGCACACCAGTGGCACCTGTGATTCCAATGGAACCGGTGGCACCCGGAACTCCTGTAGGACCTTGCGCACCAGAGGGTCCAGAGGGTCCGGTGGGGCCTGTTGTTCCTTGATTCCCCGTGGGACCGGTAGCGCCTAAATCTCCTGTTCTTGAAAACTCGATCGTTAAAAGAGTGCCATCCCCTGGAAGAGACCCGATAACATATTCAACTGGGACAATGTAGTAGCCAGTTGCCCCTGTAATAGTTCCTGTAATCCTGAAAATATTTAATGACGTGCCGCTACTAGTGGCATCATTGATTGTTAAGTAACCTTTTACTGAGGAAGAAGAATCATCCCACGAAGTAATCCATGCCGCTTGGCTAGTGTTGTTGACATCTGCATTATCAATGTAAATAAATGTAACACTTGAAATAGTAGAGCTGTTATAACGGAATATACCCGTACCAGGATCGACGTTAACTGTCGAAGCACTGAAATTATAACGTACGCCTCCACGGAGACCTGTTGCTCCGGTGGGGCCTGTTGTTCCTTGTACGCCAGTGGGACCGGTTGTTCCCTGTGCACCTGTGGGTCCTTCGACACCGGTAGGTCCTTCAATACCAGTGGGACCAGTAGCTCCTTCTGGACCAGTAGCTCCCGTGGGACCTGTAATGCCTTGTGCGCCAGTAGCTCCTGTTGTTCCCTGTGCACCTGTCGGACCGGCAATTCCGGTGGGGCCTGTTGTTCCCTGTGGACCAGTAGCACCTTGAATACCGGTAACACCTGTAGGACCCGTTGTTCCTTGCGGACCGGTAGGACCTGTTGTCCCTTGAATACCGGTAGGACCTGTTGTTCCCTGAACGCCAGTAGGTCCTGTAGCTCCTCCAGGACTGCCCGCAGGTCCCGTAGGACCGATCATCGCATAAACTTTTTCCAGACCAGTGGCGTCATAGACGTGCCAATTGCCTTCTTGATCTAGAACTAATTCTTCACCTGCAGCAAGCGCTCCTTCCCATACCGTGGTAACCGTTGTACCATCGGTATGTTGAACATCTAACGTATTAGAAACAGAGGCTGATTCATTTTTAAAGTAAAGTGTTCTTACATTACGTTGAATATTCTCATCAGGGGATTCAACAATTGTTGTTGTTGTAGCAGAAGAAATAACAGTATTTTTGCGTTCGGGGTTGATGACACCATTGTCGTTATCGACATAGGAAGCATGCACTTCTAGCGATGCTGCACTAGAGGTAACAACTTGAATTAAATCTGTGGTAGAACCAAGGATTAGCACTGTCTTTCGCTCGTTGTTTCTATTTTAAAACAAATTATTAAGTTCCTGGTTTTTCACCAAGGGACGGACTGTACGCCGCACCGTTCTTGTCGTACATGGTGAATCCACTAATTTTAATATAAGTCAGAGGAATATTAAAAAGACGTTGCAACATAGGCTGCATGTGTTGCGCTTGAGCGTTATAAGGCGGAACGTCCATATAAGAAAACGCTTCAATCGATAATTTACGTAGGCGTTTATCCTGCTCTTCCTGTGTTTGAGCAACAAGTTCCTGCTCCCAAGCGGCCATGCTTCCCGCTCCAACAGGAAAGTCAGAAGGCTCTGGAGGAAAAACGTCATCTTGAAAACGCATCGCATAGATATGTTTGCAATAACGCAACTCGTCTAATACAGGCGTCCAAAAGTCGCTTAATGATGTTATCTGAATTTGTGGTATAGCACTTGCATCTGTTTGCACGGTAATAGAAGAGTAGTCTTCGTATGACGGCATGCCTTCTGCCGCAGAGCCGCTTAATCCTGGATTAGTTGTAGACCTTGTATACAAAGCGCCAAATTCACTGTAAACACCTGGGTTGTCCCTGGCCGCCAAGATATTAACAATGTTTTCCGTTGTTACCGTATCAGGAAGAATAAATTCCTCCCCTGGGGCTACGATCTGAAGAATACGGTCAACATCGGCGTCTGTCATCAAAGCATTGTCAACCACTCCTGCATTCTTTAAGATCTCATAACGTCCGGGTTTAACACTGGCAATCGAAGAACGTGGAAAGGCGCGTTTATTACTAGCGCCTAAATTCATCATGTAACTGTATTGCCGATGTGTGAAATCTTGACATGTGCAGCAATACCTAGGGCCAGTGATAAAGTAACGTCCAATAGCTGGAGGACGTGTAGCCGGACTTACCAGTGCTCGATCGGGAGTAGCTTCGACAGATCCTGCTTTTTTAAACTTGAGGATTCCGGTTTCTTCATCAGTATCAACAAGAACAGCCTGAACGTATCCGTATCTTTTTTGTGTGGTTGGATCGATTGTATCCCGGTCGATAATCGTCCCATCTTTTGACAGGATTCGATCTTCCAAGACTTCGCCATTAAGTGCTTTTAATCCTTCAAGTCCTGTTCCCAAGTCAACATACAAAGGAGGAGGCAGTTTATTTCCCTTCGTCCAAACGCCATTTAATTTGACGTACCAGTAGTCGGCATCTTCTGTAACAGATCCAATATATGCATCGATGTTTCTTGTTTGTTTTGCTTCTTCATCGAACCACTGACCAGGATCCTCGTAATCGTAAAGACCGTGATCAAATGAATAGCGATTTAAAAGAGCAACATAGGATTTAAGTTTGTCAAAACGAACACTGCCAGGTGTTTTTTTACCGGCCCAGTGCATGCGAAACTCTTTGCTCCGCGTTGGAAATCCTTGAAAGTAGCCGAGAATATCTGGATACTCCGTACCCTTAGGCAAGAACCCTTCGGGAAACGGAACGGTGTATTTAAACCTATAAGAAAGATTATTTGTATAGGAGGAAGACGTTGCTATCTCGTAACCGCGTCTCCATCTCGCCCATGCCGATTCTCTATTTGCAGCAGATAAAGAATCAGGAATTGAGCCCAAGGAAAACTCAGTCGTTATTGGTTTGACACCATTGACCGCAAAAGCTCTTGTGTCATTAAAACTGCCAAAAGAGCTTCCACTCTTTCTAGCCATTTTTAGAAGAATCCGCCTTGAGCAATAACGTGAGCGCCAGGGTTATATCCCGAGATATTTGGACCATCTGGGAACACGCCCACATAAATACGGTCGCCACGTTCCAGGTAGATGCCCTTATTGCGAAGAGGGGCAGTAGAGCCAAGTCCGGTGGTAACACCCGCTTGTGGCATTGGTGCTGCCAATTGCGGCAGAAGATCTGAACAATCAACTGAACCGCTGTTGGCGGGAACGGTTTTGGCAAACAATACGCGGTAATCGCCCGATGCGGGAATAGGAGTCGTTGTATTACGCGTGTGGTAGAAAACAAAAGTAACGGCTGGGCGAGTGCCGTAATTTACACCGTTAAACGTAAAGCCACTGGAGGTACCACCCGAGTAGTGAAAAGCGGTATTTACGCCGGTAAGCGTCGTTGCTCCGGTGTAAGTGTAATAGCCAATACCGCTGGCGGGTGTGGTTGCAGTGATGACGCCAGTAGAGGTGACGTTAACGATTTGTCCGCTTACCAAGGAGATGACAGTTCCTGAGGTCGTTGTATTAACAACGTAGTCTGCTTCCCGATAGAAGTCATTGCGCGTGATCGTAATAGAGTCAATAACACCACCATTATTATTGTCTTCTTCCAGGGCAGCATCCATGTCCACAAGGATGGACGGTGCTTGTCCACCCTGCACAAACAATGTGTTTGTTGTTGCGTTACCAACAGTTTGCGTGGTTACACGCACCGTATCGAACAACGGACGGTCAACCAGAAGCGGCTGCTTATTCGTGCTAGTTGATGCCAAGGTTTTGCTGCGCTGTTACTGATTCGTTAATTCTAAC
>Ga0181352_1000279_pt1 | contig 22441 bp, 35 predicted proteins | sample Fa13VDMLBSN_FD_130103 | JGI IMG/M metagenome (GOLD analysis project Ga0181352, IMG submission 130103) | Freshwater viral communities from Lake Michigan, USA - Fa13.VD.MLB.S.N | ecosystem: Environmental > Aquatic > Freshwater > Lake | place: USA: Michigan | collected 2013-09-23 | reverse complement strand
TTCCACCCAAGCCCCCGCTGCGACTGTGCCGATGACAGGTGCCATCTTAATCGCAAGCGTTACAATGTCGTCAATGTCCGCCGGGGTAGAATTAGGGGGAGTTATGCCAAAAATCAACTCGACTGGAGTTGCGCCTACGTATGCAGCTAACTTCTCGGCCCACTCTTTTGTGAGCTTGACCTGACTTTTTTCAAGCCTCGCAATCTGGGCCTGCGAAGTACCCGCCTTTTCCGCCAATTCTGCCTGCGTCAAGCCTTTCTTGAGCCGCGCAACACGAAGTGGGTTTTTCATGGGAATATTTCCACGGCAAGATCGTGGCTTTCTTTAGGAGCCCGAACCCATTGAATGTCAAACACGGGACATGCATTTTCCGGCTACGCTCTTGTTGACAGAGATATACGAAGCCTGCATACTGCTTCGCATGACGTTACAGCAGTACCTAGCCCTTGTGGGCGAGACACAGCAGCAGTTCGCTAGTTCGATTGGCGTGTCTCAGAACACCGTCAGCCGTTACGTGAACGGTCTAACCATTCCGCGACGGGAACAGTTGCGGCGCATTGTTGAAGTAACGGACGGGGCAGTGACGCCCACCGACTTCGTATTTCCAGACGGTACTGCGTCCTCGCATGCCCGTCAAGGAAAATTAACCAATTAGGCATCGGCGCGTCTTCCTCCCTGCGCGCCGCGACTGCCGCCACCTCGACCTCTCACAGCCCAGCCAGGCCGACAGACGAGGTGGCGGCTCTTTCCTTCAACCGGAGATCTTCCGATGTACGCAATCGAGAAAGGCATCCCGGTGACGCGAGCGTTTCGCGTGCCGTATCGGTATCCCTTCAACGACATGGAGATAAGCGACAGCTTCTTCGTCCCCGATGGAGCGGGTCGCATTCGCTCTACTCGCGCAAGGTGCAGCCAAGTGAAGGCGAGCACCGGCAAGGAGTTCATTGCCCGCGTTGTTGATGGCGGCGTCCGAGTGTGGCGTGTCAAGTGACCACGCAAGCCATCAGTCTTGTTTTGCCGATGGTCGTGAGCGTGAACGCGGCTTACCGCAACGTTCTTGGCGTCGGCCGTGTGAAAACGGCAGCCTACAAGAATTGGGAAACGGAAGCTGCATTGCTCGCGAAGCTTCAGGCGCGCGGCAAGATCGAAGGCCCGTTTGCCATTCATGTCGAGATCGACCGGCCCGACAAGCGCCGCCGCGACCTCGACAACCACATCAAGCTGGTCCTCGACCTTTGCGTAAAGCAGGGCCTCGTTGAAGACGACAGCTTGTGTGAGCGCATCAAAATGCAATGGACCGATCCAATAGACGGTCGCCCTGGACCTGTAAGGGTCTGGCTCATCAAGACGGGAGACGACGATGACGCTTAATGCTGGAAGGAAGTTTACGCCTGTCGAACTGCGCACGCTTGAGCTTATGTACAGGGGCGGCGAGACCTACGCAATGATTGCGGCGGCGCTGGGGCGCAGCGTCAAGAGCGTCGAGTCCATGCGCAACAAAATGGGGCTGGAGCCGCGCCAAAACCCGGCATCCATTCGCGGCGTAGACAGGCCGAAGCGGAAGGATTTTGAACGGTCTTCTGGGCCAACGCTGCAAGAGCACAATGCAGTCACTCGCTTCAAAGCGGCTGCGACCTATCACCTCATTGACCTTGTGAGGGAATACAGTGGCACGACGCTGGGTGAGGCGAAGGCCAACTACCAACGCCGCAACGAGTTGGACATCCCGCCAGGGAGCGAGCGCACCCTCATCATCCCGTCACCCATGAGCCTAAGCGCGTGCTCGTCGTTTGCTGGGTGGATGTCATGAGCGCGGCGCTTGCAGAGTACCGCCAACGCTACCGGGAGGCCCGCGCGAGGCTATGGGGCGGTGAGTACGTAGAACGCCCCGTGGTGCGGGACATCCTCCACCTGTCGGCACGCCCGGCGATTATCTACGACGAGCCGGTCGGTCCTCGTCGTCCGTTGTTTGCCGACAGCATCGTGCTTCCGACGCGCAAGGCTTTGGCCCGCCAGATCGTGCTGGAAGTTGCAGAGCGTCACGGCGTTACCTTCGAAGAGATCGTCAGTATGCGCCGCCAGCAGCGCATCGTCGATGCGAGGAACGAGGTCTATTACCGGCTCCGCAACGAGACGACGTGGTCGTTCCCCAGCATCGGGAGGTTCCTGGGCGACCGGGACCATAGTTCTGTGATGTGCGGCGCTCGCAAGCACGCCCAGAAGCTGGAGGCGGGTCAGTGAGCTTCCAGGCGATGGCGTGGGCCGTGAAGCAGAAGACAGGAGATGCCCTCGGGCGCTGCCTTCTGCTGACACTTGCCAACTATGCCGACGAGCATGGCAAGTGCTGGCCCTCGCTGTCGCGCCTTGCCGATGACTGCGAGATGCACCGGGCGACTGTCATTCGGAAGCTGGAAGCGTTGCGCGATTTGGGGCTGGTGGCTCGGGAACAGAAGGAGACACCAGCGGGAACGTACAACGTTTACACCCTGTCGCTCACAGCGACCCCTAGTCGCACAGAGCAACTACCCCAGTCGCACACTGCGACCCCCCTAGTCGCACAGAGCGACCCAATACTATCACTAGAACCTATCAAGGAACCTATCACTAAGGAGGCGCGCAAGCGCGCTGCCCCCATCCCCGAAGGCTTTCCGTTTGAGACGGACATCAGGTGGACGCTGAAGGAACACCCGAAGCTTTCCCCGTGGGATGAGGCGGCGAAGTTCCGAGACTACGCCCTAGCCCATCGCAAGACATACGCCGACTGGCAGGCCGCGTGGCGAACGTGGTGCCGCAATGCCGAACGCTGGTCCGCTGAGAGGAAACGGGCATGACCCAGATCACGAATGCCAATTACCTGGAGGAAGGGCTGCTGCGGATGAAGTCCGTACCGCCCAACCCTGACGGAACCATCGGCGTCACGCTCACGCCGGCAAGCCCACATTGGAAGGCGTGGTTGGCCTATTTCCACGGCAAGCGAATGGACACCCGCGCCAGCTTCATGCGCTCACGGGCTGACAAGGGCTTCATGGTCCCGTGCGCCGACCCGGCAGCCTTCGACCCTGACATCGGTCGCGTTCGTGAGGAGTACGCCTTCCGCCTGCACCGTGGCGAGTTGCCCGACGACGCCAAGCCCGGCCGCATGTCGTGGCAGATGACGCCCGACGAGATCGAGGAACTGACCCACATGGTTCGTGGGTCGGTGAAGACGCCCGCCAAGGCGCACAAGTACACCGCCCCAGACATGCGCGAGCAGCACAAGCCGCTTGAGGCTAGGCCGCTGACTGACGCTGAAGCGGAAAGCATGAAACGCCTCCTAGGCATCCGTGAACAGAAGGAAGCAGCAGAATGAGCGTCCGCCTGGCATGGGCGCACAAAGTGGCCGAAGCCAGAGAAGGCGTCCATCGGGACGATCCGTCTACACGACGGCTGACTCCGCACACGCACTTGTCGGGAATGCAAGGTGAGTTCGCGTTTGCAGAGCTTTGCGGAATAATGCCAGACACTTCGTTGAAGCCTAGTGGGGATGGCGGAATAGATTTCCGCGTCCCTTTGATGTACACTGTAGACGTAAAATCACGGAACTATAGGAACGGCGACATTGATCTGCTTGTCGAGCATGGCAAGGTTGATGCCGACATCTATGTTCTTGCCGTCATTCGTGAAGATGACGTTGATCTGCGCGGCTGGGAATGGGGAACAGTTGTTAAGCGTCTACCCCTCCGCGATCTCGGCACTGGCGTGATGAACCACTGGAAACGCAGCGACGAGCTTCGCCCGATGAGCGAACTCGTATCGCGCTTTGGAAGGATGAAATGATGAGCGGACAGTTCGATAACACCAACCGAGGCGCTTTGTTCCGCAACGACAAGGCGACGACCGACAAGCACCCGACCCACACCGGCAAGATCAACATCGAGGGTCGCGACTACTACCTCAACGCCTGGGTCAAGGACGGGAAAAAAGGAAAATTCTTTTCGCTGTCCGTGAAGCCCGTCGATGAGCAGCCCGGCGGCCATCCTGACAGGTTCCACAACCAGCGCCCAGTCAAGGAGGAACTCGGAGACGACATCCCTTTCTAGAGGCCGTCAACAAGCACTGGCCCGGATCCCGCATCACATACGACGGACCAAAGCGATGAGCGACCACGAACGCAGACTAGCAGACATCGAAAAGCGATTGGCGAGGCTGGAGAGCCTGGAGAGGCGCGCGCCTATGACGTTCGGCCCGGCTCCCAAGCACGAAAGCCAGTGGTGCGACTGTGGCCGTGACGGCTGCCGGTGGCCGTATTGCCGGACGCGCGAAAACAATTGCGGCAACGATCCGTTGGGGCGCTGATGTACAGGCAACTTAGCGGCGTCGGTATTCGACCCCGTCAAACACAACCTCGCCCGTCCGCACCATATCCATTGCCAGCCTTTCAAGTTGGCGATGGAGTTTGCGATGGTCGGTGTCCGTCATCACCAAGAGGTTGTCAGGATGGTTGTCTGTCTTGTTGCCGTTTATGTGGTGGACATGCTCACCTTTGCGCATGCGCCGGCCAATCTTTTGCTCCGCCACAAGAACGTGTTCATACGAGTATGGGTGTGCCTTGCGGCCGGGCGTGTAAACAAGCTTGTACCCGTATCGGTCAAAACTTGTTCCCCCCTTCCAGTTCGGATGGTCGGCCCCGTACTGTTGCGCGGGCTTTAGTTTGGGGAGATCCCATTTCTCCCGCCAGTACTGAACGCTCTGGTAGCAAACCCCGTACGAACGAGCGATGGACCGTTGGCTCTCGCCAGCAGCGAGACGTTTCTCAATGTCTTCGCGCCACTCGGGCTGAAACTTACCAATGTAGGTCATGGATGTCCCCTTCTGCGAAACGTGACAAACAATATATAGGAGCATGTAGATGACATACAAGCTTCTCGATTTGTTTTCGGGAATAGGCGGATTTTCTTTAGGTCTGGAAAGAAGCGGGGGGTTTAAAACGACGGCGTTTTGTGAGATCGATCCCTACTGCCGCCGCGTCCTCCGCAAACACTGGCCCGAGGTGCCGCAATATGACGACATCCGCACGCTTACGGCAGAACGCCTTGCCGCAGATGGAGTTGGAGTTGACGCAATCTGCGGCGGCTTCCCCTGCCAGGACATCAGCGTTGCAGGCAAGGGTGCAGGCATTGATGGCGAGCGCAGCGGCCTATGGGCAGAGTACGCCCGAATTATTGGCGAGCTACGACCGCGCTACGTCATCGTGGAGAACGTCGCAGCACTGCTTGGTCGAGGGCTTGACCGTGTTCTCGGAGACCTGGCCGAGATCGGGTACGATGCGGAATGGCATTGCATACCGGCTTCCGCCGTTGGTGCCCCTCACAGACGAGACAGGCTATGGATCATGGCCCACCCCTCGGGCGAGAGATGCGCAGACGGAAGGGTTTGGAGGGGGGATTCGGAGAATAGAAAAGTACGGCACGCTATCATTGGGAACGGCGGTCAAGATGTGGCCGACACCGACAGCTCGAGACTTTCGTTCGCCTGGTCGCAGTCGCCTGGAACGGACTGGCTCAACGGCGGGCGACTGTCTGCCGCAAGTCGTTGGTGGGCAACTGAACCCGACGTGGGTCGAGTGGCTCATGGGGTTCCCAAGCGGGTGGACCGACTTAGAGCCGTAGGCAATGCGGTGGTTCCTCAAGTTGTAGAACTTATCGGACGCGCCATTCTTGCAAGTGAGGTCGCATGAAAGCCCGCAAGCTCGCCAAGCAGATGAACGGCCCTGCGCGTGCCGTCACCGCAGCCCCAAAGCGGGCTATTAGCATGGGTCCAACGCCTGAGAGGCTGTCCCATGCCCCAGACATCGAAACAGCCGCTGACGGGCCTCTCCGTGGCCGTGTGAGGGTCAAGCCCGTGTTGGAGGTGCTACGGGATCGTAGGACCATCACGCGGGAGATGTACCTGGCCGGCGAGAAATACGAACTGCACTGGTCCGCAGGCGGGCTGTCCGAGCGTTACGCTTCGTTGCGGATGGACGGCACAAGCGGCGGCGGACAGGAACACGCCTCGGACGCCATGCTGCGGCACCGGGCGGCATACACCGAGGCCGTGAGGGATCTGGGCATCACGCTGTCGCGCGTTGTCGAGGAGGTGGCTTGCAGGAACAAGACGGTTGGCGAGGTGGCAATGGACCGTTGGAGCAACGAACCGCAGGCACGGGCGGCGGGAACTGCTTTGTTGTGTGCAGGGCTGGAAAGGCTTGTGCGGCTGTGGGGCCTTTAGCTTGACGCCGTAACGCAAATCAGTCAGACATGCGTAGTGGGCGCTTTGCGCCTGCGAATGTTCAACACCGCCGCGCCAAATCCGCCGCAACTGTTGAACCTAAGCCCGCTGAACCTGTTCGGCAGTCAACGTCCCGTCCAGCATCAGACGCAACAGCTTCTGCTCGGCAGCCGGGATATTCCGAAAGCCGCTGGCCCAGGATCGCACGGCACGTTCAGACACGCCCAGAACGGCAGCAGCCCCGGCCTGAGTTAGGCCGAGGTGCTGTAGGATGGTGCGGAGGTCGGCGGGGGTCATCAGCAGTAGCTGACCCAATTGGTGCCGGAAGCGCCCCAAGTCATTTCGGTGGGGTCAAGGCCGCGCTCGATGAGATCGGCTTGGATCTTCGCAGTTGTAAGGCGGCCTGCGTATTCCCAAATCTCCATGGCGAGTTCTTCGTTGCCGCCGGCAAGCCGCAGAATGGCAGCAAGGATCTCGGTGGAGGTCTGAAGGCTGTCGGACATTTCGGTGAACTTGGTCATCTGTCTGTCTCCCTCTCTGATGTACGTATATTGGCACAATGTGCCGGGCATGTCAACAGGCATCTGGGAGAAAAATGCATGGACCCGCTTGCAGCGAGAGTGCGGTGCCTCGATATTGCCGACAGCCTCTGCGACGAGGATTGTGACGCGGGCGACATCCTAGAGATTGCCAGCACGCTTTGGGATTGGGTCATGGACCCGTTCAAACTGGTCGATGCAAACGCGCCAGACGAAGACGACGCCGACAACGAAGACACCGCAACCCGCCAGTAAGGAGCACGACATGCCGATGAATTTGGCTGCCACGGTCGAAGCCCTCCGTTGGGTGCTCGGCGAGACGCCTGCCGTAGAATTTTTGGGAACCATCGAGGAGTACGTCCTCGCCGCAGAGAAAGAGCGCGATGAGGCGAAGAGCGCTGAAGCTGCCGCTCGTGCAGCGTTGGAGAAAGCCCAGACCGACGCCTCAGCCATGGCTGCGAAACTCGTCACCATCGTGGCGGATCTCGCAGACGGTGTCTTCGACGGCGAACTGCCGGTGGTTGTGGAGCCGACGCCTGCGCCCATCGAAGAGCCGGTCGTCAACGTCGGCTGACATGCAGCCCGCCCAGCCCCTGACCTACCAGGAACTCTGGGACAGGTACGCGGCTGGAGAGATCAGCACCACGGTCCTGCGCTCACTCCTACGCACGGATGAAGTCTTCCGCGCATGGTGCGAGCGCAAGGCCAGGATTGCGCGCAAGGCAAAGGACGGCAAGGCCGCGTCGGACATCCCGGCGGATCTGGGCTAGGCATCCTGAACGTCAGCAATGCCGATCAGCCCCTTGCAGAGCATTCGAAGGATTTTCACCACGGGTTGCGGGACATCAATGTCACCGGATGCCCAGCGCCTGACCTGCCGGTCTGAGACGCCTAAAACGCGGGACGCCCCGGTCTGAGATAGACCGAGGCGCGCAAGGGTGTTGCGGAAGTCGGCGGGGGTCATGGGGAATGAGTGAGGGCTTACGCCCCCACCTCAACTACGAAGGCCGCCGCCGGCCACTGCCTGCGGTTGCCATGTTCAGCAACCATTGCAATCTCGCGGATGTACGCCGCGCCGGGCTTACCACCACCCCAACGCTTGCGGTCGAAAACGACCATGGCGTTGAGGCAGTCAGCACCGACAGTTCCGAGGGCGTCAGTCTGAATGCCGTACTTCAGGGGCCGACCGCAGTGGCCGCATTCTGCGCCCTGAAGGCATCCGGTGATTGAGGTCTTGCGGGTCATGTCCGCCTCCCTGTCGATGAATGGAATATAGGACACTCTGTCCTAGCTGTCAACTGACATCAGAAAAAAGTTTTGCGCATGGCTGTCGAGGATCTCACCCCCTTTCCCAAGGGCAAGTCGGGAAACCCCGGCGGACGCCCCAAGATCCCCGACGACATCAAGGCGCTCCTCAAGCTGCAAGCTCCCAACGCTCTTCAGAAGCTGCTCACCCTCATGGAGAGCAACGACGAGCGCATCGCACTCACGGCAGCCAACTGCGTCCTCGACCGCGCATGGGGCAAGCCAACGCAGACGACCGAAGTGAGCGGCCCTGACGGCGAGGCTCTCGAAGTCAAGGACGTAACGCCCTTGGACATCGCCAGACGCATTGCATTCGCCCTCGCCAACGCAGAGCGGCCGAAAGACTGATCCATGAACGACATCGTCACCTCGCTCCACGGCAGAGAGATCGGCCTGGACGCGCAGGGAAGGCTTGTCGTTCGCAATGGGTACGCAGACAGGGCAGAGATCAACGTCGTCTCCGACCACAATGCGGACCCGACAGGCGTGCGGGATAGTTCGGCGGCTATGTCTGCGGCATGGGCTGCTGTCGTGGCCCTGCGCAACTCCACCTATGAGTTTGCGCCCATCACGCTGGTGATCCCGCCGGGCATCTACGCCATCGGCACCTCGATCAACTGGACGGGCGAGAACACCACCTATCTGGGCTGGAACACGCACATCAAGGCAGAGGGAGCGATCTTCGTCGGCTCCTGCACTGGCAAACCTGTCGTGGACATGGTGGGCGTGCGTGGCGTTCATGTGGACGGCCTCGCCATCTACGGCAGCACGACGAGCATTCCGTCCTGCGGCATCTTCATCGGGCCTCGCCTGTCTGGAACGTGCGGCAACAACAAGTTCCAGCACATCAAGACAAAGGGGTATTTTAGCGTTGCGCCGTACTGGTCCATCGGCTCGGAAACGACGCAGCACGAATTCTGCTACTACATGAACAACAACCCGGCAGCGACGGCCTATGCGGCTGCGTTCGACGGGATGAACAGGCTCGGCGCTACGTCGGACTACGCCTCGATTCGAGCGGCAGACATCAATCTGTCCTATACGAACAACAGGTTCGTGGGGTGTCGTTTCCAGAAGGACACGGATGGCTACGCCATTTACATGGAAGCCTCGACGGGCTGGACGTTCGACCGGGACTGCTATTTCCTGGCGTTTGACAAGGCTGGCTTCTACATTCGCAGCGACAGCACCAACCGCGTCACGGGCCTCAAGGTCGAGGGGCTGTTTGAGACGACGCAGGGCAGCGGTCTCAAGTACTGCTTCGTCTGGGCCTGTCTTGAAGAGAACAGCGCAACGGTCGGGTTCTACGCCGATGTTGGCAGCCCTCATGCTGCGACGGCGACCATCCGTGTTCAGAACGTCGCCAACGGCAACGACCTGACGAGCGGTTTTCTGCGCTTTGACAATGCCTATATCAAGCAGTCGGGCAACGTGGCGTCTTCCTCGACGCCGATGTTCTCGGGTGCGTTCATCTACTGGGAAGGCGAGATCTGGTGCGACACCAGCGCCATTCTCAACCTTGCCACGCTGACCCGCTTCCACGGCATCGTTCACACGTCTGATCTGTCGGGCGGCACCCTGCCGGGCGGTTCCTCGACGGGCATCCTGTTCGAACGCAGCACCCGCAACATCCGGCTGTTTGGCTTGCAGAATTTCGCCAACGACGCTGCGGCAGCGACAGGCTCGATTGCAGTCGGTGGGCTGTACCGCAACGGCTCTGTTGTCCAGACCCGCGTGACCTAAGAGGCAATCATGGCATCTGATAGCGCAATCGCCCTCCTTGAAAACGTAGCGGCGACCGGCAACGGCGTGCGCTGGCATGGCGGGCGCGGCGTGTTCTACGTCCACTCAGCGACGTTCTCGGGCGCGACCGTCACCCTCCAGTGGTCCATCGACAATGCGACGTGGGTCGCCGTGGATCGTTCCGGCGATACTTACTGCACTCTGACGGCGGTGGGCCAGGGGGCTTTTGAGCTTCCGCCCTGCTTCTTGCGTGCGGCAATCACGGGCGGTCCTCCGTCGGCGGTGTTTGCCTATGCTCGTGGCACGTTGGTCGACTGATGTCCGTCACTTGGTCTCCTTCTCAGGCTGTCACCAGACCGGCCACGATTGAGCGTGCTTTCAGCATCAGCAACAGCGAGACGCTGACGTTGCTGACGCGCATGACGACGCGCCCCTCGTTGCAACGGCAGATAGCGGTTGACAACCTGATCGGGCGGCTCAAGGCGGCGGGCGTCTGGACGAAGCTGGATGCTCTGTATGTGCTGGCGGCGCATGAGGTTGGCACGGCGGTTTTGAACTGGGTCTCGACCAACTACACACTGACGAGCGGCACGGCCCCGACGTTCACCGCCAACCTCTATGTGCAGGGCAACGGCACCACGCAGTTCTACGATACGCAGTTCAACCCGACGACGGCTGTCTCGCCTAAGTTCGTGCAGGACAGCGCGCACATCGGGGCATGGCAGGTCAACTCCGTGACCGGCGGCGTGATGGGCCATACCGGAGCCACGCTTATTCCCGCGACGACACCGACGTACCGGCTCAATGGTGCGGTTGGCATTACGGGGTCGGGCGCTGCGCAGATTGGGTATGTAACGGCGGTTCGTTCGTCTGCATCGTCTCTGATTGGCTATTACAACGGCGTCGAGAACATCAACAGCGGGTCGAACACGTCGGCAACGCCAAGCAACGAGACGTTCTACGTCTGCGCTCGCAATCAGACGGCTGACACGTTTTCCCAGGCACGGCTGACGATTGTCCATTACGGGCAATCTCTGACTGCCGGTGAGGTTGCTGCGGCGTACTCGGCGTTCAACTTGTACCTTCTCGGAATTGGGGCCGTCTGATGCCCGATATCCTCACAGAGTTGCACGGCGAAGAAGTCGGGCTTGATGAGGACCGCGCTCTCATCGTCAAGTCTGGCATCATCCGAGCCAAGGACGGCAGCCCTATCTCGTTTCCTGACGGGATCGTTGGTGGCGGTGGAGACGGTACGCCGGGCGGTTCTAGCCTGACGATCCAGTACAACGCCGCTGGTGCCTTTGGTGGCATGGGTGGCACGGCGTGGAACAACACCACGCGCAGCCTTGTGGTCACGGGCGCGACGGTCACGGCAGACACTCCGGTCCTGTCGTGGACGCAAACCTGGAACAACTCGGGCGTCACGTTCAACGGTTTGTCGTACAACATTACGGACACGTCGTCGGCCGCTGCCTCGTCGCTGATCCGCACACAAGTCGGCGGCGTTGATCGGTTCGTTGTCCGCAAGGATGGCGCGGTCATTACCGGCTCGTGGGCTGGCACCACGATCCCGGCGACGGCAGGCGGCACGGGGCAGTCAAGCTGGGTCACGGGCGAGCTTGTCTACTCCTCGACCACCAACACGCTGCGCGGCCTGACGATTGGGTCTACCGGGCAGGCGCTGGTTGTCAGCGGCGGCTTGCCGTCATGGCAGACAATTACGAGTGTGGGGACCATCACCACGGGCGCGTGGAACGCCTCAGTCATCGGGGAAACGGTCGGCGGTACGGGTCACTCGACTTACACCACGGGCGACGTGCTCTACTCCTCGTCGTCAAACACGCTTTCGAAGCGCAGCATCGGTACAACGAACCAGGTCTTCACTGTCTCGGGTGGCGTGCCTGTCTGGGCTGATATTACGAGCGTAGGAACCATTGCCACGGGAACGTGGCAGGGAACGGCCATCGGTGCGATCTACGGCGGCACGGCGCAGACTAGCTGGACAACCGGCGATCTGCTCTATGCCTCGGCCTCCAACACGCTCGCCAAGCGGGCTATCGGCAGCACCGGGCAGGCGCTCGTTGTCTCGGGCGGCTTGCCTACGTGGGCCTCGATCACGGCGCTGGGCACCATTGCCACTGGCGTGTGGCAGGGTACTCAGGTCGGCGCGATCTACGGCGGGACGGGGCAGACATCCTACACGACTGGCGATTTGCTCTACGCATCGACCACGAACGTGCTGTCCAAGCTCGCAGCGGGATCGGCGGGCCAGGTTCTTACGATGGCGAGCGGCGCTCCTGCATGGGCGCAGCCTGCCATACCGCAGCGCAGTGTGAGTGCGGATACCACGTTCGCCCTGACGGACGGCGGCGGTCATGTCTATCACCCCTCGGCGGACACGACGGCGAGGACGTGGACGATCCCGGCTAATGCCTCGGTCGCGTTTCCCATCGGCACGGCGATCACGATCATCAACGACAGTTCGGCGGGTGCTCTGACGATTGCCATCACGTCGGACACGCTGGTGCAGGCATCGACCGGCTCGACGGGTTCACGGACGCTGGCGGCTAACGGTGATGCCACGATCCTGAAGATCGGCTCGACACGCTGGCGCATCAACGGCACGGGCTTGACGTGACGTGGCAGCGGTCCAGCAAACGTTCTTCTGGCGGGCTGGTTCTTCTGGCTCGGTCGGAGACGCCGTTCTTCGTGAAGACGATAGGTACATCCTGCGCGAAGACGGCGGGAAGATACTGCGTGAAGCGGCACTTGCGGGCGACCGCGTGCTGCGTGAGGACGGCTTTCTAATCCTTCGTGAGGACGGCTTCTACATCACACGCGAGGGCGAGGCAGCACCGCCTCCTCCACCGGGTGACGCCGTCCTTGACACGCTTGGCGGGACGATCACCGACACGCTCGGCGACACGATAACGGGGCTTTAAACATGCCTGATACGAAAGTTTCGGCCGATACGAACGCCTCTGCCCTAGCGGGTGGGGAGGAGTTCCATGTCGTTCAGTCTGGGTCTGATCGCGCTGCGTCCATCACGCAGGTCAAGACGTTCGTCGGTGCTGCGAACCTCAAGAGCCTCTGGATACCGGCAGCCGGCATGAGACCGTCGAGCACGGGCGGGTGTGCGGTTCTGGCGCTGGTAGCAACGTCGGCCAACCAGCCCGATGTGTCGTCTCTCGACTTCGACGGCGTGACTGCGGAGTACGCGCAATTCTGGGTGAGAATGCCAAAGTCCTGGGACGAGGGAACATTGACGGCGCAGTTCTACTGGAGCCACGCGGCCACGACCACGAACTTCGGCGTGCGCTGGGGCTTGCAGGGCGTTGCCATTTCCGACGATGACGCGATTGCGGTGGCCTATGGCACGGCGCAGGAAGTCACGGATACGGGCGGCACAACCAATGACATCTACGTCTCGCCAGCCACCTCGGCCATGACCGTTGCTGGAACGCCGGTAGCGGGAGATATGGTGGCGTTCAGGGCGTACCGCGATCCTGCCAACGGCGCGGATACGATGACGATTGACGCGAGGCTTATGGGCATCGCGATCTTCTACAACACCGACACGCTGGACGAGACCTGAGCATGAGCATCGACCTTATGCCCGGCTTCGGCGCGTTCACTGCCTCGGGTGGCGGTGGCGGTGGCCTGCCGACCTTCCCTGGCGCGTCGCAAGTAACATACGAGGCTGTCGTTACTCCACCCATCTGGAGCAGCGGCCTTCGCACGACAGGACAGACGGACCCGGCCGCTGGATCAGAAGCGGTCCTCTACACGTACAACACCGAGTCTGGCGGCCAGATGGGGAATTTCTCCGGTCGCGGCCTTCTGACGAACGGCGCTGCGTTCAGCTACACGGGCGGAACGACCTACACGATCAGCGTCTACGGCAAGCAGTCGGGCACTGCCGGGCGCTACATGCGCCTTGCCCTGTATGACGCCGATGGCGGTGACGCCGGCGTCCTGTTCGACTTGCAGACGGGTGCCGTGGGCAACTCAAGAGCAAGCGGCATTACGGAAACCAACACCGGAATAACGAGCGTCGGGAGTGGCTGGTATCAGTGCTACTTCTCGGTCACGGGTCTGGTGGGGGCCATCGATAACATTCAGATCGGCCCGTCCAACGTGAACAGCACCGACTTCGATGCGACCCTGACCACGACCGGAGTGGCGAGCGACGGCATCCTGGTCTGGCGGTTGCAAATCGTTTCCGGCACAGATCCGAACGGATAACCCATGGCAGCGATTGACACCTACGCCGTCACAAGCTCGACGGCCAAGGCGCTGCGTGCGCTGAACAAGGACGGCATGAACCTTGCCGACTTTGCCGCGCTGACGACGACAAGCAGCTTTACGGGTTTTGGCAACGGGACGGGCTACACTGTCACCAACTGGGTCAGCGACGGCGTGTTTGCCAGCGTTGCGGCTGCGCAGGCTGTTTACCCGATCATTCAGGACGGCAACGATCACGTTGACTGGGTGCTGTTGCAGAGTGCCGTTGACTTCCTGATCTACGGCGCACTGGGGTCGTCCAACCGCCAGAACATGAAGCGCAAGCTGATCGTTCCTGCGGGCTGGTATCTGATCAACCGCACGCTGAATGTCGGCTATGCCCGCATGGGAACACCGCCGGCAGACCTGAACGCCAATGGCTACATCAACATCACGATTGAGGGCGAGGGCCGTCCTGCCGATCCGACCGGCAACGGCATGACTGGCACCACGATCTTCACTGAGGGCTATGGTTACCCCGGCATCGTCGTTTCCAAGTTCCAGACGGCCAGGCTCAAGGGTTTTGCGCTTCAGGGACCTGGCCTGTCGTGGATGCAGAACAACATGCCTCTGCGTGACACGGACAACTGGGACCGTGCAGCGTGGCGCGATCCGGCCATCACGGACGACGAACACTGGATCGGCGGCGACCGGGTCAACATCGGCATTGGCTTCGACCTTTACACCGGCACGGCTGCGGCTGCGGCGTATCCTGCCCGCATCCTGCCTGCCTCGTTCGGTGGCGGCACCACGACGGCTACGTCAGGAACGGCGGGCGGCACGACGTGTGAGATCGAGGACGTGTCGGTTACGGGCTTTGTCATCGGCATGGGACGTCCGCACGGCGACAACAACGGCGAGTTCCTGCGGGTCCACAACTCGGACATCTCATGGTGTCCTCATGCTTGGGTCGTGGGTGCCTCTCAGGCCCGCAACAACGCCCTGGTGAACGTCAATATCGAAAGCTGCCACACGGCCATCACGAACATCGGCGGCACGCAGGGCAACGCCAACCATCACGGCACCTACCAGAGCATCCACTTCGGGCGGTGCTTCCAGTTGATCGACCACGACAATGCGGACTGGTCTGGTCCGTTGACCTTGCGAGACTGCTACGCGGAATCGTTCTTCCGCATCGGTAGCTGGGAATCGGGGCGGGTAAAACTGGACGGGTGTTACCTGTCGTTTCTGGAACAGGAAGCGACGGACGGCGTGCCGTTCAACCACTTCAACATCGGCCACCTGATTCTCGACAACACGACCCTGACGGGCCTGCGACACGGGCTGATGAGCGGCGCGGTCGATCCCACCGACAACCGCAAGGTGGAGATGCTGAACGGATCGAGCATCAGCTACGGTTCGAATGCCAATTACGCCGTCCATGCCAACGCAGCCGACATTGCCCTCGGCATCAAGTACATACGCGGCCTGTTCCACCGGACGGGGCGGAATGCGCGGCGCTTCCATTCTGACAGCGACTTCTCGTCTGATGGGTACGACAACAACTGGCACAACAACGCCGCGTTCTCGTTCCTCGACCAGAAGGACGCCAACTATTACGCCAGCTATCCGATGGGCGGGTATCCCATCGGCGGCTCGGACGAAATGGTCGGCAGCGTTCAATCGTTCCCGGTGCCGAAGTTCAGCAAGGTGCAGCGTTCGGTCACGGTGGCCTCGCGTAGCAGCTTCGACCTGACCTGCACGCGCACACAGGTCGGCGATGTCAAGGCTGACGTTGGCGACGTGTTCATGATCTACCCGAACGCGGACGCCTCGAAGGCGCGGTACTGGACGCACTTTGTCGTTGTGTCGATCTCTGGGGCCAACATGGTCCTGCGGCAGTTGTCCAACTTCGACAGCACGTCGAGCAGCACCTACGTTGACAACGGGCATGCGCAGGTTGGCGCTGGCTCTTACTCTGCTGAGTACATCTGCTGCCGGGTCAGGCAGAACCGCATCCTGTTCGTTGGTGATGTGACCAGTGGGTCGGCAGTTATCAGCAACGTCCGCTATGCCTTCCAGCTTGGCACGACAGATCAGTTCACGCTTGCCAACTTCGACATGGTGGCTGGCGACTATTTCCTGCACCAGGAAATCGAGCGGTCAGTGTCTGGTGGTGGCGTCAGGGTCCACAACCTTGTGTCGTCCATCGATTTCGCGGCGAACACCATCACGCTGACGCAGACGTTCAACATTACGCGGACGGCCTATCCCATCGTGTTCTACGTCCGACAGTTCAACGCTTAAGACCCTAGCCGGCAGGGACAGCCCGGCAATCCCGCAGCAACAGCAATCAAGCAAAGGGGTTAGCCATGGCTGACACGACTATCCTTACGTCCATTCACGGCAAGCGGTTCGGTCTTGACCGTCCCGGCAATGCCATCCTCGACCGTGGTGACGCGGCCGGCCCGACGATCCTGAGTTCAACTTCGTACACGAACGTCGCGGCCTCGACGGCCCTGACGGCATCCTCGACGGAGACGCTGTTCTCCACCAGCTACTCGATCCCGGCGAACACGCTGGTGCCGGGTCAGCTTATCAAGATCAGCTACTGGGGCATCGTCACGGCGAGCAACAGCACCGACACCTTCGCCAGCGTCCTGCGCATTGGCGGTCTGGCCGGCACGGCGTTGTTCACCCACACGGCGACGGACGCGACCAACAACGACATCTTCCTCGGCGAATACACCCTTGTCATTCGCACCATCGGCGCTTCCGGCACGGTTGTCGGCTGGGGCTGGGGCAAGAACGTCCCGGCGGTTGAGGCCACCACTGCGGTGCGAACCGACGTTCTGGCGTCCACTGCCATCGACACCACGGTGGCACAGGTCATCGGTGTGACGGGTCAGTTCTCCTCGACCAACGCGGGCAATAGCGCACGTCTGGACATGCTCGCGGTGCAGATGGCGTGAGCGCACTTGACGAGATCCTGGCGCGCTTCGGAGCGTTACCCAAGGATCAACAAGAGGCAGTCGTCGCGGATGCGTTCGCGGCGACCAAGGATGCCAAGTTCATCCCAAACCCTGGCCCGCAGGAAAAAGCGTGGTTCAGCAAGGCGGACGAGTTGTTCTACGGCGGCGCGGCGGGCGCGGGCAAGTCGGCCCTCCTCGCCGGGCTTGCTGTCGAGAACCATACCAAATCGATCATCTTCCGCCGGGAGTATCCGCAGATACGCGGTCTGGTGGACGAGGTGGCCCGCATCCTTGGAACGAGGGATGGCTACAACGGGCAGGACCGGGTGTGGAAACTCGGCGCAGACAAGGTGCTGGAGTTCGGTAGCGTCCAGCATGAGGACGACAAGGAGAAGTATCAGGGTCGCGCCCACGATTTTAAGGGCTTCGATGAGATCACGGCATTCACGGAAAGCCAGTATCGCTTTCTGATCGGCTGGGCGCGCTCGACCAAGGACGACCAGCGGGTTCGCATTGTCTGCGCGGGCAACCCGCCGATGACGAGCGAAGGCGCGTGGGTCATCAAGTACTGGGGGCCGTGGCTTGACCCGACGCATCCCAAGCCGGCCAAGCCGGGTGAATTGCGCTGGTTCACGACCATCGACGGCAAGGATGTCGAGGTTGACGGGCGCGGCCCGCATGAGATCGACGGGCGTGTCGTCACGGCAAGGTCGAGGACGTTCATACCGGGGAAGTTGGAAGACAACCCTGAGTTGTTGAACAGCGGCTATGCGGCCACGCTGGAGGCAATGCCCGAGCCGATGCGGACCATGCTTCGTGAGGGGCGGTTCGACGTTGCGGCGCGCGATGCGGATTTCCAGGTGATCCCGACACGGTGGATCATCGAGGCGCAGAACAGGTGGAGTGAACGACCCCCGGCCACCGTCACGATGACGGCGATGGGGTTCGATCCGGCCGGCGGCGGTAGCGACCAGGCGGTGATTGCGTATCGCTACGGCGGCTGGTTCGGGAACATGGTTGCTGTCGAGGGTGCGGACACCGCAGACGGCAGCAGCATGGCGGCGCTGGTGATGAAGCATCGCCGGGACAATGCCCCGGTCGTGGTTGACATGGGCGGCGGTTACGGCGGCGCGGTGTCGATGCGCTTTGACGACAACAGCATCGCGCACACGAAGTTCAACGGGGCCACGGCAAGCACGGCACGGACGAAGGATGGAACTCTATCGTTCGTCAATCGCCGCGCTGAAGCGTGGTGGTATGCGCGCCAGGAGCTTGATCCTGATCAGCCGGGTGGGAGCGTTATTGCTCTGCCACCTGATCCTGAGCTTAGGGCTGATCTGGCGGCACCTACGTGGTCGTTGAGGCCGAACGGCATTCTGATCGAAAGCAAGGACGATCTGCGCAAGAGGCTGGGCCGCTCGCCGGGCAAGGGCGATGCGGTCGTGATGGCTCTGGCAATGGGTGATCAGGCGGTCAAGCGGCAGATGCGGCGGGGCGGCGCTCTCGGGCAGATGCCACAGATCAACATCGGCCATCAGGCCATCAAGTCTCGTTACAAAGGACGATAGCCATGGGCTTCCTGAAGAAGATGCTCAAGCCCAAGATGCCGACCATCGTGATGCCTGACCCGGTCACGGCTCCTGTTGCGCCGGAAGTGACGCCGGCTCCGGTCATGCCGGATGCCAATGCGACTGAGGTCAATCGGGCCAAGACGCAGGAGATCCGCCGCAGGATGCAGCGCGGTGGCCGTGCCTCCACGATCATGTCGCAGAGCAGCGGCGGCGATGACTTCGGATCTTCGCGCCTCGGATGAACGACGTATCCGTCTCCAAGGCGCACCCTGACGTACAGCCTGTTGCAGACCGCCTGAGACGCTCGCACGCCAACCTTCGCGCGCGGGGGATGGTAACCGCCGCCGAGGATATGAACGCCGCCCTGACCCTTGTGGACGAGGCGGTGAAGGATCGTGACCACGCCCGTAGCAAGGCGCGGGACGCGGACCAGCTACGGCACCGGATCGACCGGCTTGAATACGACCTGACGATGATGCGCCTGTCCCGTGACGAGGCGCGCAATGATGCCGTGATTGCGGCCATCCCGATGGACGAGGCGAAGGCGCTGGCGAGGGCAGAAGTCCGCGACATCCTGCGTCCGTTCCTGACGGAAGGCGGGCAGTCCACGCGGATGTTAGCCCTGACGATCAAGGCATCCCTCGACGCCGCCTGGGGCAAGGAAGTGCAATGACGCTCAAGACGGCAGTAACGAAACTCATTGAGCGCGGGGAGAACCTGTTCTCCAAGCGTTCGGGGTGGGTGTCGGCGCTTCAGGACATTGCAGAGCAGTTCTATCCCGAGCGTGCCGACTTCACGACGCAGCGGTACGGCTCGTCCATGTTCGACACCACGGGCCTGATGACGAGCGTCCCGGCGCTGATCCGGCGCGATCTGGGTAACACACTGAGTGCTATGCTTCGCCCGCGCGGGCAGGAGTGGTTCCGCATCCGCACGTCGGACGACGATATTAACGAAGACCCGTCTGCGAAGAAGTGGCTGGATTGGGCGACCGACCGGCAGCGCAAGGTCATCTACGACAAGCGGGCAAGGTTCGTCAGGGCCACCAAAGAAGGTGACCATGATTTTGCGACCTTCGGCCAGTGCGTGCTGTCCATCGACGTGAACGACGAGCGGGATGGCTTGCTCTATCGGACGTGGCATCTGCGCGACTGCGCGTGGATGGAGAACGCCTCGCTTGAGATCGACACAGTTTTCCGTCGCTGGAAACCGCAGGCGCGTAATCTGATCACGCTGTTCCCCAAGACGGTGGACGCCAAGGTCAAGGAGCTTGCCGACAAGGAGCCGTTCAAGGAGGTCAAGTGCCTCCATGTCGTCCTCCCCTCGGAAGAGTGGTCGCTGTCGGACGAGAAGTGGAAGGGCCGCAAGGACTTCCCCTACGTGTCGCTCTACATCGACTGCGACAACCAAACGGTGTTGGAGGAGGTTCCTCGTCGTCGTCTGGGCTACATCATTCCGCGCTGGCAGACGGTCAGCGGCTCGCAGTACGCGCACGGTCCCGCCTACGTGGCGATTGCCGATGCGAGGCTGTTGCAGCAGATGACGCTGACGCTGCTTGAAGCTGGGCAGAAGTCTGTCGATCCGCCGATGATTGCGGTCGGGGAAATGATCCAGGGCGGCGTCAACACCTATGCCGGCGGCGTGACGTGGGTGGATGCCGACTACGACGAGCGGCTGGGCGAGGTTCTGCGCCCGATGACCGTGGACAAGACGGGCCTGAACTGGGGCACGGAACAGGCGATGCGGGTCGAGCAGATCCTGTCGCGCGCGTTCTACCTCGACCAGATCCGGATGCCGCAGTTCGGTGAGGTCCGCTCCGCGACCGAGATGCGGATGGTCTACGAGCAGTGGGTCCGCTCCGCTCTCCCGCTCTTTGAGCCGATGGAAACCGAGTACAATTCGGCCGTGTGTGACGAGACGTTCCAGTTGGCGCTTGAGAACGGCGCGTTCGGCTCGCCGATGGATATCCCGCCGATGCTGCGCGGTCAGGAAATTCGCTTCGAATTTGACAGCCCGTTGCAGTCGTCTGTGAAGCGCGCCAATGCGCAGGCGTTCCTTGAGAGCGCACAGTTGCTTGCCACGGCGGCGCAGCTTGATCCGAATGCGATCCACGTCTTCAACACCCGTCAGGCTGTCCGTGACGCCCTCGATGGAGCCGGTGCCTCCTCCGATTGGATGAACACCGAGGAGGAGGCTGCGGCCATTACTGACGCGGCGCAACAGGCGCAGCAGGAAGAGATGATGACCTCGCAGGTTGCGCAGGGTGCCGAGATTGCCAATCAGGTCGGGCAGGCCGGGCAGTCCCTCGCGCAGGCGGGGATGGTGTGAACCAACACCCTTCGGGACGACCCATGCGACCGCCCATCGTCAAGCGTGTTCGGCAGCCTGTTGGAACCTTCACCGGCTTCGTGACGACAAGGCTCAACCAGAACATGGACCAACTGGAAGGCGGCTGCGGCTTTCCGATCATGCGGGCTGAAGAGCAAGTCATGGGCGCGTGGGTCCGTCGCTGATGGCACGAAAGACCATCACCACGCACCAGCCATGGCATCCCTACGAATGGGAGCCGGCAGACGCATACGCCCTTCAGGCTCTCGCCAAGGGCATCGCCAACGAAGGTCAACAGAAGCGTGCCATCGACTGGATCATCCGGTCGGCCGGCACATACGACGCAACGTTCTATGTCGGGCAGCATGACGCTTCCGACTTCGCACAAGGTTCCCGGCACGTAGGCTTGCAGATCGTCAAGCTGCTCAACCTCCCGGCAACCGTAATTGAGAAGGCCAAATGAGCGAAGCCCTTGCTGACACCACTGCGACCACAGCGGCCCCTGACGGGGCCGTTTCTGTATCTGGCACCACGGATGCCGCTGCCCCTGCGCCTGCCGCAGAACAGGCCGGCACGCTCCTTGGTAGCGATCCTGTCGAGAAGCCTGTCACGGCTCCTGCGGATTGGCCGGAAGATTGGCGCACGAAGGTCGCAGGCGAGGACGCCAAGGAGATCGCACGTCTCCAGCGCATGGGTTCGCCGGCTGATGTCTGGAAGGCATACCGCGCACTGGAAGCCAAGATCAGTTCCGGCCAGTTGAAGCAGGGCCTCAAGCCCGACGCCACGCCGGAAGAGGTCAAGACCTGGCGCGCTGAGAACGGCCTGCCGGAAAGCCCCGAGGGTTACAAGCCGCAGTTGCCGAACGGGATGATCCCCGGCGAGGCGGATGCGCCGCTGATCACGGGGTTCCAGAAGACGGCCCATGAACTCGGCATGACGCCCGACCAGTTCAACAAGACGCTGGCCTGGTACTACAACGAGGTCGATGCGGACGCGGCACAGCGTGTCGAGAACGACAAGGCCTTCCGCGCCACGGCAGAGGATCAGTTGCGGGCCGAGTGGGGTCCGCAGTACCGCGCCGAGGTCAAGGGCATCGCCAACTTCCTTGAGGCGTCCGCGCCGGCAGGACTGAGCGACGTTCTGTTCAATTCCCGTACTTCTGACGGCAAGCTTCTAGGCGATCACCCCGAGGTGCTTCGCTGGCTTTCCGGCATGGTGCGCACCGTTAATCCCATGGCGACCCTCGTCCCCGCCGGATCGGCTGATCCGCTGAAGGCTGGCGCGGCTCGCATTGAAGAGATCGAAGGCATCATGAAGACCGACCAGCGTCGGTACTGGAACGATGCCGAGATGCAGAGCGAGTACGGCAAACTGCTTGAGGCGAAGGCCTCGATGACGGGCCGCGCTGCCTAACACCGCGCCACGACCGGACAACCCGCAAGGCCCCGGTTCCCGCGCACCCGACTACCTCGACCAACGCTGAAGCCCCACGCAACGCGGATCGGCCCCG
>Ga0181352_1000278_pt1 | contig 22500 bp, 49 predicted proteins | sample Fa13VDMLBSN_FD_130103 | JGI IMG/M metagenome (GOLD analysis project Ga0181352, IMG submission 130103) | Freshwater viral communities from Lake Michigan, USA - Fa13.VD.MLB.S.N | ecosystem: Environmental > Aquatic > Freshwater > Lake | place: USA: Michigan | collected 2013-09-23 | reverse complement strand
GGAGAGCCCTCGATCTCAACGATGCGGTGATAGGCCTCCGTGTCCCGCTGGTTGTACCACATCTTGTCCTGCTGGCTGTGGCTGGTGACTTCCTGCTTGGCTGTTACGACCTTGCGCAACTCTTCGTTGGTTTCTGACTTCTGCTGGCGCACTGCTCGCCCGGTGTATTGATTGCTCATTTCTTTTCCTCTCGTTTGGATAAATAGCTTTGAAGGGCAAGTTCAATGACTTGGCTTTCGCTCCGCGCCACTAGCTCTGCTCGCTTCTCCAGAGCCGCCTTAAGCTCTGGAGTAATGCGCGACGATACGCGAATTGCACGCATTCTCAGGTTTCCGAGAATGAAATGATATCGGCATGGACAGGGCGCTTCGCCTGCTGCGAGATGCGAAGTTGGATATTGGTTGTCCGCAGGATTTCACGCGCGGATGAAGCGATGCTATCGGCCTGTCCCGGCTCCATTTTACCGTCTTTCACTGCGTTCAAGGTCTCCCAAAGCGCCGACTTCAGGTTCTTTGCGGTTAAGTCGCTCATAATCTCGTTTCCTTTTCTGTGATTTACTCATTGTCCCCTTCATCATCCGAAGCTCGTAATCACCTCCGGCTTTCTCTAGGGCGGCATCTCGGATTTCCAGCGTCAACACGAATGCTTCAGCCAATTCTCCGTAGAACTTTTCTGCGCGGTATCGACGGTCATAAACCTTCTTTTGGGCGCGATATTCAGGTCGTCGGCAGTACTCAACATGCTTTGGCATTCGCTTCTGCCGATATTCTCTCTCCTTCTCCCTGTCGTGGTTTTCTGCGTAATATGCAGCCTTCTTGGCCTTGAGCATATCTCGGTTTTTGGCCCTATAGTCCGCATCATACGCGGCTTTCTCTGCCTTTTTTTGCTCAGCAGTTCTAATATCGGTTTTCCTGCGGCCAAGCCCAGAACATTCTCGACTGCAATAAATCTTGAGGCCCGATTTACTAGCGCGGTTAACATCTGCCTCGCGCTTATCGGTCTCAATCCCACAATATGCGCATGTGATTATCATGACGACAACTTACACTACACGTCGCCGCTGTCAACCACCAAACGGACGGCTTTGGATCTTCTTCCTCTGCGCCTTTGTCTTCCGCGCTTTCACAGGGCGATCCATGAGCGGCGTTTCTACATCCTGCGGGACAATGATCACCTTATCCGCTACAAGTATCTCCAGCGTCTCCTGAAGGGCTCTGAGCTGGTGGAAATAGAAGTCTGCTGGGGATAGGCCGTGGAACTCGGTATCTAGCCTCTGATGGCAAGAGAAACAGGCGTAGCACCCAGACAGATCACTAGCCTTCTGTCCAAAGCCCTTGTGCCGGTCCCGTAAATGAGCCAGCACAGTCGTTTCCCCGCCTCCATCGCATCCTTCAAACCGCAAGGTACACGGCTGGCCTCTAGCGTGATTGCGCAGCTTCGTACTGCGAATAGGTGGGATCACTGAAAACGACATCATGCTCCGCTCCAAATGCTTCGATCAGTTCCATCAAGGCGCTCATCTCTGCCTTGGTCATCTTGGATGTTTGAAGCCCCATCACGACGAATCCACCAGGATCGAGAGAGGGCACGACGCGGGACTTCTTCAGCGAGGCCGTAAACATCGTTTTCCAGTCCTCTGGGCTGAGTTTCTGCCCGTACCACTCCACCTGCTCAGAGACCTCGCCAAGATGCGCCCAGAGCCTTGCATTCTGCTCTAGAGAGCGCGTGGCCGGCTTTATCTCCACTACATACCCATCAGGCGCAGAAAGGACGGCCTTAGCCGCCCTCTCCTTTATTTCCTTGCTTCTGAGGAAGTACTTTTGCTTGTCCATCAGAAGGGCAGGTCGCTGTCATCCGCTGGTGCGTAGCTCGCGTCACGTGGATGCCCTCCACTACGGTTCTGTGCCGTAGCATCCTTGGGCTTAGGAACGGTCAGGATGATCTTATATTGGCCCTCCGTGGGGGCAGGAACGGCATCCAACAGCACCGTGAACCCAAGCCCGTCACGCGTAGGGAAGGCGCTCCCCAGCTTCGTGAACCAGCTCTTCCCATTCTTGTCCTCACGCACACAAAGCGCGTCCATTCGTTCGTTAGCCATTGTTTGTTCCAATCAGTTCTTCGATGGGGTCTAGGTCGTTTGGGGTGAGCGCCGAGAAGTCTGGAGCCTTGATCTGGTTTAGACCCTGCGCACTCTTCATCAGCGCCGCCTTGCATGTGTCCTTGCGCACGGCCAATTCCTTCTCCCAATCGACGGGAAGGGTTTTGATGATCGGCATGACGTTTTCCCAGCGGCTCTTGAGGGCGTCTAGGGACTCCGCTTCATCCAGCACCTTTTGGAGATCGGCGTAGGTCTGGCGGGATTCGTTCTTGCTGAAACGCTTAGGGGGCTGGGGAATGTCGGCAACGGGTTCTGCCTTGTCCTCCGCGAACTCCTGGCGCATCTCATTGACGTACTTGCTGTCATCGAACAGGCCCATATGCACGTCAGCGCCGACACCGATCAGCTTCAGAGCATTGCCGATTGCGTCCGTATAAGCCTTCTTGAACGCCTCATCGTCGTTCTCCCAGCGTTCGGGCCGGTTGTATTTCTCGTTGGGCTTGATGTAAGTCACGACCTTATCGCCGCCAACGCCAAACACGTTTTGAGAACCTTCCGCCTCGGCCTCACGATACCAGACGGAAACGGTGCAATATACCAAGACCTCTCGGTTATCTCCGGGCACGACTTGGAATGATGGCTCATTAACACCCCAGCCCAAGCCTACAGGTCCGAACTGCTCAGTCATACGCTTGAATGACCACATCGGCTTGATAGCGGTGCCTTCAAAGCCGCCTGCTCGCTTAAAGCCCTTTGTGTGCGACGGATCGGTCCTGCCGAGGGAGTCCCAAAGGCGGGTGTTACTCATATCCGATCTCCCTCGCTATCTGCTGCACTCTGGCTGTTTCCCGATCCATCCTTGCGGACCATATGGCGCGTTCATCCATCTCTTCAGCCTCTCGCATCTTGATTGCGTATTCTCCTATTAGGGCTAGGGAGGTGAGGGCTTGTTCTCTCTTGGCATTGCGGGTTTCAATCGTCATTCTTCCCGCGCTTCCAACATGCAGTCTGCGTAGCCGTAAGCAGCTTTCGCCACACTTCTCATGATAGTGTAGGTCTGCTCATCGGAAATATCTATCTGCCCCACGTCAAACGGGAAGTTGGTACCCCTCAGCGGTATTTTAGCGATAATGGCGCTCATCGCCGCTGTTGCGAGCCGATCCCGCAACTTCACTTTGTCAGTCATCTCAGCACCTGCTCTCTCGATTTCACGACTTCCTCGACGCGGAAGGCTCTTAGCTCTGGATAGCGCTTCAGGCAGTTATCGATCTGCTCTTGGTTAGCCATCAGCGCCTTGTTGGGATCAGTCGTGGTCTGCGTCAGGTCAATGAAGTGCACGAACTCACCTCTTGCATTCACCAACCTGCGGTTTAACGTCCATGGATTGGGTGTCATTTCCCGTACTTCTTCTGCAAAGATTCAAGCTGCTGCAATTCGCGCCGCTTTTCATCTTCGGCGCGGGCATCCTTTTCCCGCTTACGCTGTGCGAGCAAAGACCCATATTCATCTGCCGTGATGACCTCACTTTTCTCCAAGTCATCGACGTTTGGCCCAATCGCTAGGTTGTTGGAGTTTCTGCCAATGGTCCATCCGCGCGAACCGTCTGTGAATCTGATCATCACGCAATAGTCACTGGTCGAACCCCACCCAGTGCGCATCACTTCTGCGACCTCGATGGTTTTTCCAACCCACTTCTGAGGGTTCCCTTCGAAACCCATTTTATCCATCATTCCCATCTCTTCTCTCCTTTAGGTGCTGAGGACGAGACCTACATCGCTGGCGACCGGGTACGAACCCCAATCCTTGGCTATCGGCTTACGACGGGCATTCCCATCCGCGACCAACTTCAGACTTTCGGTATCGCCACAGGCCACTACCTCAGTAGTGCTGGTTGTGACCACCGCCGTCCTCAGCAACATCGATTATGCATGTCAAAAACGTCTAGTCAACCCACTTGACGACTATTTATCTGGCGTCCATACTGACGGTCATTCCACTATAGGAGGCAACATGCCCAAAGACGATAATCGCAAAGAGGTGAAGCTCTGGCTTGAGCCCGAGGACCATGAGAAGCTGGCTAATCTGGCGACGGCACACAAGCGCTCAATCCGCTCCGAGGTGTACTATTGCATCCTTCGCGGCATTCGAGAGCAGGAAGATTCCGACCTTGAGCGCATCAAGTCGCGGCGGTTCTCAGTTAGCGCTCTAGCTGCTGCTGTTCCCTTCGATATGCCACCGGAGGCTGAGTGATGCTGCGCAATACAGATCATGAGGAATATCTGGCACGCAGGGCAAGGCTGGGGATTGCGCCAGCGCCTACCCCCGTGATCAAGCCCATCCCTCGCAAGCGCGATATCGTTGACATCTACGAGCATGTGAAGCCATCAGAGCCTGAGCCTATCAGTCAGATATACAAGGAGCGCTGGAAGGTCATCATCCATGAATGCGCTGCCAAGCATGACATATCCGTCCGTGACATGCTCTCAGACGCCCGCTGGCGGAAGTTCGCACGGGCACGTCAGGAAGCCTGCTACCGCATGGTTATGGAGCTGGGGATGAGCTACCCGGCCATTGCGCGGCGGATCGGATACATGGACCACACCTCGGCAATATCAGCCGCAGCCAAGCATGCAGAGCTTTACAACCTTCCCCTAACCACTCGCGAGCCCAAAGGCGTGAGTAAGGATCGGAATAAGAGGATGTACGAGATGGCAAGTCGTGGAGCGTCGTACAGAGAGGTTTCGGAGGCGTTCGGACTATCCATCGCGCACGTCAACAATCTCTGTGTGGGGTACGCGCGGGCCAATAAGCTGGATCATCCTCACAAGTGGGACTCTAAAATTGTGGCAAAGGATTTCAAATGAGCAGGTCAGTCACAAGCAAGGATCTTCAATATGCACTTCAGTATGGCGGCGAGCGGCTTTTGAAGACAAGAGCGAATCATCTCGGCAAGGCGCTTTACACCCTCCACAAAACCGGCGCTCCTGTACCGAAGTCGGTTGCAGAGGATTTCCTGAACGGAGGGCACGCGATGCCGATGGACGACGGTCTATTCCCAGGTCACAGCCAATCTTATGGATGGAAAGAATGACGACACAAGCTATGCTCTTACAGTTCCATGATAAGGATTAGGAAATGAAGTGGCCCGGAAGCTGGGGAGCAACCGGGCCTTGCATGAGATACAGAATGAGCTTAGGATGGAAGCCACTTGAGACGGCGATTGTCGAGATCCCGCCTCCCATCAGCGAATGGAGCTTCGCCAATGCACATACACAATACCCATACCTGTATTCCGTTGCAAGGGGCTGTCCGTTGATTAAACCGGAAGTACTCGATGCAATGCTTGCGTCTGGATGCACAGCAGAGCAGATCGTCGCGGCGGTTAAGGCCTCAATGTCGCGCTCATCTGGTGCAGAGCGTCAGGCCCGTTATCGGGAGAGAAAAGCACAGGAAAGCGTAACAAGTGACGTAACGTTACGTAACAGTGACGTTGTTTCCCCTTCCCCCCTCCCCCCCCCTGATAAAGAACCCCCCAAACCCCAAGAAATTAACCCCCCTATATCCCCCCAACCCCTTCGTCGCGCTTCGCGCCTTCCGGTCGATTTCCAGCCGGATCTCGGTTTGGCTGAGGAAATGGGGCTATCCGCATCCCAAGCCCAAAACGAATCCGCCAAGTTCCGGGACTACTGGTCAGCCAAGGCCGGGAAGGATGCGGCGAAGCTCGACTGGCCAGCGACGTGGCGAAACTGGATCAGGTCGGCTGTGGAACGATTGCCGAGGGGCTCTCCCAACAACCCTTCCCATCAAAAGCCCAGAAACATTTCCGAAGCCTCCACCAGGCTTTTAGCCCAGATCAGAGAAACCGAAAATGCCAATTCTCAATCCAGAGCGTCTGGTCAGCTCCTTGAACAAACTGTTCCTTACCTTGCCGCTCCCAACCGCTAACGCCGATCCTGACGAGGCGCTGAGGGTCTATTACGAGGAATGCCAGGGATATTCGAATGATGATGTGGATCTGGCGGTTCGTCAGTTCATGTCGGGAACGGTCGAGAACCACAACCCGGCATTCGCTCCCACCGCTGCACAGTTTGCCAAGCAGCTCAGGTCAAACCTGAATTATCGCTCGGACCAAAACCAGCGTCGTAGCCTTCTCCTCAGCCAATTCAAGGAACAGGAGTTGGACGAGGAATGGCAGAAGAAGCGGTCTCCAGAGGCCAAGGCATTCGTCAAGGAGGCGCTGGAGGCCCTGAGGAAGAAACAGACTGAGCGGACTCCAGAAGAGCGGCAACTGGCTCAGGAATGGCTGCACAAGACCGACCAGCGTTTTGAAAGCCAATTCATTAACGAAAGCGGCGTGAAGGTGAGCAAGTACCTAGCCGACAAGCTCCGCGCCTCGGAAGACTAAACCCAGCCAGATGGAGAAATGAGATGAGTGATAAAGCCAAGTGTGAACATTGCGGTAAGGAATCAGAGGATGTCAAAGAAAGGCCGTCCATGACTTCTTACGACTGGGATGGAAAAGGGGAAGATCCAAACCGAGCGGGAGAACTTTGCGATGGATGCGCAGAAGATTATCGGGCTTACTGGCAGGAGCGTTGGGATGAGTATTATTCCAGCGTTCTGTGAGTCCACCAGCCAAATCCCATCAAACAAGAGGAGTAGAGAGATGAACACTACCGACGCCTTAGCGAAGCATGATTGGGTTTGGGACACGCTGCCCAACGATGTTCAAGAGGCGATGAACAACGAATGGAGGTTGCTCAGGCTGCTTTTGTCATTAGCACGCAAGAACGTAGAGGAAGGCGATGATGCCTTGGCAGAGTCTGCCTTAGAGTTTGCTAAGAAGCTGAATCTGCACTCCCCATCCCAATCCAAATAACAGAGGAAACTAAGAATGGATCTGACTAACATGGAAGGCGTAGAGGGGGATGAATCGCTACTCGATCACATCAAAGACACGGTGATGGGGGACTACATTCCAGATTCAGAGATGGAGGCCATAGTCATGAGAGACGCAATGGTCGTTATCGAAATTCTACGCCAACGCGGCTGTCTCACCCCAGAAGCCATAGAGCAGCTAAAGAAAGAAGGGCTTTAGAATGAGGGTGCTAGTGGCTTGTGAATATAGCGGGCGTGTGCGTGAGGCCTTCCGCAAGCGCGGACATGATGCCTGGAGCTGCGACATTCTGGAGAGCGAGGATGAAAGCCCTTATCACTTGGTTGGCGATGCGCTTGACCATATTCGTGGACAGTATGATCTACTCATCTGTCATCCTCCTTGCACTGATCTTGCTGTTAGCGGCGCACGGCACTTCCCTGCCAAGATAGCGGATGGCCGACAGCAGGCGGCGCTTGATTTTGTTCAGTCTTTGATGGACGCGCCGTGTGAGCGCATTGCTATTGAAAACCCCATCAGTGTCATCAGCAGCAAGATACGCAAGCCAGATCAGATCATCCAACCTTGGATGTTCGGTCATCCAGAGACTAAATCCACGTGTCTGTGGCTCAAGGGTCTTCCGAAGCTGGTTCCGAACGAGGATGCAGAGCATGTTCGCATGCATATGGAAAGCCTGCCTAAGTCGGAGCGTAACCGCGTTCACTACATGTCGCCTGGCCCTGATAGGTGGAAGGAACGCAGCCGCACATATCAGGGCATAGCCGATGCCATGGCTGAGCAGTGGGCTAGACCTCCCGAATCTCCCGACCATAGCAAGCTCTAAAAAGCTTGTTTTTAAGCCTGTAGGTCGGCTCTTTCCTTGTGACGGGGGATTTAGTGTCTTCCGTCACTTCCTGCCCTCCACGGTCCTTATAAGCGAAATCTGACCAGTATTCGCAGACCTTCACGCCATTCACCATCATCGGATAGCGCTTCTGAAGCTCCAGGTCGGTTATCTCCCCAGCCCTCAGCAGCAGTTTAAGCTCGGCGTATCGGTTGGCCTCCTTCTTTGAGTGGAAGGTAATGCCATCGACGCTGACCTTGACGTTCCGGTATTTGGCGTAGCTCATCATTCACCCCAAAAAAGGCCCCATCCTTTTTACGGGATGAGGCCAAGTCGGTCGATAGGAGGAGGCCGGGATAGGCACACAAGGCGGAGATGAGCGGGACACCTTGCAGCGATAATCAGCGGAGGAGGTACGCTTCGGATCGACACCACCCCGGCTCAATCGTTATACAGGCTGTCCAATTCTTCCGCAAGACGGTCTAGGCGTTCCAATGGGGATGGGCTAGCGAGGCGTAAGAACATTTCAACATCATCGTTTTGAGTTATCAGAGGTCTGAAACTCGTAGTTTCGTATAGGAACTCCTCATAGCCTACCAATTCCAGAAATTTGCCGTCCTCATAGACGTTGGAAATTAGGCATATGTCTTTGAGTTGTGGATGGGAATGGTTGTGAACGTTAGGATCATGAGACCACCAAGCCTCATCCACACAGCAGCATTTTACCCCAGGCTTTGCCCATTCATAAGCCATCACGGACCTCCAAAGATAAACACAAAGGGAGCTACTGCCAGCATCCAGTAGATGCAGAAGCGGATTGGATGCATCGCAAGCCATCGATAGAAGGGGAGAAGGAGGTGGCTCATGACTTCCCCCATGCTTTTGCAATTGCCGCCTTTGCCGCCACGATTGCCCCTTGCAAGTCAAATGGCTCCAGCGACCCGCCCAGTCGTAAAGCAGTTTCTTGTTTCTGGGCCTCCGTAGTGAGGTGCTGAAGCGCCTGCATCAGATCGTTAGCCAGCCCTGCTATTTCTGTGTTCCTAGCGGCCATCCGATCATAACAGTCCTTCCAGTATGCAATTCGTTCCTCGTCGCTCATTCGTGTCTCCCACATTTTACCGTAGCACTCGCACGTGCTATATCTTGTTCAAGGGTTGGATTGTCGTCCCTGGTCATCAGGGTATGGATTGTGAGCGCTCCGCAGACCGAGCAATGCAGATGAGGGAAGATGGTGTGTTGCGCCCTCTCCAGCCATAACGCCGCCTCTTCCTCACGCTGGCGCTTCTCGTAGGCATCCCAATCGAAGGGATCATACTCTTCGCGGATTGCTGGGGAATAGAAGGGCTCTACGCCCAGCCATTCGGATTCGGTATGGGATTTAGCCATTTTTGATGATGCCCATTTTGTGCTCCATCAGGGCTTCCATGGCCTGTACGAACTCGGCTTGTTCGCACCATCCATCGTCTCTCAGCAAATCAGCGGCGTCCCTGCGAAGTTCAGATAACTTCTTGTCGCCATTAGCGCGGAGGTATTCCGCTGCCTTCCATTGCCGCGTCCCTGGCGTCCAATCATTGATCATCTCTCTTCCTCTCATTCACTCGGTTAGTTCCGATAGGGGCTAGAGTTACACGCCGTGATATCACTGTCAACTCCATTATAGGGGTTGCAATGCGCTATGATGCGGTCTAAGTTGGAGAAACAAGGAGTGCGAGATGGAAGAAGAGAAGTTTGTTTTGAGGATGCCGCAGGGCTCTAGGGATCTGGTCCGCGCTGCTGCTGCTCGTGAGTTCTCCAGCATGAATGGGTACATCATGCGCATCCTAGGACGCGACGTAGAGAAGACGCTGGGAACCATGTTTCCCACCCCTTCCCGTCCAAAGCCAAAAGGAGATGAGGAATGAGCCATGAGTATGTGTGTGAACGAAATGGCAGGACGGTTTGCATATTAGACCGTAAGTCGCCCCCGAAAATAGGCAAGGTTATCACTGCTTACGGTAGCAAGTGGCAGGTTTGGTATATCGAGTATGAGCCAAGCGGGAAATGTCGCGCGAGACTTGAGCCATTTAGCGAGAGGGCTGCGGCATGACTGAGATCATCGGCATAGATAACGATCAAAGCCAGCAGGTCATAGACGCTGCCACAAAGGCGCTCTCACAGAAGGGCGTTATCCTGCACGATCAGGATGAAACGCTGGACAGCATCAGCCTCACATTCCAGGGCTTGGGGAATAAGCGGAAGGCAACGAACGCGCTCTCCCTCCCCAGCCTAAAAGATCTATCCAACGAACAAATACAAGAGAAAGCCTCAGAGATCGTGAGAGAGGTTGAGCAGAAGCTGAGGAGTGGTGGAGAATGAAGGCGAAATACACGCTTTCCGAGAGTGAGATCAAAGATGCAATCAAGGCTTACGTAAAGGCCAAGAAGGGCATTGAGGTTTCCAGTGTGTACCTGAGCTATTATCAGGCGGATTCGCGCGACCCAAGAGAGGTTTCTTACCACAGTGCTGTGGTGTCGGAATGAGCTGGAATTGGGAACCAATGCACGCCACCTGCACCCCTCAAAAGCCAATCATCAAGGTGATTAATACGGCCTATAAATCTTACGACGCACAGAGGAAGGCAGAGAAATGAGCGAGTGGAAGGATATCAGCACGGCACCGAAGGATGGGAGCGTGGTTTTGGGCTGGTGGCCGAGTATGGCGCACACAGGTGGATATATGCAGTCCGTCAAGTTTGATGACTTCCGCCAAGCATGGTTGGTTTATTGGGATCTCAGCGAAGTTCCAGTGACCTACTGGATGCCCCTTCCTCCCCCTCCCAACCCACACAGCGAGAAGGTGGAATAGATGAGCAAGTCTCAAGTGATGAGTTTGGTGTTTGCAATTCCTTCCATTGTGCTGAGCGTTGCCTGCCTCCTCGGCTATGTCGGCATTCATTGGGGAGTGGCCGGGTTTGCATTAGCCCTGCTTGCGACAATCCCCCTTTCTCGCCCCTAACCCCACCAAGAGAACAGATGATGTCAGATAGACCGGAAGCGACTGCACTGGCAATCGATCGGAAATACGGGGACGGCCATCACTCGTTCGAACTTCGCGAGGCTATCATGGACGCCATCCTCAAGACCCGTGAAGATGCTTTCGAGGAGTTGAAAGACCCTACCGATGGCATGATTTCCGCTGGTCTTGGCGTTGATCTTGGAAATGAAGATGAGCGAGCGGCTGTAATAAACCTCTGGCATGCCATGATTTCCCAAGCCATCCGCCAGCATTCCCAGAAGGGAGAGAGATAATGGGCAGGAAAATGTCAGGCTGGTCCTACGGATCGAAGTACGCGATGCCACCAAAATCTGAGCTTGGGCCGCCGATGAAGAAATTCGAGGACACATTCAGCGCTGTGACGGCGCTTTTGCAGAAGTTCCCGCCCTCCCAACCCCAGAAGGGAGAGAAGCCATGACAGCGGACCTTCAGTGCTTCGGATCGAACTACAAGCCTCAGGAATCGCCGCCTCACGACGAAGTGCGCCGCGCTGTCGAGACGATCAAGGCGCACCTTAACGCCGAATGGATCAGCGACGGATGCAAGGCCGATCATTCGTTCGGCTGCGCTTCATGCCAGGCGGTCATGCTGGAACGAGAGCTGGACGGCATTGTGGCGTGGCTCGAAGAAATCCCCACCCCCGCCCAGAAGGAAGAGAAGTGAAATGGAGAGGTTTAAACTACCGCCTAGCGTCACTGACCCAAAGACAGGTAAGACGTGGTATGCTGTGGGTGTACAGCCACCTAAGAAAACGGAAAACCCAAAACTAAACCAAAGGCTTAAGTGATATAGAAATGGCAGGCAATTCGAACAGCGGCAGGCGTGAGCGGTACTTCCTCAGCGCCTTATTGATGGAACTCAAGGCAGCAGGCAAGGACATGCCTCAGTTGCGCAACATCGCTCGACAGCTCATTTCCCAAGCAGAACAAGGGGATTTGCAGGCTATCAACGTGTTCCTGGACCGTTTGGACGGCAAGCCCATGCAGGCAGTAGAACACTCAGGCTCCATCTCTACACGTCCTGACAAGATGACGGATGAGGAACTGGAGAATATCGCGGCATCCCATCAGGTTAGGAATGATGATGAGCGAACGATTAACTGAGGAGCGTGCTAGGTGCCTAGACATCTGCGCCGCTGAACGCGAGTGGGGTAGCGGCATTGAGGAGGTCCAGCTTCTTGTTGCCTCTGGTGGGCCTGCACGTGTCATCCCCGGATGGAATGCGCCCTCAGAAGAATGACACCAACCCCTCAACAAGCTGCTAGTGAGCTGCTGCGTCGAAGAAAGGCGCGGCGCTCGCTTGTTGACTACTCCATGTATCAGTGGCCGGGATACCGCCCAGCAGAGCACCACAGGCTTATTGCCGAACATCTGGAGATGGTGGAGCGAGGCGAGATAACGCGCCTGATGATCACCATGCCGCCGCGCCACGGCAAGTCCATGCTGGCGTCTGAGTACTTCCCATCATGGTATCTAGGCCGCAACCCAGATCATTACGTGGTCGCTGCCACATATGCGCAGGAGCTTGCTGATGACTTCGGGCGCAAAGTCAGAAACCTCATCGCAGACGAGTCCTACGCTAACATATTCCCTGGCGTTGTTCTCAAGTCGGATTCTACTAGCAGCAAGCGGTTCCATGTTAGTGAGCCTGACGACGCTTTCAGCACACGGCAGGACGGCGCCTATTTCGCTGTGGGTGTTGGCGGTCCTCTTACTGGCCGTGGCGCTCACCTTCTCCTTATCGATGATCCGGTCAAGAACCGTGAAGAAGCCGAATCAGAGATAATCCGCAAGAAGACCAAGGATTGGTACACCTCCACAGCCTACACTCGTTTGATGCCCGGTGGCAGGATTGTGGTTATCCAGACCCGCTGGCATGAGGATGATCTTGCAGGCTGGCTACAGGACACGCACAAGCATGAAGGCTGGGTTATCCTGGACCTCCCTGCCATCAATGACGATGGCGAGGCCCTGTGGCCTGAGCAGTACGATGTAGAGGCTTTGGAGCGTATCAAGAGGGCATTGCCGCCGCGCGACTGGTCAGCCCTCTATCAACAGCGCCCAAGCCCAGAAACGGGCGACTATTTCAGGAAGGAATGGATACATGAAGTCGATCACCTTCCACCCCTCGGGACTCTTCGAATATACGGAGGAAGTGACTATGCCGTCACCCAAAATGGTGGAGATTATACGGTCCACGCGGTCGTTGGGGTGGACCCACAGTCAAGGCTATACCTTCTTGATCTATGGCGAGCCCAAGCCAGCTCCGATAAATGGGTTGAAGCCTTCTGCGATCTCGTTAGGAAGTGGAAACCCATAGGGTGGGCAGAGGAGACCGGACAGATCAAGTCTGGTGTTGGCCCGTTCCTTGTGCGCTCCATGCTTGAAAAGGGCGCCTACGTGGCTCGTGAGCAGTTTCCGACACGAGGCGACAAGGCTATTCGTGCTCAGTCCTTCCGAGGCCGCATTGCCAACACAGGACTGCACATCCTCTCAGCGCAGAGTGGAAATCAGACCTGATTAGTGAGATGATGAGTTTCCCGGTGGGCGTGCATGACGATCAGGTTGACGCCCTTGGACTTGTGGGCCAGCTTCTAGATCGCATGATGGCAGGAGAGCCGGAACGACCTGTTGAACACGATGCGCCCCCAGACGATGGCTATACATACGTCAAGGCGCCGCCATTGAAGCGAGGGAAGAGGTGATGCCGAAAGGGGTCAAGAGTCCAATCAAGTTCGGGACGAAAAGAGATGATGGCAAGATTTGGGCTTTCGGGATGTGGACCAACTCATACACTACATGGGTGGCGATGAGGCATCGGTGCAGAAACCCCAATTTGCCCGCGTACGAGCAGTATGGCGGCAGGGGAATCTCTGTCTGCACCGAATGGAACAAATCATTTCGGGCTTTCCATGAAGATATGGGCGAGCGTCCAACCATGGATCATTCCATAGAGCGTATAGACGTTAATGGAAATTACGGTCCAGAAAACTGCGTTTGGGCGACAGATAAAGAGCAGGCGTGGAATAAAACAAACACCATATATGTGGAATGGGCTGGAGAGCGTATTTCTCTTCCTCGTCTGGTGGCAGAACGAGGGTGGGACTGGAATAAAGCGTATGCCAATTGGATTGCGGGCAGGCCTTTAGACGATTTCGCATCATATAGTTCTAAGCACCTGAACGAATCCGACGTGCACGACATAGTGTGCCTTTTGCCCATTCTGGACAATGCGGAAATATCAAGGGCATTTGGCGTGACCCGGCAGATGATAGACCTTATTCGATCGGGAAAGCGTTGGGCCAAGGTCTCAGGAATTAGTCCAACCTGATTGCAACCTTTGCCTCTAGCATATACGTTCCTCTGACATTTCATAGGAGGCTTATCATGGCCAAGACCTCGACCACTCTGTCTGCAAGTGAAAAGAAAGATCTCCAGGAACTCGGCTGGAGCGAAGACAACCCATCCAACATTCCTGAGAACATTTCCCCCGTTCTCAAGTCCAAGATCATCGAAGCCTACAAGAAGGATCAGGGCCTTGTTAGCCCACTGGACATGCCGAATGCTATCGAAGTCGGCAATCAGGCAAGCCGCGCACGGGCAGCCGAAGATGGCGACAAGGACATGCAGGCCTATTTCGAAGACGCTCAGAAGAATGCCGACGCGCATGCTGCCGAGCCGAAGCCCGATACGCAGGCCGCTCGCAAGACCGACACCAAGCCCGCTGATAATACCTCTGGCGTTCGTCGGCAGAACGAGCTAAACAAGTAGCGTTCCTCCTCGATGAGTTGACCTCCTCTCGCTCATCACTAGCCCTGCACCGTGCCCTTCGGTGTGGGGCTTCTCTTTGTCCGCAACCGAGATTGATCGTCCATTGTTGATGTGCTAAACCTAAAGCACTGTTCAGCCGGGATAGCCAATCATGCCAGCCGTATTCAATAACGCGCAGAAGCTCCAGAGCCTTGGCGTTGCAACTCCTCTCGCGCTAGAGCTACAGGCGCAGATCACAGCCAACACGGGCAACAGTCGCCGCCTTCAGGAACTTGGCTACCATCCCAAGCTAGCGAACTACGTGGCAACCTCCATCACTACAGGCCCTATGAATGCTGTGCAGGCTACGCGCCTCGGCATGGACACGATCACGGCTAAGGCCATTACGGCGATGGTCAATGCCTGATGTCGAATTACCAGGGCGAACCAAGCTACGTTGATGGCGCTGGTGATGTAGCGGACGATCCCAACACCCGTTCGCCCATGCGGCTGCTCAATGCGATCAAGAACGCAGAGCGCAAGTTCGACAAGTGGCAACGCAAGGCGGATCGGATTGATACGCTCTACGCCAATCTAGGCTCATGGGCCGAATACGCCATTTCCGAATCCATCTACGACAGTGAGTTCAACCTGTTCTGGGCTTCGATGGAAGTGGTTAAGCCCTCCATCTATTCCCGCCCACCTATTCCTGTCGTTACGCCCGTCTTCAAGGACCGCAAGCCTGAAGTTCGCACAGCCTCTGAACTGCTAGAGCGCTGCGCCATTCGTGGCTTCTCCATTTCCGACATCGATGCAGTCATGCTTCAGGTCCGTGACGATCTGGCGATTGTGGCCCGTGGTGTTATCTGGCTCACATACGAGTCTGGAGAGGATGCCAAGCCCTACGGTGAGCGTGTCTGCATTGAGCATCTGGACCGCAAAGACTTTCTCCATGAGCCTGCACGCAAATGGGCTGATGTTGGCTGGGTGGCTCGTCGCGCATGGTTGACCGCCAAAGAGGCCCGCAAGCGCTTTGGCCAGAAGGCCGAGAATGCCTCTTATGGCCAGCACAAGGATGACCGAGGCGATGAGGTTGATGCCACGCCCAAGGCTGGTTTTTGGGAAGTCTGGTCAAAGATAGATCGTAAAGTCTATTGGGTCTCCGAGGGCTGTGAAGATATCCTTGACACCTCAGAGCCTCATCTGAAGCTCAAGAACTTCTTCCCATGCCCCCGCCCTGCTTATGGCACCATGGAGCGCCGTTCGCTCGTTCCCGTCCCTGATATTATCTATATCGAGGACCAGCTCTCGACCATTAACGAGCTGACGACCCGCATTCACGACCTTTGTCAGAACCTTGTTGTGCGCGGCATCATCCCGGCTGGTTCGGATGTTGGTGATGCGATTCAGATGGCGCTTGCCGATCAAGACGCCTCCCGCATGTTCGTTCCTGTGCCAGCAGCGGCATTCAACAGCGGCTCCAAGTTTGTTGAGTGGCTGCCTATCGACATGTACGCCAACGCCATCCTAGCGGCTGTGCAGGCCCGTCGAGAGCTTATTGGCAACGTGCAAGAAATCCTTGGCATTGCCGACATTATGCGCGGCGAGACAGAGGCTCAGGAAACGCTTGGCGCTCAGAAGCTCAAGGCGCAGTATGGCTCTGTTCGCATCCGTGACAAGGTGTCGGAACTGGTTCGCATTGCTCGCGATACCGTCCAGATCATGAGCGAAATCCAGGCGGAGGAATTTGACTTCGACACGCTGCTAGAGATGGCGCGTATGGAGCTTCCCAAGAAATCAGAGAACACCAAGAAGCTCAATGAGATCAAGACGGCTGTAAAGAAGCAGCTAGAGGAGATCGCTGCTGGTATCGAGGGGAACCCGGAAGCGGCACAGAACCCACAGGCCGCTCAGCAGCAATTCCAGCAGGCATCGCAACAGGTTATTGCTCAGTATCAGCCCATCATCGATCAGTTCGAGAAGGCTGTGACCTATGAGGATGTGAAGAAGCTTCTTTCCGAGCAGAAGACCGGGTTTGCCGACTTCGATATCCAGACCGATTCCACGATCTACCCAGATGAGCAGGCAGAGAAGCAGAGCCGTGCTGAAATGCTCGGTGCCATCTCGAATGCCGCTCCAGTCCTTCAGGCGCTTGGCGCTACGGGCAAGGAGGGAATTGCGCTGGGTGGTGGGCTTATTAAGGCGACACTGGCGCCCTTCCGTCTCGGCCGTGAGTTGGATGGCCTTGTGGATGAATGGGTGGAGAGCGTGGCTAACATGCCGCCTCCGCAGGGCAATGAAGAGCAGGAAGGGCTTGTTGAGGCACAAAAGATTCTCGCTCAGGCTGAACAGTCCAAGGCTCAGGCTGCAATGGCTAATGTCGAAGCGAAGGCAGCCAAGGACCAAGCCGAAAACCAGCGCAAGATGATGGAGCTACAGCAGAAGGCTCAGGATTCAGAGCGCAAGTTTGGTCTGGAGATGCAGACGGCTCAACTCAAGCTGGCAGAGGCAGAGGCAAAGGTTCGTAAGACCGAGGCCGATATCGAGCACGTCAACGCTCAGATCGCCGCTATCTTCGCCAAGATGGGTGTGGATGCCAAGACGGTTGACCTTAACGAGTTTAAGACCATCACAGACGTTGAGTTCCGCGCTCAGGATCAGCAGCGTCAGGACGTGCAGACAGCCACGCAGGTTGAGGGTCAATCTTTCGAACAGCAACAGCGTCTTCGTGGCGAGGATCGGTCGGACCGCCAGCAATCGCTTACCGAACAGCAGGCAGAGCGGGAGACGGGTGAATGAGAGGCGGACTGCGCAGCGGGCTTTACAAGGTAAATGTAGCCTACCCCGGCAACATCACGCCCTTCCCCCTCCAAAGCCCTCCTGGGTTCGTGTTCCTCATCGATGGCGAGGGGAACTACCTGACTGATGACAACGGCAACTATCTAATCGTACCGGAAACCTGATGGCTGTTCCTGTCAACACACGCACTCTCGCTAACTACCTAGCCTCCCTGAGCGCTACGCCGCTTGAGGATGCAACGCTCGTCACGCAGAACCTTGAGCTTTATTCCACAGCCAACCTGCTGACGACTGGCGATGTCTCTCAGGTCGCGATCACGGGTCAGTATAATGATCTTCTGGGCAAGCCTGTCCTCGGCACGGCATCAGCTCAGGACGTAAGCTACTTTGCCCTTGCTGCCTCTGGTGCACTTGCCGATTCCGCTCTTCAGCCTGCCGATGTTGGTACAATGGCGTATGAGGATGTAGGCGACTTTGCCACCTATGCGCAGGGCCAGAGGGCAGATACAGCGGTTCAGTCTGTCGTGGCTGGAGCAAGCATCTCGGTCAACAATGCTGACCCACTCAACCCCATCATCAGCTTTACGGGCGGTACGGGCACAGGCACGGTTGTAACCGTTGTTGCTGGCGACGGGATTGACGTTGACTCCACCGACGAAGCCAATCCCATTGTCTCGCTCGATTCAGCTACGCAGGCCAGTTTGCTTCTTGCGGACGGCTCGGTTCAGTCGGTTGTGGCGGGAACGAATGTCACGATTGATAACACCGACCCGGCCAATCCGATCATCAGTGCGTCTGGTGGTGGAGGTGGTGGATCTGTCGTTAGCGTCGTGGAAGGGACGGGCATCGATGTTAATTCGACTGACCCAGCCAATCCAATCGTCTCTATCCAGAGCGGCTATCTCGCAACCGTAGCGACCACTGGTGTCTATAACGACCTAACGGGCAAACCTACACTTGGCACATTGGCCGCGCTCAACAGCATCAATGATGGCAACTGGTCAGGCACGGACCTGTCTATTGCCAATGGCGGCACAGGCGCTTCTGATGCTGCGACAGCGCTCACGAACCTGGGCGCACAGCCTCTTGATGCCGACCTGACGAGCTGGGCGGGCGTAACCCGAGCCACCGGGTTTGACGCCTTTGTGGCCACGCCAACAAGCGCCAATCTCGCAACCCTCGTAACAAACGAGACGGGCAGCGGGTCTTTGGTGTTTGCTACCAGCCCTACCCTAGTTACCCCGGCGCTGGGCACACCCTCAAGCGCCACGCTTACAAATGCAACAGGTCTGCCTATCTCTACAGGCGTCAGCGGCTTAGGAACGGGTGTAGCAACATTCCTCGCCACGCCAACCAGCGCCAATCTCGCGGCGGCTGTGACCAACGAGACGGGAACCGGCGCACTTGTCTTTGCGACGAGCCCGACGCTCGTAACGCCTGCGCTGGGAACCCCGGCTTCAGGGACGCTGACGAACGCGACAGGGCTTCCCATCATCGCTGGCACAACTGGCACGCTGACGGTTGCGCGCGGCGGTACAGGGCTTGCCACGCTCACGGCCAACAATCTGCTAGTTGGGGCAGGGACGGGAAATGTTACGTTCATTGCTCCAGGAGCGAGCGGTAACATTCTCACTTCCAACGGCACAACCTTTGTATCTACCGCGCCCGCAACATCCTCTAGCGGACTTATCCCGCTTGGGAGCTTGGTTACTGCATCCGCAAGCGCTGCTCTCGATTTCGTATTTAGCGGTTCCTACCGAGAGTATGTGCTGAAATTCTGGCAACTCCTTCCCGCCACCAATTCAGTTACCCTCTATTTGCGCACAAGCACCAACGGGGGATCGACGTATGACGCTGGTGGATCGGACTACAAGCAGGTTCTTATGTATGCAAACGAGAGTGGCGGCGCACCTGCCAATCAAGCCAACTCAGCTCAGTCATTTATTCCGCTAACCATTCCGGGTGGAGCAATAGGGAACGGTGCTAACCAAACAGGGGTTTCAGGCGAGGTTCGTCTATATAATCCAACCGCATCTGCTTATTGTACCATTAGCGTTGATACGGGATATCTCAGTACTGCCGATTCGCTTCATACCGTCAGAGGAAACGGGGTGCGGCTGACCGCTCAAGACGTGAATGCGGCACGTTTCCTCTTCTCCTCGGGCAACATAACGAGTGGCTTTGCTCAGCTCTACGGCGTGGTGACAGTATGACCTACACAGTAATCCGCAATGATGGCATGACGATTGAGGTGGAAGAGGCTGTCTTTGATGCAGATCGTCCGGTCTTGCCTCCTATGCCGGTTCCGTTGAGCCTTTCGACCGTAGCATCTGCCGATCTCTCTGTTGAGGACGGAGAGCTTGTAGGAATGGATAGGGCGGTCGGGCTCGAAATGGCGTTCATGATCGATGATCAAACGAGTTGGCTGTTCTTTACTGAGACCCAGTCCGACCTTGACTACATCGTCACCCCAGCGGACGGCGTGACCAAGTACGAAGACTATATTGAGGTGGTCAAGCCTTCCGCCTCCCGCATTCAGGTTCTTGTTCAGAGGCTCAAATGACAGAGGCTAAATCCATGAAACTCGTGTGTGAAGTGACCATCAACGGTGAAGATGTCGTCAAGGTCATTACGACCGCCAACACTGCCAATCAGGGCCTGCTTGTTACCATCAAGCCCGGTGCGGGAAAGCCCTTCTGGCTGTGGCCAAGCATTCCATCAGGCTCTGTGATTGGTGCGGATTTCACTGGCGCCCCGATTGCTACAAGCGACCCTGTAGCAAACAATGCTCTGATCGCATCCATCACGGCAAATCCTGCCGATGTTCTGATCTACGCCTGATCGCACCTAAGGAGGCCGATATGGCACAGCGGTTCACACTTGCCATTCCAAACTCAGACTTTCCAGGGCAGGACGTTAATGTTGGCTCCGCGAGCGCTAACGGCATTGTCGGCTTTCCAACCACTCAAGCCCCTTCATCGGGGAGCACGGTCAAGACGATAGACGATACGTCTTCCAGCGTAACCCTTGCGGCTGCGAACGTGAATCGGACTGGCATTGTCATCACCAATACCTCTAGCGCCGTTCTCTATGTTCGGATGGCAAGCGGGACTGCATCTGAAGTGATGTTCACCTATCGCCTGCCCCAGAACGAGACCCAGGAAATGTTCTTCCCCTACACGGGGACTGTTACAGGCATGTGGGCGACAGACAACAATGATGGCGTTGCCGTAGTGACGGAGTTTACCAAATGAGCCCTCCCTATCGTCGCCAGACAGATCCAATAATGGTTCAGGTGGGAATAGGTACGGCCTTGGTTACGGCTGTTCCCAATGGGTTCATTCCAAAGAATGCATCGAGCTTTCAAGTGGTGAACTCGTCCTATTGCTATGTACGCCTCAAGGGATTTAAGGATGCGAATGGCACGCTGACGGATGGGCAAGGTTGGCTTTTGCCTCCCGGCCACGTTGGCGTGTATGCCACACAGCAACCGACGCACATGATGGCCCTTGCGGTTCCTCGCCCCAATTTCCCTGTGTCCCCCGATTTGGTCGTGTCACTGGAAGTCAACTATGGGTACGGGCTATGACTGTCCGCTCTCTCGGATATGGCATAAAGGGACAAACCGGCGCCACAGGTGCGCAGGGACCGCAAGGGCTCAAAGGCGACACAGGAAGTTCGGGCGCTACAGGCGCTACAGGCGCTACCGGGAGTACTGGACCGACCGGACCTAAGGGAGATACTGGCAACACTGGCGCTCAGGGGCCAGTGGGTCCAACAGGCCCTACGGGCGCTACTGGTACTGCTGGTGCTACTGGCGCCGCAGGCACAAACGCGACGGTCCTAGTTGGCACTGTTACTCTGGCAGAGTCTTCCTTGGTGACACTAGCGCTTGGGGTGCGGCGCGTCACGACAGCACTGACAGGAACCGTGACGGCGGGATCGTATGTCGCTATCCCTGTGTCTGCGCCTCCGGCAGGCTATTCCATTCAAGATGCGTATTGCTCAACGGCAGGGCAGATCACTGTAGGTCTGATCGTCCCTGCCCTCGGGATCGCATCCAGCTACTCCATCCCCGTTCGCATTTTCAGGCTTAATTGATGCCAAGATACGCATACACCCCGCAAGGCTTGATGGATAAAGACACAGGATCAATCCAGCCGTGGTCCAGAAATGCGCCTCCGGTCCTGCCTCGTATCGATACCGGGGACGATCAAGAGCCCTTGCGTTCCATGGCCGATGGCAAGCTGTACACATCCAAAGCCAAAATGCGCGAAAGCTACCGAGCTGCGAATAATCCCCGTGGCGTTGATTTTATCGAAGTGGGGGATGATCGGGAATACATCTCGCCAACCCCAAAAGCCCCTCTGGCGCCGAAGAAGGAAGATTTCTTGGCTGCTGTAGAGAAAGCCGAAGCCGCCATTAACCGTGGCGAATTTCAGGACGTACCATGACCGAAGAAAACATCGCCACCTCGCTCCAGATCGAAGACGCCGTTAATCCGCAGAGCGTGAGCTTTACGCCTGAGCCTAAGGAAGTCAAAGAGGCGCCGAAGCCCCCAACTGCCCGTGAGGCTATCGAGAAGTCCTTGCAGGAGATCGAAAAGACCTCTGGCAAGCTCCCTGAGAACCCGCGCGATGAAGTCAAGAAGGCCGACAAGGAAACTCAGAACCCCGTCAAGGATGAGCCCAAGGTTGAGGACAAGGCGCCAAAGGACCGCGCTCCTGATGGGAAGTTTGCACCCAAGCAGACCGAGAACCCCCAAGCTCCCCATGCTGAGAACGCGAATGCCGACCCCGACGCCCGCCCTGTAGATCCTCCCAAGCCCCCTGCTGGCGAGCGCGATATCAACCGTGCGCCCGACAACTTCCTTCCCCGCGCCAAGGAGAAGTGGGCAGAGGCGCCGGAAGAGGTTCGCGGTGAGTTCTACCGTGCTCTCGACAACTTTGAGAAGGGCAAGCAGGAATACCAGGAAGACCGCGAGTTCCGTAAGGGCATTCGTGACTTCGAAGACATGGCCAAGAACGCTGGCGTTCCCCTCAAGGACGCGATCAAGAACTATGTCGAGATCGACCAGCTCGTAGCCGCGAATCCGGTTGCTG
>Ga0181352_1000277_pt1 | contig 22541 bp, 31 predicted proteins | sample Fa13VDMLBSN_FD_130103 | JGI IMG/M metagenome (GOLD analysis project Ga0181352, IMG submission 130103) | Freshwater viral communities from Lake Michigan, USA - Fa13.VD.MLB.S.N | ecosystem: Environmental > Aquatic > Freshwater > Lake | place: USA: Michigan | collected 2013-09-23 | reverse complement strand
GCTGCCTTCTTCGCAGTTGTCTTCCTCCCACAAATCATATTCGTTCAGCTATGCGACTGTCAAGTGACTTTTTGATGGACTATGCCGATAGAATCGGTATCGCCCCAGAGGACGCAGGCCCTCGCACTTGGAATGAAATCTTCGCTGACTGGGCAGGATTCAAATCCGTTGATGATATGCTGCAATACGAGCTGCACGTTGATATTGACAGTTGCGATGCTCCAGATGGTACGTTCTACGATGTGGACTTCGTTCACCATCCGTACCAACCAAACCTCCCGTTCGATGTGAACGAGATGTACAAGGCCATAGAGAAGCAGTTATGATACCTCGCATATTCAAAGAACTTGTGACCCGTGAATGCACGGACTGCAAGGAAGTAGTTGACGCAAAGTACTTCACGCATTGCAAGCGCACAAATAAAAACGAGGTGGTCTACTACCAACGAGCAGATTGCAAGTTCTGCCGTGCAAGGAAGGAACGTGACCGTAGAGCAAAAAACAAACTATGAAAAAAATCAATCACCTTGACCTGTTCTCTGGTATCGGAGGATTTCACCTCGGCTTTGAACGAGCAGGATTCAAAATCAATTCTTTCTTCTCGGAGATTGACAAACACGCCATCGCAGTTTACAAACATAAATTCCCAAAATCTACTTATGTCGGATCAGTTACCAATGTTCGGGGAGGAGACCTTCCACGAATTGACCTTATCACCTTTGGAAGTCCTTGCCAAGATTTCTCGCTTGCTGGAAAGCGTGCGGGGATGGGAGGAGACCGAAGCAGCCTTATCCTTGAAGCAATTCGACTTATTGGGGAGTGCCGACCAAGAGTTTTTATCTGGGAAAATGTTAAAGGGACATTCAGCAGTAACGCTGGCGAGGACTTTGCGGCAATCATCCAAGAGTTTGCCAACATTGGGGGCTATCGACTTGAATGGCAACTGCTTAATACATCGTGGTTTCTACCCCAAAATAGAGAGCGGATATACCTTGTCGGATATTCTACAACCCCAAAGCGAGGTTGGCGAGGAGTATTTCCTATCCGAGAAGCGATTGGAGAGCCTCGTGAGATTAAACAAACCGCAAGCCTTACAGGAGGCCAGCTCGGAAGAGTTTTAGACCCAAATGGAATTGGCTATTCGCTTTCTGCGTGCGACTACAAAGACCCGATGAAAGTTGAGATAAAGCAAATTGGAACCAAGTTTGATTCCAATGGAGGAACGCAACCGTATCAGCAAGATCGTGTGTATGATGCTGATGGCATGGCTCCTGCGTTGAATCAAGGAAAGAGTGATTTGATTCTTCGTATTAAGTCAGCCACGTCCGATGGGTTTGAGGAGGCCACCAGTGGTGATAGCATCAACCTGTCAAATCCAAACTCGGAAACACGCAGAGGCCGTGTAGGTAAGCAGAAAGCACAAACCCTTGAAACAAGTTGCAACCAAGCGGTGGTTGAGCCGATTATTGGTGCTATTCGTGGTCGTAATCCAGAAAATCCAAACGACAATAGTAAGGGTATTGAATACAAGCAACGCTTGGAATTAAACAAAAACGGAGAATCAAATTGTCTCACCTCTGATGTTACGATGAATATGGTAATAGAACCAAACTATTCAAACAAGGCACTAAACGAGACCATTGAGAATAGCAATCTTGTTGAAGGAGAGCCGCAAGCACTTGACTTGTATAATCGTGTGGCAAGAAGCGAATCACCAACACTAACCGAACCGCACCACAATTCATTGCGCATGTTTGACGGCTATCGCATCAGACGTCTCACCCCTATTGAATGCGAACGCTTACAGGGATTCCCTGATCAACACACGGCATTCGGAAACTACGATGGCGAAGTCAAACCAATGAGCAACACACAACGCTACAAGCAATGTGGCAATGCAGTCACAGTTGATGTGGTTGAGGCAGTCGCTAAAAGATGCATACCCTTACTATGAAAACAATCAAACTACTTGACGGCTCCATCTGGGACACCGTCACCCTAAAAGAGAAGATGTTGGACGATTCGTTCTACTACGGGAACCTTGGCCGCACGGCTCTATCAAGCAGCGCAGCGAAGCTCCTGCTATCATCCCCAAAGACCTACCACTACGTCACCAAGTACGGGCAGGAGGATTCTGATGCCTTCTCCGTTGGGCGTCTGGTTCACTTGATGGTACTACAACCCGATCTCGTGAAGGACTACGAGGTGATTGATGTGCAATCCAAGAACACCAAGACGTGGCAAGAGGCGAAAAAAACAGGAGCGAAAATAATCACGGCAAAGGAGTTCAGCGAAGCGGAGAGAATCGCCAACGCACTACTGCGGAACGAGCAGGTGATGGACTACGTTAACGACTGCGAGTACGAGGTGCCACAGATTGGAATGATTGAGGGACTACCCTTCCGAGCGAAGGCGGACATCTACACGAGCGGCTTTATTGCCGACCTCAAGACCACTACCGACCTGCGTGCGTTCCCTTATAGCGCAAAGAAGTACGGGTACGACTTGCAGGCGTTCATCTACACCCGCCTCTTTGGGGTGCCTATTGACAAGTTCATCTTCATCGCCATCGACAAGGCGTCCCTCGATATCGGAATCTACACGGTCTCTCCCGAGTTTGTGGCGGAAGGTGAGCGCAAGGCGCACGAGGCGATTGAACTGTACAAGGAATTCTTCTTGGGAAATGACAACCCCGAGCTTGACAACTACACCATCATCGGTCAACTTTAATCCTTACAAAATGACTGACATCACCAAATGCACAGGAGATGGATGCGAGTTCAAGCATCAATGCTACCGATTCACCGCCCCAATGGGAACCTATCAATCAATGTTTGTTGAAGTTCCTTTCAAAGATGACGGATGCGATTACTACTGGCCAGAATTACCTACTCGGATATGAAATCAATTCTTGAATTTAACCTGCCCGATGACGAACAAGAGTTCAGTGATGCCGTGAACGGAGGGATGTACAAGCACGTTCTCTGGAAACTTGACCAAGACCTGCGGGGAAAGATGAAGCACGGGGTACTGAACGAGTGCGAGTACAGTTGCTACGATCAAGTGCGTGAGGACATCCGCAACCTGTTGCAGATTCATAATTTGAATATAGAATGAAGACACACATCCAAGAGCTGATTGCCCTTTACAGAATGCTTGACGAAATCACTCAAATAATCGAGTCCGAGAATAGCGGCCTATCAGCGGAGCAGCGATTGAGCGAGATTGAAACCACAATCAAAAAACTTTTTGAGAATGACGCCAGTTGAAGAATTATTCCAGTTGCTTTGGGACACGCCCAAGGATAAGTTGACGTGGTTTGCAATCAAGAAACGGATGCTGCAAAAGGAGAAACTATATATAAGCGAAGCGTATATCAATGCCACCAAAGGGATGGAGCAGGAGTTTGAAGATTACTACAACAAAACCTTTAACAACAAATGAAAATAGAACTTGAATCATATTCTCACACTTGTGCGGATGGATGCTTCTATACTACGGGCTATGATGTATTCATAGATGGTGAAAAAATAGGAAGCACCGTTGGTGAAGATGGATACGAATTAGCAGAACTATTGAATGAACACTTTAACACCAAAGAGAAATGAGCGAGGTTCGCCCCGATCACTACAAGCAGAACAACAAGGAGGTTTGGGAGATGATGCTGGACATCTGGGGGCCAGCGGCATTCATTGCCTACTGCGAAATCAACGCATTCAAATACCGAATGCGAGCAGGACGCAAACCCAACAACCCAATCGAGCAGGACATCCTCAAAGCGCAATGGTATGAGGACAAGGCATCAGAAATAGCAAGAGCCGAGAATGAGTAATGCGATTTGGATGCTTGACCTTGAGGTAAGTTACACCAAGAGCAAAAAGAAGCACACGAAAAAGGTATGGGCTTCCTCCCGATGGGAGCGGTACCGCTCGGTAGTTACGGATGAGGAGTGCATCAATCAAATCAAATCACGCTACGACTTACAGGCGGCAACTGACTTCGCTATCACAAAAGTCCTCGGAGCGGTTTATTTAGGTGAGCGATATGGTCAAACACAAGAAGGTCTACTTTGATGCCACAGGGCTTTCGCCCGTGGAGTTCGTGCCTTGCGAGGTGTGCGGAGGCCGTGCGGTTGACATCCACCACATCCAACCCCGAGGGATGGGAGGGAGCAAGAGCCGTGACACAATCGAGAATCTGATGGCGGTATGCCGCCCCTGCCACCACGAAGCCGACTTTGGAACTAAACTGTCAAAAGAGTACCTATATGAAATCCACCTACAGTACCTATCACGGATTCTCCCTTGACACCGTCATCGGCTCCTACTACATTATGCGTATCAATGTATCGATGGCGGGCATTATGCTGCACCATTACGAGGTTTATCGTAGAAAGGGCAAGGACTTCTTCTTGGAATACCAAAGCGAGGAGATGAACGATGAGGCCTTCAATGAGTGCGTGAACTACATCCGTGCCAAATGATACACATCCTCACGCCCTGCTCTCGCCCGATGAACCTTGTGATGATTGCCCCAAGCATTCCACCCAAGTGCAGCTGGAAGGTTGCCTTCGACAAATCAACAGGCGTGGAATCAAGAGGCAAATGGTACACCTCGCAATTTACGGGCAACTGGGGTAACCCAATAAGGAACGAAATGCTCTCCCGCCTAAAGGCCAAGCCAGACGATTACATCCTCTTTTTAGACGATGACAACCTCATCCACCCCAACTGGCACGAACACGTCAAAGGAAGCAGCGCAGATATGGTGACGTGGGGACAGGAAAACAAGGATGGGTCACTCCGACTACGAGCAACAGACCAGCCAAAGGTTGGCAATATCGATACCGCCTCCTTTATGGTGAAATACAAAATCGCCAAGCAATTGAAATTCACCAACCTATACGAGGCAGATGGTATCTTTGCTATGGAAGCAGCACAAAAAGCGAGCGACATTCAAACAATAAACGAAAGCATCTCATACTACAACTACCTAAAATGAAAGCAACACTAACCTACAAGGTGGAGACACCAGAGCAAGAGACCGTCTTCAAGAGAGCGGTACGATCGGAGGACGCTTGGAACTCCCTCTGGGAAACCGAACTATTCCTTCACTCAATGGTGCAGGAATCCAAGCACGAATACGAGCTAATCCTTTGGAAGCAGGCGCAGTCCGTATTCCGCAACATCCTTCAAGCAAACTCCATATCGCTGGAGAATGAATACTGAAATGAAGAGTTTTCAAGACATAGACGGCTGGTTCAATCACGAAGCAGCATACGACTACCTAATTGCACAAATGCCAGAGGGAGGTACATTCGTTGAACTTGGAGCTTGGCTTGGAAAATCCTCGGCCTACCTATGCGACAAAGCAACAGGCAAACAAATCACAATAGTAGACACTTGGAAAGGTTCGCCAAACGAACTGACCACCACCCACAAGTTGGCAACAGAGGTAAACATATACCAACTGTTCAAGGCCAATATGGGGGAACGCAAATACAAATCTATTAAGGCGACCTCTAACACCGCCTCAAAGAAGTTTGCAGACGAATCCATTGACGTTGTGTTTATCGACCTTACGCACACCTACGAAGCCGTCAAGGAGGATATTGAATTGTGGTTGCCAAAGGTCAAGAAAGGTGGCTATTTAGCAGGAGACGACTACCACCAAAACTGGCAGGGAGTGATTCAAGCCGTGGACGAGTTGCTGCCCAACCGTACATTGATTGACGATTGCTGGTTGTATTGTAAATAAAATAAAAGTTATATGGACAGGACTGAACAGCATAAAAAGGCAATGCTCGATGCATTGGAAAAATCACTCGGAGTTGTTACCTCTGCCTGTAAGACGGTAGGCGTAGGCCGCACGACTCATTACCTGTGGATGGATAGCGACCCAGAATACAAAAGAGCGGTGCAAGAATTATCAGACGTTGCCCTTGACTTTGCGGAGTCCTCCTTGCACAACCAGATAAAGGACGGCAATCCGACCTCCACTATCTTCTACCTAAAGACAAAGGGCAAGAGCCGAGGATATGTAGAACGGCAGGAGATTGAACACCACGCAGACAAATCCTTCAAGGTCACCATTGTCGGAGATACGAACGAATAAGGTATTTTCCCACCTACTGCGGAGCGACAAGCGCATAACAGTAGAGCAGGGAGGAACTCGGAGCGGGAAAACGTATAACATCCTGCTCTGGGTTATTTTTCATTATTGTGCTACCAACTCGGGTAAGGTGGTAACCATTTGCAGAAAGACATTCCCGTCCTTGCGGGCGTCCGTGATGCGTGATTTCATCGACATCCTGCGAATGCACGACCTGTACAGGGAGGAGAACCACAATATGTCCAACCACGAATATCAGTTGAATGGTAACCTCGTGGAGTTCATCTCCCTCGATCAACCTCAAAAGATTCGAGGACGGAAACGGAACCTCCTGTACATCAACGAGGCGAACGAGCTTTTCTTTGAGGACTGGCAGCAGCTTATCTTCCGAACAGATGGGAAAATCATCCTCGACTATAACCCCTCCGACTCGTTCCATTGGATATACGACAAGGTACTCACGAGGGATGACTGCGACTTTTACCAAACAACCTACAAGGACAACCCCTTTCTGGATGCCGTAATCATCTCGGAAATTGAACGCCTACAGTTTACGGATGAAGATTATTGGAGGGTGTACGGATTGGGCGAACGGGGCAGCAACCGAGCAGCCGTATTCACCTACTCAACAAGTGACCTCCCGCAAGGGGCAAAATTACTGGCTTATGGAATGGACTTTGGCTACACAAACGACCCGACCTCCCTCGTGGGTGTGTACGAACACGGGGACTCTCTTTATATGGACGAACTCATCTACCGCACAGGGATGACGAACAGGGACATCCACAACGTACTGGCCGACCTCGGTATCAGCCGCTATGCAGAAATCTTTGCCGATAGCGCAGAACCCAAATCTATTGACGAGCTGCATCGGTTCGGGTGGAACGTGAAGCCAACCGCCAAAGGCCCCGACTCCGTGATGGCGGGCATTGATATGATGAAGCGGTTCCGCTTACTGGCTACCCCACGAAGCACCAATCTGATAAAAGAGTTGCAAAACTACAAGTGGGCGGAGGACAAGAACGGGAATCTACTCAACAAACCGATGGACGCTTTCAACCACGCCTGCGATGCTGCGAGATATGCGGTATTTAATAAGAAGGCAAACCCTAACTTTGGCAGATATTCATTGAGATGATTTTAGTTGTAGGACAACCCAACGGAGTTTTCTACCACCGACTCCAAGTCCCGTATGAGGACTTACTGATGCGTGGGTTTGCAGTTAAGTTCGGCACGATAGCCGACCTCGACCAACTGAAGGGGCATATCACGCACCTCGTGGTCAACAGGGGTTTGGCTACCAAAGACCATAACAAGTTCAAGGCGTTGCTGCGTAGGTACGACATCAAGTTCATCGTTGACTTGGACGATTGGTGGAACCTTCCAGTCGACCACACAAATAAGTCACTTGCAAAGGGGACGCAGATTCTCAACTCGCTCAAGATAGCGGACGAGATTCACACCACGAACGATTACCTCGCAGAGAAGATTCAAAAGATTAATCCATACGTTCCCATCTATATCCTGCCGAACGGAATCGACCCGAGGCGTGAGCAATGGAAGACGGACAAGGTGACGGAGGAGTTGAGCATCGGGTACCTCGGTGCCTTGCATCACGATTACGACCTCAAGTGGAACGAGATCGACCTATCGGCTCACAACTCGTATTCAATCGAATACTATCAGCAGGCGATTGGTACACGGCAGGCATTCGACAAAAAGAACTACGAGAATTACGGGGAACTGTACAGGCAGGTGGACGTGTCTATCGCACCACTCGCCCCAACCGAGTTCAACCGCTGCAAGTCCAACCTCAAAGCGTTGGAGGCAGGATTTACCAAGACGTGCATAATCGCACAAAAGATGCACCCGTATACGCCTCTCTTGAATGAGAGCAACTCAATCCTCTGCCGCACCCCGAGTGACTGGAGGGAAGCCCTTGCGTCCATTACCAAAGAGAAAGCGCAGGAGCTGGCAGAAAACCTGTACCACGATGTGCAGTTCTTTGACATCGAGAATATCAACAACACACGACAGGAATGCTTCGTAAAATAATCATACCAACCGAACTCGCTGACATCACTCTAAAAGATTACCAGCGGTTTATGGGGGCAAACCCCACGGACGAGACCTTCAGCCCTCTGGCTCTCTCTATCTTCTGCGGCATCGACCAAGAGGAGTACCCGCTATTCCCAAAGGCGCAGCTCGAAGAAATTGAAACGCTCATCCAGTTCACCCTCAACGAGAAGCCCGCTCTCAAGCGCATCATCAAAATAGGGGAGGTGGAGTACGGCTTTCATCCCAACTTGGAGGACATCACCACGGGTGAGTTCATTGACGCCCAAGAGTATATGAAAGACTCTATCAAGAATGCCACCAAATGGCTTGGGGTTCTCTACCGACCCATCACACAAAAGGCCGCAGGACGCTACGAGATCGAGGCATACAACCCAGCGAAGCACGATGGAGCAGCATTCGAGAATGTAACGATGGACATCGTGGAGGGGTGTCGACTTTTTTTTACTCGTTTGCAACTGTCATTACAGATAGGTACCCTACTGTCTTCGAGTCCGAACCCAGCGACCAAAGAGCTGCGGACATTAAAAGTCAATTCGGGAAAAAATGGGGATGGTTTGCAGTCGTCCATCAGCTTGCTGGCGGAAATGTACTCAATAGTGAGGCCGTCACGAATCTCCCGCTGAACCAATGCCTTACTTGGCTTGCCTACGAGATTGACAAAGCAAGAGTCGACCAGACCTTGATGCGACAACAAAGCAGGTAGGGGGTTTTATAGTTATGAAATACGGCTACTATCAACTATGCGAGGCGTTGCAATCGGCAGCGACCACGGCTGATTACATTACCACTACCACTTGGGGCAACATCTTTGACGTGGATATGCGGAAGATGACCCTGTTCCCATTGTGCCATATCTTGGTGGGCAACGCTACCATCAACGAACGCACCGTGACCTACGAGGTTGACCTCTTGGTGATGGACGTGGTGGACTATTCCAAGCAAGACCCGAACGTAGACCCGTACTCATTTCAAGGGGTGGCAATCAAGCAGGACATCTACCACCGTGCGCTCTTTTCAGCGCAGCAAATGATTGCATCACTTCGCAGGGGTGCCTTGTACTCCGATGGCTTTGAGTTGACGAACGACCCCGTATGCGAACCGATTGACGAGGATTACGAGAACACCCTTTGCGGATGGAAGTTCACCTTACAGATTGAGACCCCGAATCCGACAATCATCTGCTGATGGCTTCTGGCAAGCCCGATTTGAAGAAGGCCGAGAATACCAAGTTTGCCCTTGACAAATTTGGGAAGTACCTCGTTGCTGAAAGTCGGAAGAACCTATCACGCAAACGACCACCATACGGCAGGTCAATCAACAACACAAAGACCCTGTACAACTCGCTGGCATACGAGGCGAAGGTGAACCCACGCTCCATTGAGTTTGACTTCTTGATGGCTGAATATGGGGAGTGGGTAGACAAGGGAAGGAAGAAGGGCAAGATGCCCCCGTTTGGTTCAATCTATGCGTGGGTAGCAAGGCGCAAGATTCAATTCAAGGACAACAAAACAAAGAAGTTCTTGTCCTATTCCCAGACCGCCAGTATGGTGATGCTCAAAATCAAGAACAAAGGAATCGAGCCAACCAACTTCTACACCCGTCCCTTTCAGTTGGGCTTCGCCAAATTACCAGATGAGATACGGCAAGCATACGAACTGGACGTGATGCAGTTCCTTGAATTTACCATAAACGAATTGAACAAAAAATATAAGTAATGGCCATCACCATAGTACAACAACCTCCCGCATATTCCTTTGGTAGTTCACCAATGGTGTACGGGTTGGACACAACCGCCTACGCCTCGGCTGGCTTCGCATACATCGCAGACGTATTTGTTTGGACGGGTTCCATTGCCTCCGTCCCTGCGAGTTATGTGTACCGATTCAAGATGCGCCCCGATCCCGTGTCGGGCAGGTACGGGTACTTGGACATCCGTAACGTGGTAGACCAGTACCTATCCGCCACCACAATAGCCCACGATGACGGAGATGCGCAGAACACGGTTGGCTCTGTCGTGAACGTGCAGGTCAAGTTCCGTGAGTTTACCAATGGTGCAGGTGTAGGTGGGGTTGTTGCTACATCAAGCAGCATCCGTGCATACGATGGATTCAGCGAAGTGAGTGAAGGACTCAATCTAAACGTGGCCACAAGCACGGGAGGTTACTTGACCTCTATGCCGCAATCTCCTGTGAGCATTCCTATCTGGAGCAACCAAGAGATGACGCTGGCCGTTATGCTTGGGGCTGCTTCTCCTCCCGACCGTATGCGAGTGACGTACTCCAATGGCACCTCTGCCACCTTGCTCTTTTCTACCCTTTCCATTACGGGAGGCAACAACTCGCAGAACTGGATGTGGTATGTGCCAGTAGGAATCAGCAACCTCAACTCCTCCGCAATTACCACCAAGCCATCATCGGTTACGGACTTGCAATTCTACACGGTTGAGTTCTTGCTCAACACAACAGTCCAACGCACCTACCGATTCGAGGTGCAATGCGAACCACGCTACACCCCGCTCACGATTGCCTTCCAAAATAGGTACGGGGCTTGGGATTATTTGTTGGTGCAAAAGAAGTCAGTAGAGAGCATAACTATCGAGCGAGATACGTTCACCGCAAATGTCATCAGACGTTCAGCAGGCACCGCCTCAATACCCTCCTACGCAGCATCCAAGCAATACTTCAACACGCAAGGACAGGAGCAACTGATAGTGAACACGGGATTCATCCCCGAGCAGATGAACGAGGCAGTCAAGCAAATGATGCTATCGTCCACCTTGCAGTTGGTAGAGCAGGACTTGGGCGTAATTTTGACGGATACGCAGGTCACTTACAAGACCTCCGTCAATGATAACTTGGTGCAGTACACCTTCACTCTCCAGTACGCAAACCCTGTCAAGAACAAACTATGGCTCTAAAGATTCAGACCTCAACGGGGTACCTTGACACCTACGGAGACGAGAGCATCTCGTTGGACTACAACGTGGCGGACTTGCGTGACCCTGCGGTCATCTTCTCGCCTATCACGCAGAACTTCAACCTCCCAGCAACAGACGCCAACAATGCCTTCTTCAAGCATTACTACGATGTGAATGTGCAGGGCGGGTACAACGCCTATGCAAAGCAACAAGTCACCCTGTTCTCGGATGGCGTCTCTCTGTTGGACGGCTACATCCAACTCCTCAATGTAACGATACAGGATGGCTTTGTCAAAGGGTATGAGGTACTCGTGGCAGGCGAGGTAGGCGGCATTGCCCGCTCCCTTGGAGAGAAGGAGTTGAGCGAGTTGGGATTGGATGCCTTGAACCACACCTTCAACTGGACAAACATCTACGACTCGTGGACAACCCCGATAGGAGGGGCTATCACATACGGGATGGTGGACGGAAAGGGGTTTGCAACAGATTCCGTCTTTGCTCCCCAGAGTATCCTCAAACCGCTCGCAGAAACCAACTTCTATCCGCACATCAAGGTCAAGTATCTGATTGAAAAGATATTTGATTCCGCTGGCTACTCCATCAACTCAACTGGCTTTTGGGACTCGGAGTATATCCCCGACCTCCATATGCTCCTGTGGACGAAGGACACCCTCGTCTCAAATGAGGCAGCAATCAACTCCCGACTGTTCCAAGTGACAGGGGCAGACCTTGACATCAACAACGGAAACGTATCCGCCCCTACGCAGGTGCCTTTCACCACAGAGGTCTACGACAACGGCAACAACTTCGCCTCCAATACCTATACCGCAAACGCAACAGGCGCATATCAATTCAACTTCTCTGGTGATTTAGACACCAACTACTCCTTGCGAGTAGTGACCTATATCAACGGGGTGTACGGCAAGTCCTACTGGGTGACTGCAAACACGGCCTTCTCCGTGAACTTTACCATCAATCTAACCGCAGGAGATACGATTAAGATGTATGCCGCCCACAACGGATTGAGCGGGGTGGTTGGTACCAAAAATATCCGTGAGTACACTTGGACTTGCGTATCGGCTCCTGCTTCTCCAGTAGGGCTAACTGCGGTAATGGCCGATTTAATGCCCAAAATAAAGCAGCGTGACTTTGTGGCGGGCTTCGCAAAGTTGTTCAACCTTGTGATTGTCCCCGATCGTGACACGCCAAATACCCTAAATATATACGACTATCAGACGTGGATTGCAGCGGGAGCGATTAAGGACTGGACGTACAAGGTGGACATCAGTCAACCAATCAGCATCCAACCCACCACCGAACTGCAAGGGCGGGCAATTAACTTCAATTTCCAAGAGGGCGGAGCCATCATCGAGCAGGCATTCCAAAACTCCTTTGGTTACCCTCACGGCTCCCTCAAGATAGCTGATACCGCAAACGAGTTCGCACAAGGTGACTTCACCGTGGAGGTTCCCTTTGTATCGTCCCTGTACAATCGCTTGAACAACGCCACCAATCTGGAGATATTGCAGTTGTTTGACTTGGAGGGAAAGGCGATTGAAAGTCAGCCCCGCTTGATGTGGTACCACGGAGTGAAGCAATGTTCCAAATACTACACGATTGACCAAGCGACACCCGCCATCAACACCCTGTATACCTATCCTAAATTCGGAGTTTATACAATCGGCTACACAAAGGACATCACCCTCACCTACGGGCAGGCGGTCTTGGACAACGTGGTGCCACCTCCGTACAACTTGTTCACGGAGTTCTGGTCTACCTACCTCACCGAAATTTACGCATCGGATGCGGTCTTGTTGACGGCACAAGTGGTGCTTGAACCAGCGGAGGTGTACAACCTTGACCTCAACAACCAAATCTATCTCGAGCAGGAATACTGGCGTATCAACAAGCTGACGGGATACGATCCCGAGAAGCGGACGGGAACGATTGAACTGTTCCGTGCCTCCTTCGCAAACGGAGTCATCTGCACCCAGACGCCTACCGCAATGAACTACAACGGCATCGTGGCGGGTCTTACCACGCAGGGCTGCTGCGAGTATTACGGCTACAAATGGAACGCAGCCAACAACTCGTGCTACTGGCGTACCTCTCGGATACTGGCGTTGAGTGATGACCTTGAAGGAATCCGCTCTACTGCACTTCTTTCCCTTGAGCCAGAGCAACCGACCAGCACACAACCAAACCTCGTGTATCTGTTGGACTGCGAACTGACGGAACAGGGCATAAGCGCAGAGGCAGGGGTGTTCAAGGTGGACTACTCACGCAGTCCATTTGACTTCAAGGAAGGTGACAAGCGGGTGATACTTTTGTCTGCGGTAGTGAACGAGACGGGGAGTGGAACTCACGCTGACTCGCACTACTTCGTGGTGGAGAGAAACGCAACTGAAGACGTAGTGACCGAGATACGGCCAACGACACACGATCATAACTTTGGCATAGAACTCCTAATCGTCAATGACCGAGCGGTAGGGGTGTTGTGCAAATCATTAAAAAATCCAAATAACTCAAGCGTATGGGAAGTGAGAATGGAAGTACAACAGATATGATTGACCTCGGTTTTATAGTAGAAGCCCTCAAGCAACCCAACCTCGGTCTATCCGAGGAGGTGGAAATAGCTAAAGGGAAGTATCACCTCATCAGCAGCATCGCCCAAGCACGGGTTCAAATCAAACGTATATGGCAACGGAAAAGGTTATAAAACTAAAAGTAGAGAATGGCGAAGCCGTCCTTGCCGTTGACGAGCTGAACAAGGCACTCAAGGAGACCAACAAGAATACCGACAACCTAAACGAGACGGTAGAAGCAGGAACCGAATCCCTTGATAAATTCACCAAGGGTGGGGTGAGTGCAATGAAGGGACTCTACAAGGGAGTCCAGACCGCTATCGGCTCAATGAAGACCCTCAAGGGGGCAATCATTGCCACGGGTATTGGTGCGCTGGTTGCCGTGGTTGGTTCGCTCGCTGCCTACTTCACCCAGACCGAACGAGGTGGTGACAAGCTGAACGTAATAATGACTGCGATGGGTGCGGTCATTGGCAAGTTGACGGACGTGGTGGTTCACCTCGGAGAGAAGATTGTTTCCGTATTTGAGAACCCAAAGAAGGCACTCGAGGATTTTGGTAATGCACTAAAGACAAACCTCACGAACCGCATACAAGGGCTTCTTGAGTTTATTCCTTCGCTTGGTAAGGCCATCAGCTTGGTGCTGGACGGTAAGTTCAAAGAGGCGGGAAAGGTTGCAGTAGATGCGGTTGGAAAGGTCGGTCTTGGCGTTGAGAACGTCACGGGAAAGATTGGAGCCGCAGGCGAGGCGTTGGTTAAGTTCGGAAAGGATGCCGCAGCAGCAGCAGCCGAGGGAGCAAGAATTGGTAACATCCTAAACGATGTAGAAGACGCAGAGCGTGAGTTGCTTGTTCTTCGTGCAAAAGCCAATAAGCAAATCATTGAGGCACGATTCATTGCCGATGACTTGACCAAGTCCACAGAGGAGCGGATTGCCGCAGTTCAACGTGCTTCTAAATTAGAGGAGCAGGTATTCGCAAAAGAACTCAAGGCAGCACGCCAGAAGGCGCAAGCATTAAAAGACCAAGCGGCTATCTCTGAAGTAACAGAGGAGCAACTTGTAGCAATCGCAGAAGCGCAGGCACGGGTTCTGGACTTGGAGGCCGATTCAATCCGCAGGCAGAAAAAGTTACAGAGCGAAATCAACTCCCTACGAAATGAGGAGAAGACCCGCCTTGCGGAGATTGACAAAGTAAGAGCCGATGCCCAAAAGAAGGAAGAGGACTACCTCAAGTTCATAATGCAAGGTGACAAGGAACTGATTGAATCCTTGAACCAACGCAGGGCAGCGCAAATCAAATCCCTTGAAGAGTTCCAAGTGGCACTCAATCGTTTGCGTGGGGTTGCACAAACAGAGAAAGAAAAAGAGATTGCACAGATTGACGCTGACGCAAAGGCAGCCCTTGATGCTTTGATCGCATCTGGAAAGGCAACTGCTGACCAAGCGGCAATCATTACCGCAGAGCAACGCAAAGCCGAGCGACTTGTCAACGAGAAGTACGACAAGTTGGACGAGCAACGCCAAATGGCGAACAACGCCAAGAAGCTGGAGTTGGCAGGGCAGGCGTTCGGTGCTTTGGCACAGTTGGCGGAATCATTCTCCAAAGGTGACGAGAAGAACGCAAAAAAGGTATTCAACATTACCAAAGCCCTGCGACTTGGAGAGGCGGTAGCGAACACCGCAGCAGCTGTAATGAACCAACTTGCGTCCACTCCTGGCCCTGCTGGATTCGTGCAGGCGGGTATTGCGGCAATAACAGGAGCGGCACAAATAGCAACAATCGCAAAGAGCAAATTTGAACCGAGCAAAACCACGGCAGACCCCATTGCTCCAGTACCTTCAGCAGGAGGGGCAGGCGGTGGAAATAATATATCATTTAACGGCATTGAACAAGACGTTCCATCATTTAATCCAAGTCAGCCAAGCGGAGGTTCAAACATATCATTTGATGGTCGGACACAACAACCGAAACCAAGCCCAATCATAAATGTAGAGGCACCAGAAATCAACCCTAATATCACCGTAAACCCAGAGGTTTCAATCAATCCAACGATTACACCTAACGTATCGTTAAGCCCACGGGTGTCTGTAATGCCTAATATATCGATCACTCCAAATATATCTCTTGCTGGGGTCGGGCAAAACCCATTCGCTGAAATGTTCAATAAGCCAATGCAGGCGTATGTGGTCAACCAACAAATGAACAATAACAATATGCTGGAGCGCAGAATCCGTACCAGCTCAAATTTCGGAGGATGAAGTATTACGAATTAGTGCTTGAAAACGAGCAGTTTATGGGGGTGAACGCTATTTCGGTAGTGGAGAACCCAGCAATCGAAGAGGAGTTTGTAGCCCTCTCCGCACAACAGGTGTCCTTCGCTATCCAAAACGAGGAGAAGCGAATCATCATCGGCCCTGTATTAATCCCAAACAAACCCATCTACCGCAAGGATGACAAGACGGGCGAGGAGTATTATGTCTTCTTTACGGACAAAACCATCCGCCAGTCGGCTGAACTGTTCCTCAAGAAAGGCCTTCAAGCGTCTACCACCACGGAGCATTCGCAACAGGTGAGCGGAGTCACGACCATCGAGCAATGGATTATTGAAGACGAGGTACACGACAAGTCACGCAAGTACGGAATGAACTACCCAATCGGTACTTGGATGCAGACCCGCAAGGTCGACAACGACAAGGTGTGGGAGGACGTCAAGGCGGGCAAGTACAAGGGCTACTCCATCGAGGGGTGGTTCGCCCACAAGCCGTCTTTGGAAGTGGCGATGAGTTCAATGGCCGAGATCGAGGAGCAAGAGGCAGAACACCTCGTGGAACTGTACGTTCTGGGAGCCGTCAAAGGAATCCTCAAAAAAGACAAGCGGGTAAAGGCAGGCCAACGGGTAGTTATGGAATCATATTCTGACTACCCCGAGGCCGTGCGTAACAACGCAAAGCGGGGCATTGAACTGAACGAGAAAGGCGGCAACAAGTGCGCAACGAGTGTGGGCAAAATTCGTGCAGCCACCCTCGCAGAAGGCCGTGCCATCTCATTTGACACCGTGAAGCGGATGTTCTCCTACCTATCAAGAGCCGAGGAATACTACGATGAGAGCGACTCATCCGCCTGCGGTACCATCTCCTATCTGCTATGGGGTGGACTGGCTGCGAAGCGTTGGGCAGAATCTAAAATCAACGAGAATGAAAAACAATCCTAAACCACCCGTACCACCAAACTCAAGGCGTGGATGTCTGTGCAAAGACGAAACGTACTCCCGCAAGTGCTGCGACCCAAATGACCAGTGGGCGCAAGGCATCGGATTCATCGGAGGCAAAAATACCCAAAACCCCTAATCCCTAATTATTATAGTATGAATTTGAATGACATCTTCAAAAAAATTGAGTTCGCTCTGCAACCCGAAGCGGTTGCCCTTGCGAGCGCAAAATTGGCTGATGGTACTTTGGTGGAAGCCGAGGTTCTTGAGGCAGGTCAAAACATCTTCCTAATCGGAAGCGAAGGCGAGAAGGTGGCAGTCCCTGTTGGTGAATACCAAATGGAGGACGGTCGCATCTTGGTCGTTACGGAAGAAGGCGTGATTGCCGAAATCAAAGAGAAGGCAGAAGAAGCAGAGCAGGAAGTGACCATCGAGGTTGAAGCCGCTGCTGAACCTACCGTATCCGAGGTGATGGCTATGATTCAATCCCTCAAGGAGGAGGTTGAAATGATGAAGGCAGAAATGGGCAATAAAGAAGAAATGTCCGTAGAAGCTGTAAAAGAGGAGGAAGTGAAAGAGGTGGTTATGGCCGCAGAGAAGCCCATCGTGGCTGCCCCTGTCGAGGTTAAATCCGAACTGAAGTTCCAAATCGGTGCGAAGCGTACTGCGACAACCGCAGACCGAGTGTTCAACAAATTATTCAACTAACCCCCAATATAGACAATGGCAACGACCACTTCTATTACGACCACTTACGCTGGCCAGTTCTCTGGTCAGTACATTTCCGCAGCTCTTTTGAGCGGAGACACCATCGCAAAAGGCGGCTTGACCGTTAAGCCAAACATCAAATTCAAAGAAGTAATCAAGCGAGTTGAGCTGGATGGTATCGTAAAAGACCAGACCTGCGACTTCACCGACACTTCCACCTTGACCTTGACCGAGCGCATCTTGCAGCCCGAGTTCTTGCAGGTTAACTTGCAGTTGTGTAAGAGCGACTTCGAGAGCGATTGGGAAGCCATCCAAATGGGCTACTCCGCTTTTGACGTATTGCCAAAGAATTTCGTTGACTACTTCATCGCCTACAACTCTGCAAAGGTTGCCGAGTGGATCGAGCAGAAAATCTGGACTGGTACTACTGCCAGCGCAGGTGAGTTCAACGGCTTCCAAGCATTGCTTGCTGCTGACTCTACTGTCATTGACGTGACTGCCGTTACCGCTGGGGTATCTGCTTCCAACGTCATCACGGAGCTTGCTCGTGTCGTTGACGCTATTCCGATCGACTTGTTCGGTAAGGAAGACCTGCACATCTACATCCCAACCAACGTGATGCGTGCTTACGTTCGTGCATTGGGCGGATTCGGTGCTTCTGGCTTGGGTGCTGCGGGTGTGGACTCTAAAGGTTCAACGTGGTTCAACAATCAAGAGCTGATGTTCGAAGGTATCAAGTTGTTCCACGCCCCTGGTCTTGGTTCAAACAAGATGGTTGCTGGTCAAAAATCAAACTTGTACTTCGGTACTGGCTTGTTGTCCGACACCAACGAAGTGAAGGTTCTGGATATGGGCGACTTGGATGGTAGCAAGAACGTACGCTTCATTATGCGTATGACTGCTGGTGTTCAGTTTGGAGTAGGTGCCGACTTGGTTTACTACGCCTAATTACTGAAAGATGACGCAAGGGGAGGGCTTGGGTAGAACGCCCTCGTCCTCCCTTTTGTGTTTGAAGTGTTCAAATTCGTTGATTGGAAAGCAAAGAAAATTCTGCACCGACAGCTGTAAGCAATCGTACAGATACATAACGAAAGGAATAACCCGCCCGAAAGATGTCTACCGAAAGCACAAGAAAGAGATTTGCGAAATGTGTGGATTTCTTCCTGTCCACGCTTGCCAGCTTGATGTCGACCATATAGACGGCAACCGCCACAACCACGATTTGAGCAACCTGCAAACACTTTGCGCCAACTGTCACCGATTAAAAACTCACATTTCTAACGATTACAAAAAATAAATAACTATGCCTTGTTCACTAACACTCGGCCGTATTGAGCCGTGCAAAGACCAAGTAGGAGGACTGAATGCGGTCTACTTCATCAACTCCATTGACTTGGCACAAATTTCCTACGACACCGCTGACACGGATGTCATTGACCAATTGGCCACTACTGCCACGAGTGCCTACAAGTACGACTTGAAAGGTACCTCCAATTTTGAGCAGGCCATCACTTCCTCTCGTGACAACGGCACGACCTTCTTTGAGCAGGTCTTGAACATTGTTCTGAAGAAGCAAGATGCCGACACCCACAAAGAGGTGAAGTTGCTCGCTTGGGCAAAGCCAGTTGTCATCGTTGAAGACAACAACGGCAACTCTTGGGTGATGGGATTGGAACACGGTTCAGAAGTGACGGGTGGTTCTATCGTAACTGGTTCTGCAATGGGAGATTTTACGGGCTACAACTTGACCTTGACGGGTCAAGAGCGTGTACCTGCAAACTTCCTGCTCGGAGCGGTTGCAAATAACCCGTTTGCAGGATTGTTAGGCACCAAACCAACAATCGTAGTTGGGTCATAATTAGACCAACGGGACGTGAGAGGGGGCTTCGGCCCCCTTTCTTTTTTCACATAAGTCCCACTTCGTGGTTATATATGTATGACTTTCGTATCATACAATACCAACAACACTATCACTCTGCCCGTGCGTGACTGGCAAGTGGGGGTTGACACCCTCGCAGGGTACAACTCAACGTGGCGAGTTCAGATGGTTCTCTACTCAAAAGACGGCAGGACGGACACCATCTACAACGTGACCTCCCCTACCTTTGACAAGGACACTCGTGAGTTCACCTTCACTTACAACACCACGCCACTTGATGCCGAGGTAGTGTATATGATTCGCCTTACGGAGCAGACCTTCAATGTAGTTTGGACAAACACCAAGATTCTCGCATTCGATCGTTTGCTGATGCTTCCGAGTGGCCAAACAACAAGCACCTATCAACCCGTTCTCCCGACAGTAGAGGAGACAATGGACAATCAGTTCAAGATTTATGGAGAATAACATTCGCCTTGTACAGTTCGATTCCTACGTTGCCCCTGCAATCGTGGAGAACCCCCGCCTTGATTGGGTGGAGTACGGAGATGACAACAACTACTATCAGTATTTGATTGACCGCAGGAACGGCTCCGCCACAAACAATGCCGTCATCACGGGGATTGTGGATATGATTTACGGCAAGGGGCTTGACGCTACCGACTCCGCCTCCAACCCGTCCGCTTTCCTTGAGTTGCGGAGGTTGATCTCGGACGAGTGCGCCTACCGCTTCGCCAATGACGTCTACTGGCTCGGCAATGGTGCGCTGCAGGTGTTGTGGAATGCTGACAAATCAGCAATCGCAGAGGTTACGCATATGCCCGTTCAGACATTGCGAGCGGAGAAGTGCGACCAAGAGGGGGAAATCAACGCCTACTATTATGCGTGGGATTGGACAAAGGTTCGGAATCGTACTGGAGTGCAACGCATTGCTGCCTTTGGGCAGTCCAATGAGAAGCGTGAAATCTTCTACTACCGCCCGTATGCTGCAGGTTCCTACTACTACTCCCCGCCTCGCTACTTGGCGGCTTTGCCGTATGCGGAGTTGGAGGAGGAGATTGCGAACTATCATATAAATAATATCAAACAGGGCCTCGCCCCGTCGATGATAATTAATTTTAATAACGGAATTCCCCCGCAGGAAGAGCAAGACAATATAAATTCTACCATCGCACAGAAGTGGCAGGGAAGCACCAACGCAGGTCGTTGGATTCTTGCTTTCAATGACGATAGCACAAAGGCGGCTACGATCGAGCCAGTCACCCTGTCGGATGCCCACTTGCAGTACGAGTTCCTTTCTCGGGAGTCGGCACAAAAGGTTCTGGTAGGCCACCGTATTACGTCTCCGATGCTCTTTGGTATCAAGGACAACACGGGATTGGGTAGTAATGCAGACGAAATCAAGAACGCATACTTGCTTTTGGACAACACGGTCATCCGTCCTATCCAGATGGGCATCTTGAATGCCTTTGATGAGCTGCTTGCGGTGAACAATGTATCGTTGAACCTGTACTTCAAATCGCTTTCTCCGATGGAGTTCAACGACATCAAGGTCACGGACGCAACAACAATCGAAGAGGAGACAGGAGTCAAGGAAGCCGACCAAGTCACGAGCGAGGTTGTGTCTACTGTGAACGAGGAAATAGCACAGAAGGAAGCATCGTACAACGGAGCGCAGATTGCGTCCTCTCTGGACATTATGCGAGCGGTACAGGAGAACGTACTTACCCAAGACCAAGCAATCACCTTCCTCGTGCAGATGTTGCAGTTTGAGCCGTCTGTTGCTCAAGCCCTTTTCACAGGGAACTCCTCTGCGGTCATCACGCAAATGAAGTCGCAAAAAAAGCTTGAAGCATCTTCCCCTGCCTCCGAGGAGTTGGTGCGTGAATTGACCTCTCTTGGAGAAGACGAGGATTTGGAGGAGTGGGAACTGGTCGGAGACGAGCAGCTTTCCGAGCAAGACATCGTCAAGATGCGGGAGGTGAACTTCGCATCCACAGGAAGCGCATTCCCGAACGCCAAGAGCGCACAAGATGGCGTAACGAAGGAAGGGTTCAAGTATAAAGTTCGGTACGCTTATTCGGGCGAAAAGACGGGCGAGCGGGCTTTCTGTAGTTTAATGCTACAAGCCAACAAAATCTACCGCTTTGAGGACATCGAAGCGATGAAGGACAAGGTCGTGAACAAAGGATTCGGTGAGGGCGGTTCCGCCACCTACGATATTCTCCTGTACAAAGGTGGCCCAAACTGTCATCACTTCTGGATGCGCAAGACGTATCTGGCAAGAGCGAAGGGAGTAACACCCGACCCCAAGAACAAACGCTCCGAGGTGAGCGTGAACGACCTCCGCAAGTTGGGAGTGAAGTTACCCGTCAATGATTCGTTAGTCGCCAAACCACCTATCTCGCAAGATTACAGGGGCTATACCCCCGAGTACGCAAAAAAGATAGGCATACCAAAATAAGGTTATATAACTATGTATCCCCTATTCATTTCCCCCGATGACCTCGTAAAGAGAACCGCTATCAACGGCAATGTTGACCGTGACCAGATGGTTCAGTTCATCAAGATAGCGCAAGACCTGCACATCCAAGCCCTCGTTGGTACTGCCCTGTACAACAAGCTGAAGAGTGACGTCTTGGCGTCTACCCTCACAGGCAACTATGAGACGCTGATGACCGACTATGTGCAGGACGTCTTGGTTCACTATGCAATGGTAGAGATACTTCCGTTCCTTGCGTACAAGGTGAGCAACGGTGGTGTGTTCAAAAAGCAAAGCGAGAACTCCGAAGGCATCGACAAGAGCGAATTGGAATTTTTAATCCAGAAGGAGCGAGATACGGCAGAACACTACGGCAGACGCTTGGTATCGTACTTGACTTTCTACGGATCGCTTACGCCCGAATACTATGAAAACCAAAACGGACAAATGTACCCAACTGATGGCCAGTCGTTCCACGGTTGGTACTTATAAGGTGAAGCCCGAGAACGAAATCAAACTGATAAAATTCCTCAAGGAAAATGCCAGATAATACTATCCAATGGGGCCAAGGTGC
>Ga0181352_1000275_pt1 | contig 22580 bp, 13 predicted proteins | sample Fa13VDMLBSN_FD_130103 | JGI IMG/M metagenome (GOLD analysis project Ga0181352, IMG submission 130103) | Freshwater viral communities from Lake Michigan, USA - Fa13.VD.MLB.S.N | ecosystem: Environmental > Aquatic > Freshwater > Lake | place: USA: Michigan | collected 2013-09-23 | reverse complement strand
TCATGCTTGAACTCCCTGCCTTGGATGCGCAAGACCCCGTGCTACCTGCACACATAGACATCAACAAGACTTGCGGCATCAACGTCTATCTGGAAACGCACGGTGAGGTAACCAAGTTTTACCGCTGGAGCCGGGATAGCCGACAGTCTGAGTATGTGGAAGAGTTTTGCGCTGACACGGGAGATGTGTGGCTGATGGATACGTCGGTGCCGCATTCGGTGGACATGGTGCCTAATAAATCACGCAGGATGCTAACGTTCTCGTTTACTAAAGCCAAGTATGCGGAGGTGCTGTCGTGCTTCGCAACCAACTGATCCGGGATGTGCAGGTAGATAACGGCAGAAGTCTGCGGGTTTACGACAACGTTTTAGATTTTGAGTTTCGTAACCGGGTGTATAACTTTGCGCAGAATTCGCTGTTTCAGATCGGCTGGGCCGACGGGTGCATCGTAGAGAACAAGCAGCACAGGTTTTTGCACTCGGTGTATTCGGATGACGATTTGACCAAGCTAGGAATACTTGAGAAGTTGGTGGCAACACCCGTGGTGCAAGAGATGCGGGGCTATAAACGGACTAAGTGCATATTGAACCTGTCCACCCCAGCGGATGCCAACTTTGTACATTCCCACCCGGAAGAAAAGATTTTGCTGTACTACGTCAATCTGGAATGGAAGGACGGGTGGCATGGCGAGACGCTGTTCTTTGATGAGTCGTGCAAGGATGTTGTGTACACAAGTCCATATACACCGGGGCGAATTATTGCGTTTGATGGAAGAACGCCACACACCATCAGACCACAGTCGTTCTTGTCGCCGTTTTACAGGTTTACTTTGACCTTGATTTACACAAAATGCTGATTGTGCTGGACGACGTTTTGGATGAGGAGCACCGGCTGGCGGTGGTAGGGTTTTTTTCCCAGAATGACGAAGCACGAGTAATGAAGTGGGAGCCGGGTGGGGTTGATAAGTTGCATGGTAACAACTCGCCAATGGCGATTTTGCTGCGCCGCGCAGCCGACTACTTTGATCTGTCCTTGATGGTAGGGAGTGAGTACTGGGCGCATTATGGTACCCGGCCTGACTGGCATATCGACAAGGACGAGAAGTTGTACCAGATGTCGGGCAATACGGAGTGCCCTATTTGTAGCATCGTCTACTACGCCGATATTGATGTGGTGGGTGGTAATTTTGTAACGGAGACAATCTCTGTGAAGCCAGTAACAAACAGGATGGTTGCTTTCGCACCGGGGCTGGTGCATGGGGTAGAGAAATATACCGGTACGCGTCTGTCGGTCGCAGTAAACCCGTGGACACACAAACCTTTGGGGTACGTATGATTTTTGCAATACCACCGCGCATGAACCATGGGCAAGATGAAGTTGCCTTCTGGGATGGCTTTCTAACCGAGGAAGAGATCAACTTTCTCTTGGCGCAGCCCGAGTGGGTGCAGCGTGAGGTAGGGTGCGTTGGGGGGTCTGGTGGAAGTGCGGTAGCGGACTCCAAGATCAGAGAAACAAGTGTTAGCTGGATAGGCGCAAAACCTGAGATGGAGGCCCTGTGGGGTAAGCTCTCCCGAGTGGTGGCAGAGGTCAATCGACGGTACTTTCATTTTGACCTGACCGGGTTCTACGAGCCTATGCAGCTAGGGGTTTACACAGGAGATACAGGCGGCCATTATGACTGGCACACAGACGCTTCCTCACAGGATTCTGGTGTGCCACGTAAACTGTCGATGGCGCTTCTTTTATCGGACCCGGCTGAATTCGAAGGCGGGGAGTTTCAGGTAAAGACAACTGGGGACGAGGCCAAAACACTGGAGTCAAAGCGAGGCAGGGCGTGGTTCTTTCCGTCCTATACGCTGCACCGGGTAACGCCCGTGACAAAAGGGGTCCGTCGCTCTTTGGTGTTGTGGGTTGGTGGCCCCGCGTTTAAGTAACGATATACAGATATAAAGAGATACCATGCCGTCTACCTACAGCCCGAATTTACGCATTGAACTCATTACCAACGGTGAGCAGTCTGGTACATGGGGCGATACGACCAACATAAATCTGGGGTCATTGATTGAGGCTGCGATCTCCGGATATGTGAGTGTGGTTACTACAGCCCAAAAACAAGCATTGATAGCTTTGGATGGGGCACCGGATGAGGCGCGTAACATGGTGGTTGATTTGGATACAACAACTGGCGCAGCTTTTGAAGTGTATATCCCCCCAGTAGAAAAGTTTTACGTAATACGCAATTCAAACAGCACTCATGCGGTAACTGTGTACTGCTCTACGATTCGCGGGAACACCACTCCTGCCGGTTTAGGGGTAACAGTCCCTGCGGCAAGCACTTCGCTGTTGTTCTCTGATGACACGGATGTACGCCCTGCCATTACTTTTTTAGCGGGCAACGCTGATACAGCCAATACCGCAACAAGCGCAACAAACGCCGTAAATGCCATCAATGCAGACAACCTTACCGGGTCAGGGACTATTAGCGCTGCCACCACAGGCACCACGCAAGCAGAAAATACCGCAACTGGCGCAATAGCAACTACCGCGTTCGTAGACCGCCTACGCTCTTTATCCACGCCTACAACCGGCACGAGTGGGACATTAGTTGTGGCTGACCGGGGCAGTCTGGTTCAAGCAACAGGGAGTATTACTGTCCCTGCAAGTGTTTTTACAGCGCGGGATGTGGTGACTATTTATAACAACTCCGCCGGGAGTATTTCTATCTTGTCAGGTGCTGGTTTGACTTTACGGCAGGTTGGCACTGCTAATACCGGCACTCGTACTTTGGCGCAACGTGGGTTAGCAACAGTAGTGTTTGTGTCCGCAACAGAGGCAGTGATTTCTGGCGGGGGTCTGACGTAATGGCCGGTATACATAATGCGCTTATAGGGGCCGGGGGAGGAATTCCAGACCCGTTTCTTTTATCGATCCCTTCTAATCAAGCCGATTTAAATTTACGTGCTTTTGCAATAACTAATGGTTGGGATCAGCAAGCGCCTGTAATAGCCACCATTGGTAGTGGCGTATATGTATATTCAACTAGCACCGCATCTCCCGCATTGACGGTTGATGGGCTATGGCCCTTTGGGGTTAACGTAGTAAATAACGGTTTTGTTTTAGGTAAAGGCGGTAATGGGGGAGGAAGATCCCCTTCCGGGTTTGTTGCACCCACTAATGGTGGCCCAGCTATAAGCTCGACTGTTTCTCTGTCTATTATTAATGCGGGCGTTATTGGGGGTGGTGGTGGTGGCGGGGGGTGTAGTAGTGCCGGTAATACTGGAGGCGGCGGTGGTGGCGCTGGTGGCGGTAACGGAGGTCCGGCAACATGGTCTGCTACTGGTACTCCAACAGCATCTGGCGGGGTAGGTGCTACCGCTATGGGGGGAACCGGTGGTAGTGGTGTACTTATAAGTGTTGGTGCTGTAGGCTCAAACACACAACCATGGACGGTCATGCACAGCGGTGCTGGGGGTGGTTGGGTTGCCCCCGGAGCAGGCGGCGCTGGTGGTAATGTCACTCCGGGAGGGGGTTTTGCCGTACCGACCGGGGGCGGGGCTGGTGGTGGCGGTGGCGGGCAGATTTTTGTTGTTACCGGTAGTACTCGTCAAACTGGCAACGGCGGTACTGGCGGATCAGCGGGGGCAGTAGGGGGAAATGGCGCGAATGGGGGTGTAGACGCTACTCAATCGTCTGGTGGTGGCGGTGGTGGTTGGGGTGCGGCAGGAGGAGCCGGTGTTGGTACTTCTGGAGTGGCAGGAGGTTTGGGCGGAGCCGCTATCATACAGATTGACAGTACCGTATCTGTATCTGGAACAGGCGCAGTATACGGTGCCACCGTATCCCCCCCTGTTTTTAGCGCAACAATCTCTACCGATCAGATCGGCTTAAATCTCCGTACTTGGGCACTAGCTAATGGTTGGAACGGGACGGATGCTGCAAGAATTACTGTTGCCAGTAACGTGTATATCTATTCCACATCGACTGCGACTCCGGGTTTAACTATTGATGGTTCATGGCCCGCAAGTATTGAGCTAATCAACGCCGGTTTTATCATGGGAATGGGTGGTAAAGGTGGCGGGGCCGTTTCTGACGGTTCAACATCTATATCCGCAGCAACTGCTGGAGGCGCAGCAATTTCTCTTGGGGTTAACGTCACTATTACGAATAACTCGTACATTGCCGGGGGTGGCGGAGGTGGTGGCGGGGTCTCTGTTACAGGTCCCGGTGGGGTTTATATCGCAGGTGGCGGCGGCGGTGCTGGCGGTGGTGATGGCGGTGCCAGCACGGGATCAGGACTATGCCCAACACCGGGGTTCTTTTTGGGTGGTACCGGCGGTATTATCAACACTGCGGGAACTAACGGTGCGGGTTTTGGCGGCGGTGGTGGTGGGCGAATTTTACCCGGTGCTGGTGGCGCTGCGGGCGGCAACGGAGGCGGTGCGGGTGGTGGGGGTTGCTCTAGTGTTCCTCAACATGCATCTAATTGCGCACTTGCAGGTATAGGCAATGCCGGTGGTGGTGGCGGGTGGGGCGCTTCTGGGGGTGGGTCTAAAATTGGTTCTATTGCTGGCGGGGGTGTGGGAGGTACTGGGGGTTCAGGTAACAATAGTGGCGGGGATGCGACTAACCCTACCGCTGTTCAAAATGCTGGCGGGGCTGGCGGTAACGCGGTCAGCCTGAACGGCTTCTCTGTTACATGGAACGCTGAGGGTACGCGCTGGGGAGCAATTAGTTAAGGGTAGTATATGGTGTATAAATCTAACACAGAGGTCAATTATGAAAATACAGAAACTAGCGCAAACACTCCCTGATGGCACGGTAGAACCGTCTCATGTAATCGAGATCGTGTGTGCAAGTTGTCAAGACCCAGTAAGTGCAGAAGAAGTTGAGACAGGGACTTGTACAAGTTGTAACGCTCCGTGGCAAGCTGCACAAAGTGTAAGTATCACCGTTACTTCATTGCCCTCAGTGCAAGGACTAACCATTTCTATAGGTTAATTATGCCGCTGCAAAAACTTCAGTTTCGCCCCGGTGTGAACCGTGAGGGCACTACGCTTGCCAACGAAGGTGGTTGGTATGATTGCGACAAAATCCGATTTCGTTCTGGGTACCCAGAAAAGATTGGAGGATGGACTGCGTTTTCTTTCGCAACTGCATTTTTAGGCATATGCCGTTCTTTATGGAATTGGGTAACCTTAAAAAACTTTGACATCGTAGGCTTGGGCACTAACCTTAAATTCTATGTAGAAAATGGTGGCGAATACTACGACATAACGCCGATTAACTATACAACAAATAACACTGTCACGTTTGCCGCAGATACAGTTACACCATCGGCAATTATTGTTGTAGTCGATTCAAATGCGTCAAGCTTGCAGCCAAATGACTTTGTGACTTTTTCAAATGCAGTCAGCCTTGGTGGCAACATAACAGCCGATGTGCTTAATCAAGAGTATCAGATACGTGATGTTTTATCTGGCACTTCATACACTATTTCTGCTCGTGCAGTTTCTCCTGTGGGTACCCCGGGGGCTACAGTGCTGTCTAACTCTTCGGACTCTGGAAACGGTGGAGGGTTTGTAGATGGTGAATACCAGATAAACACAGGTTTTTCTATTTACGTTCTTGGTACTGGTTGGGGTACAGGACCATGGAGCCGACTGGGTTGGGGCGACGGTTTTACCACGGGTGTCGGCCAGCAGTTGCGTTTATGGAGCCAGTTTAACTTTGGGCAGGACCTTTTGTTCTCCCCACGGGGCGGTGCGCTTTATGTGTGGGAGCCGGGGTTTGCATCCCAGCCAAATTTTCTTAGCCGGGGAACGTTAGTTACAGGCCCGGAATGTCCAACTGAAATACTTCAGATACTTATTTCTGATGCTACGCGTATTACGATTGCGTTTGGCTGCGACCCTTATTCGTTTGACCCCAACGCTGGCTCTCTCGATCCCCTATTAATCCGGTGGTCTGTTGCGGAAGATTACACCGACTGGAACCCTGAAATAACTAATCAAGCGGGCAGCTTTAGGCTTTCGCACGGCTCTTCAATCCTTAATGCGCTACAGACGCGTCAAGAAAACTTAGTTTGGACAGACACGGCTGTGTACTCAATGCAGTACATTGGGCCTCCGTACGTGTGGGCGTTTAACATTCTTGCCGACAACATATCTATTGCAAGCCCCAACTCTGCCGTTACGGTTAATGGTGTTGTGTATTGGATGGGTATTGATAAATTTTACATGTACGCAGGGCGTGTGGAAACGCTCCCTTCCACAGTACGTCAATTCGTTTTCAGTGACATTAATACAGATCAGTTGTTTCAAGTTGTAGCTGGAACCAATGAAGGGTACAACGAAGTGTGGTGGTTCTATTGCTCGGCTAGCTCAAATATTAACAATCGTTACGTAATATACAACCACTTAGACAAGGTATGGTACTACGGCACTTTACCGCGCACTGCTTGGCTAGATAGCCCTTTGCGCCCCAGCCCAATGGCAGCAGATACTACGGTAAACAGACTGGTGTATCACGAACAAGGGGTGGATAACAATTCAACAGATGTTCCACAAGTAATTAACGCGTATGTTCAGTCGTCGGACTTTGACATTGGGGACGGCCATAACTACGGGTTTGTGTGGCGTGTTATTCCTGACATTACTTTTAATGACTCACAAACTACCACGGGGGAGTATCCGCAGGTTACTTTCACTGTGCTGCCGCGTAAAAACCCCGGTGCTCTTTACGGCCCTGCGGATAGCCCCACCGTACAAACGGCTCAAGATTACGCAGTGGCTAACACTTACCAAGTTCAGCAGTTTACGGAGATTGTGTACACCCGAGTTCGTGGGCGGCAGATGTCTTTCAAGCTAGAGTCAAATACGCTTGGCACTCAATGGCAGTTGGGAACCCCCCTGCTGGATATCCGTCCGGATGGCAGGAGGTAATTATGTCTACTGGCACCACAAAAGCCCCGTCCTTGCCCTATGCGGCTGTGGAGTATGACCGTGTCGCAATGGATCAACTTTTGAACATTTTACGGTTATACTTCCAACAGCTAGATAATCCGGGACCCAGCGCCGCATCCACGCAGTTTTTATCGCCGACTGAGATTGTGTCCGCGATGAACTTTAGCACCATAGATCAGGCCACACAGCAGCGCGTTGTAAGTTTGCCAACTCAAACGGATATAGCTAACATACGGGTGGGGGATTTATACCGCGACACCACAATGGGTAACGTCATAAAGATAAAGGTTTAACTATGAGCCTCCATAATCTAGCTCACCAAGTGCAGAGCGCCGGACGCGGCGACGACAAAGTCCTCGTCCATATGACCCCCGGTGAGGTTAAAGGCCTGCAATCTATTGCCATGGCACATGGCGGTTCTCTGACAATCAACCCTCAAACTGGCCTGCCCGAAGCGGGCTTTTTGTCTTCTATCCTGCCCATGGTTGCTGGCCTCGGGTTGTCGATGATTCCCGGTGTGGGGCCGATGATGGCTGCGAGTATTGTGGGCGGCGGCACTGCTATTGCTACCGGTGACTTGAAAAAAGGGTTGATGGCTGGCCTCGGAGCTTATGGTGGAGCTGGTTTAGGTTCTGGGCTAATGGCACAAGGTGCGACAGGCGCGGCAAATGCTGGGGTAAGTTCAATCGACGATATAGCTTTGGCTAACAGTAAGGCTGCGGCTAATTCGCAAATAGGTAACGCGTATGGTGCGAATGCTGCCACTAATGCTGCCGCTACTACTCCATATAATTGGGCTGGTGGCCCTAATATAGCTACAAACGCAGCAGCACCGGGGATGACGGGCTATGGCAACGCTATAGTTAATCCCGCACCGGTTGCCCAAACTATGGGTGGGCAGACAGTTACAGCGGGAGTGAACCAGCCTGTTGCTTCGTTTGGAGTAAAGTATCAACCACCCCCATCCTCAATCACAGAACCAGTAAGAACTGTGCAGGATTTCGCAGGGAAGGCGACATACCAAGGCGGATACCCTACGTCAGGCACTATTAGCCGCCCCTTTACTGACGCCATGTCGCAACTTGGTCGTGGCGCGGAAAAGTCTTTCACTAGTATGGAAGGTTTAAAAGGTTTGTACGACACTATGCCGACAGGGTCGGTGGTTGCGTCCGGTTTGACTTTGGCCGATGCTATGAAGCCGGAGTACGAGAAACCTAAAGAAACCAAGTCGATGATTCGTCCGTATGAGTTCAGTTATAACTCGACCAACGTATCGGCAGAGCCTTATTCAGGTAGCGCAGAGCGCACGTACTTCAACCCAGTGTTTACAGCTAAAGACCCGTATGAAGCACCGGGTCCTGAGTATGCTGCGGAAGGTGGCTTGATGGGTTTAGCTGTGGGGGGCATTACCAACTCTTCCCGTGCGGCGCTAATGCAAGAACAACAAGCACTTGCTGGCAAAGACCCCGTACAACAGATGTCCGAGCTTAATGCGGTGGGTGGTAGCACTGGGTTCCCCATGTCTAACATAAAGACCCCTAGCTACAACGTGAGTAAAGCTACGCCGATTCCAACAAACATGATTGAAGCTACGGGGGATACAGGCGTTGATCCGTACTCTGGCGCAGAACAGTTTGCTCGTGGTGGCGCAACAGTAGCACCTGAGACAACAGGCGGGTATACCTATTCTTATAACCCAAGCACACAGCAGTTTACGCAGACTGGAGCGCCGACACCGTCATCAAGTGATAAAGGCACATTTAACTTAGTCGCTCGCGCAGCAGGTTTGATGAAGCCGGAGCAATATCAAGATACAACACCGAACGGAACCGTCAGTGGCGGTTTAGCGGAGCCAGTAGCACAGCCCGCAGCGCCAGCACAGCCGTTGGTACCCAACATAAACGTCCCAGCGTATCAAAGTCCTGAACAGCAACTTGGTCTAGGTGGTTTCTACGACTATATGAATCAGCAATTAGCTGGGTACAAAGGGTATGCGGCTGGTGGTATGTCGCACTTGGGTGATTATTCTGATGGTGGGCGACTATTGAAAGGACCCGGTGATGGAGTTTCGGATTCTATCCCTGCTTCTATTGGTAACAGGCAACCTGCTCGTCTTGCTGATGGTGAGTTTGTGGTACCCGCACGTATTGTGTCCGAAATCGGAAACGGTTCAACCGAAGCCGGTGCCCGTAAGCTCTACGCAATGATGGACCGAGTGCAGAAGGCTCGTCGCAAGACTGTAGGTAAAAAGCAAGTTGCAGTTAATTCAAAGGCGGATAAATATTTACCGGCATGAGTTATACATTTCATCTAGGGCGGCATCGGGAAACCTTTGAAGAACTTGAGCCGTTATATCGGCAGCATTACGATGAAATGGTTTCCCGCTTGAAGAAAGACGGAATTGAGTATTCTCCGTACAACCCAAGGTGGGACAGATATTTTGCGGCAGGAGACCGAGGTGATTTACTGACGTTTATTTTGCGGCACGAAGGAAAAGCTGTTGGATGCAGCAATGTGTATCTTACCAACGATATGCACAACGGCGATTTAGTTGCACAAGAAGATACGATTTATGTTTTACCAGAACACCGCAACGGGATAGGGAAGAAGTTCGTACGGGTGATACTGGATGAGTTAAAAGAGCGCGGTGTAAAGAGAGTATCTGTTGCCGCGCTAACCGATTTGAGGGTTGCCAAACTTTGGAAGCGAATGGGCTTTAAAGAAGCAGCAATTCAAATGATGTATACATTTTGAGGTCACACCATGTGCTCATCTTCAGAACCACAACCAACTAGTCAAAACGTAACCCAAACATCGATCCCAGAATACGCTAAGCCGTATGTGGAGAAGATGCTGGGTAAAACGGAGGCGCTTACAAACGCCCCCTATCAAGCGTACCAAGGCGAACGGATTGCTGGGTTTACGCCGATGCAGCAGCAGGCACAGCAAAACATGGCAAATTTGCAGCCAGCCCAGCAACTTGGCACTGCTACACAGCTTGCTGGTATAGGGGGTTTGGGTGGCCTTAACGCAGGCCAACAGTTTGCACAGCAGGCTACTAACCCCTACGCTATGCAGGCGTACATGTCGCCATATGTAGAGAATGCCCTAGCCCCACAAATGCGGGAAGCTGCGCGGCAATCTGCTATGCAAGGGCAACAAAATATAGCGCAGGCGGCTAAGGCAGGAGCTTTTGGCGGCTCTCGATTCGGGCTTCAAGAAGCTGAACGCCAGCGTAATCTTGCGCAACAGCAGGGAGATATTTACGGGCGAGGGATGCAGACCGCCTTTGAACAAGCGCGTCAAGCCCAGCAGTTTGGTGCCGACTTGGGTCTACGTGGGTATGGATTAGCGGGGCAAATGGCCGGTACTCTGGGGCAGTTAGGTCAGACACAGTTTGCTCAGCAGCAAGGCATCATCCAAGGGCAGTCGAGCATGGGTGCGCAACAACAGGCGCTAGAACAGCAACGCTTAGGTCAGCAGTATTCCGATTTCCAAGCGCAGCGCCAGCATCCATATACGCAGCTAGCGTTTATGTCTGACATGCTGCGTGGTTTACCTCTAGCCCAACAAGCACAGACTATGTACCAAGCCCCCCCGTCGATGGCGCAGACGGCACTTGGGATGGGTCTTGGCTATGCTGGACTTAAACAGGCGGGTCTGTTTGGTGCGGAAGGCGGCTCGGTGCCTGATGGCCTTGAAGAAAAAAGTTACGGTCTAGGCGGTATTGCACTGCATCAACTAGGTTGAGGTAAGAAAATGACTATCGACACAGCAGCTATATTAGCCGCACGCTATCAGAAAGACCCATCACCACTTAAGGCAGCGGTGCTCGGTCAAGGTAACCTAGACATCAATCCGTATGCGGCGCTACGTGCGCTCCAGCTACAGAAAGAGGCTCAGCGATACGAGATGGCACAAGCTGCTATGAATGGGCAGCAGTATCAAAATCAACCGTCGATGGTCGAACAGGCGCTCTCGCCGACTGCACCGCAAATGCCCCAGCAGATGCCCCAGCAGATGCAGCAGCCTCAAGGCTTGCCGGGTATGCAGCAAGCCCAACCACAGATGCAAAGCCCCGGTCTGGAGGGTATGCCTGTGCCTGAAGCTAGCGATGAAGAGTATGCCGGTGGCGGTATCGTGGCGTTTGCGGATGAAGGCTTGGTTCAGGACGAGCAACTGACTTCCGATATGCTGGCTGACTTGCAAGACAAGGGTGAAGAGTCGCCCGGCGACCCCAATTCCTACCAAAGCATTGCCGCAAGATTGCCCGGCCTACTACAGAATATTGAGCGGTCGGAGTACAAAGCAATGACGCCCGCAGAGTACAAAACAGCGTTTACTACGCGCCGTGCACTGCTTGAAGAGGGTACAGAACCCAGTCCATACGGTGCGCTCAAAGATCAAATAGCTGGGCTTGAATCAGAGCGTGCTCAAAACCTAAAGCAAGCCAGCGGTCTGGCTATGCTGGCAGCAGCAAGTGACGTTATGCAGCCGGGTGGCCTAATGCGTGGTTTGGGCGCGGCAGGTAAGACTTTTGCAGGTATATACGGCCAAGCTATGCAGGCAGACAAAGCCGAGAAACGTGCTCTGATGTCTATGCAGTTCAACCTTGCCGACGCACAACGCAAAGAGAAGATGGGCCTCAACCGCGAGGCTATTGCTGCCGCCGACCAAGCTCGTCAAGATCACACTGCAGCCCAGCGGTTCGGGCTGGAGAAGAACAAAGCTATGGCTACGGTGGCATCCAATATGGCTCGGGCTACTAGGCCGACTACTACCGGTGGCGACAAAACACCGAAAGGGTACGACAACTTAGTAGCCGGTTTGTATGGGGAGTTGAAGTACAAGAATGACCAGCTTAAAAAACAGAACCCAAATGATCCTAACATTAAGGCAGACGAGGTTTTGTTAGCAGAAGCGCATCGTGCGGCAGCGCCTATGTGGGCTAAACTCCCGGCTGGGGAGGTTATGGACGTCAAGAGACGAGATGTGGCAGCGGAAGAAAAATCGCAAGCGGATACCGAAGCAGACAGAAAAGAGAGACGCCGACAGGAAGACGAGAAGATTAGGATTGAAAAAGAGAAACTTGAAGAAGACAGACGCCAGAAGAAAATTAACCATGATAAAGCGGTGACCGAGTGGGGGCAGGCTGAAACTGCCCGGAAGAAAGCTATTGCGGAGGAAAGGAAATCGCTTAAATTTAACCGCGACTACATCAAAGGGGATGCGGCGACAAAGAAAGCTATGGAGAAGGAAATTGATGATAGGTATCCTGCAATTCCAAAGCCGGTATGGAACGAGCCTGCAGCCCCTGCTCCAGATAAAACTTCGGATGCGTCAGGAAACAAAAATTCCACCGTCACGACTACTAGTGGTAAAGTAATCACGCGTGCTGATATTAAAGCTACTGCCAAAGCGACGGGAAGAAGTGAAGCCGACGTTGAAGCTGCTGCCAAAGCTAAGGGGTACACCATTAAATAAGGAGTAAGGTATGGCCGGGCGTGATTTGAGTGCAGAACTTTTTGATACCCCGGCCAAACCTGAACCGGCTCCATCCGAGGGTAGAAACTTAGGCGCTGAGCTTTTTGATACCCCAGCCCCAGTTAAAAAAGCCGAAGCGAAACCCGTTTCCGACAAAACTGTAACAAAGCAGCCTCCGCCTGAGCCTGCTCCTGCACCTGCGCTTACAACGCCTATTGCTCCTGCACCCACGCGGGCAAAAAAACAACAACCAGTTCTCCGCGACGACTTTACATTCGGCGACCCTATGGGTAGCGACTTAGGTGCAGCTATTATGGCTGACACCAAGCCAGCCGGGCCTGATCTTGGGGTTATGGATAACGCCCCCAAAGGAAAACCCCAGAAAGACGCGTTCCTCCCAATCCGCCCAGAAGTCCGCCAAGCGTTGATCACCGCTTATCAAGGAGGCTCTCCCGCAGAACGCGCCAAGTTAGAGAAGCTTGAGGGTGTTAAAGGGGATGTCATCCGCGAGTACGCAAAAGGGTTTAAGGCTCGACAAGCCAAACGCAGGGCGGAGTTTGAAAAGCAGCAGCGCACCGGGGTAGCAATTCCCGGCTTTTTTGGGTTGGAAGAACAGTTTGACCCTAGTGTTGAAGCTCGCACTGCTCGATTAATTGCCGCAGGGGAGAGGCCAGAGTTTGCTCGCGTAGCAGCCGAACGATCAGCCCGTGCTGGGGTTCCCGTAGGTCAAGAAATTAAGTTCATGCAGAGCGAAGGGACGTTGGAGAAGACGGACTTTGACTTCGAGATGTTTAAGGAGTACCGCGACGCCAACCCTGTTATCCGAGCTACTGTGGCTGGAGTAGAAGGTTTCAAGCAAGGTGTACTGGGCGTTAACGAGGCGGTTGCCGACGCTCTTGGGTTTGACACCTTTGCAAAATCGCAGGCAGCAGGGGCTAAAGAATCCCGCACGGCTGTGGAGTCCATGGGGGAGAACTCCAACTATCTGGCACGGCAGTTTGAAGGCGCGGTTAGTTCTATCACCCAGCAGCTTCCGTCCCTGTTTGCAGGCACAGTTACTGGGTCGCAAGCATTAGTGCTCGGCTCCATGTTTGTTCAAGTGTTTGGGCAAGAGTATTCAGCGGGTAGAGCTAAAGGTCTGGATGGTGCCCAAGCCTCTACACGTGCGGGTCTGTACGGTGCCTTTGAAATTATTGGTGAACGGTTGGGTTTGAAGTTTGAAATGGACAACCTTCGCCGTGCAACCCAAGGCATGAAGACCGACCAGCTTAGGGACTTCCTAGCTAACACGTTGAAAAAAGAATTACCGGGCGAGTACTTAACTACCACCGGTCAGTTCCTGACAGATAAATCCGCAGTTGGTCTGAACAAAGACGCAACGATGTCTGACTACTTGCAGCAGATGGCAGACACCACAGTACAGACCGTGATGCAGTCGGGCATCATGACGGGAGGTATTAAAGCAATAGAAAAGGGTGTAACAACATTCCAAAGCCGTGAAACAGAAGAACCAATCCCCACTGCCGAGCAGCTTATGCGGGAGAAGGGCTTCATAGTTAAATCCAAACGAACTGAAACCGGCAAGACTACAACTGAGACTGCGCTCGAAGAAGCAGCCGGGGAAAAGGCTACAACTGATACGGCAGTTACACCGACCGAAACCCCAGAAGCTAAAGAAGAACGCGCTGCTAAACGCCAAGCTCAGGTAGACGAGATTGCTACTAGGTTGGTAGAGACAAGCGGAATCGACCCAGATACAGCCGTAAAAATTGCGGAGGGGCGTGTCCGTGCGCAGGAAGAGCAGGAAGAGAAACGTCAGGACAAATTACAGAGAGAAGTAACGAAGCGCGAAACACTTGTGGCACCGCCTGAAAACCGGGTTCAGGAAATAACGGATGACTTGATTGGTGCAGGGATGCCCCCAGTTGAAGCTGCACAACGTGCGGTACTGATGGCACAACAAGAAGCAGAGAACGATGCGCTGGCGGAACGGGAGGCAGCAAATGTTGGAAAATCTATCACTGCAACAGGTGAGCTTGGCACTGGAGTGTCTGGCGAACGAGGAGCTGGAGTACCTGCCGGAGGAACTGCAAAAGCTCTCACCACTGGATTGGTTCCTGCTGGAACAACTGCTGGAGAATTTACTCCGGGAGAAACGATTCAGTCAGGTTCATTAAAAGAAGCGCAGGAAGCAGTCTCCCGTGCGGAGAGAGAACTAATAATTGCGCAAGAAAATGGCGACCTACTAGAAACTTCGAGGGCGCGGGCTGCGCTTATGCAAGCCCAAGAACGACTAACTGAAATTCAGCAAGTAGGTCAGCCGAGTGCGTTGACTGAAGAGCAACAGCTTGAACTTGAACAGCTAGAGTTTGAGGAAGACCTTGCTCGTAGAGAGTTAGAAGAAGCCAAGAACGGCACGAACGATTGGGACAAAGCACGGCAGGATGCCATTGCTGCCGCTAATGAACGTAGAGCAGAAAGACTTAGACAACAGGAGGAAGCAAGTGGCGCTGAAACCATTGAAGCCGAGCAAACAGAAGCGCAAGGAGCAGAGGAATCAGAAGCCGGTGTTCCCCCCACAACCGGTAAAAGAGGAAGGCCGAGGCTCGCACCCGCAGCTAAGTTAACTGCCGAAGATAAGCGCAGGCAACAGCGCACTGCCTACAAAGCTGTTGAGAAGCGGCTCAATGATGCCGAGCGTGAACTTGTAGAATCCGCCGAGCCTGTTAATGAAGACGAAGCAACGTCGGATGAACATCTCGATGAGATGTATGACAACAAGACCAGACAACGCCAGTCCGCTATCAACAGGCTCTACGATATATCCAAAGAAAACCGTGGTAAGCCGGGGCAACGTGCACTTGAGCTGCTAAGCCAGAATGCTTCGACGGCGGAAATTAAAGTTGCTGCGGAAGGGCATCAGTACCGTAAGCAACGTGCTGCTAGTGAGTCGGTATCCAAGAGTGTCGAACAAGCTGCTTCTGAAACTGTAGCTGACGAAAAACTTGGTTCAGTTGTCAACGGTGCGCAGGCAATCACCCAGATTATCAAGACGGGCACTGAGTTCCAGAAGCTTCTGGCTAAGCGACTGCGTAGCTTTGTTAGTAACGTCAAAGTTGTTGTGGTCGAAGCTAACCAACCGATACCTGAAGCTTTGGCTAAAAACCCCAAGTATCAGCGGGAATGGGATCGTGCACGTGCGCTGTTTATCGAGAACTACGCAACCGGGGCTAAGACTATTTACGTACGTGGTGCTTCCTTTGGGGCTTCACAGGGAGTCAACAACGTTACCCTGCTGCATGAGTTGTGGCACGCGGCTACTAATAAGAAGGTAGAGCTAGGCCGACAGGCTATTACCAAGGGTCTGCACAAGGGCAGTCAGCTTGTACGCGCTACGGAAGACTTGATCCAGATAATGAACAATGCTGGCGAGAGGTTTAACGAGCTTGCGGCTCAGGGTAGGTTACCTGCGCACATCTCCCGGCTGGCTGAGTTTGGTGAAATCTTTGATGATCCACGGGAGTTCATTGCGTACGGTATGACCGACCCAGCCTTCCAAGAATTCCTGAAGTCGGCTGGCTCGCTCGGCGGCACTACGTCGTACTGGTCAGCGTTCGTTGATGCACTGCGTCGCTTGATTGGCATGGACCCATCAGATACAAACGCACTCGCCGACTTGCTCAATGTAACCGATACCATCCTCACTGCTCGCCCAGTCGGTAGGCTAGACCTGATGGAAGGCGCATCACCGATGGCGCTGTTTGGGTTTGGTAAACCGAAAGACTCTACAACGGAGTTTGCGGGTGAGACTATATCTACTAAGCCGTCGGCAAACGCCAAGCGTCTGGCTGCGCTGCTAGGTGCTAAGTTATACGGGGACCCAACCGACATTGCAAAAGTGTCGATCAAAGAAATTTTCCAGAACTCGTTTGACGCAATTAAAGGCGCATTGGAAAAAGGCCAGCTTACCAAAGGTAAGATTGACATCAAACTAGACGAAGCAAAGCGTACGATAACTGTAACTGATAACGGTCTTGGTATGCCTGCGTCGGTGATGGGTAATGAGTTCTTGACTATTGCAGGCACAGTAAAAGAAACAGATCGCGCATCAGGTGGTTTGGGTATTGCCAAGATGCTGTTCTTGTTTGGTAACGAAAAGCTGGAAGTAGTATCTCTGCGCAACGGTGTGCTGGCGCGTATGGTTACCACTGGCGAAGAAGTTATGGCTGCGCTAGACGACCCGAGCTTAGCCCCAAAAATTACAACATCTACCGACCCTAAAGTAATTGAGCAGTATACTAAGACACTGTTCCCTGACGGGCACGGCACGACTATCGTTGTAAAAATTCCTAAGACTTACAAAGACGCGTCCACGGGGGAAGAAAAGGAAATTCCATTTACCGTATACAGGTTACAAGAAAGCCCAGTCTTAGAGAAAAGCCCGCTCTTTGACAATATTGAAGTCACGATGGACGGATATGGGCATGGGCCAAGTGTGTTACCTATCGGCGCAAACTTTCCAATTGATCAATACACCCCGTTTGCAAATGTAAATTTTGATTGGGGTACAGCGCGGGTTTACGTAGAGAAAAAAGTTCAAGACTACATGTTTGGTGATAACACGCACATACTATCCAACGGTTTGTGGCAGTTTGACACCATTATTAAAGACCGCCCCACTTGGGATGGAGAAAAGATTAAACGTAATTTTTACGTTGATGTCTCCCCCAAAGTAAAACCTGAAGACGCAGGCTACCCGTTCGACTTGAACCGCCAAGGGTTTGCGCCGAGCATTCGTGATGACTTCCTTAAAATATTTAGGTACATAACCGCTATCTACCAGCAGCAACAGTTTGCGGATGAGAGCAAGAGCTTTGGACAGATTCAATATGTGAACTCTGATGGTACTTTAACTAAGCCAGAGGAACTTGTACCAGAAGTACCGGCTACGCCGACTGCGTTTACGATGATCAAGCCGGACGACCAAGTGGAAGTCCGTGAAGGAATCATGTATGTCAATGGCCGTGCTGTGCCTGAGCTTACCGACGCTGACTTAAAAAATACAAGTATCCGTGTTGACGAACTGACCATACCGCAAGATAAGATCGACACCAACCGTGTGATGGTGCACGACAACACATTGGTTAAAAATACGGGTGGTGAAACGGGGCTGACTATTGCTGACATTAAAGATCAGATGCCCGCTGGTTGGAGACTAGAGGAAGAGAAAAGCGACTCTGGCGCTATTACTGGGTACTTTGCGATAGGGCCTAATTTCGAAGTAGCTTTTGGGTCTGATGTTAATAGGGTTGTGGAACGGCTTGCCAGCGAGCACAACGTATTTCTTCAGATACCATTTAAAGAAGCAAAACTTAAAACGCTATCTGAAGTAGCCCGTGAAACGTTTGGCAAAAAGTACGATGAGTACTTGGCCGGTATCGGCAGCATCTTTATGGAATTGCGAAACGCGCTTGCCACACAGGACAACGGAAGATACAGCGATATTCTGAATGAAGCAATCGGCATCAGTATAGACAAGGAATACTACGGCGTAAGTATTCGCATTCCATTCAGTGGGTTGTATATCAATCCCGCTAGTACTTCGATGACCGATAATTCCCGTCAGATTGCTTATACTATGGTTGGCACCATGATTCACGAAATGGCGCACCACAAAGTTCGAGGGCACAACGCAGAGTTTGCATCGGAGATGCAGCGTGTTATGAATTTGCTGGAAGTGCACCCAACGTTTGATTTGGCCGACGCTAAGAAACGGATGACTGACCACATCCAAAAACACATTAATATTTTTGATTTTTTAAACGGAGAATTTAAAAATGGAAATCTCGAACCTCGTGGAAACCGCTTCCAAGACGCTAGCGCCATTGAAGCCGGAAATGATGGGGGTTTTAACACAGTGGAAGGCGCTGGCGGAACAGCAGAACAGAGGGACGGACCCGGAGTATCTGGAGGGGTTGAGCCGAGCTATCAAGGTACTGGAGAAGTCGGCGTCGGTGCCGGAAATGCTGGCGAAGCTGCGGAAGATGGAGAGGACACAGTAAGAACTCAGGCTACGATCAACCGTGAGGTAGACATAGCTATTGAGAAAGTGCGCATCAGCCGTAATGCTGAGGAAGTTGCGCGTCAATCCAAACTGCTTCAGGCACTGCGTGACCCTCGCCAAACGTTACCGGCTTTGCGTCAGATATGGAAAAGCGCAACCTACGCCCAGCGTTTGCTACTGGTTAAACTGCCGACGACTGAGTTCTTGTCGCGGTGGGGCGGCTCATCCATCCCCGAACTAATCAACACTAATGTGCTGTTGGAAAAGATGGGGGGCTTGACGCAGCAGCTTCTGCACTCGTCTGCGGTTATGGCTCAGACCATACACAGAGCGTTCAAGCAAGATAAGACACTGCAGCGCAAACTAGAAGATGTAGCGTACGCTTCGACACTTGCGCAGATTGATCCGTCTAACCCCGACGCAGCCGAGCGCAGCCCTAAGCTTGATCAGATGTACAAGGACTTAGGCGCAAAAGGGCAGCAGATATTCAAGCTGATTCTGGAGCACTACCAGAACATGTCGGACTACTTTGCTCAGTTGCTGGATGAGCAGATAGCAAACTCCAACGTCACACTTGATACGCAGAACCGCCTGATGGCTAAGATTCGTGAGATATACGAAACAGGCCAGAAGATTAAACCGTACATACCGTTGGTTCGCCGAGGTGATTTCTGGCTGGCTGTTGGCTCCGGCAAACACCGGCAGTTCTTCACGTTTGCAACGATGAACGAGCGAGATGCTGCTGCTGAAGCAATGGCAAAAGAGCGCCGGACTCCGCTGGAGCAGCTAAAGGAAGACCAAGACTTTGTGCTTGGCAACGACATCGGTACTTTGCGCCGTGCATCGTTTGACTCTAGCTCGATCTTGAAGAGCTTGTTTGACGTTATTGATGCAGAGAATTTTAGCGATCCTAACGTACGGGAAGAACTGAAGGACTCGATCTACCAGCTTTATCTGACCACGATGCCAGAGCAAAGCTTCCGTCGGCAGTTCATCAACCGTAAGAACATCACGGGTTTCTCGACCGACTTGCTGCGTAACTTCTCCACCACGGGTGTCAAGATGGCGACCCAGTTGGCTAAGATTAAGTACGCTCCGCTTCTGCGTAATTCGCTCTCGGCGGCGCAGGACTCCATTGTTGGGCGGGAAGAGTTACAGCCGTTTATTACGGAAATGCAAGCACGGGTAGCCCAGCAGCTTAACCCCGGAGAACGTTCTGGTATGGACAGGGTTGGGGATTTCCTCAACCGCTCAGCGTTTATCTGGTACCTGTCGGGTGCGTCCTCTGCACTCCTGCAACCGCTAGGTGTATTCCAGACCGGCGCACCGATCCTTATGTCTCGCTATGGGCAGATCAATGGCGCTCGTGAACTAACAAAAATGCTACGAGTATGGGATCAGTACGGTACTTTCCGCACAAACCCAGATGGTTCTATGTCGTTTGTACCCCCAAGCATTGCTAACGCCAAAGGGATGACAGATGACGAGAAGCGAGCAATCCGTGAAATGATAGGCCGCGACGTATCGCAGTCCACCTACGCAAGTGCCATGTTTGGCTACAAGAGCATACCGACTGAAGATATTAGCGGCGTGGTGCAGAAGACAAAACGCGGCCTTGCTATGGCAACCGGTGGCCTGATGCACTCGACCGAGCGCCTATCACGAGAGATAATTTATCTTGCTTCGTACCGACTGAACCGTAAGGCTGGTAAGTCCCACGAAGAAGCAGTTAACCAAGCGGTTATTGATACGAACGAATCTCTTGGTAACTACGGCCAGTACAATCGCCCACTGATTATGCAAAAGGGGCTAGGCAAAGTAGTCCTGCAGTTTACGATGTATCCACTGCACGTGACGCTGTTCCTGATGCGCAACTTCAAACGTATGCTTCCACTGCTCAATAAAGAGGGTAAGTGGGAGGCTACTAAAATTTTCTTCGGCACTCTCGGCACGACCATGATCTTGGCGGGTGCGTCAGGCTTACCCATGTTCAGCGCAGTTATGGGCTTGCTCGGGTGGATGTGGCGTGATGAAGAAAAGCCGCAAGAGTTCAAGGACATGGACTACGAGACTTGGTGGCGCACTGAGTGGCTCCCCCAACAAATCGGCCATATGGAAATCAACGGTAAATCGCTGGCCGACGTTATAGATCGTGGCGCAGCTAACGCGCTGACTGGGTGGGATATTGCTTCCCGTACCAGCCTGAACGATCTATGGCTGCGGGATACTAAAGAGACTAAGACAGCTAGGGAGGGTGCAGTAGCTCTAGCTATGGAGAAAGCTGGCCCTTCGGCTGCAATGATCTTGTCTCTCGCCGACGCGTACGAAGCGTTCATCAATGGTGACTACCAGAAGGGTGTGGAGAAAATGTCACCCGCGCTGATTCGTAACTTTATTTTGGCGCACAAGTACGCGCAAGCAGAAATCGCTGGCGTTACTATTGGTAAGGGCGAACCCGTAATGGATGCTAAGGGTGCTGAAATACTTGTATCCGGTGGATTCACCACAGGTGAGCTTCTTGGGCAAGCTATTGGTTTCCGTTCTGATCTGTTGGCGTACCCACAGAAGGTAGCGTTTAAGTTGAATGCGCAGGATCAAAAGGTGGATTTTGAGCGGACTAAGCTCATGAACAACATAGCGCGAGAATTTTTTAAGGGTCAGCGTACTGGAGACTACGACGGGTATTTAGAACAGTTGGAGAAGAGAGATAAGTTCAACACCAAATACCCTGAAAAAGCCATCGACGATGACCAGCTAGAAAATTCTATCGAGAAGCGCCTAGAAGAAATAGGTAAAAGGGAAGCATGGAGCGGTATGCCGATCACAGAAAAGAACATGCCTGTGTTCGCAGAAAGTGCGCTAAGTGCTACCAAAGAGCTAGATAGACGCAACAAAGAAGTGCTGGAACGTCAGCGGAAGGAAAAGAAGTAAAAAAATCCCCCGGCCAAAGAGGGGGTGCCGGGGGCAAAAACAGGAAGGAGCTAACTTCCTAAGAGCTACAGCAAAGTAGCCGTTTCAGTATAGCTTAACTCCTCCAAATCCGAAGCCCCTTTACGCCTTCCTCAATAACTATTTTGGTCACCACAGGAATCCCTAACCTTTTTGTAACACGGGTTACCTCAGCCAGAGCTTCCTTGTGGTCTATGCAGGGTACAAAAAACGAGTACCCCTTGCGAAACTTTGACCAATCAATGTTGTAGCTGATCGTCTCGATTTTCATTTGCTGGAATCATGCTATCCATCTGGATAAACTCAGACGACGAAGCATCAAACTTGAGCACCCTAACTGCGGGAGAAACTACGCTCATACCCTTAGACATGCGCTTGTTCATAGCCTCGACGAACACATTGCCATCATGCAATTCTTTTAACATGTTCTTATAGTTGATCTGCTGTTTGACGCAGAAGTCCTTGAACTGTTTGGCCGCTACGTACAGGTGCTTAGTGTCTGGCTCGTACCGTATCAGCAACTCTCCACGGGGTTGCCACAGTGGGGACGCCTCCATGTTGCTTCGTGCATCCACCTCGCCGTTGACGACCAGAGCGTTGTTGATATGGCTATTGATAAATTCACCAAGGAAGATTGCAGGGTTTGACTGCGGCGGCTTGATGTCCTCACGCATCTCGCCAAGCATCTGGAGCAGCCACTCGTACACCGCTGCCATGTCGTAGTCGTGCAGACCAAGGCTTCGGGAGATCAGACCGCCGGTAATGTTACAAGCTGCCACTGCCGACCAGAAACGCTCTCGGCTGGTGAACTGCACGGCCTTGTCAATCCTAGCCTGTACCTTGGCTAGTAGTGCTTTAGCATCCTCAAGGTTGTTGACCAACCACTGCGCATACACCTCGCCTGCATGGCCGAAGTTTTCCATAAGCTGGTGGTCGAACATCTGCTTACCCTCAGCGACACTGATGATGTTGGTCGGCCTGATTGCATATTCCAGCAGACGCATAGACTCGCCATCGGGGGAGTTCTTAGCCGCACCGAGCTTCTCGTAAAAGCTGGCGTTGGCTGATGCCAAGGTTATGCCCTGCCATGAAGTATTGTTCAGGCGCATCTCGTTGGTCTG
>Ga0181352_1000274_pt1 | contig 22711 bp, 40 predicted proteins | sample Fa13VDMLBSN_FD_130103 | JGI IMG/M metagenome (GOLD analysis project Ga0181352, IMG submission 130103) | Freshwater viral communities from Lake Michigan, USA - Fa13.VD.MLB.S.N | ecosystem: Environmental > Aquatic > Freshwater > Lake | place: USA: Michigan | collected 2013-09-23 | reverse complement strand
CTTCTACTTCTGTTTCAAAGCGTACATACGGTAACTTCGCTGCTACTATCATCGTTTCTCCTTGTGGGTTGCCACTCGTTTTTTAACATAAAACATTGATGCAATTTCATTTCCGTGCGCTTCGAGCACATTATACCCTAATTCCTCGAATAAATCTTGCCACCATGCTTGAGGTTTTACAGTTAAATGAAGGGTTTGCCCTATCATGTGACCCATACAATCGTCTATAACGCATATTTGGAAGAAGCAGTAGTCCACACAGTCCATGATGTTATTTATCACTTTACGGACATTCTCAGGCTCTATGTGTTCCATTACGTCAGTACAGTAGCCATATTTAGCGAATACATCGTCGGGAAGGGGTTTAGTGAGGTCATGCTGTAGGAAAGGGAACTTCATAGCTGCCTTATCCCTTGAATTATAAGCAAAATCCACTAGGAATGGCGAACAACCGTATTCATGTATCTTGAGAGAACCACGACCAGTACCCGAACCGAAGTCGATGACTTTACCGCTAGGTCTGGCAATGTTGAAGAAGTTAGATGCACAGCGTTCGCCAGGAGATCCAATCCTATAAGCATCCATCTGCCATATCTGCTCGTACTTCTCCTGTTCGGTCATATGCTCGGTAATGTTAGGGTTAGCCCACATATCAGGTAATAATCCTGTTCCATGTACGGTTATGCTAACACCAGCATCCACTAGGGCTTGGGCTGTTTCCCTGAACTTCTCAGCCTGTAGCTTCATGGTGAACGATGCTGTGTACTCTTTACCATTGAATCTAACTACTGCACACGGATCTCCTTCGTTCATCTTCTGGTGGAAGGCATGACCGCATCCGTTCTTATGGCTGGAATCGTAGCCAAAGAGGTGTAGATTCCTGTATCCTAGTGTGTAGGCTAGGCAAGTAGTCGTATTCCCTACGGAAGCAGCCCCACCGATCAATGCGTAGGCTGGCTCGTACCACTCTAGTTCATTCTCTATATCACCTATCTGCAAGTGCCATAGCTGGGCATCTGGCTTGGCTGCAAAGCAATCTGGGTGTACTTGAGAGGCGAATAGGTACTTTTTAGCCTTGCTAATCAGCGTAGCAGTTTCCTGTCTAGCGTCTAGTAAAACTTGGTAATCAGGCAGAATACCGTTATCATTTAAGAACTTAGCTGCACCGTTTAGCGCGAATATAGTACCACCACCCAGCTTTAATTGTCTTACATCTTCGATAGTATCGGCTAATGATGGCCCACTCCCCACGATGATTGCCATTCCATCATGTTCAGGGAGGCACTTAACCCAGTTCCCTCGAAGTTTAGAGTTAGTACGAACATTATTATATAGGTCATCATCTGAGGTATTGCATATAACGTGAACAGGTAAAATAAGAGGCATACTAGCCTCTGGGTTTTGGTGCTGAACTCTCAAATTAGCATACGGCAGTAACATTAATACTCCTATTGATGAACTCAAAAACCCCCCATTACTGAGGGGCTTAAAACTACACCAACTTAGGTAATACGACCTTGTTTAGTAGGTCTTTGAATCATTACCTTTACTGTGGTACGACCAGCAGTTGCCGAGGCTACCGCTGCTACTACCGCACCTTGAATTTCCTTGCCAGATCCAGTTCCAGCAATCAGTCCTGTAGTCAACACACCAACGGCTGCACCAGCAGCTAGTGAGATAGTACAAGTCTTAGCTACCACAGCTTGTCCGCTGATCTGATACCAACCGTAGTAAGTACCGAGATTAGCTGACATTGAGATAGCTACTGCGCGAGGGATGTTACCACCGACAGCACTCAATACCGTTTGGTATGTAGATGCGTCATAAGTAACTACTGAACCCACAGTTGTTGAAGCAACCCCAAGTAGATAGATAAACTCTCCATCTCCGTAGGTTGGATCATTGGCACGAATAACCGTACCTAGTGGGTGAAGTGCTGCTGCTTCTGTATTCGCTATTGGTTGTGCGCCAATGCGAGGGTCTGATGTTCCATAAGCCATTTTTAATACTCCTTATAAGTGAATTGATTAAGACTAAGCCTTCATGCAGCCTTGTAGGAATCTAGCACTAACTACCAAGTTACCTTGGGTCAGAACTGGAATAACTACAGCGTCTTGGTTAACGGATCTCAACTCATCCATCATGGTCATGTTGGCATCACGATGCACAACCCACTCAAGATAGTCTGTGTTCAGGAAGTAAGCATGGCTTGCTGGAATACCACCAGATGTATCGAAGAATACGTCAGCACTCTTGTACTTCATGCTAATCATACCGCCTTGACCAGCTTCATCAGAAGTATAACGCTTCAATGAAGTCTGGCTTTGCTCGTACATAGTAAAGTAGATGTCATCCATAACAATCATGTCAGGCATATCAGTACCGCGAGTCAGCTTGAGCCACAATGGAAGCATCAATGATTCGATGGTGCTTGCCGATGGGGTGATAGCTGAAACACCGTTCAAAGGTGCTGCTGCTGATTGAAGGATAGACTTCCAGAATGTCCAAGTTGTTGAATTGATACCACCTACAGTACCAGTTCCCAGATCAGACACTAGGGCTTGCAGACCGCCAATTTGGTTAGCAGCCGTTCCATCCGAGTACATATCGGTAGACAGACCGTTAGCCATTGAGCGCATAGCGTTCTTGACTTTAGCTTTGGTGAAGTTGATGATCCTGTTCTCGCCAGAGTTAGTACGCAGTTCTAAGCCAGATGCAGCTACGTTTACTGCTACTTGCCTCCAAGGGAACTCAGCACTTGTCAGTACGTCAACAGCGTTGATGTTCAGAACATCGAAGCCAGAATAACGCTGATAAGTGGAGTTAGCTTGGTAATCAAGTGGTTGAACGATGGTCAAACCACCATCTTCCACGCGAGTACGGCCTTTTTCTGTCAAGCGTCTGAACAGAGCATTGTGTTTTGTTACCTGATCGGCTACTTCTTTCGAATGAGCGCGATAAGTCGTGGAAGCTAGTTCACTCCACGCTGTGATGATGGTGCTTGCTGGTGATGCCATAATTTATCTCCTTAATACATCCCAAGTTCTTTAGCCTTGGAACGAATGGTATCTTCGATTGAGCCTACCGCAGCTTGAGCAGGTATTACTCCCCTGGTTCTCACGTTTGCGCTAGACAGTTTTTTTGCTTCTATAGCCTTGGTAGCTGCTTTAGAACGAATCTCTTTTTGCTGTTCTGCAAGTAGAGTTGCCCTAATCGCTGGGTCTGCCCATATAGCTGTTTCGTAAGCCTCTTGAAGTGACTTGGCTGCGTTACCCTCTAGAAGGGTGGCCATCCTGTCCCTAACTGCTTCAAAATGCTCACTCTTTGCTGCAAAGGCAGTAATATCGTTGTTTAGCGATGCTGCCTCTCGTTCCTTCATATTCTGCATCTGTTGAGCCTGTTGAGCCTCAAACTGTTGCAATCTGTTCTGCAAGTGTCCTATCTCAGGATTGGCTTGCGAGTTATTCTGTTGATCGAACCATTCGGGATTGATACCGTATGATTGGATAATGTGTTGAATTACCGCTACTTTCTGTGCTGGTGAGCCGAACCGTAGATTATGGTCGGTCTGCATAAGTCCAGTAATAGCCTGTTCTGGTGTCGAGCCTATCTTTTGAATAGTATCTCTAAATGGGGCAAATGCCTTCTCGTATGTGTTCCCACGTTCAGCAGCTACCTTGTAATGTTCTACACCTCTATGTATATCGCCTTCTCGTCTAGCTATCTCTGCCTGTATGTCAGGTGGCAAACTAGAGAACTTGGCTTGTTGTTCCTTCTTCCATGAAGATGGGGCGCGTACTGTTGATTCTGGTTCTACCTCAGGAATCGATTCTGAAGCCTCTGGAGGGGTCGTAAGCGCATTATCTTCTGAAGTAGCTACCTCAGGGGCAGATTCAGTTACTTCCTTCTCTTGAGCCTCTGGTTCGTTCCTAGACTGTATCTCAGCCCAAGCACTACCTATTGTTTCATCCATCGTTGGTGCTACTTCGTCTTTCTGGGTTTCCAGATCGTCACTCATGTGCAGCTTCTCCGCTAGTTAAAACCTTTCGTGTTGCTAGAGGTAAGTCGTGGAACGCTGTGGTTGCAGCCTTCTCTGCCGACTTGTCTAGCATAGAATCGAACTCTTTCTCTCGACCCTGCGCCATCTGTGTTTCTATCTCTTTACCCTCCCAAGGTCTTGAGCCTGAATCAGCTAAGTCCTTCTTGCGTTGGTTGGGTGAATCTATCCATTGTCCTGTTACTGGGCTTTGGTATGACTGCATAACGTATACGTTACAACAGGTTAGCTGTTTCTCAGCAGTCTTACCGCACTCACAATACTGTTGCTCGGCTACGTTGGCAGCCTTTAAGAATCTCTCGAACTTCTTACCGCATGGGCATAGATAGTCAAATACTGGCATCTTTAATCGGCTACCATAGCGTTGTTAATGGTTGTGGCTTGTGCTGCTGCCGAACCTGTATTGGTCGTAAGAACCCATCTATTCTTGCCAGCGTAAGGTGCTGTAACTCCACTAACATAGAACTCGTCTACGGTTGAACTAACAGGATTAACCCTCAGAATCTTCATATTCTTTTCAGTCGCATCTAGTGCTGCCTGAACTGCTACTGCGCTTACGATTGCCATGTGTATCCCCTAAATGAACATTAAAATAGCTTCTTCGTCATCTATTTCTAAATGCGATTGTAACTCATTTGCACTAACTAGTGTTGGTTTTTGTGTATATTTTTCAACAGTTAATGCAGATATCGCCTCTGGTACAACGATTTCATTCCCAAAGTCATCCTTTCGTGGCTTGGGTTTGTATTTGAGATTCTTGACTGATCTAGGTGCATCGTCACCACCGTTCTTGGTGTCGGTTGCTGTTGCTACATACGTTAATGTCGCTGCGTTTCCTGAGTAGCTGTAAGCACCTGCATCACAGGTCAGCGTATAGCCAACAATCCCAGCATACGTTAAGGTAGCATCGTTTCCTGTATAGCTGTAAGCCCCTGCATCACATAGAAGGCTGCGCTCTACTGTTAGACTCGCTGCATTGCCTGTGTAAGTGTAATCACCAGTTGCACATGATAAAACGTAGCTTACAGATAGTGTGGCATCATTACCTGCGTAAGAATACGCACCAGCACCACATACAAGCCCATACTGTACAGATAGTGTTGCAGCCTGTCCTACATAATTATAAGCCCCAGCAGCACAAGCCAGACTCTTGTCTACTTGTAATGTAGCAGCCTGTCCTGTGTAAGCATAAGCACCAGCATCACAAGTTAACGTATACGCTGTAGGCCCGCCAGAATCGGGAGCATCAGTCCTGAGTCTAACACCATTAACGCTGTCCCCAGCGTCAGGTCTTAGATAAATGTCGTTTGTTGCCATCTACGCACCTGGCGTAAATGTGGTGTAAGTGTTTGTATTTGGGCTAGTTCCAAAAACATCTGGACTTCCAGCCTTGTATTCTACAAAATAGTATGGCCCTTCTTGGTTGGGGTAGGCAGTCCAGTTACCAGACCCATCCGATACAGTAGAGGCTACGCATACATCGTCAGCAGTCCTGAAAATCTTAACTGTACACGATCCTAGTGCCACCCCAGTGGAATCTCTACTCACTCCAATAATTCGTTCGTTTTGCGTTCCAAGTACACGGTCATTGCCCCCTATATCGTCAGACACCGCAAACGATCTACGCGCAGGGTTCACAACTGACCTGCCTACCGTTCCATCGTACATCGAGTTCAGGTTACGCAGATTGACTGCTCGCCACTCATGTAAACCCTTTCCTGGTGCTAGTGACCATCCAGATTGTCCGCTATACGGACAGTTCTGACCAAATAGTACACCAGGTCTTGCCATTGAAGGTGCTGGAATGACATTGAAAGCCTTAGCCCGATTCTTCCACCATTGACCTTCGATATAAGATCGTGTTGGGCCAGTAGGTTTGGGGAACTGTATCGGCATTTAGTTTAATACATCAACTTGGTAGTTATGAACAGTCATTGAGCCTGTAGCGACAGTCTGAGTAAAGAACACATCTAGTGCTGAAGCTGCTGTGTTGTCCATACCAGCACCGACTGCTGGTGTTCCGACAGGTATAATTAGCGACCCATTACTGCCCACTGCTGGCAAAGGCGATCCAATTAGAGCCTCTGACTGGATAAAAGACATCATAGGGAAGAATGTGGTAGATGTGCCTGTACCAACAGCACGGCATACCAACGTAGTTTGGAGAAACCAAGGAACAGTAGTCTTTGCTACGATATTCAGATTTAATGCTAGTGAATCAAATACAACGGTTGTGCCAGCCGAACCCATACATATGTCGAACCGCGCAGTACCTGGAGTGGTCACAGCACATGATATTCTGCCAGACATAGTAATTCTTATCGCCCTACCAATGTAGAAGAAGTTGTTAGGCAGCACGATTCTGTTAGCTGTGGGTATACATGATGCTCTAGCAGCAGCCGTTAGTGTCGGGCCGTCTGTTGCGCTCATTACAATCGTTTCTTGTGACATATATAATCCTTTAGGTTAGTGTATAAGTACCGCCAGCAGCATCTAGGGTTGGTGTGAAGGTTTGAGTATCTAGCATCACTACTGCTGAACCGTAGTCCCAGTAGCCGATACATTGAGTATTGGTTAAGTTGTACAGAATGACATAGCGAAAGGTAAACCCAGCACCACTAGCAGTCCATGTAGGGCTTACTGGTGCAGCTAGGATTAATTTATACACACCTGCTGTCTGTGATGATGATGTAACGGTACAACTTACACCCCCAGCCGTGTAGCCTCCAGCAGTACCCAGTTCGGTAGCGGATGCAGCAGTAGTGTTAGTAGCTACGTTAGGTGCTGTGTTAGATAGTATGATCTTCCAGCTATCTGTTGCAGCCTGAACTGTAGTATCTAATATTCCTGTTCCTATTTGATATTTGACGTATGCTGCCATTATTGTACCCCTGCGATCTTACCGTTAGCATCACGGAGTATGGTTCTTGGTTTCTGCAAGTGTTCCATGACTGAGCCTATTTGACCCATAGCATCGTTGTGCATCTGCATCATCATGTCCATTCTGTTGTTATCATCATTGAACATAACATTGTTGTTGCCTAACGATTCTGCTACCTCTGTATTGGCTGCGTTGGTTGCTGCGAGCATGGCTGTGTCCATAGTGGTCTTGGAACTGATCTGGCCTAGCAGTATCTTGGTAGAAGCGTCTAGTTCAGCCTTCCATCTCTCGAACTCTTGTTCCTTCTCTAGTTTAGCCATCTCCATCTGAGCCGAGTATTGAGAAGCCATCTCATCTGACTGAGCCTTGAGTTCAGCCTTGAATCTCTCGACTTCCATAGAGGCTTGGGCTTGGGCTTGACTAGCTTGTGCATCAGCATCTGCCCTCATCTGTTCAGACTGAGCAGTAGCTTGTGTTTTCATCTGTTCGAGTTGAGCAGATTGGTCTAGTTTGGCTTTCTCTAGCTGGGCTTGTCCTTGTAACTCCATGTTCTTGAGTTGTAGCAAGTCTTGGTGCTTACGCATCTCAAGCTGTTGTTTGGCTTGTTCAGCAGCAGCAGCACCTGCGTTAGGGTCTTGTGGGGCTGGTGGCTCTTTCATCTTGTCGAGAGCATCCTCTACAGCAGAACCCATCTTAGACCTACGGCAAATGGTCATCATGATCTCTTTGGCAGCTTCCATAGGTAATGCACCCATCTGTACGGCTGGGGCTACACCTTGCACGAATTGGACAATACCTGATAGCAACTCAGTCAATCCCTTCATGTCCTCGGATACCGTAGAGGCTGTGGTTGAATCGGTTTCCACATCTATCTTGTAGGTGCGTTGGCAGTCATCCTTCATAACCTTCTGCAAACTCTCCCAAGTGAATGGTGGAGGGGCAGGTTGTTGTGGTGGCTGTGGTGGAGGTTGACCGCCCATTGGTGGCTGCCCTGGTTGACCTTGTGGCTGCATTTGAGCCATCTGAGCCTGTTGGTTGTACATCTCCATCTGTGACTGGAACTGCATCATGGCTTGCTGTACTTGCTCGTCAGTAGGATAGTTTAAGCCTGTCATCTTCTGCAAAGTATCCAGTTGGAACTTCTCCGAGATGATCTCAGCCATAATACGCATCATATCCCTGATATAACGCTGTAATTCACGTTGCAAGGTAGATATACGCATCGTACCCCATTGGGCTTTGATTTGCTGTGCGCCTAGAGTTTCACTAGCGTTTGACTGACCGCGTAGAATATCGCCTAATCCGTTGATTTCGTAGATAACTTGCTTACAGGCTTCACGTTGCTGAGTAAGAATCACCACAACTTTGGCAGCTTGCTCTATAGGCATCATCCAGATAGCCTTCTCAATACCACCACGTTCTAGCCAAGCAGCAGCATTTTGGGCTGGAATCAAGTCGTTATCGTTACCCTTCAAGAGTTCGGATACTTCGCTCATGGTTGAATCGTATATACCTCTAACCTTGAGGGCATCGTATATCTTGTTGATTCGTGTTGATACTTTGTCTAGTTCCTCGGCTTGCTCTTGATACTGCGAATACAGCGTAGTGGGTAGCATCGTACCGCCATCTACAATAGCGTATACAGGTCTAGCAATAGGGAAGAATGAAGTCAGTTCAAGTGGATCTTCCAATACCTTGAGTGGCTCGGTACAGTTCTGTGATACGAATAAGACTTGTTTTTCCTCTTTATCCCATATCTCCCATACACTTGCAGTCTTGAAGGCATCGATAGTGGATTCATCTTCCCTATTAACATCCTCATCGTTGGTGTCATCTAGGCGCATCTTCTCGCCCTTATCGCCAAACTTCTCGACTAGATCATCTCTGGTCATTCTGTGGTGGAAGGCTATCCATTGGATTTCTTCCCATGTCTTGCCAGCACCCATCCTGAAATCATCGTACTGAACGTGCTCAATAACGACTTGTTCCCACTTGAGTTCCTCGGTTGTTTCGGTTTCTAGTGCCTCGGTTTGGAGTGATTCTGTTGCTTCGTCTGAGTAGCCTACTTGCTCGAATGATGGAACGTACCTAATACGGTTCACACCACGACCAGTTAATAGCATATCCAGGAGTGAGTGCTTGATGGCTGTGTCGAACTGCTCTATGTCTACGCTAAACTCTAAACTGCGTGATAGTATGTCAGATACAGCCTTACCTACAGGATCTTCGTCTTTGAAGCGTCTACGGACATTAGGCTGTGGGAGTGAGTTGTATACCGCAGGCATAAGCGTTTCGGTATTCGACCACAGGATGTTGAAGCTGTTCTTCTTCCTGTTCCTACCACGATAACGGTCTATGGTAGACTTGGCAGTCTTGCGCCATTCAGCCTCACGTTTATCAGATAGCTTGAGTTCGAGCATCCACCTTCTTTGGATACCCTTATCGCCCTTACCCAGTTCCTCTTTACGTTCGTTCTGGGCTTCCATCTTAGCTTACAGTCGCGCCAGCTTGTAATGGGGTGTATCTAAGGTAATGTTTCCATGTGCCTGTCGTAGATCCCACTCCTATGACCAATCTAAGCGTTCCTGCTGGGAAGAATATACCTCTGGCAGCTTGGCTTAACCCTACACCATTGGGTGAGATTATAGGTGCAGTAGCTAGTGCATCTCCTGCTAGGGTGACGATTGTTCCTGCTGCTACTGAGGCTAGTGTAGTCGTAGCACCTGAGATGGTGGTTGATGTGCCTACTGTGGGAACGATTCGATACTGTAGGGTTGATGCAGTAGCATTGTTAGCTGTCACACATACAGATACTAGGTCATGTATTGTCACATCGCCAGTAGATGTGAAGATTGTATCTCCGTTCACCATGACTGCTGTCGCTGATACTATATTGCTATCATCAACCCCAGAGATCTGCACCCCTGCATGGTTGTACCAAACTCCATTGTGGTAAATATCTAGTGGGTCTGTTCCGAACGGCATACTATCTCCTAATCATCATTTATGCGCTTATTGCGCTGTTGTTTAATCAACTCAGCTATCGTCTGCTGGGTTGGGAATCTAATCTCAGGAGGGGGTTTAGGTTTCTGTTCCTCTCGCCAAGCTACTGATAACATTCTGAAAGCATCGGCATCGTGAGAAGTCCAGTCATGCAACGGATGCTCTCTAAACACCTTCCTACCCTCGTCAAACTCTCTACGGTAAAGACTGAGGCTGTTTAGTCCGTCTTTGCAATTCTCTCTGTCAAACCAACACTTTGGAAGTGTCATTCTAGTAGCCTGTATGCCGTCTTGAATAGACAGCGTAGGCACTATCCTACTTGCGTAACCTAGTTCTAAGAACTGTTGCTGTACGCTCTTACCAGCAGCAGCTAATGTCTTTGCTCTCGCATCATGGGGTAGCCAGATAAAAGGCTTACCCCCGAACTTGTTGTAATTATACCCCTTTTCGGAGAGTTTGGTGGCATAAAATGAGATATTTTCCCCATTTGTGGCAAAGTGGTCGATAACGTGGATCTCGCCATTGACGATCTGATACCACCAAATTGAGGTATCGTCGCTGAATCCTATGTCGAAAGCAGCGAATACATCCACCTCTGGCTGCCAAGGAACTGAGGTAATCTGGCCAGAACTCTCCAGTAGGGCTAATTCCTTACCATAGTATGAACCCTGAATGGCTGCCTCGAATGAACATTCAAACTCTTGGGCGAACTGGTCATCGGTCATCTCGCATCTGGCTGCTGCTAACTCTACTGGGTCTATTAGACCTGATTCACTGGCCTTGAGCATCATCCTGAACCAATCATTAGACGATTCGGTACGCATCCATAGGTCGTAGAAGTCATTATGGCCTTTAGGTGTACCAATGAACACCCCCCAGCCCTTCCTATCTGATAATGCTGGTCTTAGCACCTCACCCCAAATAGAAGGCTTCATATCAGCGTATTCATCGAGTATTACCCCATCAAGGTATAGACCCCTCATCCTATCTGGGTTATCAGCCCCATACAGCCTTATACGGCTTCCATTTGGCAGGTCTGCGCGTAGTTCTGATTCGTTGTAGGAGATACCAGGTATATCAGAGGTTAATTGCTTAATGTATACCCAAGCCACATCCTTTGCCTGATTGAACTGTGGGCATATATAGGCGAACCGAGCATTAGACTTGGGTGTGACGAGGGCGCAAGTGACTAACTCAGCTATACAGGCTACAGTCTTACCTGCTCTACGATGGCATACGAGAACACCCCAGCGTTCTTTCCTACGATGGAACTTATCGAAAGCATCGCGTACAGCGTATTGGTTTATTCCCACTAGCTATTGCGATCAATCATAGTCTGGGTGACGAATGGGAGTAGTAACTCGAACTTGTGATCTACGTTGAGTTGTCCTGGTGCGTTGTAGCCGTGCATACAGTTTAATTCCTTGACTGAGGCTGTCTTGTCTGAACACTTAGCATCAGGATGGTTGTATACATCGATTAATGCCTTAACTGACTTCTCTCGCGTCCATAACTCCTTTGAAACCAAGTCCTTGCGCAACTCAGCTATCCTACTTGAAACCTTAGTATTGGAAACTAAGGCACTTGCATTAACATGGATTGTATTATCCTTATAGTTTGAAGTGTCATACGCTTCTTTGTAAGCGTCAGTTTGGCTCTTACCATTGACTATAGCTAATGCGAATGATTCTTGTTTAGCTGTGAGTGTCATTTCACACCTTTGCGTAGTTGCCAGAAGTCCCTACATGGTAACGAACACCAACGAGCACCCTTGTCGGTCTTTACTGCACACTCCAGACATATTGAACTGCGTGGTGTCTTTCGCACCATCGAACGTACTCGTTGCAGTTCAGCATCTCTTTGAATCTCCTCGTTAATTGAGGCTATATCTGTATCATCCACTATTTTCTAAGTCTTTCGGGTGTCATCTCGCAATAATATGTGAGTGCGTTTAGGTGCTGTATAGCTTGAGTGATTAAAGGCAACGCTGACCTATAGGATCTATCGTTACAATCTCCAGCTATGTTGTTGATTAGTTTACGAAGCTGTATTATATCACCTGCCCAATCTTTTGGGGTGGAAAGTGGAGAAGTCATTAAATGTCCTACTGTAGTAAGATTATCAGAGATTGGGAAGTCTAGCATTACCAGTAACCTCCTTCCATTGTGCTGCCTACCGAATTGCGTGGTAGTTTGCGTAGTGGCTGGGCTAACGCTTTCGTACCATACTTAGCTAACATCAAATCGTCTACAAAGACCATGCGCCCATAAGGGGATAGCTTCATCTCTATTTTGACCTCGGCAACTTTTGGTATGTGGTCAGGATTAATGATAAAGCCTTTAAATACTCCATGTCCTGTGCTGGGTAACTTAACTGGTATGAACTCATCTCTGATACCTCTCATGGCATTGGTGACCACAAAATCAGTTAACCCCATGATTACAGCCATCTCTTTAGTACGAATTAGTGGCTTTTGGGCGATTAACTGCCTTATGCGCTCTTGTCGTGTCTTGGTTAGTTCACGTTGTGCGTTCTTGCTTAGGTAAACCTTATCTTCGTTCATATCATCTCCTTGTTTAATTTATGATATTTCTGTTGTATTTCTTTCAACTCCTCGATAGTCCACTTCTTTTCTACTGGTGCGCCTTCTAAAACATCTACTGCTGCCTGACCAATCTTCTTAATCAGGTTGATTCTGTAGCATAACAGATTTCCGCTGAGATGGGTATTGCATGGCTGACATTGTTTGTGTACGTTCTCCTCCGTGAATCTGAGGTTGGGTCGTACACTCGTTGCCATGTAGTGTCCAGCATGGTACTGCCCTGTGTGGTGTCGATTACAGCTAATGCAAGGCTCGCTAGCATCCCTAGTACGGATAAACTTATTAAATGCCTTCTGGGTGTCTTGTAGCCATTCCCTGCGTGTCTTTAACTCCTTCCTGCCTTTCGACTGTTCAAGCCTGATAGCGCGTAGCTTCTTTTTGGCTGCTGTAAAGAAGTTCAGCGCACCAGCGCACTCCCAATCACAGACAATCTGCATGGGTCTATGAGGGGTAAATTCTACCCCACACGATTTACATTTTTTCGATTTGACTATCATCTAAAGCTGCGATTGCCACCAAAGTACCACGATCTGCGAACAGGGCTACTGCTGTTCTCGCATCCCCAGGCTCTATGTCCAGTATCAGCCTTAATGTGCCATCTGCCATGTCTTTATAACCGCTAGTGGTTGCTTTTATCACCAATTTCATTCTCCCTTGTAAAAAATAAGTCTAACTTCTGCTCTACATCACACTTTGCGTAGTGTTCATTGTCTGCATCACATTGATACAGAGCATCCTCTTGGTCAATAACTTGATAACTTAGGATAGTTTCGCCCACATAATGCTGACTAAACTCCTTTGCTTGATTGATCGTAACGGTATCCAAAGCATATTCTGGGAAGTCAGCAGGACACTCCACCACATACTTTGTGATGTATTGAGAGATACACTCAACTATAACCCAATTAGTTTTGTTAGCCATGCCCATCCTCCTGGTGATTTGACTTCGGTAAATTTGACATCTTGAAAATCAAAGATGTTGCCCATACCCCTTAATCGTTCCTCTGCTAAATACGCAGCTTTGTACTTAGGATGAATCCAACGTAACGCAGTACAGTCCTTATTGCTATAGCTACACACCTCGAATACCTCCATTGTGTTTGGGTCATAGACAACTGTGTAGTCGCGCCCACCTTGCTCACCCCACTCTGATGTTAGACCAACAGCGTTAGAGCCGAAGCATTGCCATTGAAAGTGCCAGACATCGCTGATACGGTACTTAACACCCTCCATCCAATCTTTAATTGTTATCATTTAAAGCCTCCAGTTGTTTGTATATCCTAGACAGAACTTTCTCTCTTTTGTCCTCAACTTCATTCTGCTCGACATACTCACGTTCTTGACGAAGCCTGTAGTCGATCCATGCTTTATCTTGTTCGGTCATAGCATCTCCAGCCTTTGAGCATACCAAGAAGCCTTGCCAGCATCGTCTGAGTCCTTCTCACCTAGCCGACTAGCGTACTTCAGCAGATTGCCCCTTAGATAGCCCCTGTACTCCTCTGGTGATAGCTTGGCTTGGATAAAGTCTATGGTTTCTATACCACCCTTGGTGTAATGAGGTGGGGAATTAACCATGTCTGGTCTGACTGCATCCCAATCCTGTGCTGATGCTGAGTTGATGCTATGATCCCATTGTTGCTTTGGTTCACAGTCTGGCCATTCCTTGCTCATACTGGGTTTATCATCCACCCAGTAGTTCTTCTTCTCTGGGGGGGTGCAGTATTCCTGTGCTAGTTTAATCTCTTGCCAAGTGTATCCGCAGTCCTGAATCATTTTGTCCTCTATCTCCGCAGCAGTTAGTGGTGGAGTTCTCTTGAGCAGTTCTTTATACCTCAAAAATATCTCGTTCATTATCACACCCCAAGAAAAATCAGCGTCGCAAAGGCAATTCCTGCCACCAGTCCCAATCCCATCGGGCACAGCCATTCATTGTAAAATTTAGTCATTTGTCCTATCTCCTTTTTGATCTTTCGGAATTTGTTTAAATAAAATGCCAACCACATAAAAAGGGCATCTATGTTTGTCAATCAATATCTTTCTAATCAGTTTCCACGTTAACGCAGGGCGATGGTCACATAATGCGCGAAACACCTGAATTTGACTTGCATACTGTCTTTTGAACTCAGGGTGCAAGTCTTGCATCTCAGCCTCCGAACATTTCATTGTCGCGTTTAGCATCTGCTCTAGCCTCGTCAGCCTCGCGCTGTTGAGCTTCCATGTCCATATAGCATACATCCCATAATTCTGACTCTAGTATATCCTTGCCTAGCTTTGACAGAAGGTAAAGTATATCATTTTTATCTGTGTCGGTAGTGATATACACCTTGGTTACTTCGCAGCCGAAGTCCCTGTCCTCGCCTGAGTATTCACCTTCTACTGTTACGCTGAGATTGTCTGCAACTACTGTGTTGAATTCTACTGTGCTATTCATGTGATTCTCCTCTGTGGTTAATGTTTCGTTTGGTGCAGACGAATAATTACATATCTAAATACGTTCCGCAAGCACATAAACACGATTTCTTTTGCGTTATATCAATAAAAGTGAAGATTTATTTAAATTTACCCCTAGATTCCCTGTAAGCCTTGTCCCACGCTTGTCCACCGCAGATTAACTCGGCTCTTTCGCGCCCTGGCATTACCCATCTCGGCTCAAGCATAATCCTGTGATAGCACTCGCAGTAGGGCTTGACAAGGTGTTCTGGCAGCTTCTCCACTCCTTTGTTGGGGCAAGCGAAGATGTCGGTCATGGCGAGCATTAAGATCACAGCTATTGCGATTAATGAATAATCCAGAAAGTTCCTCATTTCTTCTCCATTTCTAGTTTAGCTGCTTTGGCCTTCGCAGCAGTAACGTAAGAGCCTACCACATCGCGCCCACGATACAGGCAGTATTTGGTTACTCCGCAGACTGTGTTCCTGTCTATGTGCCAATCGCCTTCGGTTTCTACTATCGATAATGGGCTAGTCTGCTTCCACATGGTGTTTTCCTTTCAACATGGCTGATGTTTCCAACATACGCTTAATTGCATCTAGTTGTAGTTTTCCATTCTTGATGGCAGTTTCAGATAGGTGGTTTGGCAGAGCATGGTACGCTTCTGTGGTTCTAAACTGCTTACAGAGAGCCTCAAAAGCTGGTAAGCTAGGTGGATGCTCTGGCAGGTTCAATAATGCGTTCTTGATAGCACCCTTGTCGTTTACAAAGCCTCCTAGCTTCACACACCAAGCCTTCTTTATACTTTGCAAGCCTTCATCGTTCTTGTGAGCATCCAGTACACCAGATGACCACTTTCGGGCAAACTCGCTTCCGTAGTTGTTGAACATGGTTTGGAAAATCTCCTCGATCCAGCTAAACGGTAGTGGTTTATGATCAGAATTGCTCATGGCTATTATCCTCCAGTTGTGGATTGTCAAAGATTTGAATGGCTTCATGTTCATAGTGTGGTACTTCCTGTGTACGACCTATCCCAATACCTCTAGCAAACGCTTGCATCTGCTGTTGGTGTACGGTCAATTTAGGTTTGTCATCAACCCAACTAGCATTAAACGATTGCCAGCCACGTTCCACACAGATTGTTAAAGCAGCATCCAGAGTTAGGTTAGCTTTGGTTGCTTCCCTGATTAAGCCAGATAGAACTCGGTCTGTAACAGCACCGCCTTTCTTGCGTTTGCGTATAGATAAATACTCTAGCCATAACTCAGGACAGACACCGTTAGGTGGCGCAGTTGTCTTTGCTGGTGTATTTGTATTTGTTGTTATAGGTAAGAGGGAATCAGGAATCAGTAAGAGGGAATCAGCACGAGTCGTTCCGATAAAATCGGGCTTTGTTCCGTCCTTTGTCATCTCATTGTTTACAATAGGAAAGTTATTAGACTGAAGCAACACCTCAATTTCGCTTCCTCCAGCCCTTTCGTTCTTATGTGGGTTCTGATGTTTCTCAAATTTATCTATGTGGATGTACCTCCGTCCATCTACCGAATAAATCCGAATTAATCGGGCTTTCTCCAGATCATTTACGATCTGCTCCATATTCGCATCATCATAAGGCAGTATTTGAACCTTTAACCGCTTGGTTCTATACTCTAAATAGCCCTTATAGTCTGCAATAGTCCACATCCCTATAAAAGCTAATCTAGTGATTGGTGATAGTTCAGCCAATTCTTCATTATGAAAAAATGCTGGTTTAATGTTTCTTGACCTAGCCATTATCGTTCTCCCTAATTAAATTCCAACATACTTTACAAAAATATAAAAACCTTGCATTGTTTGAATATGCTCTTGTTGCTGCCATCTCAGCACATTCAAGCACAACTGGCAATCCTAACCGCAATATAAACTGAGAAATAGAACCAAGTTTTTGCTTATTAAATCTAGGGATACCTGGACATAATACGTTTACCACATCCCAGCAGTCTTGGCTGATGCGCTCTCGCTTGGCTAAAAAGATGTCATTATAGGCTTTTAATTGCTTTTCTTGTTCTGCCGTTTCTTCAGCCAGCTTCTTTAATGACTTTGAAACTTTGGATAACGGTCTAGCACCTTTACCTAAATTGCACGACTGACAAGATGTTACCAGGTTCTCTAAGTCGTTAGTACCACCCTCGGCTACAGCTACGATGTGGTCTACATGGAGAATGACTGTTGGTGGATGTGATCCGCAATACTGACAGATAAACTCATCTCTTTTAAAGATGTCAAATCTAGTTTTAGTGCTAATTGCCTTGCGTGGATATTTTATTGACATATAAACCCTTTGTGTAGCACACACTCTAGACTGAAATTTCCCCAACGGATCGGCATGAAGCCAGACAGGGTTCTAGTGTATGCGCTACTTAAAAGGTTCATAAAGGTGATCCGTTAATTCGGTATTTCAGTACCGTAACCGAACTGTACCACAGAACAAATAACAATGTATAAATATATTTTCACGATAACTGTACACTTGTCTAAAAGTGTGATACTGTCGTTCTGCAACATTAACCACGGAGAATGAAAATGAGAGATGATAACGGTCAGCAACAGCAGGAACAGGAAGCACAGCAACAAATGGCTTACCTGGGTGTCTATCGGAAGTTGATGGAGGCCAGACAACAACTAGCAGCACTCCCCCTCAAGAAGTCAGGTGTCAATTCCTTCGCAAAGTACCAGTATTTCGAGTTAGGCGATTTTTTGGGCAGCATCCAGCAGATATTCTACGAACTGGGTATGTGTTCGGCAATCTCGTTCACAGCAGACACGGCTACACTAACGATCATTGACACAGAAGGAGGTGGCGAGATAGTCTTTACAAGCCCGATGGGGTCAGCAGCCCTAAAAGGTTGCCATGAGGTGCAGAACATAGGCGCAGTCCAGACCTATCAAAGGCGATATCTCTGGGTCACGGCTATGGAGATAGTCGAGCATGATGCCCTAGATGCCTCCGCAGCAGTCGGTACAGATGATGCAGTCAATCTGATTAAAGCAGTACGTTCGTCAGCAAGCATGGAGTTGCTCAAGTCTAACTATGATGCAGCTATCGCCATGTGTGGTAAACAGCACCATCCGCGTATTATCGAGGCTAAAGATGCTCGTAAATTACAATTAACCAAAGGAGAATAACACAATGAATATATTCACATTTACAGGACATTTAGTGCGTGACATCGTGGTTCGTAGCACTAAAAAGGGTGATGCAGTTTCATCATTTGCAGTAAACATGGATGACGAATCCAACTCTGTAGGCTCATTCGCAGTAGGGGTGAAGTCTGGATGGGGTAAGAACGCAACTACCCAATGGGTTAATTGCTCATTGTGGGGCAAGAGGGCTGATTCACTCGCACCCTATCTTTTGAAGGGTCAGGGAGTTGCCATTTCGGGAGAATGTAGCCTACGGATGTATAAAAAGGAAGATGGCTCAGATGGGGCTTCTATCGAGGTTCGTGTTCAGGATGTTACCCTGACAGGTAAAAAAGAAGATCGTGCGCCTATGACCCCTCAAATGGCTTCCAAATCGATTCCTAAGGGAGATGGTGGCTTCGATGCGTTTGATGACGATAGCAGTTTGCCATTTTAGATGAAAATATCACTTTATCAGGCTGACCAGTTAGCCTCCCTCGAACTCTTTGTTGACGAAGATGGTGTTGTCGACATGGAGGGGTGGGAAAATGCCAAGCTGGTGGTGGCTGACAAGCAACGTGCTGTCTGCGCCCATATCAAGAATCAGTCGGCTGGGGTGTTAATGCTGGAAACTGCGATAGCCTCTCTACTGGAGAAGAAAAGAGTGATTGAGGCTCAACAGGAGAGATTGAAGCAGTATTTGCTTGACAATATGCGTGAACATGGGGTTAAGGAGATTAAAGCCCTAGATGGTACGTTTTCTGCTACAATTAGTTATCTCAGAGATGAATCTTTGCAATGGATTGAGGGAGTTGATATACCGATGGATTTCAAAACCATTAAGACTACAGCTACCCCATCCAAAACACTTGCCAAAGAAGCAATCTTGAGAGGCGACCCTGTGTCCTTTGCAGTCTTAACCCACAAAGATAGGCTCACTATCAAATGACCGAAGTCGATAAAATCAAGGCTCGCTTAGATCAGGCAAAGCATAAGGTGCAAACTCTGGGCGATCATTATTTATTGGCACAAGAACAGTACATGAAACTTGTTCGTGAGTATGCGAACGCTATCCTGGAGAACGTAAAATGAGCATTGTAGAGGTTGATGCCCCTGAGTGGGTATTTGACGAATTACTTAACACCCCAGTATCTGATAGGGAATGGGTCGAAACATTAGTGTCTGGGGCTGCCAAGCACAAAACAATGTGTAGCGCGATGGCGAAAGTGTTTGGGCTTGGTGGTATATATTTATCGCCTAATAAATGGGATCGCGTCAGGGCTGCTGCTCAAAGGTTAAACCCAAAGCCACCAGAGTTTATCCACAAAACACAAACAACACTACTATTTATATGTGATAACTTCGCCAACGCAAGCCTGTGTATCTTTGCAAATAAAGAAAAGGAGGCTGTAGACTGGATTTTAAGTGGTCGAGATAGAAAGCGTGTAGCCCTACCTAAAAAGAAGCCTACCAGGGCAAGGAGAGATGGCGCACGGTTGATGATAGGATTTAGAGAACGTGACGATAGCACCGCTTGGCACAAATGTAAATAATAGGAGATGAAATGACCGAACATAACGCAAAGAAACGTGCAGAATCAGTTGCTTACCTGAAAGAACGTGGCAAGTATCTGCTAGATAATAGTTCATTTGTACCCACACCATCACACTTAACCGACATTAAAGTTACCATGAAATGCTCGGCTGATACGATGGGCTTCCCCAGAAGGTGTCATAAGTAATGCACATACAGCCAAAAGACCTTGCGAATATGTATGTCATGTTTGTGGGAATGAGGCCGTTGAACCGTTGGAAACTACCACCAGTTGAAGATATAGTCTTCCAGATAACTGATGATTTAGACTGTCTAGGCTCATATTGCCATGATGGTGACAAGCACATCATCACTATTTCGAGGGCTAAATCTTCCCATCTTGCAACCATCCAGAAGACGCTTTGCCATGAGATTATCCATATGTGTCGTGGCGAGCATCCCTACAAGTACCTTTTACATGATGCCTACTTCCTAAGAAGGAGTACGGCCATCGCACTAGAGTTCGGATTCGACCCATTAGAGTTATAAGGAGATAGCATGACTAAATCGCGTAGGCACTTAGTTATTCCAGATGTACAAGCTAAAAGTGACATTAATTTTGCATTTTTAACCGCAATAGGTCGATTCGCAGCGGATAAACAGCCAGATGTCATAGTTTGTGGTGGTGATTTCGCGGATATGCCTTCTCTGTCTAGTTTCGATGTGGGAAAGAAGGAGTTCGAGGGTAGAACGTACTGGGCAGACATTCAAGCAGCTAGGTTAGCCATGGACACCTTGATGAAGCCTATCCACGCAGAGATCCACAGACAGCATAAGAGGGGTGTAGAGAAGCCTTGGCATCCTGAACTACACCTAACGCTAGGGAATCACGAACACCGTATAAATCGCGCTATTAACGCTGATCGTAAGCTAGATGGGTTGATAGGGATTAATGACTTGCAGTATTACAGGCATGGTTGGCAGATATACCCATTCCTAGAGGTGGTTACTATTGATGGTATAGCTTATTCTCACTACTTCACTTCTGGGATTATGGGTAGACCTATCTGCTCGGCTGCTGCTTTATTAACTAAACTACACCAGAGTTGCTTTGCCTTCCACCAACAGGGTAGATTGATTAGCTACGGTAAGAGGGCGGATGGGGTAGAGTTAACAGCTATTTTGGCAGGATCGTGCTACGAGCATGAAGAATCTTATCTCAATGCCCAGACTAATCAGCATTGGCGAGGGTGTTATATGCTAAATGATGTACAGCCCAACGGTCAATTTGACGAGATGGCTTTAAGTATCAAGTATCTGAAGTCGAAGTATCTCTAATCGGGTCTATTTGGGTGAATAATCGGTACTCGGCTTGCCTTCGTCTGGTCAAGCCTTTTATAGCCTTACCGCCTACTTTGTCATATTTGAGTAATTCCTTCGATGCAGCTTCTCCATCTTTTCGGAGAATTTTTTGTCGCATCGTACTGCGTTGGAGTGTCCCCAGCCCAAGGTTATAAGACCAGCTAACAAGAGCATCAAACTGAGATTGAGTGAGAGGCACGGTACAGTAGCGTAGCACACCGCGTTCAAATCTTGCCAAATCTGTTCTAAGTAAGACATCAACTTCCTCCTTGGTAAATAGGCGATTATCCGCTTCTGCTAGTGTAGCACCATTCCCTAGAACGTGACCATAACCGACTGTCCATTTCTTAGCAGGGCATAGGTAGGGTTTCAACTTACAGCCTTCGAACCTTTTGATTAGCTGAATACCTACTTCTGATGTTTTCATAGTGTAATCAATTAGTTACAGCTATGGTTTATACATTGTATATACATTGTTTAGAGATAATTATGGGAAAACACACTACTTTTCCCACTTAAAATAAAATACACACTCTAGATACGTCTACCTAGCGATACCTGTACTCAGGTCTGTTTTGCACCCTTGCGGAGTGTTAGTGGTGTTTGGTTATCGGACAAAAATGTCCGATTATGGTTGCATCTCACGTTGCACCATTGCAACATCTTTTGCAACATTCCCTATCGGGATATATTACATTTTTGGAGTTAATAGCCAAGCGGTCGTTTAATCCGACCAGTTACTTCTTAGCAAACGACCTAGCCCCAAACCAAAACGCAAGGATGGATGCTAAAATAGTTTTCATATCCTGATCCCACAATTTATCTATCGCTGTAGCAAATGGTACACCAGTATTGGTCGCATAGACAAACGACCCTATCTCAATAACAACCATAAGTAGCAGAAAAATATAGGTGACGATAGGGCGAACGCTACCGCGTAGGTTAGCAGCCCATTGACTAGCCCCCTTGCCGATCTCAATGTCGTGTGTGTACAGGGCTTGTTGCTCTGCACTAGCTGTCTGCGTCTGAATCTCGTCAAGTTTAATCTCCTCAATCTTTGCTTGTTGCACGAATCCAGCCTTCTGGAGTTCAAGTTCGCGTGTTAGTTGGAGGTGAGCCATCTCCAGTTCGTGTTTCTTATCACCCTTATCCTGGAAGAAGTCCAATACCTTGGGAACACCAGCAGTCAGGAAAGATACAATAGTAGTGAATAGTGTAAACATTACTTACCTCCAAATAGATGGATTAGATAGCCCAACCCTGAACCTAATGCAGCACCAGCCCCACCTACAACCATGAGCATCTTCCACCCACCCTTGGCTTCTGAGAGAGTGACAGAGATGTCGGTTAGTGTTAAGTTTAGTTGTCTGATGGATGCGCCTAATTCTTCTAAGTCGGATTCTATCCTGTTAATCTTCTCAGATGTAACCGCTTGAATTACTTGCATTTCGCTAAACTTTCTACGTTCTTCCATGACATTATCCATTAAATCGTCTGAAAGGTGTAAATCTGGCTACAAACTGACCGCTTGTCTTCCATCCTATTGATGCCTCATAACACTTACCATTACCTCTGTCTTTGACTAGCTTGTACTGGAAATACTGTACTCCCTCGGCATCGTCAAATATACGGAGATACGAGCCTTCTATAGCAGGTGCTCTGTCGGATGGGTTAACCCCTT
>Ga0181352_1000273_pt1 | contig 22821 bp, 30 predicted proteins | sample Fa13VDMLBSN_FD_130103 | JGI IMG/M metagenome (GOLD analysis project Ga0181352, IMG submission 130103) | Freshwater viral communities from Lake Michigan, USA - Fa13.VD.MLB.S.N | ecosystem: Environmental > Aquatic > Freshwater > Lake | place: USA: Michigan | collected 2013-09-23 | reverse complement strand
TCCGCTTCAAGAAAGGCGGCTCGGTCTCAGCCCGCGCGGACGGCATCGCCCGTAAAGGCAAGACCAAGGGGAAGATGGTCTAATGGCTAAGACCCCTGCATGGCAGCGTGCTGAAGGCAAGAACCCTAAGGGTGGCCTCAACGCCAAGGGGCGTGCCTCTGCCAAGAAGCAGGGGATGAACCTCAAGCCTCCCGCGCCGAACCCCAAAACCAAGAAGGACGCCGCTCGCCGGAAGTCGTTCTGTGCGCGCATGAAGGGGATGAAGGCCAAGAACACCGGGTCCAAGGCAGCCAAGGACCCCAACAGCCGGATCAATAAGTCGCTGAGGGCGTGGAACTGCTGACATGGAGATGATGGTATGGAACGTCATTCTAAGCGGTATCGTCGCGGTCCTTGGCTTCATGGTTAAGGGCAAGTTCGACGAGTTGGACAGGATCACGATCCTGCTCAACAAGACCCGCGAGGAGATCGCCCGGGACCATGTGACCCGTGCGGAGATGAACTTCACGGTCGATAAGCTGGGTGAGCGGTTCGATAGCGCCTTCAAGCGTCTCGAAGACAAGCTCGACGCGTTGAGGAAAGGCTGATGCCCAGCACCAGCGCCAAACAGGCTAAGTTCATGCGGGCAGTGGCGAACAGCCCCAAGTTCGCCAAGAAGGTCGGCGTTTCCCAGTCGGTGGGTAAGGAGTTCGAGATGGCGGACAAGAAGAAAAAGGTGAAGAAGTTCTCGGAAGGCGGGCGCGCTGAGCGCATGCGGGACCGCCGTGCGGCTGACATTGAGAAGGACTACCAGAAGGCGCTCGCCAAGGGTAAGTCCTCGAAGGAAGCTGAAGCTAAGCGCAACCAGCGCCTCGCTGACATGGCCGACGACTATGCCAAGCGCACCGGTGCCGACCGCACCCAGACCCGTGCTGCCGAGAAGGCTGCCGAAGCGCGGCTGACCGCTGCGCGCCGCTCGCCCGACAAGGACGTCAAGGCGGTTAGCGTGGCCAAGGAAGCCCCGCTGCGCACCGCGCTGGTCGATACGACCGAGCTGGTTAAGACCCCGGATTTTAGCCCTAAAAAGCCTTCGCCTGCGCGTAGCGCTCCGCGTCGCAGCACTACTGCACGTAGCGCAGGTAAGAGCCCTGCTTACGATGCCGCTGCACTCCGGCGGCTTGAGGCAGAAGTAACTCGTCCGAAGAGGGAGCGCCCCACCCCCACCCCCACTCCTACCCCTACCCCTGCTAAGGAAAAGTCCGCCGGGGTAAAGATGATCGAGGCTTCGTCTCGCCGTCAACAGGCGCAGATCAACGAGCTGGGCGGCACGCTCAGGAACCTGCTTTCTGGCCCGGAGCGTATTTTCCGCCACATCCGTGCGCGCGGCGAGGCCGACGACAAGGCGCGCGGCGTAGCCAACGCCAAGGGCGGCAAGGTGAAGAAGTACGCCAAAGGCGGCAAGATCGACGGGATTGCCCTGCGCGGCAAGACCAAAGCGAAGAGGAAGAAGTGATATGAACCGTCGTCCCGAAGTTGAGGGTAAGCCCTTCCTGCGCGTGCCGCTCGATGGAGCCCCTAAGAAAAAGCCCTACACGAGGCCCACTACGAAACCGAAGAAGCCGTCGATGACGGCTGAAGACCTGCAGAAAGGTGCTGTTGAGCGTGGCAACCGCGAACAGGCCCGTGAAGCTATTATGCCCAAGCGCGCTAAAGGAGGTAAGGTTATGAAGCATGCAAGCAAGGCGGGTAACGCCATGAAGAAGAAGTCGGCTGACACCATGGGCCGTGCGATGAAGAAGTACGCCAAGGGCGGCACGGTCGGGAAGGCCGACGGCTGCGCTACCAAGGGCAAGACCCACACCAAGATGGTCAAGATGGCCATGGGTGGTAAGGCTGGCTACAAGCGCGGCGGGAAGACCTGCTAATGCGTGCCTCACGGGGTATGGGCGACATGAAGCCGTCCAAGATGCCGGGCAAGAAGATCATCAAGCGGAAGGACAACCCTGATGACGTCGCGGTATACGCGAAGGGTGGCAAAGCCAAGTTCATCCAAAAGGCGATCAAAAAGCCCGGCGCACTCCGTGCGGAGCTTGGCGTTGCTAAGGGAAAGAAAATCCCGGCAGGGAAGTTAGCCAAGGCCGCTAAGGCCCCCGGCAAGCTCGGGCAGCGTGCGCGCTTTGCCCAGACGCTGGCGAAGCTGAGGAAGAAGTAAGGTGGCGCGGACCGACGAACCCAAGTGGAAGCGCATTGTTGCGGCTGTGAAGGCTGGCGACAAAGGCGGCAAGCCGGGTCAGTGGTCCGCGCGCAAGGCTCAGCTTGCGACCCAGCGCTACAAGAAGTCGGGGGGCGGCTACAGCGGCCCCAAGACCAAGGCTCAGAAGTCCCTCTCCAAGTGGACGGATGAGGAGTGGGGTACCAAGTCCGGCAAGCCCTCGACCCAAGGCCCCAAGGCTACCGGCGAACGGTACCTTCCGAAGAAGGCGCGGCAGGCACTGACATCTTCCGAGTATGCTGCTACAACCAAGGCCAAGCGTGAAGGCACGGCCAAGGGCAAGCAGTTCGTTAAGCAGCCCAAGACCATCGCCAAGAAGACAGCGAGGTTCCGGTGACGACGAGCGGCAACACAGCATTTAATCTGAACCTCAATGAGCTCATTGAGGAGGCGTTCGAGCGCTGCGGTGCCGAGCTGCGTACCGGCTATGACTTCCGCACGGCGCGGCGCAGCCTCAACCTGCTTACCATCGAGTGGGCCAACCGGGGCATCAACCTGTGGACCATCGAGCAGGGTCAGATCGCCTTGAACCAAGGGCAGATCACCTACGACTTGCCGGTGGACACCATCGACCTGCTGGAACACGTGGTCCGTACCCAGACCGGTCAGGGGCAGACCGACATCAACATCACGCGGATCAGCGTGGATACCTACGCGACGATCCCGAACAAGAACGCTCAGGGTCGCCCCATTCAGGTGTGGATCAACCGGCAGTCGGGTGCGGATTACCCGGTGACCGGCGTGCGGGAGCCGCAGATCAACGTCTGGCCTGCGCCGGAACAGAGCAACTACTACACCTTCGTCTACTGGCGGCTTCGGCGCATCCAAGACGCTGGCAACGGCGTTACGACGCAGGACATCCCGTTCCGCTTCCTCCCGTGCATGGTGGCAGGTCTGGCCTACCACCTGTCCAAGAAGCTCCCCGGCGCGCTGGAGCGCAGCCAGATGCTCAAGATGGAGTACGAGGAGCTGTGGCAGCAGGCTGCTGACGAGGACCGTGAGAAGGCCGCGTTGCGGATCGCCCCGCGTCAGATGTTCTTCTAAGGAGGTGTTGTGCCTAATAGGTTCGCCTCTGGTAAGTACGCAATCTCGCAGTGTGACCGCTGCGGGTTTCGCTTTAAGCTGAAGCAGCTGCGTAGCTTGGTCATCAAGACCAAGAACGTGAACATCCTCGTGTGCCCCGAGTGCTGGGAGCCCGATCAGCCTCAGCTGCAGCTGGGCATGTACCCGGTTGATGACCCTCAGGCGCTGCGCAACCCGCGTCCGGACACGACGTACTTCCAAGCGGGCCTCAATACGAACGGCAATCCGAGCGACGGTAGCCGGATCATTCAGTGGGGTTGGAACCCCGTTGGCCTCAACGATCCTCTGGGTTTGTCGGGGCTCGTAAATGTGTTAGAAGCGCAGGGTGCGGTTGGTACCGTGACTGTACAGACGGAGTAAAGTGATGGCTAAAGGCGGCAAAACCAACGAGCAGATGAAGAAGCTGGGTCGCAATCTGGCTAAGATTGCCAACCAGAAGTCGGGCAAGAAGCCCGTGAAGGATATGGGGAAGGTCAACAAGAATGGCTGAGAGCAAGAAGATGCCGAAGCCGTACACTGCCCCGATGGGCAACAACGGCTATCCGAACAAGGTGGCGAACACCCAGACGCAGAAGACCCGTGGCACGGGTGCGGCTACTAAGGGTACCGGGCACAGCAAGAAGATGGGCTGATGAACTACGCGCAGCTGTTCGAGACCATCAAGGGGTACGTCGAGAACGACTTCCCCAACACCTCGTGGAGTGACTCTGCGGGGACGGGGACGGTCACGCTCACCTCGAAGGAGCAGGTTGATACCTTCATCCAAGAGGCCGAGCAGCGCATCTTCAACACGGTCCAGCTTCTGGACCTGCGCAGAAACGTGACCGGCAACGTCACCTCCGGGAACAAGTACCTCTCGGTGCCTTCGGACTGGCTCGCCAACTTCTCGCTGGCTGTGGTCGATGGGGACGGTAACTACGAGTATCTGCTCAACAAGGATGTGAACTTCATCCGGCAGGCGTACCCCAACCCGAACGACACTGGGCTGCCGTATTGCTACGCCTACTTCGATGAGAACTCGTACATCCTCGGCCCGACGCCGGATGCGAATTACGCCGTCGAGCTCCATTACTTCTACTACCCGCCGTCCATCGTGACTGCGGGTACGTCGTGGCTGGGCGACAACTTCGACAGCGCGCTCCTCTACGGGGCGTTGCTGGAAGCCTATACCTTCATGAAGGGTGAGGCCGATGTGATCGCGCAGTACCAGAAGCGGTACGATGAGGCTATGGGCCTGCTCAAGCAGCTTGGCGACGGCAAGAATAGGCAGGATATGTACCGCTCAGGTCAAGTCCGGTATCCGGTGAGGTAAGCGATGTTCAACGGACTTAGCGACGTCGGGAACGTGATGGTCATGGCGACCGAAGGGCGTGGGTTCACGCCTGAGGAGATCGCTGAGCGCGCCCTCGACAAGATCATCTACGTCGGTAGCCACACCCATCCGGCTATCCGCGATCAGGCCGAAGCCTTCAAGGACAACATCCGTCAGGTGCTCGTCCAGTACATGCACGAGGCTGTGCGGTCGCATAACGTGACTCTGGTTAACAAGTTCAAACAGGCGGGGCATCCAGAGTTGATCCCGATCTTGGATGCGTAACCATGGAAGAGCGCACCTGCTCTATTTGTAACGAGGTAAAGCCCTCAGAAGCTTTTACTCGCAGGCGTACCTATCGTCCGGGCAAGCTGGTATCCCAGTGCACGCCTTGTAAGGCAGCCTACAACCGAGAGCGGCGCATCGGCAACCGCGAGCACATGCTGGCTATTGAACGGCGTAGCAAGTTTAAGAATCAGTACGGCATCACCGTAGAGGATTATGAGCAGATGCTTGCGGCTCAAGGTGGTGGGTGCGCTATCTGTGGAGCTACGGTTCCGAGTAGCCGTACCAAGTTTTTTGCTGTAGATCACTGCCATACCACGGGCGTCGTTCGTGGGTTGCTGTGTACCAAGTGCAATCGGGGACTTGGGCTGTTCAACGATGACACAGACCGCCTTTCCGCAGCGGTCAGGTATTTGGAAGGTAACTGATATGCCGATTACCCAAGCGATGGCCACCAGCTTCAAGGCCGAGCTTATGCTCGCCGTGCACGATTTCCGCGCCACTGGCGGCGACACCTTCAAGCTCGCTCTGTACACCTCGTCGGCTTCGCTGGACGCCAACACCACGGCGTACACCTCGTCGAATGAGGTCTCGTCGTCGGGCACCAACTACACCGCTGGTGGCGGCACGCTGACGCGCCTCGGGGTCGTCACGTCGAACAACAACGCTTCGACCGGTACTGGCTTCACTGACTTCGCGGACCTCACCTTCCCGAACGCGACGATCACGGCTCGCGGCGCGCTGATCTACAACAACACGCCGTCGGCTAACTCGAACGCGAACACCACGCTGACCAATGCGGCTGTGTGCTCGCTGGACTTCGGCTCGGACAAGACCTCGACGGACGGTGACTTCACCATCATCTTCCCGACGGCTACCAACACGACCGCCATTATCCGGATCGCGTAATGATCGAAGAACTCATCGCCCGCGTCTTCTACGCCCGTAACGTGGCCCACTTCGAGCACTGGCGTGCCGAGGGGGTGGGTGGCTATGCGCGGCATGTGGCGCTGGGCGAGTTCTACGATGAGGTGATCGAGGCTCTGGATAAGCTCGTGGAGGCATATCAGGGCGCGTTCGAGTTGGTGGGTACCATTCCGGCCCCCAAGACCAAGGCTGAGGACATCCTGATGATCCTCGTCGAGGACGCTCAGTGGATCGAGAAGAACCACGAGAAGGTCTGCAAGGGCAACCGGGCGGTAGCCAACCTGATTGATGGTGTGACCGAGGTCTACCTCACCACCACCTACAAGCTGCGGAACCTTATGTAATGCCTCTCGTCCTCGCTGACCGTGTCCGCGACACCACCACTACGACTGGTACTGGCACGGTTACGCTCAGCGGGACCGCTCCGACCGGCTACCAGAACTTCTCGGTAATCGGGAACGGCAACACCACCTATTACACGATCAATGCTGGCTCCCAGTGGGAAGTCGGCATCGGCACCTATTCGTCTACGGGTCCGACCCTCGCCCGCAACACGGTGCTGGAGTCGAGTAACGCCAACGCGCTGGTGGACTTCGCTGCTGGCGTGAAGGACGTCTTCGTCACCTATCCGTCTGATGAGGCGGTTTATCAGGACGGGGCGACTATCGCGGCGGGTACCGCTGTTCTCGGCGTTACCAACGGCGGCACGGGCGTAACCACCTCGACCGGTTCCGGCTCCGTGGTGCTGAACACCAGCCCGACCCTCGTCACACCGACCCTTGGCGCTGCCAGCGCCACCAGCATCACCAACGGCCTCGGCGCGGTTGGCACGCCCTCTTACACCTTCACCGGTGACCTCAACACCGGGATGTGGTCGCCCGCTGCGGACACGCTTGCCTTCAGCGAAGGTGGAGTTGAGGCCATGCGGATTGATAGCAACGCCAACGTCGGGATCGGGACGAGCGCACCAGCCGCCCGCGTCCATGTCGTCAACTCAACGCTTAACGCGCAGCTTCGCCTTCAGGATGTAGTCACCGACGCGACGAACAAGTTCGGCGTGATCGGTACGGGCCATTTCACCAACGCGCAAAGCCCTATCCTTGCGATGGGCGTTAGCTCTCTTTCTGCGTCAAACACGGTATTTATCGGTGGTGGTTTCGGCACACTGAACGCAGCTACCGCCCTTCAGTTCTACACGGCGGCGAACAACACCACGCTGACCGGCACCGAGCGCATGCGCATCGATAGCGCAGGTCAGGTTGGCATCGGCGGCGCAGCTTCCAACGGTACCACGCTCAGGATCGGTAAGAACCTTACGGGTGCGACCCAAGGGCTTGGCGTCTACAATAACCAAGTTGTCCAGTCTGATGTCACCGGCGGCGCACAACTGTTCAGTACGTTCCCGTCTACGGCGGCTGCGGCCTTCACGCTGGGCTCTCTGACCCACTTTAGCGCGTCGCAGAGCACCATCGGCGCTACGTCCGCAGTCACTAATCAGTACGGCTTCCTCGCCCAGTCCACCCTGACCGGCGCTACCAACAACTACGGCTTCTTCAGCAACATCGCCTCGGGCACGGGTCGCTGGAACTTCTACGCCGCTGGTACTGCGGCCAACTACTTCGAAGGCAACGTCGGGATCGGGACGACTTCGCCGGGTGCGCGGCTCGACATTCAGGGGACCACGTCTGACCAGCTTCGCCTGCGCACTGCTGGAACAGAAGAATATCGCATTGGACGCAACGCCAGCACCGGCTTGCTTGATTTTTACGGCTCGCAGAGTGGCTTCACCGGCTATGTGTTCGGCGGCATCAACGGCGAACGTATGCGCATCGACAGCAGCGGCAACTTGGGCCTTGGGACCAGCGCGCCCACCGTGCAGTTCCAAATCAACGGCACCCAGCCTCAGATACAGTGGAGCAACCCGACCACGGGCGTTACCTCTGACGATGGCACGCACCTCTACCTGTCCGGTTCAGACTTCTGGCTGGTCAACAAAGAAGCCGCCGCGATGGTGTTTGCCACCAGCAACACCGAACGCATGCGCATCAACAGCAGCGGCAACGTCACCGCCAACGTCGATATCCGCGCACCGATCTACTACGACAGCAACAACACTGCGTTCTACCTCGATCCTGCCAGCACCTCGGTTCTTAATGTAGTATCTGTCTCCGCTAACGATACCAGTTCCGGTGGTGGGGTTGCTTTCGGCGGCTCGGCAAACGCCCAGTTCATCCGTGGGAGAAACTCTGACGGCGCGAGCAGCACGCTGTCCAACCTCCAGCTTCAGTCGTGGTTCGGCATCGGCTTCGGCCCGTCAATCTCTGGGCAGACTGTCCCCATTGGTGAGAACGCGGCATGGATCGACGTGCGTCAAGGCGACCTTACCGCGCGTAGGCTTCTTATCGCGGGTCAAGACTGCCGCGCCCCGCTCTTCTACGACAGCCAGAACACTGCGTTCTACCTCGACCCCGCCAGCACCTCGGTCCTGAACACCGTTAACCTGTCGCGCATCAATATGGCCAGCAGCAACAGCGTATATGCTGGCAGCGACGGTTCAGGGTGGATGTTTGGCGGCACTGGTTACCTTTACTTAAACCAAGGCGGTCTGACTTATGCCCAGACGCGCATCATAGCGCGCGATGGCATTGCGCAAGACTCGGCTGCGCTGCTGATCCTACACGGTGGTACAAGCGCAGGGACCCAGATTAACACCGCAACGCGTTCGCCAATTTACTACGACCTCGACAACACTGCTTACTACTGCGACCCCAACAGCGACTCGATCCTCTTCAAGTTCCAGAACATCAACCAGCGCGTGGCCTATGACCGCGCTTGGGGCAACTTCCCGTCGATCACGGTCTTCAACACGACCGATCAGGGGCCGCAGGGCGACTTCCGTATTCACGGGATTGGCGGCTCCAGCGGCGGCGACTTTAACGTCCGTCTACTCGTAGACGGCACGATCCAATCTCTATCCGACATTCGCGGTCCGATCTTCTACGACAGCGACAACACTGGCTTTTACCTCGACCCTACCGGCTTAAGCTTCGTAAGCACAATTATTACCGCCGGGAATATCACTGCACGTGGTGACCTCATTGTGGGTGAAGCTGGCGTGGATAACGCCTCCTACATCTATATGCAGGATGCTGACGAAGGTCAGCGCGTCATCCACTGCAACAGCAACCGGATTGGCTTCCTGACGCAGGCTGGCGGCTGGGGTTCGTGGTGCACTGATGGCGGGGATTGGCAGACTGACGCTGCGGTGTGGGCACCCATTTTCTACGACATCAACAACTCGTTCTTCTACCTGAATTTGAACGGTTACTCGCAGATTAACGGCTTCGGCAGCGTCAACGCCTCGTCTGGCGTTGGGCTGAACATCATGGGGGACCCCTCAAACGGGGCGATGATGGCGTTCCATCGGTCGGCTGCGGCTAACCGCTTGCAGATGGACATGAGCGGCAACCTGACGATGGCCGGTAACGTCACCGCCTACTCGGACATCCGCCTCAAGAAGGACATCGAGACCATCGACGGCGCGCTGGAGCTTGTCTCCAAGATGCGCGGCGTGCGCTACACGCGCATTGACACTGAGAACCGCAACGTCGGCGTGATCGCACAGGAGATGCTCGAAGTGCTACCGGAAGTGGTCCAGCAGGGCGTCGGAGACGACGACACGCTCTCGGTTGCCTATGGTAACCTCGTCGGTGTATTGATTGAGGCGGTCAAGGAACTCACTGCCCGCGTGGCAGAATTGGAAGGAAAGTAACATGGCTCTCACCTACACTTGGGCGGTCACGTCCTTGAAGAAGACCACCGACATCGCCCTCGGCATCGACAACGTCGTTGTTCAGACCACGTGGACCTGCACGGGCACGGATGAAGATGGCGATAGCGGCACGTTTAACGGCGCTACGCCCTTCCCGCTCTCGACCGTTGATCCGGCTACCTTCATCCCCTACGAAGACTTGACCGAGGCCGACGTGCTGGGTTGGATACAGGCGGTTGTTGTCGGCTCCTACAAGGAGCACGTCGATGCGCAGATCATGAAGCAGATCGCCCTGATTAAGGACCCTGTCGTGGAAGTTCCGAACGGCGACTTCCCGTGGGATACCCCGACCCCGACCCCCACCCCTGCCGAATAACCCCTGTTTCCGCAGCGACTAAGGAAAAATGTAATGAGTAATCCTGAACTTGATAAGCTCGACGTAGACAAGCAGACCCCGCCGGAAGTTAAGCTCACGCTTAGTGTCCAAGAGGTTAATACCATCCTTGCGGCTCTTGGCGAGTTGCCCCACCGCGTGGCGCACCCGGTCATCGCTAAGGTCTTCGAGCAGGCTCAGAAGCAGATTGGTGGAGCACCTACGTAATGAAAATCTTGGACGTCTTTAGCAGCAAGGAACCCGGTGCGCTCGATACCGTCGAGTGGATTTTGCGCGTCACCGTTGTGACCCTTGCGATGATTATGGTGGCCGTGATCGCCACGTTGATGTTTGGCCTGTTTGCGCATGACGTGGACAACGCCGAAATCTTCTCAATCATCGGTCCTGCGTTCAACACCATCGTTGGTGCGTTCGTCGGCCTGCTAGGCGGTCTAAGCCTGAATAACGTCGGCGGCAAAACTACGCCGGAAGAGCCTGCGCTGGAACCCACGCCGGAGCCTGAAGCGCCCAAGACCTATGACGATCCGAACGCGACTGTCTTCATCGACACTCCCGAAGAGGACGACGAGATGGAGCCTTGGGAGAAGTATCGCAACGATCTGCGGTATGACGCGAATGGTGACGGCGTTGTTGACGAGAACGACTTCCCTGACTGGCGCAATCCGGGGGCGTAAATGGCTGGTGATCTCTCCACCGTCGAACTGATCGGCCAAATCTGGCCGGTCGTTCTGGCGTTCATCTCTCTGACGATTATCCTCGCCAAGATGGACGTTCGCCTCGGCGTGGCGGAGGAGAAGATCAAGACGCTCTTCGAGCTATGGAACAAGGAAAAGGACAAGTGAGCCTCGTAAACCTCCAGAAGAAGATCGGGGTCACGGCTGACGGGGCTTTCGGCCCCGGCACGCTCAAGGCTGCCTGCGCCTACTACAAGCTGAACCGCAACCGTGGTGCCCACTTCTTCGCCCAGTGCGCGCACGAGAGCGGCAACTGGCGTGCCACCAGCGAGAACCTCAACTACAGCGCGCAGGGGCTGCGGGGCATCTTCCGCAAGTACTTCCCGACCGATGCGCTGGCCGCGCAGTACGCTCGCAAGCCGCAGGCTATCGCCAACCGCGTCTACGCCAACCGCATGGGCAACGGCCCTGAGAGCAGTGGCGACGGGTGGAAGTTCAGGGGGCGCGGCTTCCTCCAACTCACCGGCCACGACAACTACAAGGCGCTGTCGGAGTACATCAACCGCCCCGACATCATGGACAACCCGGACCTCGTAGCCGGGGAACTGGCCATCGAGAGCGCCCTGTGGTTCTTCGACCGTAACAAGCTCTGGTCGATCTGCGATCAGGGCATCACAGACAGCGCGATCCTCGCGCTGACCAAGCGGATCAACGGGGGCACTCATGGCCTCGAAGACCGCAAACAGAAGACCAAGAAGTACGCTGCTTGGCTCTAGGGAGAATACCATGAACCTGAAGAAACTCATCGGCGGCATCGCCAAGGACAAGCTGGCCGAGCAAGCCGCCCGGAAAATCCTCCCCTTGGAAGAGGCCGCCCCCGCAAAGGGCTGGAAGGTCAAAGCCGCCGCTATCCTCGCCGGTATCGCCGCCATTGCGGGCACGCTGTCGCAGTTCCTTGGTGGTTCGTAATCTGCTAGTATAACCCCTAACCGGAAGGAGGGTCACTGATGTTCGGTTTCTCTCCTTTCGCCTCCTCCGCCTTTGCGGATATTAACGAGACTAACCGGGTTCTAGTCGAACTGACCGGTGTGTCTGCCGAAGCCATCGACGATGGCGTGGGCGTTGCTGCTGGCGGCAGCATTTCGGTCCCCGTCTTTGAAGACCCGGCGAACGGTGAGATCGGCACCGTCCAAGTCTCGGCCAAGAACAGCGTAGTCCTGACCGGTGTCGAAGCCTCTGGCGCGGTCGGCACGGTGCTTGTCCGTGCAGCTTCCAATACCGTCACTACTGGTGTCTCCGCCTCCGGCGAGATCGGCACCGTAGCTCTTTCGCTGGGTGTCGGCGTATTCCCGACCGGTGTCTTCGCAACTGGCGAGACCGGCACGGTTGACGCGCGGTCGATCACCAACGTGTTCCTCACGGGCGTTGAGGCCAACGGCCTTACCGGCGCTGTGGTCATCAGCGGCACAGCCAACTTCTCCGTCACCGGGGTGGAAGCCACTGGCGAGGTCGGCACTGCCGTTGCACAGGCTGCGACCAACGTACCTGTTACCGGCTTGGAAGTACAGGGCGCGGTCGGGACGGTGGCTACCTCGGCCAATGCGGTCGTAACCCTTACTGGCGTTGCGGGTGTAGCTGCACTCGGCTCGGTTGCTGTCCGCATCCGCAAAGACGTGCTGGTTACTGGTGTTTCCGCCACCGGAGCGGTCACTGCGCCTACGGTCGTAGGTAGTTCCAAAGTACTGTTGGTTGGTGTACAAGCCGTCGGAACGGTTACTACGCCGCTAATCTGGAGCGTCATCAACGACAACCAGAACGCAAATTGGCAACCAGTTGATGACTCACAGGCGGGTAGTTGGACTGAGGTTGATGATAGTCAGAGTCCCGGCTGGACGAATGTTAATGACGCCCAAGCGGGCGAATGGGTTCAGGTGAACGACGGCAACACCGTCGTCTGGGTACAGATACCGACGTAAGGACAGAAGATGGCGAGTACGTACAGCACCCTCAAAATCCAGCTGATGGCTACTGGTGAGAACAACACCACGTGGGGTAACGTCACCAACACCAACCTCGGCACGGCTATCGAGGAGGCTATCGTTGGTTCGGCTGATGTGACCTTCGCCAGTGCTAACGTCACGCTGACTCTCACGGACACCAACGCCTCGCAGACGGCGCGCAACCTGCGCCTGCGCTGCACGGGGACGACGGGCGGGGCCACCCGCAACCTCGTGGTGCCGCCCATTGAGAAGCCCTACATCATCCAGAACGACTGCGCGGACAGCGTCCTCGTCAAGACTGCTGCGGGCACCGGTGTCACTGTCCCGGCTGGTAAGACCATGTGGGTCTACACGGACGGCACCAACGTGGTGAATGCCGTTACCCATCTCTCGTCGCTGACGCTCGGCACTCCGCTTGCTGTGGCCGATGGTGGTACGGGCGCTAACAGCGCCTCGGGTGCGCGCACCGCGCTGGGTCTGGGCACCATGTCCACCCAGAACGCTAACGCTGTCACCATCACTGGTGGCTCGATTACTGGGATCACCGACCTCGCTATCGCGGATGGCGGCACGGGCGCTTCGACGGCTGCCGATGCGCGGACCAACCTCGGCCTCGGCTCGCTTGCCGTCCTCTCGTCGATCAACAACTCCAACTGGTCGGGTACCGCCCTCGTGGTGGCGAACGGTGGTACTGGCGCTACTGATGCTGCCGGGGCGCGCACCAACCTCGGTCTGGGCAGCCTTGCTACCCTCAACTCGATCAACAACTCCAACTGGTCTGGCACGGCGCTGTCCATCGCCAACGGGGGGACCGGTGCTACTGACGCGGCTACCGCACGTGCTAATCTGGGGGCAGGCACCGGCAACGGTACGGTCACTCAGGTCTCTGGGGCTGGCTCGGTCAACGGCCTGACCCTGACGGGCACGGTTACTTCCTCCGGCTCGCTCACGCTGGGCGGTGCGCTCACTGGGGTGAACCTGTCCACGCAGGTCACTGGCACTCTTCCCGTTGCCAACGGCGGCACTGGCGCAACCGATGCGGCTACTGCTCGCTCCAACCTCGGCGCAGGTACTGTTACCAGCGTGGCGGGCACCGGCACGGTCAATGGCCTCACTCTCACGGGCACCGTCACCTCGTCGGGTAACCTGACCCTTGGTGGCACTCTGTCGGGCATCAGCCTCAGCTCGCAGGTCACTGGCACCCTGCCTATCGCTAACGGTGGTACGGGCTCGACGACTGCTGCTAATGCGCGCACCGCTCTGGGTGCTGCGGCTTCGGGCGCTAACACCGACATCACGTCGCTCAGCCCCTCTGGCGGTCTGACCGTCGGCTCGCCCACTGGCGGCGCTCAGGGTGCGGGCACCATCAATGCTACGGGCCTCTTCGTCAACGGCGTCCCGGTCGGCAGTGGGGGCGGCGGCTCGGTTACTTCTGTCAACGCAAGCAGCAGCGTCAGCGGCCTGTCCTTCTCGGGTGGTCCGATCACCACGTCTGGCACTCTCAGCTTGTCGGGCACTCTGGCTATTGCGGGTGGTGGCACCGGTGCTACGACCGCTTCCGCTGCGCGCACCAACCTTGGCGCGACTACGGTCGGCAATGCGCTCTTCACGCTGGCAAGCCCCAACTCGATCCGGTTCTTCCGTGTTAACGCGGACAACACCGTCACCCTTCAAGACGCCCCGGACTTCCGCGTCTCCATCGACGCGCCGTCCTCCACTGGCGGCAACGCGAGCGGCACGTGGAACATCTCCATTCTGGGCAACGCCGCGACGGCTACCAACGCCACGAACGCTGCCAACCTCGTTGCGGCAAACTTCTCGGTTGTGCAGTCGGGCACCAACCTGCTCTTCCAGTATAACGGCACCACCATTGCCGTGCTGGACAGCACCGGTAACTTCACTGCTAAGAACAACGTCACTGCGTACGGGAGTATCTAATGCCCCTACCCTCTAGCGGCCCGCTCTCGCTGAACGACATCCAGACCGAGTTTGGCGGTACCAACCCCATCTCGCTGAGTGAGTACTACGCTGGTGGTAGCTTTGTCCCCGCTGGCACCACGGGCACGTACGGGGCTGTTCCTTCCTCGGGCACGATCAGCATCCGTAACTTCTACGGCACCAGCAATGTCGTGATCTCTATATCGAACCAGAGTATCTTCGCGCTGAGCTTTGCGCCCGACGACGCGACGGCGGCGTACCGTCTTAACTCCAACGGCCAAGTTGAAAGCCTTGTTAACGGTAGCCCTACTACGCTGGAACAGTGGTGTACGCCCACTTCGGCTGCTGGGAACTACGAGGCGCGCGTCACTGTTAATTCTGGGTCTCTTAGTTCCGGCACCACAGGTACGTGGGTGGCGCTCTCCACCAGTCGTACTTGGAGTGTAGTCCGGTCCGGCGCGGGGTCGAGCTCCTGTAACTTCACGGTAGAAATCCGCCGCACAGGGACCACTACCGTACTTGATAGCGCCACTATCGACCTAGTCGCCGAGGTGATCTAATGGCCTTCATCAAGCTCCAGTTCAAACCCGGCCTCAACCGCGACCAGACCAACTACTCCGGCGAGGGTGGTTGGTTTGAGTGCGACAAGATCAGGTTCCGCTCGGGCTATCCGCAGAAGCTGGGTGGCTGGCAGAAGGGCTCTGCGCAGCCGTTCGATGGCGTGTGCCGTCAGATGTGGAGCTGGATCACCTCCTACAGCGACAACTTCCTTGCGGTTGGGACCAACTCGAAGCTCTACATCGAGACTGCGGGTAACTTCTCCGACATCACACCGCTGCGCACGGTGGACCCGACGCTGTCGTCGCCCGACACGAACAACTGCATCAACGTCACTAACGGCTCTACCACCGTCGTGGTAAACCTCGGGACGACCCACGGTGCGGTCACTGGTAGCTATGTGGTCATCAGTGGCGTTGTAGGCTCCGGTATCCCGCAGACGGTGGGGGGTATCCCCATCTCGCAGATCAACGGTAACCACCAGATCACCGTCATTGATGCGGACTCTTTCTCCTTCACGGTCACCTCTGCTGCAACCTCCACTGTGAGCGCCGCTGGCGGCACGGCGATTGATATCGACTTCGAAGTGGAGCCGGGCAACGCCATTACCACCGCAGGCTACGGCTGGGGCGCTGGTGCTTGGGGGCGCGATGCGTGGGGTCTCGGCACTACCAACAATCCGATCCTTCTTCCGCAGCGCGACTGGTGGTTCGACAACTTCGACAACGACCTTGTGGGCAACATCCGCAACGGCGAGGGTTACTGGTGGGCGCGCGGTACGCAGCTTGACCCTGCTAGTGCCCTCAACACCAAGGCCATCCGGCTCGTGGACTATGCGATAGCCGAAGGCTATTCGGGCAGCGCTGTACCCATCCAGATCATGCAGCTGCTGGTCTCCCAGCAGGACAAGCACCTTATCGCCTTCGGTGCAGTGCCGTTCGGTTCGGTTGATCCTGACGACTTCGATCCACTGCTGATCCGCTGGGCCGACCAAGATACGCCCGGTGACTGGACTCCGACGCAGACTAATACTGCGGGCGACCTGCGCGTCTCGCGCGGCTCGCGTATCGTTCGCGGGCTGCCGACTCGTCAGGAAATCCTCGTCTGGACCGACACCAACCTCTACACCCTCCAGTTCCTCGGCACGACCGACGTGTTCGGGCTGCAGGAATACGCGGACAACATCTCGATCATGTCTCCGAGGTGCATGGCATCCGCAGCCAACATCACCTACTGGATGGGTCAGGACAAGTTCTACGCCTACACGGGCCGCGTCGAGACGCTGCCCTGCTCCCTGCGCAACCACGTGTTCGCCAACTTTAACTACGGCCAAGCCGAGCAGGTTGTGTGCGGCACCAATGAGCAGTGGAACGAAATCTGGTGGTTCTACCCGAGCGGCGAAGCGGACTACAACGACTCCTACGTGGTCTATAACCACCTCGAACGCATCTGGTACTACGGCACGATTGAGCGCACTGCGTGGCTCGACACCCCGCTGCGCGAGCTCCCCATCGGGGCCAACACGCCGATCAACTCCAGCGTCGATCCGATCACGACGGGTGCCGGGTACATCTACGACCATGAGGTCGGGGTGGACGACGATGGCTTGCCCATGGAGTCCTACATCCAATCGAACGATTTCGACCTTGAAGATGGCGACAAGTTCCTCCTGACGCGTCGCATCCTGCCGGATATCGACTTCGCTGGGTCGCAGACCCAAGCACCTGAGATCACGCTTCAGGTGCGCCCCCGTAACTTCCCCGGTAGCTCCTTCCGTGCGGACCCTGCGGACTCGCAGCGTGTCATTGAGAACCCCGTCGGCGTCTACACCGATCAGGTCTTCGTGCGCGCCCGCGCCCGTCAGATGGCCCTCAAGATCATGTCCGACCAGCTGGGTGTAAACTGGCAGCTCGGTGCTCCCCGTCTGGATGCACGGCCCGATGGCACTCGATAAGTTCAGAGCCTCTCCGCTGCCGAACCCTCCGGCGCAGTACGACCCGCAGTACTTGCGGCAGGTGATCCGCGTGTTGGAGACTTACTTCTCGCAGCTGGACTCCCGCGCCGCTAACAACGCGGAGCAGTATTCTGCGGACCGCTTCATTGGGGGTAGCTTCAGCGGAACTGAGATCGACGCCACGTCGCTCGACGTGACCACCCTGAACGCGGTGGCAGCGGACATTGATACTCAGGTCTCCGACCGCATTTTTGCCGACTACCTCAACACCTACGCGCACCGGAACGGTGCACAGATTTCCAACCAGATCATGGCCAACATGGTCTATGCCGACTTCCTCCACGGGGACGGGCGGTTCGTATCGGTGCCGTACAACCAGCTAACGAGCAACCAAGACCAGACTGCTGCTAGCGTGGCGGTTGCTTATGCGCTCACTCTCAATACTGACGAGTTCCCCAACGGCATCTCCATCGTCAGCAACTCGCGCATCACCTTTGCGCAGCAGGGCATCTACAACGTGTCCTACAGCATCCAGTTCAAGAATACGACTAACGACCAGCAGGACATCGACATCTGGCTGCGGTACAACGGGACTGACATCCCCAACTCCAACAGCCGGTTTACCATCGCGGCACGTAAATCTGCGGGTGACCCCTCGCACCTTATTGCTGTGACGCCCATCGTGGTCGATATCCCTGCGGACAATGGCTACATTGAGATTATGTGGCGCGTCGAGAACATAGGCGTGTCCATTGAGCACTTCCCAGCCGTTGCTGCCAGCCCCGGTGTGACCCCCGCGATCCCGGCTACGCCGTCTGCGATTATAGGCATTACGCATGTCTCGGCACAATTCCCGCCAGTGACGCGGGTTGCACCACTTCCGGTCTTTGGTTTTGGGCAAGTTGGCGATATAAGCGTACAAACAAGGTAGGACCGTAATGCAAAACTCCGTGACCATGCCCAGCCAGCCGCAGCTTGGTACGCCGGTTCCCGGCACCACTGGCGGTCTCCCCGCCTTGAGCGGTCTGTCGGTTACGCAGAACCCGATGGCGCAGCAGCTTCAGAGCATGGGGCGCGGCGACGACACTATGCTGGTCCACATGACCCCGAACGAGGTGAATAGCCTCCAAGGGCTGGCCATGGCCGCAGGCGGCTCGCTCACCATCAACCCGATGACAGGTCTCCCTGAGGCCTCGTTCCTGAAGAAGCTGCTGCCCACGCTTCTGGGCGCTGGCCTCTCGCTCATCCCCGGCGTTGGTCCCCTGATGGCTGCGGGGGTTGTGGCTGCGGGGCAGACCGCGTTGACTGGTGACCTCCAGAAAGGCCTCATGGCTGGTCTCGGCGCGTTCGGCGGCGCTTCGCTTGCTGGCGCTGCGGGTGTCAGTGGTGCGTTGAGTGGCGCGAAGGCTGGTGCTGGTGCTGTTGGTGGTGCGGGCACCGGGGTGACTGTTGGTGGGGCTCAGACCGCTGGCGCTACGACCCTAAACAACCTCGCGGCTGGTCAGTTCGCCGGTAGCGCAGCGGGTAATGTCGCGGGTAACGCGGCTAAGTCCGGCTTCCTCAGCAAGTTCGGCGAAACTGCGCGCCAAGGCCTGAAGGCTGGCACACTGCCGTACAAGGCCGCTCCTATGGTGGCGGGCATGGGGCTCCTCAATACCGTGAGTGAAGCTACCGCTCCCCAGCTGCCCACATACGATCCGGACGCAGAGCAGAAGTCCACCTACGTCCCCATGGGGCCGGGCGTGCGCGAAGTGAATTACCAGACGCCTGAGCAGATGCGCGCTTCGGGCGGCGCGGAGTTCCAATATTTCACGCCCAGCAACCCTGAGCCCGTCCCGCTCTATGGGCAGCCGCGTGGTTTCGCAGAAGGCGGTGCTACCTCTGCGCCGTCGGATAACTTCGATGAGCTTGTGCAATACTTCGGCGCGACCAATCCGGGGGCTATCACTGCCTCGATGTACCCGACGTCGCCTGCGGCTGCTCCGGGCGCTGCTGCCCCTGCCCCTGCCTCGCGCGGGGAAGTAATCCATGACTTCGCCGGTAGGCGGTCCACTGCTGGCAACCTCGGCCTTACCGACACGAGCACCCTCTATGGCACGTTTCCCGGCCTGAGCGGGCTGGGGGGCCTCAACTTCGACATGGCCGGTTACGACGCAATGATCCGTCGCCTGCGTGGTGATCTCGGGCTCGGTGCACCTGCGCCGAGCAGCCCCGTTGCCCCCAGCGCTCCGTCCACCAGCAACATGAACTCGTACGGCGATGCCGGTGCAACGGTAGGGTCGAGCACGCAGGTGCTTCCCGAGTTCACTGGTGGTGACGTCCCGTATTACAACGCCGAGCAGCTGAGCCCCTCTTACTCGCCTACTCCTCCCGCAAATTCGGCCCAGCCCTATACGCCTTCGGTCTTTAGTCCGACCCAGCCCTACACGCCGCCCGTTGCCCCGGCGGCTCCGGTGTCGATGCCGGAGCCGATGCCCATTACGCAGCCTTCGATCCAGCCGTCGCCGTACGCTCCGCCCATCATGCTCGATCCATCTCAGGTCGAGAATTACGGTGGCCCCTACTACGTCGCTGCCCCTTCGTCGCCGGAGGAGGTGGAGTACTCCATCTTCGACGAGTCCATGTTTAACAGGTTCGCAAGGGGCGGCGCGGTAAATATGCGTAACGGCTCCTTCGTGGTCGATGCGCGCACCGTGTCCGAGCTGGGTAACGGCAGCAGCAACGCGGGTATCGAGATGCTCTCTCGCATGGGTGGTCGTCCGGTGCACGGCCCCGGTGACGGTGTTAGCGACTCTGTGCGCGCCAGCATCGGAGGCAAGCAGGAAGCCCGTGTTGCCCGCGACGAGGTGATCTTCCCGCCGGAGGCGGTGCGCCGTGTGGGCGGTGGCAGCGAAGCGCGCGGCACCAAGAAGCTCTATGCGCTTATGGAGAAGGCACACAAGGCGCGGAAGAAGGCGAAGCGCGGTCAGGACACCGGCGTGCGTAGGGGGCTTGCGTGAGCAAGTATACCGTCTCCCTCGTACCTACGGAGTACGTCGATCAGGTGTGGGGCGCAGTCGAGCCCTACCTGAAGAAGGCGCTTAAGTACGCAGCGGGCAAGTACGAGCCGGAGGACGTTTACTCTCTGGTGGTTGATTACGGCTATCCGCTGTGGGTTGCCTTCGACGATGAAGGCATCAAGGGTGCCGTCATCACGCGTTTTGTGCAGTACCCCCGCAAAAAATACCTCTTCCTTGAGTTCTGTGGCGGACGCGACGGTTTCAGTTGGAAGGCACCTATGCTAGATGTTCTTCGCTCGTGGGCTAAAGACAACGGGTGTGACGGCATTGAGGGCGCTGGTCGTGCTGGCTGGCGCAAGGTGTTTGAGAGGGACGGCTACAAACCCATCGTCCAACAATTTGAGTTAGGACTTTAATATGGCTGGCGGCAGCAGCGCACCCACACAGCAGAACGTCAAGACGGAGACGTCGAACCTACCGGAGTACGCGCGCCCGTATTTCGAGAACCTGATGCAGCGTGCTCAGGCTAACCTGAATACGCAGTACATTCCGTATGGGTATACCCAGAACCAGTCTGGGCAAGTGGTGCGCGCCACTGATGCTTCGGGGCAGCCTGTAAATGCTCAGCGTCTCACGGGCTTCACCCCTGCTCAGGAGCAAATCCAGCAGAACATCCTCGGGATGCAGGCCCCCAACCAGTTCGCCACTGGTTCGGCTCTCGCGTTTCAGGCGGGTCGGCAGGCGCTGGGGCAGCAATACGCTCCTAGCCAGTTCACCGCGCAGCAGGTGAACATGGGGCCGCTCCAGCAGTATGCGGTGCAGGCTCCCCAAATGTTCGGCGTCGAGCAGGCGGGGCAGTACATGTCGCCGTTCCTTGCGCAGGCACTGGAGCCGCAGCTTCGTAGCGCTGTCTCGGATGCTCGTCGTGCGCAGATAACTCAAGACCTCGGGGCTGCCCGTCAGGGCACCTACGGGGGTAGCCGTCAGCTTCTGGCTGCCATGGAGCGCGAGAAGAACCTCGGCCAGCAGATGGGCGACATCCGTGCACGTGGCCTGCAGGCTGCCTTCGAACAGGCGCAGCAGCAGTTTGAGCGTGACCGCGCAGCGGGGATGACCGCTGGCCGTACCAACTTGGAAGCCGCTCTTGGGGTCCAGCAGTTGGGGACTCAGACCGGTCTCCAAGCGGCACTCGCTAACCAGCAGCAGGCACTGGAAGCCCAGCGTCTCGCTGAGCAGTCGCGTCAGTTTGGTGCGCAACAAGGGCTGGCTGGCCTGCAGGCTGCAGGGCAGATGGGTCAGACGCTCGGTAACCTCGGGCAGTACCAGCAGCAGGCCAACCTCCAGCGGCTTCAGGCTCAGGCGGCGGCAGCGAGTGAGCAGCGTGGGTTCCAGCAGCAGCTTCTGGATCAGGCTTATGCCGACTTCCTGCGCCAGCGCGACTACCCGATGGAAGTGCTCGGCCAGTACAGCAACCTGCTTCGCGGCATACCCATCGGCCTCAACACCACTCAGACGACCTACGCTCCGCCTCCGTCGATGGCTTCGCAGGTTCTCGGCACCGGTCTTGGTGCGCTTGGTATGGCTCGGACACTCGCGGGTTAAAGGGATATAAATGGCTAAACCGTTCAGCATCCAGTTGCCCGAGGACATCGCCAAGGAGTACGCTGGGAACAAGCAGAAGATCGCGCAGGCGATGCAGATGGGGATCGTGGACCCCACTGCTGGTGTTCTGGCGGGTATGTTCATCGACCGCATGCGCTCTGCGCAGATGCAGGAGGGTATGCCTCAGGCTACGGTTGCGCAGCAGGTCATGGGTGGTGCGCCGCCCGCCCCGGTAAATCCCCTCCCTGCCGGTGGACTAGGCAGCCTCCCGCAAGGCGCGCCGCCCATGGCACCTCCGATGGGTATGCCCCCTGAAATGGGTATGGCTCCGCCTATGCCGCAAGAAGCCCCGATGGGTATGGCCGATGGCGGTATTGCTTCCCTGCCCGTGCCTGACGCTATGTTCGACGAGCCGACCAACGGTGGCTTTGACGATGGCTACGCAGGTGGCGGCATCGTGGCGTTCTCGGATGGTGGTGATATTGACCTCGAACGCCTGCGCCAAGCTATCCTCATGCAGGAAAGTGGAGGTGACTACGGTGTTATGAACCGCGAGGGTAGCGGTGCCATGGGTGCGTACCAGTTCATGCCTGATACCGCTCGGGCGCTGGCTAAGCGCGCAGGGTTGGAATACCGCCCTGACCTCATGAGCGGCAAGGGGGGCCGCTCGAAGGAAGGTATCGCCTATCAGGAACGCCTGATGGACGAGCAGATGAAGGACATCGCCGCTTTCAGCGGGGGCGATGTCGGACGCGCAGGTATCTACCACTTTGCTGGACCGAACGAGAAAGGCTACGGCCCTAAGACGCGGCAGTATGGGCAGGACATCCTGCGCCGGTACTCCGGCAGTAAGGATAGCGGAGAGGTACCCGAGCGTGATATCGGCACTGCCGAAGGGCGGCTTATGGCTCCCATGGACATCTTCGAAGCCCTCCAGTCGCGGTTTGGCCGTAGTGACGAAGAGAAGGCCACCGACGCTCGCGTCCTCGCGCGTGCAGAAGAGATGGCCTCACCCGAGTTCTACGAGAAGCAGCGCAAGGCGTCCATGTGGGAAACGCTGGCTGAGATCGGG